>Ga0326728_10007163_pt1 | contig 29113 bp, 34 predicted proteins | sample MB3enrmetagenome_FD_207602 | JGI IMG/M metagenome (GOLD analysis project Ga0326728, IMG submission 207602) | Lab enriched peat soil microbial communities from McLean, Ithaca, NY, United States - MB31MN | ecosystem: Environmental > Terrestrial > Soil > Wetlands > Peat | place: USA: New York... | reverse complement strand
TCTATGTTACCTACTTTGAAAAAGAAAGAGAGACCACGCCCATACGTATAAAATATCAGTAGGCGCCCCACTGACCACCTCCCTAGGCTCAATCATTGTCACCATCCCTGTTGTTATCTCAGTCTGCCCATGGAAGTTGTATAGTCGATCTGATTCTCGATCGATACGAAACCTACGCCCGCTTTGCCTAGCTTTTCGAAATATTCCAGGGTAACTCTAAGCTTCCGGGAAAAGCGGTCTATCTTATGGACTACGAGGACATCATATTTCTTCGCTAAAGCGTCTTCGATAGCCTCTTTGAATATAGGACGCTTATTGATGTCATCGGTGTGTGCGGATCTTCCATCTTCGATGTATTCTCGGTAAACGGACCAGCCGCGCCCTTGGACGAGCGTGTTGAATGCCCCTCCTCTGGGCATCTAGACTATAGCCTTCAACCTGTTCTTCAGTGCTGACTCTCGCTAATAAAGCTGCTTTCATTTCTCTCCTCCACTTAGTTATTGACGCTTTCAAGGTCTGCCAAAATCTTTAACGCGTATTCAACGTCGCCCTCGTCATGCAGATAAAGGTGGTCATAGCGGTCCCAGCCGGACCTGGGCGTTGGGTGATGCACAACTTTATGGTCTGTATCGTATGGCCACAACTCACGGGGCGGTAGATATAGAAGTGGAATACCACTTTTTGTGAGCCAGAAGCGCTGACCAGTCCGCGTCAATTCCCACCTTGTCATTGTGCTTCCTTCTTTCGTTGCGACGGCTCTCCCTAGAAGTCTCCCTGCAAGTTTGACATCAAGTCGGTTTTCGTCGACAGTCATATGTGGTTTGTTTGGGGGCGCACTCGTAGACTCGGCAGATAGGCCACGCTGCTTGGCAAGTTCGGCCAAATCCAGCACGCGTCCAAGGGCGTCGTTCGGAGTGTCTTGTAGGGGTACAGCAAACTGCTGAAGGCGCTGATAGTTTTGGTCGCTGATGCGAATCGTAGGCGTTTTATTTTCCTCTCAACTAAACCAGTGTAACATGGGTTACATAATAACACTGACAATTTGAGCAGTCAAGAGGGTATGCCAAATATTGCTTATTCTGGTTGTCCCCGCAAGGGATTTTTATCTAATCCATCAACCTTTTCTTGAAGGGGAGATTCCAGATCCAATGGGGAGTTAGTGCCATTCCGGGCGATTTCGGCCAGCACAGCCGCCAGCCTGATTAAACCCGGAGGCAAGGGGTCACGATTAGATGCAAGTTTATCTTCCAATTCACTCCGCGAGGACTATCCGATTAATCCTCCTATAGATACATACAGATTTTTCCTGCAGAGTGTCGGTGACAAAAACCCAACCAACTGTGTTCACAATTGAGACTTGGTGAGGCACGTGCCCCTAACGGTTGAATTATGGGATGCCTTTTATGCGGAATTAAAATCCTAACCTGGCCTTGACAATCCCATGCACTGGACATATCATCGGTGTCAAGACCAAAGAGGGACGAGGTCAGCTCACTTTGAGTTGATGTGGGAAATCTCGGCTAAATACCTCGTTTCCCAGTTAAATTAAAAAGGATAACGGATTTGGAGTTTAAGAATGAAAGCATTAGTAGTTTATGATTCAACCCACAGTAAGACGGAAAAAATAGCCAAAGTTGCCGCGGCCGCACTCACGGGTGACATTAAAGTGCTCTGTTCCGCCGAAGCCAATCCTGCTGAATTCGGCTCGTTTGAACTGCTGGTCATCGGGTCTCCAACCTACGGGGGCAGGCCAATGCCTTCAGTTGCAAAATTGTTGAATAAAATATCTGAATCTACAATTAGTGGTAAAAATGTTGCGGTTTTCGATACCAGATTCGCTATCATAATGGCTAAAGTGTTTGGATTTGCCGCTGATAGAATCGCTAAAAACCTGAAGGGGAAAGGAGCCAATCTCGTTGTACCTGCCGAAGGTTTCTTCGTCTTTTCTTAAATTTGTCGAACTTGTAAGATCGTGGATGCGTATGGTATAACTTTTTTACATGGATTATTTTATTATGATATTCAAATGAGGGGCAGTATATGAAAATAGATCGTAATAGAGGGCCTTTAATCTCTGTTATATTTTTGATGGCATTGGCTGTTGTTGGCTGTTCAGTTCCGCTGACCACTACTACGAAAACGACCACAACAGTATTAACGACCACGCCCACACTAACGACTCCCTCAACTACAACAAGCACGTCTAATACTGTCAACACGTCAAATTCAACAACTTCCTCAACGGTTACGCAATCTTCTACCACTGCAACGCCGGTAACCTCACCATCGCTAACTCTGAATCTGATTTAGCTTTGGTTAATTCTTATGGCAAGAACGCTAAATCAGTCGTTTAAGACAAATTGAAACCAAATAGCAGCCAAAATACTTATCATAATTAACATTAGAAAATGTTTTGTTTATTGGCCGGCCGGTCCATTGACATCTCCGTTATTATTGTACCCGTTGCTTTCCCAATATCCCAGGAAATTGGTGTTGGAAGACACCTCAATACCGGTTACCCATTTTGCCCATTTATAGCCATATTTCCCGGTTGCCACAACTCTGACAGGGAATCCGTTAGCTGCCGGCAGGGTGATGTCATTATCCTTCAGAGCAAGGATGATGTTGTTGGTGTTAATGTAACTCAAATCCAGCGAAGTGAAACCATCAGAGTCGTCAGCAGTGTAAAAGATCGCAATCACGGCCCCTGTTTGAACCCCGGCACTGGCTAAAATAGCGCTCAACGAAGGCCCTGTCCATTTGGCAGTATAACTCCACCCTTCTACGCATTCTAAGGTGCCTAGTTCTGAGACTTGGGGCAATGCTTCCAGATCGGCATAACTCAGAGTAATAGGGTGGTCCACTAATCCGTCAATCGTTAACGTATAGTTTGCCTGATTAATATTTTGGGTACCTTGAATCGCATTAAGCAGTTGGTCCTTAATCGGAGTCAACTTTGTTCCTTGAAATTCAGTGGCTTCCACTTGACCTGTGGTAGTAGATATCGGGGTTGAAGCACCGGTGCTTGTTGTGGCTGAGATAGACTGAGTGGTGGAAGTGCCGGTGCTTGTCGTAGTTGAAACAGACTGAGTGATGGAAGTTGTGGTTTTTGTGGATGTAGACTGGGTCGTTACCGCAGCACTCGTGGTTAGAGTTTGAGTTGATGCCTGCGCGGTTGTGACGGTGGTTGTTGAAGTTGAGGTTGAAGGGCTGCTGCAGGCCTGTGTAATAAACATAAACATAGAAATCAACATAAAAGTAACAGCCCAGTAAATATTACTCCGGCTTGCTCTCATCCGCTTCATTGTCCTCCTCCTGACACAGCCCCATATTCCCAAAACCAGGGGCCGAATTTACATTTTCCGTTCTTATTAATTGATAACAGTTCCCGGACAGCCGCAAGTAATAAATCCTTCCTGAACCCATGCCGCATATCCGCCAGAAATGTTTTGCACATTTTTAAATCCCAAACCCAACATTGTTTGGGCCGTTGACGCGCCGTTAACTCCAGTTGCACAATATATTAAATACTGCTTATTCTTGGCTAGTTTGGCAATATCTTTTTCAAAATTGGTGGATTCGTAATTGACGTCTATTGCACCAGCAATATGGCGGGAGGTATATTCATCTGCAGGTCTGACGTCAAGAATTACAAAATTTTTATTGCCTATATTTTCCGCGACCAACTTGTTCGCCTCAGCCGCAGCGATTTCAGTACTTTGAGTCAAAGTATTGTGGGGCACTGCTTGAGTACAACTCGTAACTAAAACCATGTTTAGAACAACAAATAGGGGTATTGCGAGTGCCCAATATCGTATTTTCATATAAACTCTTCCTTTGACGCCTGATTATCATGCTATTTTCTCGGAGGATGTATTATTCCTCAACAATCCACGCATTCCAAGATACGTGACTTTTTAAGTGCCCGTTCGGTCAGTTCCACATTGTTGGCATTATCTTCTGCAAGAAGTATTTTCTTGTTTTCCAAAGATTCCTCCTATTTACCAACTCAAAATAAAATAAACCGATATCTAATTAATAGCCTATTGATTCATTTCTCCAACCCGATTATTGGAATTAATATTTTCGGTACTTAACACGGCTGGAAGCATACTTACTAGAAATTAGGAGATATCTTATTTTGGTACTTGTGACACTCCGAATCACTATTGCCCTAGGAGAGCCTTATATATTTAATTATTTACGACGTACTACAGCAATTATCAACAGCACGCTGAGCACAATGGCAGCCATGTAACCAATAAATCCAAGCAATGGAATACTGCCGATAAAAGGTGGCACCTTGGCCAATATCAGCATCGATGACGATATTAACAATGCTGCGATGATAATTGTAAGGGCCGTTCGGTTAGCGATTTGATCCATTGTTAGACGTATTGGTTCAAGCCCGATGTGTTCGAATTCAATTCTAAATCGACCTTTCCTAAGCTCTCTGAGCACGATGCCGATATCATATGGCAGGTCTCTGGCTGTATCTAAGACATCGTTCAACCAGTAATACAATCCAAAAGGCTGGCTGAAAGGGTTGAACTTTTGGTTCAGAATCTTCTCAGCAAATGGCCTACCCAGTTCCATTAAGTTGAAATCAGCGTGGAGAGAATATGCAATTTCTTCCTGGATTGCAATACTTTTAGTGACCCAAAGCAGCTGTGGTCGCAGCCTTCCACCGTGTGTCATGATAGCCCGCATCATGGCAAAAAGCATTCCTGCAAGCCGGAGTTCGCCAGCCGTAACATCGCCATATTCGTTGATGATAGCCGACATTTGAGACTCTAAATCTTCAGCGGGGATAGTGTCTTCTGATTCCATCAATTCGTTTAATGCACGGGCCACGCGTTTTTCATCACGAATTGAGATAAAGTACACCAATTTTGCCAATCTTTCTCTATCACGCAGAGATAATGTAGCCATCATGCCATAATCCACCAGGCCGATGACATTATCTGGTAAAACGATGATATTGCCGGGATGGGGGTCGGCATGAAAAAATCCGAATTGAAAAGTCGACTTGAAGCCGAGAATTGCGCCCCGTCGAGCAATCAATCGCAGGTTATAACCTTCATCAATAAGTTTCTGAGTATCCGAGATATTAATACCATCCAAATATTCCATTGTGATGATACGCTTGGTGCTCAATTCCATGTAAACATCCGGCACATGAATTGTATCGTCATCTGCGAAATTCTGGGCAAATCGTCGTGAATTGTAAGCTTCCATCCGAAAATCAAGTTCTTTTTTCATTTGCTGGTCAAATTCTTCGACCAGCCCTATGGCGTTAATGAGATAGAGTGTGGGCGAGTAGCGTTCAGCAAGACCAGCCAGATTGCGCATAATGTCGATATCAATTTCAATCGTCTGAACAATATTTGGGCGTTGTACTTTAAGAACTACCTGTTTCCCTCTAAATACTGCGTGGTGGACTTGAGCGAGCGATGCTGCCGCAAGAGGTTGGTCATCAAAACTTTCGAAGATTTCATCAATCGGGCGCCCCAACTCTGACTCAACCACAGCCCTGATGATCTCGGCAGGAATAAAGTTCACTGAAGCTTGTAGTTTCTTAAGCTCGGTGATTATTTCAGGTGGGACCAAATCGGGGCGGGTACTAAGTAATTGTCCCAGCTTTATAAATGTGGGCCCCAATTCTTCTATAGCAAGCCGGATTCTTTGGGCAATATTAACTTCTGGTATTTTGCATTCACGTTTAAGGATACCCCGTTCTACGTGGACGCATTCCCAAACATGTACCTGGCTCATTGCTTCGCCAAAACCATATTTTGCTAAAACGTTTACTACATGCTGGAAACGCCGGACACGGTTATAGGCTACCCGTGGTGTTGTTATACCGGGCATAGTGATCCCTTTCCCAGCTTTACCGCTATTAACATCTTTTTACGCCAGTAAGAACACGACTCCGCAAGAAAGTCAGATGCCCAAGATGAATAAATAAATTATTTTATTAGTGAGAAGGAAGACTATTCCTTCGATTTTTTGAACTCGACATTAACTTTCTTGGGTTTAGCTCCCGCGGCTCGTTGCAGTTTAATATGAAGAATACCATCTTCGTATGTTGCTTCAATATTCTTTATATCCAGGTTGGCAGGGAGTGACACAGAACGGTTGAAGTTACCATATGCAATTTCATTACGGGTATAGTCTTGCTCTTTTACACCATTTTCCAGTCTTCTTTCACCTTTTATATGTAAGGTATCGTTAGAAACCGAGACATCAACGTCCTCTTGTTTGACACCAGCAAGATCAACTTTGACTTCCAGATTATCACCTCTTTCAAAAACATCGACTGCTGGTGACCAACCCTTGATTTCATCTGGAATGCGAGCCCAGACGGCATGCATTGCGGGTCGGATAATATCCTCTTCGAAACGCCGCCGCATCTCTTCCATCTCTCTAGTCGGCCGGATCGGCCATGGATTTTGATTAATGTTCCAGTTTTCTGATGCCATATATACTCTCCTTTATTTTGCTAAATGTTGCAGCGAAACTCTTTAACTATATTGACATGCAAAGCGTGGAGTAACTATAAAATTATGGAGGAATAGATTACATTTTTATGACATTGTATGTAGCTGGGAATTGTGGACTTGCTAATTGGTTACTCACATCACTTATCTCCCTCCATCATCGAATTCTATTTGTATTGATTTTCCTCTGGCCGTTAATCGACGATCTATTATTTTAACAACCGCGAGCACTGTTTTTAGATTCAAGCGACGTAAAATATTAGGGAGCACAATGACATTTAATTTTAAACGGGGTGTGTACCGCGTTGCCCCTCGCAAAAATGCCATGAATCTTTAACAACGTTAGATCAGATTTTATGACTATGTCAGAAATAAATTCTGCTTCCGCCTGATTACCCTTCCGACTTCGCAGTATTCGGTTTCGTTTTTTTGTTCCGCTCCGTTTCATGAGCAGCGCCATGTTTGTGTAAGTGTTTAAAACCAAGATGATTGCGCCATTCGTCATTCCCTAAATCAGCCCGTAATCCGTCAAATATTAAATCTAGGTCTTCTTGAATGACAGTGTCGACTTCGGAGCTGTTGAGTACGTCAGCAACAGCATCGTAAATTCGTTCTTCTATACGCTCGATAGCCGCCTCTAAACCGATGAAACGCGCCAGGTCTGCGCCCAAACCATCCTCGGGATACTCCGCCCTCACGCGGCGCAGCACATTACCCCTGTTTTTTTCTAGTACCTGCGCCGAACTGTGCCCGATTTTCCCTGAAACTAGATCATTCTGCACCCTGTCCATAATCCGCAAAACAACCTTGTCGGTAATTTCTGTTTCCAGACCTTCCAATAATCCGAAAAAATTATGCTCCAGAAACCCATCACCTAAAATACGGTCAAGGGCGCGGATCGAACGGGCGACTAATACTAACCATACCCATAAGCCTTCGATAAAAACGCCATGATGTAAAAATAAAAGCACTGGAACGATTGCAATAAAGTCGAATATATGCGTCCGTGCATATTTTAAACCATGCCAGTGAAAACCGCTACGGGTGAAGAATTCAAAAAAGAAAAAGATACATATTGCAAAGTCAAGCCAAACCCACTGGGCTGGTAATGGCCTTCTGAACGCAACCATTCCGAAAATTAAAATCCCAAGTGATGCCAAAGCAAATAGCACTGCGACCCAATGCATTACACCACTACGACGTCTACGTGAATCCAGAACTTCAAGTCTATGCAAATGAGCCGCAGCTTTTGGCGACAAGCTCTTATGACTATGTTCGTTCGAGGTATTTTTGCCCGGCGTATGGACAATTATTTTACGTGAAGCCATTCTTTTTATTCCTGCCGAAGCAATCTACTAAATAAACGTGTTTCGCTCATTTAATGCGTTTTTAAGAGTGCAAAAATAAATATAACAAAACATTCATTAAAAAGTCATAAAATTCGATTCGTAAATATTGCATAATCATAACACTTCTTGTGTTTGATGATGAATCCATTTTGATTATGGTCCGGGGAACAAGAACAAATATGGCAGGGGAAAACAATGGGGATCTAGTAACGATGGGGTTCAAACCGCATTTAACCTTCCATTTTTTACGCCAATGTTTTGCCTCAGGGTTTACTTCACATTCCACTGAATTACCCGACTAGACCAAGCTTCCTGGATGCCTTCCAATAACCCTGTATGGTTAGCTTCTTTTATGTCAAGCAAACGGTCTAGTGTCTTTTTATCAAACTCCCTGAGGAAGTGACATTGTTTTCGGAAATCCATGATCGTTTCCGGTGCCCCTCCATAAACGATATAATCTAACCGCCCTGCAAAAGGTTCTAACTGCTCTCGGGTATGCAGGCAAACCCGTGTAAAAAATGTTTCCTTCTGTTTATCGCGGTGTCGCTCAAATCTATGAGATGAAGACCCTCCCTGACGATGACGAGAATGCACCAAACCAGTGCCCACCTTGCTGGAAAGCAAATTTTCTCCTTGAAAAACACCAACTCCATACTCCCCTAGCCGCACCATTATCAGACCAAGAATAAATTCCTTGTGCAGCAGCGAATGCAACGGTTCAATTTCACAAGTATTAAAAAAGCTTGCCTTTTCTACTGGAAATGGTGGCATCACTAAATACCAGTGATTGGAGCCCCAAAAAATAATTCCCCCGGTTGCGGATTGGGCAATCGAAACTGATAGGTCTTCAGGCATAGTTTTTGCATCCAGAGACTCTCGCATCATCCCATCAATATCTTTTTCAGAAGTCCCGGGCGGAATGCATAGCGTGCCCGTTTCAACTGAATTGGCTTTTAATTCTTCCAGCAAATGGAGCAATCTTGTCTTAGCTAAATTGTATCGACTGACAGATAACATCTTTGCACTCCAACTTTTACTCAAATTAAGCCATTAAATTATTTTCCAATTTAGGTAGCATCACCCCAGAAGACCAGCCTCTTCCAGAGGACATTCCTTTGTCGGTCTTACCATCATCTGCCAATGGCTTTAAACTAATGTTTTTTGTCAATACTTACACGACAGAATAGACAACCACCGAAACATTAAATTTATGCGAAAATGGACGTTTGAACGGAAGTGGGGATGAAATCTATTTAGTTATCGTCCGATTGTTTTTTTTATTTTATCGATCGTTGCAGGAGGGACAATTCCCCCATGCACCTTTTCCATGTGTTCCAGTGCAGCATCCAAGACCTCACTCTCAGTGTCAGCCTGCACTTCGAATTTGCATTTTTTGCCTACGTTTCTGCACTTGAATGAAGCCATTGTCTTTCCCTCACCTTTCCCATATTGTTTAGTCTGAACCAGTTAGCGTGTATACTTTCTCGCCTTAATCGTTATGTGTTCTTTTTGAATTTTAAGTTTTGCAACGAGCTCATCAATGAAACTTTGGGCATCTTGTTTGCGCTCGAATAACATTAATGGAATACCTCGTTTATCCTCGATATGCCCTTTAAACTCGGCAATATGTTTGTCTATGAAAGCAACCAGTTCTTCATTCCTCGCTGATCCTAAATCTTTAGTGATATGAACCTCATTAAAGGCCTTAAAACTTGGAGTTTCGCCATCCTGAGTACGCCACCTGTGCTCTTTTCTCTCTTTTTCCATATTTCTTAACCCGCCCTCGCATTTACCAAACTCTCTTTTTTCACTCTTAGTTCCATCCCTGACGGGGACTAATCTCAGCTACGTCTAATATTATGGTTATTAAATCCCCTCTAATTTAACATGCTGACCATTAATAAGTTATAAAATATCCTATTCTAAAGTTACAAAAGCATGACATTTTCGACAACACGCTTTCAATACTGTCCATCAAAAGGGGTATTATCAATCGCCTGTTGAAAATGCCGAAAATTAGTGATAATGACAACCATATCCAAGAAAATAATAGCAACTGTGATCTCTGGACACATCGTGAATGGTGCGCTCTTTGAATAATCAATGGGATTGGGAGTGAGACATCGTTGTTAGGTACCAGTCAAATAGGTTTGCCCCACTTAACAGTTCTTCTTCCAAGCAAGATATCAAGATTACCCTGATTGCCACTGGTTTCGAGTCTTCACTTTTGAAAGGAAATACCATTAATGAAGCTGAAATCACTGGTTATCTGGATAAATTAAAGGGTGAAAGCGAAGAGCAGATGGATGTGCCGGCTTTCCTGCGCCACGCCCAAATGTCACAGCGTCATGTACCTTCCCCGGTTCCTGCTTTTGCTCTTGAATCTCAGAAACAACAACAGCAGGCACAAAAACCCCCATCCAAAAATTCATGGACCAGGTAGTATTATTTTTGAGACAGAGAAGGAGGGCAGGGTAAAACCTGACAGCCCGCACTCTTTTAGTTGGGTGTTATTGGGTAGACCAAACCACCGGTCTACCCGATAGCACCCCAATTTTTTACAGCGTTTATTTTTCGGTTTGAATCAAGCGCTTGTTATTGGTTATTTTAACGTACTTAAAATACTATCTTGAAAATCGGGCGTAGTTTAGCCATGATCCAAGGTCAGGCACACTATATGCATGGAATTCATGTCAATGTTTACTTGAACGTAAAATGACGAAATGACAGTGCCAAAAAAAGATATTGTGACTTCGGGCAAACTATTCATCACTTTACAGGGCTTTTCGGAAATACCTTCATAAGCAGCTAACAATGGGTCCTTGTTTACCTTCAAACTAGTCTTTATTAAATACTCAATCGACAACTATTTTGGGTGGGAGTATTTCTCCCCGGAAGATTGTTTCCAATTCGTCAGCATCGAGCGTCTCCCCCGAAATTAAAGCCTCCGCCAGTTTCACAAGCATAACTTTATTTTCCGTTAGAATTTTAGTGGCAGTCAGAGAAGATTCACTAATAATTCTATCTATTTCCTTATCAATTTCCATAGATGTCCTTTCACTGTAATCTTTTGTTTCAGATATTTCCCTGCCAAGGAAGATCATTTCCTGCTTATCGCCAAAAGTACGCATACCAAGCTTATCGCTCATGCCAAGGTCGGTTACCATTCTGCGTGCCAACCCTGTGGCCTGACGAAGGTCACTTGAAGAGCCGGAAGATGCTTCATTGTAAATGAATTGCTCAGTACACAATCCAGCTAAAAATACTGCTATGCTGTCCATTAATCTGGATTTTGACCAGTAAGCTCTATCTTCAGGCAGCATTCTGGTGTAACCCCCTGCCATGCCACGGGCAATGATTGAAATTTTGTGAGGCGGGTCAGCATTGGGTAACATTTTTGCCACCAGCGCATGCCCTGCTTCATGATAGGCCGTGAGTTCTTTGTCTTTGGGGCTCATGCGTTTACTGCGCCTTTCAGGACCCATACTAACTTTGTCGATGGATTCTTCCATGTCTTTCATTTCAGTAGTTTTCTGTCCTCGACGGGCGGCGAGAATCGCTGCCTCATTTACTAGATTGGCAAGGTCGGCGCCGCTGAAACCGGCGGTCTCTTTTGCCATTGTATCCAGGTTGACAGTTGGTCCAAGTGGTTTATTTTTGGTATGAATTTTTAGAATAGCAACGCGTCCAACCACATCAGGAAGGTCCAGTACCACCCTCCGGTCAAAACGTCCCGGACGGAGAAGCGCTGGGTCGAGAACATCCGGTCGGTTGGTGGCTGCCAAAACGATAACGCTTGTGTTTGTATCAAAGCCGTCCATTTCCGTCAAGATTTGATTCAGAGTTTGTTCACGCTCATCGTTGCCACCTCCTAAACCGGCGCCACGATGACGTCCCACTGCATCGATTTCATCAATAAAGATAATGCAGGGAGCATGATGCTTTGCCTGTTCAAACAGGTCACGCACTCTGGAAGCCCCAACACCGACAAACATCTCCACGAATTCACTGCCACTGATCGAGTAGAAAGGTACGCCTGCTTCTCCGGCAATAGCTTTGGCCAGTAATGTTTTGCCGGTGCCAGGAGGGCCAACGAGTAATATGCCCCTGGGAATACGCGCTCCAAGCGCGGTGAAACGTTCGCGAGACTTTAAAAAGTCCACGACCTCATGAAGTTCCTGCTTGGCTTCATCAACACCGGCCACATCATTAAAGGTCACCTGCGGTTTATCACCGGGAAATAAACGGGCATTACTACGTCCAAAATTCATTACCTGGTTATTCGCGCCACGCGATCTAAAGAACATAATGAAAATAAACACGCCTAGGAGAATTAATGAACCGTATGTGAGAATAATGCTTAACCAATCGGTGCCGACAGGTTGAAAAGTTACCGTTACCGGCGGATTGAGATTCAAGCCGGTGACTTGATAGACGTTGACCCCGGAACCCAGATAGCTTGTGTATTGTGTGCCGTCAATCCCGACGCTATTTAGATTTTGGCCCTGCACATTAATCGACTTGATTTGATCAGCCTGAGACATGGTGACAACCTGGCTAATCGGGATTTCTGTAGTTTTAGTGGTGGGCGTCGAACGGAACACCCAAAAAATCAAAACGATAGCACCTAAAGATATCAATAAATATAACAAAGTTGAATTTCTTTTTGGTTGCTGTTTCATTTTATCCTTTGTCGGCCCAGTAGGTTTAGTTGGATTATAACAAAATTGATTCAAAGTAAATAGCAGACTCTGTTTGAATATTGGTACCAATCTGTACATTGAATATTGGTTGACATTTCGTAGTTTTTGTAAAGCGAGAAGGAATAAAAAATTCCAAGTAATTTTTCATTTCTACAGAGGGCTTCATTGAACGAGTGACAATCAGTGCTATGCCGAAATGGGGGCACAATCCATATCAAGCGTTTGTAAATTTGACTCATTGGGTATATGCTCACACTAGGTTAGCACGGTTTTCCATTGGTAGAACATTATAATCTTCCATCAACTATTGGACGACCAAGGCTTTAACCGAATAAAAAAAGGAAGTCGTCCAAATGAGTTACACAGACAAACAAATCACCTGTTCCGATTGTGGAACTGCCTTCACCTTCAGCGCCGGAGAGCAAGAAAGTTTTGCCTCCAGAGGCTATACCAATGAGCCCAAGCGCTGCCCCATATGCCGTGCAGCCAGAAAGCAGAACACGTCTGGCAGCAGTAGTTATGGAAGCGGTGGTTCCGGAAACAGCAACTCCAGTTCAGCCCCGCGGCAGATGTTCACGGTGAAATGCGCCACGTGCGGAAAAGATGCACAAGTGCCTTTTGAACCCCGTGCTGGTAGGCCAGTCTACTGTTCAGATTGTTATCGCAAAACGAATCCATCAAAAAGATATTAGTTATCATCGGACAATGATTGGCTGGATTTAGCGGTCTAATTTGACAGGCTTTATCCGATTGTTTGTGTTTCTTCGGTAATCCACAGGTGGGTAACTAGAGACCAGAGTTAGTTAACGTTCTTTAACACATGGGCGCTGCTATCCGATTAGTAAGGTACCCACCCGCTATAACAAAACTCTAACTAACGGTTTCAAACAGAATGTCAGTAATTGTGGCGAAGCAAGAAACTTTATTGACGCTCTAGATTCTGCACGAGCAGCATTAGGAGATTGACGGCGATAAGATTGTTTCTCTGGATTACCTGTATCGTTACTCTTTCTCGGATTTTAGTCACATGGCGAACCACCATCTCTTTGACAAGCAAAACGCCCTTTAGAAATAATCGGGGGGTGGGAAATGACTACCGAAGTATTTACGATAACATCATCCGAATTTGAACCTGAGAGCATGAAAGACGATGCAATAATTCCTGAAGATGTTGCCCATGAAGGAGAATCTACCGCCGATGAACTAGAGCTCGAAGAACCGTCTATAGCGCCGCTAGAGGCCTATGATTCAGAACTTGGCGAGGACCCGGTACATCTTTATTTACGTCAAATCGGACGGGTTCAATTGCTAAAGGCAAGCGATGAGAAAATAATCGCGCGCAGAATCGAAATCGGCAGACGCATTTCTGAAATAGAGCGAAAATTACAAAAACAAGGTCTTAATACTGATGCCAGTCACATTTATCTCGAAATCATTCGCGAGTTGGGGCGTTCATGGGAAATCTTACGTAAATTACAAGAATATTTAGGTCTGGCCGAGAATAGTAAATTCTGCAAATCAATCACCGACGTCAGGCTCCGGGATGCCATTGATGGAGTGATTGACCCGCTAATAGTGCAAGCTATAGCAGACAAGTTCAGTCTTCCTCCGGAAGCCATCGAACTGAGGCTAAATGCCCTTTCTGTAGACTGCGTACTCCTATCAGAAAATGTTCTGAGCGTAATTGGAAGTAAGGTTTCTCTGGCAAACATTCCTGCACTGGTTATAGATATAAATTTTGTTCAGAAACTTGAAGGCCGCGAGTTAGTCTTGAGAGGGTACCTGGATAGACTTCAGAAGGAATCGAAAATCGCCAAAGACCTCCTTACTGAAGCTAACTTACGATTGGTAGTCAGTGTCGCCAAGAAGCATATCGGACACGGAATATCTTTGCTAGACCTCATTCAAGAGGGCAACATCGGTCTAATACGAGCAACGGAAAAATTTAATCCCCACAAGGGTTTCAAGTTCAGCACCTATGCCACTGGTGGATACGACAAGCCGTTACTCGTTCTATTGCTGACCAGGCGCGTTCCATTCGGGTGCCGGTGCATATGATTGAAACTATTAACAAATTAGCAAGGATAACCCGTCAACTGACGCAGGAGTACGGGCGCAATCCGACTGCCGAAGAGATTGGTCAACATCTGGGGCTTTCATCGGAGAAGGTACGTCAGGCGATTAAGATATCCCAACTACCCATTTCATTGGAATTGCCAATGGGTGAAGACGCGGAAAGTTATTTAGGTGATTTCATCCCGGATAATAATGCAATCCAACCTTTGGATGGTGCCTCTAAACAATTACTCAAAGACGAGATTAGCGAGGTATTATTGACCCTGACGCCAAGGGAACAAAGAGTATTGCAACTCAGGTTTGGGTTGGAAGATGGGAGGTGTAGGACTCTGGAAGAGGTCGGTGTGGAATTCTCAGTCACGCGTGAGCGCATTCGGCAAATAGAAGCTAAAGCTCTCCGTAAGTTGCGGCATCCCAGCCGAAGTCGTAAACTAAGGGGCTATCTGGAAGAATAATGTAATATGAAGATAGTACTATTCTCTGACAAAATTACGAAAATGCAGTTATTAGTTTTATGAAATTAGAGCTTATTGTCCCGGCTACACACGAAAATCAAGGGAAGCCAAGAAAAGCTATACTACCACCGTTGGGGATGGCGGTGATTGCCGCCCTAACTCCTCCAGACGTTGAAGTTTCTTTAACCGATGAGAACGTCGCTCCTGTCAATTTCCAAAAAGACGTTGACCTGGTTGGCATCACTTCCTTAACCAGCACCTCGCAACGCGCCTACAAGATAGCCGATACATTTAGAGCCATAGGTAAGAAAGTAGTACTCGGTGGAATACACCCGAGTATTCTGCCGGAGGAAGCTGGTCAGCATGCGGATGCCATTGTCATTGGAGAGGCTGAGGGTATATGGCCCGGTGTAATTGCTGATTTTAAAGCGAACAAATTACAGAAAATCTACCGTCAAAATGTACGGCCCAGTTTACTTGATTTGCCAAACCCCAGGCGTGATCTTTTCGCCAAAGGGTCTTATTATTTCACAAATACTTTATTCACCACCCGTGGGTGTCCCTATTCCTGTTCATTTTGCACGGTCACATCATTCTTCGGTCACACTTACCGTTGCCGTCCAATCTCAGAAGTCATCAACGAAATAAAAACACTTAATAGAAAGAAACTTTTTATTTTTCTCGATGATAATATTGTCGGTAGCCCAAATTATGCCAAAGAGTTGTTCCGTGCGCTAATTCCGCTCAAAATCAAGTGGGTCGGACAATGTTCTGTGACTATCGCCAAAGATGACGAGCTGCTCAAACTTGCCGCCGCTAGCGGTTGTATTGATCTGTTTGTCGGATTTGAATCATTATCTCCAACCAATTTGACAGCTGTAGGGAAGAAAATCAACACAGTGGATGAATACGAGACAATTATTAAAAAACTGCATAACGCCGGTATCGGGGTGCACGGATTCTTCATTTTTGGTCTTGATGGAGATGATGTCGGTAGTTTCGAGCGCACCGTTCGTTTTGCTCAAAAAAACCGGCTTGAAAGTGCGCAGTTCGATATACTCACACCCTACCCGGGAACTGCAATATTTGAATCTCTTGACAAGGAAGGACGTATACTCAATAAAGATTGGTCTCAATATGGACATGACCTTATGTTTGAGCCAAAATCATTATCCAGGGAAATATTGCAGGAGGGCCGAACTTGGGCATGGCGTGAATTCTACAGCCTGCCGTCAATATCGAAGAGAATTGGAGCCGGACACCATGACCCATTCCTTTTTTGGGCAGCTAATCTTTATTACTACTATCAGGTGCACAGGTTAAAATCCCTCCATTAAGCAATCCATGCAATAGTTGACTTATCTATAAATGGAACTAATGGATATTGGTAAAAAACGGGAAGGTGTTATATGACAATCGGGAAGAAGATCACCAAACTCCGTAATCAGGGGAGAACGAAAGAACAGACTTCAGATGCAGTGGAGAACGTATCACCTGAAGATGGACACGCCTTTCATATCGTTGGAATCGGCGCATCCGCCTTAAATTAGATGGCGGGAAATTAAAGAACTAAAATAATACAGAAAGCGGCTATTAGAATAATGCCGTTTTCAGGAAGAAATATGAAACGATTTGTAATTTTACTGGTTGACGACGAACAACGTATTCTCAACTTTCTAAAGACGAAACTTAAATCATTAGCTGTCACGGGGCACTTAAAACCGGCCACCTGCGGGCAGTTCAAAAGCGGCCACTTCGAGGTAGTCAGTTAAAATTTACACTATTCGCCTTTCTCATTCAAGTTATCGTTGGTGATTTGCCGGTGTTGTTCTCTCCTGTCATACATCCTGTAGCTTTTGCCATCGAGCTTGATGACATCAGCATGGTGCAGGAAGCGGTCAAGGATAGCGCCGGTTGCGGCGTTATCTCCGAGTAATTTACCCCAGTCTTCCAGCGGGCGGTTGGAAGTAACGATGATGGACCCTTTCTCGTATCGGCGCACGAAGATTTCCAGCAGGTCTTCCGCCGCTGTTGCGGGCAATCGGCGCATACCGAGGTCTTCGATCACCAGCAGATCTGTATGAGTATATTGCTCAATCAGTTCTTTACGGTTGCCGGTAATCTCAGCTTCAGAGAGGTTTTGCGACAGGTCGAAAGCTGAGACATAGAGAGCGGTATACCCTGCTTGTAGCACTGCTATGGTCAGTGCCGTAGCGATATGTGTTTTCCCTGTTCCTGGGGGTCCCAGTAATAAGACTCCGCCGTGCTGCGTTATAAAGCGGGCAGTAGCCAGATCAAAAATCAATGCTTTGGGTAACTTGGGATTGAATGACCAATCAAATTCCTCCAAGTGTTTGATTTCGGGGACGCGGGCTTGCTTGAGATGACGGGCAAAGAGTCTGTCCCTACGTTTGTTCAGTTCATCTTCCACCAGTAGTTCCAGAAAATCAGTGTAGGCGAGCTTGCTGCTCATAGCTTCCTGATTGCGGATAGCTAGGGTATCGACCATACCGGACAATTTTAGACTGCTTAGTTTCCTTTCAAGTTCATTATTCATAGCTTTACCTCCTCAGCATATTCCCATAATTCGCGGATTATTTCGTGGCTCTGGATAAGCGGCGAGATCATTCCTGCTTTCTCCCTCTCCAATAGACGGCGCAATATTTTGTAGCGGAAGATCTGCTTTTCAAGTGTTAACCGGCAAGCCCATTCAATGCGTTCCCTGGGGAAAGTACGTGCCAGAGATAACATTCCTTGGATAAGGCGATAAGCACGTACTCCTCTTGCGTCACAAGCCGTCTTAGCCCATTGCAAAGCGTTCGGGCCAATAAGTTCAGCTTTACTTAACAGGCCGGCCACATATGCTTCTTCACGGGCTGGCTTGTGAGCTGGTCGGTGCTCCTGTCTGGTGGCGAAAGCGCCCGCTGGCCTGCGGGAATGGACAGCCACACTGCGTCCTCTGGCATAGACACGTACCAGATGCTCATCCCATTGGACTTTGACTTCTTCGCCTACCAGCATATAGGGTACGGAGTAAAAGGCATCTTCCACCTGGATATGACCATCGGGATGGACTGTGCGCGTGCCAATCTCAAATAGAGCAAATCGTTCCGGTGGCAGTGGTTTGAGTTGAGGTTTTTCTACTTCCAGAAAGTGGGTATATACCTGCTTACGGGTGGTACCGTGAATACGAAGACGGGCGATAGTACGGTTCCATCGGGCCAGGTAATCATTGAGTTCATCCAAGCTGTTAAAACGCTTTCCCTTGAGAGCATTACTCTTGACATAGCCGCCACTTCTTTCGGCAATTCCGTCTTCTTGGGGATGGCGCGGTCTGCAAGGTAACGGGACAAAGCCATAATGGCGGGCAAATGCCGCATAAAGTTCGGAAATATCAGGGTCGTAGAGGCAGGCTTTCACCACCGCCGCTTTCAGGTTATCGTGGCGGACTACCTCTGGTACTCCGCTAAATTCCTCGAAAGCATGTTCATGCGCACGGATAAAATGATGCCGGTCCTGTGTCCAGATGGCTTCTTCATAACCGTGGCGGGAGCAAGAGAGCGTCATGCGGAATATCCAGGGACGACGCCATTTCCCGGTTGATGGGTCCAGAGTAGGTGGGCCTTCAAAAAAGTCGACCTGCGCTTCTTTCCCGGGTGGATGTTCCATGACATCAGCTACTTCCGGACAGCGTTTTTTTAATTCGTGTACAAGACGCTTAACGGAACAATAACTGAAGCCGGTACCATAATCTTCTCTGAGGTCTTGCCAGATACGCTGGGCAGTCAATCCCTTAGCCATTGCCGCTTCGATTTCTTTACGGTATGGCTCAACTAAACTGCCGGTGGGCACTTTGGCCGGTTTTGAACTATTCCCGGCGGGCACCGTGGCCGCATTTGGATCACGGCGGGAATCGTAGCGAGCTATCGTTTCCCGGCGAACGCCGGTTTCCTTTTGTATCCTTCGATAGCTCCAACCAAGATCAAGCAGGGCTTTAATTCGTTGTACATCTATCATCTTAAGGTAGTTCCCCAATTAGCACCTCCATCTTCCTCGATGGAGTATGCCATATTTTTTCTACCTTAAGTGGCCGGTTTTCAGGTGCCCTTACCTGGCCGGTTTTGGGTGCCCCCTAACATCATTAGCCTATGAAGTGATACTTGCAAATAATGGAATTGAAGCTCTGGAACAGGTTCAAGGACAAGAGCCTGACTTGGTCGTGCTTGACGTAATGATGCCCAAAAAAGATGGTTTTGAAACACTGAAAGAATTGCGCACTTTTTCATCTGTGCCTGTTGTTATGCTCAGTGCCAAGGGTGATGACTCCGACAGGATTAAAGGGCTTGGACTTGGTGCTGACGATTACATAACGAAACCCTTTAATCCGGATGAACTTGTTGCCAGGATTGAAGCGATTAGGCGACGACTAACTTCCTTGGAACGGAAGAATATTCCCAGAGAGCTTATTGTTCAAGGTCTGAAGATCCATTTTGACGAACGTAATTTAACTGTTCGCGGCGAAGAAGTAAAAATGACCAGAATTGAATGGTTATTATTGAGTGAACTCGCTATCAGTGCCGGACATTTAATGACTTATTACGACTTATTATCGCGGATCTGGGGTCCGGAATACAGGGATGACTACCAGATATTAAGAACTTGGATCAGCCGTCTAAGAGAAAAAATAGAGATAGACCCTGCCGTGCACAAAATCATCACTACGATACCTAAAACTGGCTATATTCTTCAATAGTAAATAGTCTATTAGTCAGAACTCATAAGCGCCGCAATTAATCCAGAGTAAAGTAAAACGTTGCACCCTCTCCAACCTTGGCTTCAGCCCAAACCTTTCCCCCATGACGACGCACAATGCGTTGTACAGTCGCTAAACCAATACCGGTGCCAGCGAATTCTGTTGCCTTGTGGAGACGCTGGAAAGGTTGGAACAGTTTGTTTGCATAGGCCATATCGAATCCAACTCCGTTATCGCGAATAAAGTAGGCTTTCTTGCCATTGTGCTCTATGATGCCCATTTCTATTCTTGGTTCTGCAGTTTGGGAGGTATATTTCCAGGCATTACCCAACAAATTTTGAAGCACTAAGTTTAACAGATTCTTGTCACCATTAGTTGTCATGTTGGGAGTAATAGTGAATTTCACGTTCCGTTTCGGTTCATCTTGGGCGAAGTCATTAAGGATTTTTTGGGCCATTTCGCTCAGGTTCAACCTTTCCGAGTTTAACTCGCTGCGTGTAACTCGCGATAGTTTGAGCAGGTCATCCATTAGCTGCCCCATTAGCTCGCCAGAATCTGATATTTTCTTGAGGTATGATTTTTCTTCGTTATCCAGCTCATCATTGTAGTCTTCAAGAAGCACGTTACTGAAACCCGTAATACTCCTTAACGGGGCTCTCAGATCATGAGAAACAGAATACGAGAAGGCTTCAAGCTCTTTGTTTGATGCTTCGAGCGCAGCGGTACGGCGTTTTAACTCGTCGTCAGACTGTTTGCTCTCGATAATGTCGGCTGCCTGGCGAGCAAGTAAATCCAACAAGCGGAGTGTGCGGCCATCCGGCCGGTGCGGCGTCTTGTATTGCGTTGAGAAAATACCAAGAGTTTTTCCGGAACGGCTAACCAGCGGTGTGGATTGAACGGCACGGATGTCAGCTTTGAGTTGGATATCAAGAGCGGGAGTGCCGACGAAAATCGGACTCTGTTCAACATCCTCAACAATTACGCGCTCACCGCGCGCGAGTGCCGTTCCGCAAGTCCCTTTTCCCTTTGAACCACTACTCCAGAAATCTAACCACCAACTCGGATATCCCCGATAAGCTACGATTTTAAGATCAGAGGTATCATCGTCAAGCATCTGGATGTTGCCGAAGTCAGCCCCTGAAATGGCAATCGCAGCATCCACGATCTCAGTCAGGATTGAATTCAGGTTTACTTCCTGCAGCGAAAGAGCACCAAGTTTTTGTAACCTGGTCATAGCTGCGAGATCGGACGACGTTTGTTTCTGTGCATCCATTATTTTCTCGAGAAGCAGTTGTCTTTCTTGCTCGGACCGCTTGCGCTCCGTGATGTCATTAAAGACAGTTCCAAAGCGCCCTTTTTGGGGAGAAAAAGCAGAGATGCTGAAGTATCTCCGCATGGGAGGAAAATAGGTTTCGAATGACTCTGGTTTGCCCGTGGCAGCTACTCTTTCATAAATGTCAAAATAAGGTGGAGTTCCCGTTCCATAAAGGTCCGATGCCTTTTTCCCAATGGCTTTTTCTCGGGTGAGACCAGTGAGATGTTCATAGGCGGGATTTATGTCCAGAATCCGGTAATCCACACTTTTGCCCGATTCATCATAAATTATTTCATGGAGGCAAACTCCCTCGTTCATCGAAAAATTCATGGAACGGAACTTTTCTTCGCTCTCTCTCAAGGACTCTTCAGCGATTTTACGTGAGGTAATATTACGGCCATAAAGCAAATAACTATCCGTTGTGGGAACGTACACTAAAGTCTGTTCAAACCATTGATTGTCAATATCAATGTCTCTGGTTACAGAATTGATTTGATCTTTCTGAATTGTCTGGATTAACTCTATTAAGTAGTGATGTTTTGACCCCTGCGACATCAAAAGAAAGTCCCTTTTTGCAGCAGGATTCTCATATTTAACATTACCTTCGTGATCCAACTCAAGAATTGCATTGGGATTAAGCTCTGGAAATGAGGCCAAGTGAATAATTTCCTTGTTTGACAATTCTAGTTTTTCAAGGCTTTCATTGAAGCCCCGGTTAGTCATTTCATATGAAGCCAGACTCTCTGACAGCAGTTGTTGTGCAACATTTAATGTGCGCAAGATATCGGCTTTCGTTTTCGCCTTTCGGAGCATGACATCCAATGTGCGACGATGGATCGTAGCCAATTCCAGTATTCCAATACCCATCGTATTTGCATTTCGGCCAATTTCGTAAGCACATGCCATGGCGGATTCTTCGTCGCCGTGGAAATAATCCGTAAAGCAGGAGAGGTAATTTGCATCGATATTGTCTTTACTAATTATCATGCACTGTTCCCGAGCCACCGAACTACTATGACCATGGCATCATCGGTTTCTCTAGCAAAATGGGCGATGATATTGTCCGCGATGATTTGAGGAGAATCAGCGGGGTTCAGGGCACCGGAGAAGCCGCTTTTTATCCCATCCGTCGCCATAACCAATGTGTCTCCATGATATATAGGAAGTGTCTCTTCACGTAGCGGTGGCAGCGAATGCCCTACCACCCCACCACGCATCAAAATACACGGTCTATCATGAATACTAGGGTCCGCCGCACGTATTACATACCCCTCGACGTTTCCAACGCTCAACCAGGTCATTATATTGTTTTTAACACCGAATGAAGCAAGGCTCATTACCACACCTCGCGTCCCGTGCAGATGCTCATGGCATTGTCTGACGACGGAGATTACACTTTGACTAGCGCAAGTGGACATGGTCTCAGCAGCAACCTTACTGGCGGCCGCTGCATCCTGTCCGTGTCCCAGGCCGTCGATCGCCGCAACTAATAAGCCATCATTGAATGGAATAACCACGTGGAGGTCACCGGAAACTATCTGTCCTTGTAAAGGCTTGCTGGCTACACCCACGACCGCGAAGTTACAACTGGACGTTTCCACTTTTTCATCCTTATGGTGGTTCCCTTACCGACTTCCGAAGTGATTTCAAACTCATCAACGATTCGTTTCGAACCGGGCAAACCTAAACCCAATCCCTTCGATGATGAGTAACCGTCCTGCATCGCTAGCGCTATATCAGGTATCCCGGGTCCGTTATCCCGGGCTGTTATGGAAATACCTTTTTTATTTGATTCTTCCACGATACTGAGAATTATTTCGCCATGTCCCGCATAGTTGACGATATTACGCGCAACTTCGGAAATTGCTGTGGCAATGAGAGTAACATCACCGCCGTTAAACCCAAGATCGGTGGCAAGACGACGGCCTTCTTGCCTGGCGATTACTACGTCCACGTCGGATTTGATATTTATAACAATTTCATTTCCGGACATGACTGGCGCGCTGGTCCCATTACCCCCCATCTTGATTCTCCTGCAGTTGTTTTGACAGAAGCGTGAGTCCATCTTCAAGATCCAGCGCGGTTGATACGCCGGCCAGCGACAATCCAAGTTGCACCATTGCAAAAGCCACCTCAGGTTGAATTCCCACGATAATGGCATGGGCCCCTTTTAATTTGATTGTGGCCGCCATTGAACGAAGAGTTCGAGCGGCAAAGGAGTCCATTACATCCAACGCTGTCACATCGATGACGACACCCCTGGAGTGATGGCGGCCCACCATTTGTGCCAGGTCGTCGCGCAGTTGCACCAGGTCTTCATCGGTTAGAGCAGATTGAACCGATGCAATTAAATATGGTCCTTGTTTTAGAATAGGGACTTTCATTATTAGACTCTCCGGGTTGAGGCATCATCTTGAGTGCGGACAACCCTAACGCCGAGTAAACGGTCAGCCTCGACAATTCCTCCTTGAAGGTCGCCGACGGTAATCAGGCGGCTCAGGTCAACGCCAATCGAGACCAATGATTGGGCCACCTCGGGAGAAAGCCCGGTTAAGATAACAGTTGCACCCATGAGCCTGGCTGCTTCCGCAGTTTGCAGTAAGTGATTCGCGACCTTAGAATCGACAGCGGCCACTCCGGTAATATCGACGACGGCCACTTTAGCCCGGTTATCGCGTATCGAATTGAGCAGTTGTTCGGTCAACTGGCGTGCACGCTGTGAATCAAGAATGCCAATGATTGGCAAGATAAGTAAACCCTCCCTTAATTGGAGCACGGGGGTAGATAATTCGAGGATGGCCCTCTCTGCGCGGCGACGCTCTTCAATTTGGCCCTGCAACGCAGCATTTGTTTTAGCCAGTTCCGCTTCTGTTTTCTTCTGCATGGTAATATCTCTGGCTGCAGCAAATACTCCGGCAACATTTCCCTTCGCATCACGATAAACCGACGCATTGTACAGCACCTCTATTACGTGCCCATCTTTGTGCCTAATAGTCAAGGGATAGTCGGTAACGAAACCATCAGCAAATACGCGCTGATAACCTACGCGAGCCTTATCAGGTTCGGTAAAGTAGTTGGAAAAATCACTGCCAATCAACTCTCGTCGCGGGGTCCCTGTAACCTTAACTGCTGCCTCATTTACATCGGTAACTTTACCTTTGGGGCTAATAGTAACCAGGGGGTCTAGACTCGCTTCGAGCAGGCTTCGAGCATAATCACCTGCCGCTTGAACGCTTGCCGCGAGCAGGCTTGCTTTTGGGCTGTGTACATTTTTCAATTGTGGCATTCGATACCTCCTACACGGGAATACGCTAATAAAGTACATTATAGCACGATATTGTATTAAGGCTAATTCGGTGCGATATTCAGCTCGTCACCCCAAGTTTCAAGCACAAGCCGCTTGATGGGAAGTGCTCACGATAAAAGAACAATGGGCACCCATTTCTGAGTGCCCACTAAAATTTTAGAAAAATCAATTGCGCCCATTTACTTGTTCTAGTTCGTCGGTGTAACAACCGAAATAGTGCTGTACCCACTAACTAGGAATAGCTCGTTCTTTCCAGTATCATAAGCCATCGGGCCGATTTTGCTACTTAAGGTTGCAACAACCTTGCTGCTGCTGTCGGTTAATACCGAGACCGTGTTGTTAATAGTCTCTGCATATAGCTCGCTTTTAGCAGAATTATAGGCGTAATATCCAGGTATGCCCCCTTTTATAATCTTTACGCTATTATCGCTGTCCGATATCACATTAAGCCCTGCCGCTGCGTTGGATACAGATACAAAGATCTCTCCCTTAGCGGCATTGTAGGCAATAGTTCCGGGATAAAGACTTATGGTTACTGTGGTGACGACCGAGTTGGTACTATCAGATATTACAGCCAAATTGCTATTATACCCGTCGGGTGCAAATACCTCGCCTTTAGCGGAATCATAAGCAATGCTTGTCGCAGTTATAGGTATACTTGCAACGATGGTGTTGGTGCTGTCAGATATTACATCGACTGCGCCACTTTCGGAAACAAAGATCTCACCCTTTCCCGAATCATAAACCATAGTGTTAGGGGTAGAATTCAAACCTGTTACAGTTGCAATGACAGTATTAGTAACATCAGATATTACCGCAACCGCACCTGAGTTATAATCTGCTACGAATACTTCGCCTTTACCGGAATCATAGGTTAAGCACACAGGAGAGGTCCCCACCGTTAAGGTTGAAAGCACCTTATTTGTACCGTCTGATATAATCGTGATGGAGCCGGAATCCTGATCTGTTACGAATATCTCGCTCTGACCGGAGTCGTAAGCTATACTGGTGGGATTGTTTCCAACTGGAATTGTTGTGATGTTGCTAAGCGAATTGCTCGCAGTGGAATTGGTAGAAGAAGACGGATTGGTCAAGTTCGATGATGTGGTCGATGCACTTTTTCCACAAGATACCGATATCAAGGCCAGAACAATAAGGAAACTTGTAATTACTAAATATAACCTGCTTTTCACATTGTACCCCTTTTGTTTACGTTAATTACCTATTTGATAATGGCAACCAAAAAAACCAGCCAAGAATCTTAACTAGAAGTAGTCCCAGTTAAGGAGAAAACTCCGTTCCCATATTGGCCAGTCCAAGTACCTGAAAAGCTTATATTTGTTCCGGATACAGTAACTTTTCCTTGAAAAGTAAACGTATAAGTTGTTGTGCCTACCACGAAACTTGAAGTACCCGTTACATTGCCATTAGGGTCGATCTGCAAGGAATGCGTGGCATTACTCACAGAACCCGCGGTACCAGTAATGGAACCAGTAACATGGCCATTCGCGTCGATTGATTCTGTGAGATCACCACCTACGTCCCTGGCTTTATCGTTAATTGTCATTGTGCCTGACCAAGTGCCAGTGGCTGACCCCTGGAAACGACTCACAACCGTTAAGATTATGGGCGAGCTAGTTATTCCTGACATGGCTGCTGTAATATTAGCATCCCCTGGTGCTACGCTGGTCGCCAAACCTGATGAAGATATGGTAGCGGCACTGGTAGTATCACTGGCCCACGTCACCTTGGAAGTAATGTCCGCAGTTGAGCCATCAGAATAGGTTCCGGTTGCTGAAAACTGTTGAGTAGAGCCTACTTTCAAATTGGTCGGCGAAACAGGTGCTACCATAATGGAAGATAACGTCGCCTTAGGCGTAGTTGTTGTTAGTAGCGTTGTGGATTGGTTAGACGCCTTTGTTGATGAACACGCTGCCACGCCCATTGTTAAGGCAGCAATCAACCCCACAGTCAAACAGGATCCTATAAAGCCTATTTGTTTTCTTTTCATTACAATTCTCCTCCTTCTCAACACGAGCATTTTTCAAATAACTCTGATTGCAGTTGCTAATTACTTTTCATTATACAATAATGCAAAAGATGGATTATTAAAATCAATGTTTCAACAAACTTTGAATCAAGTTTTGAGGACTGTGGCTATTCATAAATAAAATCACCAATCCAATTTTATATTGATTTAGCTGTCCATAAGATTTAAATTATGGTTAATATTTTAGATTGCAACATTGGATGATGGAGGTTTGAGCATGGCTGAAAAATTGGGTGAAAAAGCTGACAAGGAACTTAAAAAACTAGATAAGGACGCCGACGAGGGACCTAAACAAACTGTGATTGCATATATCATTCATAGTAAAGACTTCAGCAGCCGCACCTCGTGTCTAAATCTAAAATCAATCGTTGCCTGGATTTGAAAACTGAACTCATAGGGTGTATGCTCACACTAGGTTTAGAGCGGTTTTCCATTGTTGGGACATCATAAACTTCCATCAACCGTTGGATGACAGGAATCACAACCGAGTAACAAATAAGGAAGTCATCACGATGAACTATGATGACAAACAAATCACCTGTTTTGATTGCGGAACTGTTTTCACCTTCAGCGCCGGAGAGCAAGAACAATTTGCCTACAGAGGATATACTAATGCACCAAAACGCTGTCCGACCTGCCGTGCAAAAAGAAAGCAGAACACGACTGGAAACAGTAGTTATAGCAGCAGTGGTTCCGGAACCAGGAATTACTCGTCAGGCCCGCGGCAGATGTTCCCTGCGAAATGCACTACGTGTGGTAAAGACACCGAAGTGCCCTTGAACCCCGGCCAGGAAGGGCGGTCTACTGTGCAGACTGCTACCACAAAACGAATTCAGCCAAGAAATATTAACATGATTATTGGGTGGCCGAGCCGTGCGGCTTAAGTCACCCTGTGAACTTGCAGGGTACTCTAATCACAGGTTCCGATTGCCATACCCCTATAGCATCCAGCTTCTGAGAGTGCCAAGTTGTTGCATGGGTGTTGCATGGTTGCGAGGACAAACTCCAGTTTAGTGGATCAAAAACGAAACTCATTGGCAGAACATCATTCACTTCTTTAAACAAGTAACTTTGCTGCCAGCATTTTTGCTCTCCGTTGGATCAAGACCGCCATCGTCGGTCACGGCTAGTTTCAATATGTTGACTTTGCCATTGTTTAGAAATCTGATTACTGAATGGAAAGGAAGGTTCATTATGCCCTTTGAGGTTATTTTACACACTGGAGAGTCCCAGGAATCACTTCTTCGCCGCTTTCAGAGAATGGTCCAGACAAGTGGCGTATTACGAGAGTTCAACTCTCATCAGCGTTTCATGTCAAAACGTGACGCCTACCTGCTTAGAGTCAAGAATAATGCCAGAAGAAAACGACAGCAGAATCGCTAGCCAGTTTCCGGAGAAACAGTGAAAACATGAATATCTACGTAGGTAATCTTGCCCTTGAGACTACTAGCGACGAACTGAAGCATGTCTTCTCGGTGTTCGGTGAGGTCAATAATGTGGTTATGATGAATGACGGAAATCCAAATAGACTCGAAACCATATCGTTTGCTTATATTGAGATGAATGTGAAGTCCGAGGGTTTTACTGTGATAAACAACCTGAAAAGTTCGATAATAAGGGGACGGGTAATCAATGTGATTGAAGCTCTTCCACTTTCCGCCAGAAGAATAGAGATGCACTCCTGGAAAAGTCAAGATGGAGCCGTAAAGGTGAAAAAATGACACTTGATCCATTCCCCTCAGGCTTACCAGAATTAGAGACAGATACAGTGAAAGAGCTGGAATTATCTTCCGGAGCAGCGGCTTCAATCGAACAGGAGCCGACTGCCGAAGATCTTGAACTTGAAGAACCGGTATCGGAGACCATTAGTGCAGACGATTTGGAAGGGAGCGATGATCCTGTAAAGCTTTATCTCCACGAAATCGGGCGGGTTCCGCTTCTAACCGCACGCGATGAAAAGATAGCGGCGCGCCGGATTGAAATCGGTAGGCGCATTTCGGCGATCAAACATGATCTTGAGACACAGGAAAAGCGAACTAATGCCAGAAATGTCTTTCAAGAAATTATCCTGGAATTGGGACAATCTTCGGAAATTATCCACCAGCTTCAGGAAAATCTTGGATTGCCGGAAAATGCCAGTTTTCAAAAGACAATAACCAACGAGAAACTGAGGGCGGCAATCGATGGAGTGATTGACCAAAACCTGGCGCCATCGATAGCCAAAACACTAAACCTGCCGTCTGAAGAAGTTGAGTCTCGGTTGATTGCTCTTTCAGTAGACATCGCGCTTTTACCGGAAGAAATCCTTATAGCCATCGGTGGAAAAGCGTCGCTGGTAAATATCCCCGATCTGGTAGTTGAACATAAGTTCATTAAGGAACTTGAGGCGCAAGAAGTATATCTTGAGGAATACCTCGAACGGTTGCAGAGCGACGAGAGGATTGCCAGTGATCACTTGACGGAGGCTAATTTAAGGCTGGTAGTCAGCATTGCAAAAAAACATATTGGACACGGGATATCTTTATTGGACATGATTCAAGAAGGTAACGTCGGCCTAATACGCGCGACGGAGAAGTTCAATCTTCACAAAGGTTTCAAGTTTAGT
>Ga0326728_10007162_pt1 | contig 29114 bp, 25 predicted proteins | sample MB3enrmetagenome_FD_207602 | JGI IMG/M metagenome (GOLD analysis project Ga0326728, IMG submission 207602) | Lab enriched peat soil microbial communities from McLean, Ithaca, NY, United States - MB31MN | ecosystem: Environmental > Terrestrial > Soil > Wetlands > Peat | place: USA: New York... | reverse complement strand
TGCGCGGCTTCGCGAGGCGCGGCGCGTTGCTGGCGCGCGGCAAATCGACCGTGATGCCCTGCACCGTCGCGGTCGCCATGATGATAAAAACGATCAGCAACACCCACGCGAGGTCGAGCAGCGGCGTGACGTTCAGATCATCATACAGACGACCAAGGCTCTTACGCCGCACGCGACACCTCCGGAACCTTTCGCGCGCCCGCGAATGCGGCGGAGAAACGCGCGACCAACTGATCGGCGAACACTTCCATTGCCGAGACGCGCGCGCTGACGCGGCTGGAGATGAAGTTGTAGCCGAACAGCGAAGGAATCGCGACAAGCAGCCCGGCCACGGTCGCGAACAACGCCGCCGCGATGCCCGGTGCGATCGTGTTGACGTTGACATCGCCGGTGGCCGCGATCGATGCGAACGTGATCATGACGCCGATCACGGTGCCGAGCAGTCCGAGAAACGGTCCGCCGCTCACCGCGATCGTCATCAGCACCAAGCGCCGGTTCAGGGCATCCGTCTCTTCGACGATCCCGGCATCGAGGGCCGAGCGGATCACGCCGAGATACTCACCCGGAATGCGTCCTTCGCCGGACTGCGCCAACGCGGAGCGAAGTTCTTCGAGGCCGCGCACGTACATGCGCGAGAGCGGCGAGCCGGCGACCGCCTCGTCGGCGGTTGCTGCGCCATGGGCGATTTGCGCGGCGTCCGCCGACCAGCGCGCAGAGAACCCGCTGAGGAACCGGCGATCCCCGCGCTCCGCGCGACCCAATTGCAAGAGCTTGATGAGCAGCACGTCGCCGCTCAGCAGTCCCACTACCGCGATGACGGCAATGACGGCCCAGCCGTCGATCGTGACCGATGCCAGCAGTCGCCAGATCAGATCGAGTTCCTTGGAGACGCCGCTGCTCTCGCGCGCTTCGTCCGCACCGTAAGCGATCGCGCTGCTGTCGGTTCTTTGAGTGAGGTATTGGAGATTGAACCAACCTGCCGGCCGAGCGGTATTAGCAATCCGCAGCGCGTCGAGTGCACCGCTGAACGCATCGGCGGCGCCCGCGGCGCCGAGCACTGGCGCTGCATTGAGATGGATCCGCGGCGCGACGACCGCTTGCGCCTCTTGGCCATCCACGTAGAGCGCGAGGCGCTCGGCGACGGCGACACCGATGTGGTGCCAGCCGGCCGTAAGCGCTGCGCTCACGCGCGCCTCCTTGCCGGCGGGACCGAATACCGCCAAAACCTGGTTCGGACCCGCCGAGAGTTCGAAGCGACCATCGGCCGCCGATTGACTGTAGATGAGCCCCGGCGGTGAATTCGGATCGACGCGGACCCAGGTCGATATGCTCGTACCCTTCGCGGGGTCGAAGCTGAACGCCGGCGTCATCGGCAAACTCACCGACGACTTAGCATCGAAGCCAAGTCCGAAATCCACCACACCGGGCACCGCGGGCCGAGCCGTCGAGGCCGTGGCGTTGCTTCCATAGGCGGTCGAGTCGCGCGGCGGACCCGCCGTTTCCGCGAAGTCGTAGCTGCCGACGATCGACGCATCCTCCACCGTGTTCGATGCGGCGGGCGTGGCTTTCGCCGCGCTGTAATACAGCCAAACGTAGGAATGCTCGGCGCGCAGCTTCGCGATCGGAATTTTGACCCAGGCCACGGCCAATTGCGCGGTGGCGTCTATGCGCTCGATCCGATATTCGAGCGGCGTCCTGTCGTCCGACGCCACGAATCGCAGGTCGGCACCTGACTTGTCGACGTCCGAGAAATAAGCAAAGTTGCCTGCGTCCAGACGCACGGGCAAGGAAATCTCGGTAAGGCCGGCGGACACTGCGGCGCTGACGGCCGTGACGTCGATCGTCAAGCGCTTCCTGAACTTCCAATCGTCGTTCCACCAGCCAAGCGCGATCTGTGGAAGCACGACAAGCGCCAAGACCATGGCGAGCCAGATCGGCTTGCGGCTATTCATGCCAAATTTCTCCAAAGCTAACCAAACATCTCGATGAGGACGCACACACTGTCAGCCGGATCACCGCCACCGCCAATACGTGGTTTCCGCGCCGATAGCTTGACCACGACCGGAGCATCATAAAGCACTAGTTTTGAGCGATGTGAATTAAGCAGCGGCGAATATCGTCGGGTGATTTTTAGGAATTGCCGGTACACCAGATCGAGCAATCCTCGCCGGTTGTAACGTTAAATTCACAAAATTGACACGTGCAAGCTATTGACGCGAGCTACGTCAGGCTAGCGGAGGAAATCTCAACTGGCGTCAATCCTGCAAGGTTCGTATTCGTGTCGCATCACGGCCGTGCCTACGCGGCAGACGACGCGCGCCAGCGGCCATCGGCGAAAGCCGTCAAAAGCTTTTTTGCGCGACCCGCATTAAGCTGATGGAAACAAGACTTTTTCTGAAAGAAGTCGTTCGCGCCGATGATTCCCGCGACATCCTTGGACGTCACCGACGCGAAGCCCATGGACCAGTCAGCGAATGATCGGCTAGCGATTGGCTCTCGGACGATCAACACGATATTCTTGTGCCGCTTGTCGCGCGCGATCTTTGCATACAGTGAGTCGATTACTTCCGCGTCGCCCTCCAGCACCTGGAAGAAGCTTCCTTCCAAATGAAGCAAAATCCCGGTGACATCGAACTGAGAATTCACGATTCGCGCGCGATCGAGAATGGCGCGGAGTTCTGTCACGCCCATTTGCGATTCGGCGGAACTTGCGTAAATGAGGTGGCTTAGGGAATTCATGAGAATCTCCATCGGCATCGCTAAATGCGTGCGATGCAGGGTATGTTCCCGTATTTATCGACATCGAGTATGGGATCTTTAGCGGTACCCCGAAGCGGGTAACGCCGGTTCGCTGCATGAAAATTAGGAGCAAGTCATGAGCATTGGCACGCTCTTGCACTTTGTCATTAGCTTTACGTAAAAGCTCGTATTGCGATTAATCAGCGAACGTCTAGTATTTTGGGCGATTGTGGCATACGCACGCAGCTTCGCGGGAAGGTGCCACTGATGCTTGAGTAATAATAAAGGAGTATAGCGATGCGAACTTTTACTTTAGTCGCGGCAGCGGTTGGGGTCTCGGCAGCAGCGTTGGTCAGTACTGGCGCGGTCGCCCAGACGATGGAGCAAGTTACCGTGCAGGCAACCCGGAACGTAAGTACCAAGCTTGTCGGTAGAACAAGTAGCGGCATTCCCATAAAGGAAGTCTCGCTCAGTTACGGGGTGAGTACCGCAGGCTTGGATCTTACGACTGTCGCGGGGGCAGAGGAACTCGACCAACGCATCAATGACGCCGCGCTTGCTGCCTGCCAGGAGGTTGGCCGTCAGTATCCGAAGTCAACGCCGGGCGACGCCGAGTGCGCCCAGGCGGCGGCGAAAAAGGCTATGGTCACGGCGCATGAGTTGGTTCACGCGGCAAACAAAGCATCGACTAAATAGAACGCTGCCGACTTTGCAGGAACTCGATCCGAGAGTCGGACCGTCAACGGGCTTCCAGCATTGACCAGCCTCTTGCTGGATCGAACGCATCTTTAGTTTGATCTATGCGTTGCGTGTGCGAGGAGAGCTATGGGTACCGAACGCCTCCATCGCCAAGGAAAAGCGTTTCTGGTCATTTTTGCGGGTTACTCGGCATCCGCCGGTAACCCTGCCCGGTGGGCGGTAGGAGACGGCACCGGGGACCATCATGGAGTTCGAGCGCCCAAAATGAAAGCGTGCGCGCGGCGCTTCCAACTCGGCGCCTGCTGCGGGTTTCCGGCGAACGCTTCGAGACTTTGCTATTTCTTCTTTCCGGCCGCAGCGATCGCCTCGTGTACCTGCACCATCGCCTTGTCTACCGCGGTCTTTTCACAGCCCGAATCCGGGGTGGTTAACGGGTACAAGGTGTCGATTTCCTTGCAAGCCGCCTTCGCCGAGTCCTTGACACGCGTTTCAAGCACTTGCGCGCCTAACCTTGTGCTGATGTCAATATCCTTGTAGGGCACGCGGTGCGTGACCGTGATGATATCGACGGGAGCACCCAGCGCGCCGTGTTCCTTAGCTCGCGCAATGCGCGGCGTCTCGACAACAATTTCTTTCAGTTCCTGCGCCACCGCCATGCCGCCGACAATCGCAAATCCGGTTGCTACCAACGCGAATTGAAATTTGGAAATATTGTTCTTCATGTCAGGCTCCAGATAGTCCAGTAATGATGCAATTTAGGACTTATGCTCGTCAAGCGGAATAAGGACTTCCCGCACCCCAGTCGACGATCATCCGGTATACGATGATTGCAGTCCAGTCACGCTGAAGGACACGCGTAGTGCATGGGTTTTTGCGCAGCCCTTACCGGCGATAGAATCGCTCTATAGATCGCCCTCATAAGATCGATTGGATTCGTCGAGGTCGAGGCGTTAAGGTGAGGCACGGTGAAAAGAAACAGAAGCCAATCGGAGACTGCATGGAAAACGAAAGCAAGTGCCCGGTGACGGGCGGGTCTCACAAGCGCGCGGCGGTTGGGGCCAAGTCGAACCAAGACTGGTGGCCCAATCAACTGAAGCTGAACATCTTGCACCAGCACTCCTCCAAGTCCGACCCCATGGGCGAGGAGTTCAACTACGCCGAGGAGTTCAAGAGCCTCGACCTGAATGCCGTCGTCAAGGATCTCCATGCCTTGATGACGGATTCACAGGACTGGTGGCCGGCGGACTTCGGCCACTACGGACCTTTGTTCATTCGCATGGCATGGCACAGCGCCGGCACGTACCGCATCGGCGACGGTCGCGGCGGCGCAGGGAGCGGCAGCCAGCGCTTTGCTCCCCTGAACAGTTGGCCGGACAACGTCAACCTCGACAAGGCGCGCAGGCTCCTTTGGCCGATCAAGCAGAAGTATGGCCGGAAAATTTCATGGGCCGACCTGATGATCCTCGCTGGCAACGTCGCTCTGGAATCGATGGGATTCAAGACGTTCGGTTTCGCCGGCGGGCGGGCGGACATCTGGGAACCGGAAGAAGACATCTACTGGGGCTCCGAGAGCACCTGGCTGGGTGACAACCGCTACTCCGGCGACCGGGATCTCGAAAATCCGCTCGCTGCCGTGCAGATGGGCCTGATTTACGTCAATCCGGAAGGCCCGAACGGCAACCCGGATCCGCTCGCGGCGGCGCGGGATATCCGCGAGACCTTCGCTCGCATGGCGATGAACGACGAAGAGACGGTTGCGCTCATCGCTGGCGGTCACACGTTCGGCAAAACCCACGGTGCCGGCGATGCGGCACTGGTGGGGCCTGCGCCGGAAGCTGCCGGCATCGAGGAGCAAGGCCTTGGCTGGAAGAGCAGCTTTGGCACAGGCAAAGGTGGTGACACGATCAGCAGCGGCCTGGAAGTCACCTGGACCAGCACGCCGACGAAGTGGGGCAGCAACTTCTTCTGGAACCTGTTCGGCTACGAATGGGAGCTGACGAAGAGCCCGGCCGGTGCGCACCAGTGGCAGCCGAAGGGTGGCGCGGGCGCAGGTTCTGTGCCGGATGCCCACGACCCGTCGAAGCGTCATCCGCCGGGCATGTTGACCACCGACCTCGCGTTGCGGTTCGACCCTGTCTACGAAAAAATTTCGAGGCGCTTCTACGAGAATCCGGATCAGTTCGCGGATGCATTCGCCCGCGCGTGGTTCAAGCTGACGCACCGCGATATGGGCCCCCTGTCGCGTTATCTTGGCCCGCTCGTTCCTAAGGAGCAGCTGCTGTGGCAGGACCCCATTCCCGCGGTGGATCACACATTGATCGACAGTGAGGACATGGCCGCCCTGAAGGCCAAGATCCTCGCATCCGGACTTTCCATCTCCCAATTGGTCACCACGGCTTGGGCGTCGGCTGCAACGTTCCGCGGCAGCGACAAGCGCGGTGGAGCGAACGGCGCGCGTATTCGCCTGGCGCCGCAGAAGAATTGGGACGTCAACCAGCCGGCAGACCTTGCCAAGGTCCTGCAGAAGCTGGAAGCGATCCAAAAAGACTTCAACAGCGCACAGTCCGGCGGAAAGAAGGTGTCGCTTGCTGACCTGATCGTTCTGGGCGGCTGTGCAGCCGTCGAGGAGGCGGCGAGGAAGGCCGGCCACGACGTGAAGGTTCCCTTCTCGCCGGGGCGCATGGACGCGTCGCAGGAACAGACCGATGTGAAGTCGTTCGCCGTACTAGAGCCGACGTCAGACGGGTTCCGCAACTACCTCCGGAAGGGAGACGAGGAATCGGCGGCTGAGCTGCTGGTGGATCGGGCGAACCTGCTGACGCTGACGGCTCCCGAGATGACGGTTTTGGTCGGTGGCATGCGCGCCCTGAACGCAAACTTCGGACAGTCCCAACACGCTGTTTTCACCAAGCGGCCCGAAACATTGACCAATGATTTCTTCGTGAATCTTCTCGACATGAACACGAAGTGGCAGAAGTCCGCCACATCGGAAGGGGTGTTGGAGGGGCGCGATCGGGCGACGGGCAAGCTCAAGTGGACGGGCGCCATCGTTGATCTCGTCTTCGGTTCAAACTCCCAGCTCCGAGCCCTGGCGGAAGTCTATGCGTGCAGCGACTCATCGCAGGCGTTCGTGCGTGACTTTGTGGCGGCCTGGAACAAGGTGATGAACCTGGATCGCTACGACCTGGTGTGATCAAGAGCGGACGCTTGTCCTGATTCCAGAGGTGTGACGAATCAAAGGCGATTCTTGGATTCTCGACGGGAAAGAACCGACACGCGGAGGGGATTTCTGTTAACCGCTGAACTAGCGCAATCCCTTCAGTTGGCCACACCGCGTCGACGAAGCCGAATATTGCTGGCCAATCCAATGAATAGCGTGCCGTCGATCAGGCGCATCAGTTAACAGCGCCGCGCCGTAGGAGTGTGGGATGCCGAAAATAACGGAGTCACCCATCGCGAAGCTCCAACCGACCCAGATCACGGTCGGCATGATCGAGGTCGCGGACAAAGTAAAGCAATTGAGGGCGCTCAAGCCGAGTGAGCGTGTCGAATTCATGCGCGCCCACGCAATGCCTGCGGTGATCGGGTTGCAAGGCAGGGTCTACATCACGGACCATCATCACCTTGGCCGGGCAGCCCTAGAGGCCGACGTCGAGGCGGGCTTTTTCGAGATCGAGGCGGATCTGTCGTCGTACGGCGCCGAAGACTTCTGGAAGGAGATGGACAAGAACCTATGGGTCCACCCCCTGGACGAGAATGGCGTCCGGCACTATTACGTCTCTATTCCCCAGCACTTGCGGGGCCTTGTCGACGACGTTTACCGGTCAGTAGCTGGCTACGTCCGCAATGCGGGGGGGTTCGACAAGACACCGACCGCCTTCGCCGAATTCGTATGGGCGGATTTTTTCCGCCGCTCCGTTCCCGTCGAACTCGTGCGCTCCGACTTTGCTGCTGCCGTCCGAATGGCTATGCCGCTTGCCCACGGTCCACTAGCGAAGGGAATGCCGGGCTTCAGGGAGAAATGAGTACCGTGAGCCATATCGGGGCTCATAAGAGCCCCTTCCGGCGAAACTGGCGATGTCGCATTGGCGGCGGACGTGCCCTGACAACCTTATTAGACCAAGGGTCCGGGTGCCTTGAACGCAAAGGCAAAGAATGCGGCGACACCGAGGAAGGCGAACGCCACGAGATAATTCCAAGCGAGCCTCTCTTTGAGAAACAGAATCGCGAACACGATGAAGGCGGAGATCGTGATCACTTCTTGAATGATCTTGAGCTGAAAACCAGAGAACTGGACGTAGCCGAGGCGATTTGCAGGCACCGCCAGACAATACTCGAACAGCGCGAGTCCCCAAGAGACGAGGATCGCCTTCCACAGCGGCCAGTCGTGGCCGTACTTCAAATGCCCGTACCAGGCAAATGTCATGAAGACGTTGGACAACATCAAGAGAAAAATCGTGCTCATAGGTGCTCGCTGCGGAAGCTCTTTTCTCGTGTCTCTGGAATAAAGAAGTAGAGAATGCTGAATGCCGTCGCTGGCGTACGGATATCGACCGCTCCTCTCGAGACCACGAAAGACCCCTGGCCAAGTGTTTGCCACTGTCGCCGAGTCAGTCCTGGCGGCCGTGCCGGTACCATACCAAGGTCCCGTGCCTCGGTCGACGTTCGGCCTTGAAACGGCTGTTCGCCCGCAAGCAGTTCATAAGAAAGGCACGCCAACCCGTTTGCCGCCCCGTGCGCGGGTCGAAGTTTTCGGAACGCCCGTGGACCAGCAAATCCCTGGAGCAATTTCTGGCCACAAGCCTAGCCGCGCGGCCGGCAAATTCCGCCGACTTTTCAAACGGGATGGCTAACTTCCGATATAGTAATACTTACAACAAAGGGATCACTCAATGAATCCAAAGCTTGCCTATGCGATAGCCGCGATCTTGGGCGGCACGTCCTTGGCCGCGGCCGCGCCTGCGCCGGCGTCCGGCAGCAGCGACGCCGGTAGCGGAGTCCTTGAGGAGATCATCGTCACCGCGCAGCACCGCAACGAGGGAATGCAGGACGTGCCGATCGCGATGCAGGCGTTCACCGAGAGCGCCCTGGCGCAACTCAACATCACGAATTTCGACGACTACGTCAAGTATCTGCCGAACGTCTCGTCGGCGAGCAACGGCCCGGGCCAGAGCGAGGTCTACATGCGCGGCTTGAGCGCCGGCGCACAGCAGTTCCAGGGCAGCGGTTCGACGGGTTACTTTCCGAACGTCGCGGTGTACCTCGACAATCAGTCCGTGCAGCTGCCGTCGCGAAACCTCGACGTCTACGTCGTCGATATCAACCGCATCGAGGTCCTTGAGGGCCCGCAGGGCACGCTGTTTGGCGCAGGCGCCGAAGCGGGTGTCATCCGTTACATCACCAACGAGCCGAAGCTCGACAAAACCGAGGCGACCGTCGGCGCCGGCTATAGCGCGACCGCTCACGGCGATCCGAACGCGAACGTGACCGCGGTGTTGAACCTGCCGTTGATCGCGGACAAGATGGCGGTCCGTGCCGTGATCTACGACGACAGCCGCGGTGGCTACATCGACAACGTGCCGGCAACATTCACGCGCAAGAACACCGACCTGGGTATCCACTATGCAAACTACCCGGCGGTGAACGGCCAGTGTCCGAACGGCCTGCCAAACGCCGGCTGGTGCGTGCCGCCGGGCAGTCCCGTACTCAATAATTACAGCATCGCAGAAAACGACATCAACCCCGTTACGTACACAGGCATCCGCGGCGAACTGCTGTACAAGTTCAATGATGACTGGGACGTGCTGATCACCCAGACGTACCAGAACATGGATGCCCAGGGCGTCTTCTACCAGCAGCCCAACGCTTCGGACGGGGCGCCCCTGCAACCTCTGCAGGTCACGCTGTTCAATAAGCCCTACGACAAGGACCAGTTTTCGAACACGGCGTGGACCGTCAACGGCCGGTTCGGCGACTTGAAAGCCGTCTACACCGGCGGCTACCTCAACCGCAAAGTCGAGCAGCTTGCCGACTACACGAACTACGCGCGCGGCTTGTACGCCGATTACTACCAGTGCTACGGTCCGGGAACGGGCTCCAATATCAACGGCGGCAAGGGCGACCCGAACCTCAAGTCGACCTGCTTCTCGCCGTCAACCACCTGGAATACGGTGCTAGAGCACAACGAGCACCTGCAAAACGAATTTCGGCTCAGCACGCCGGAGGACTGGCGCTTGCGCGGCATCGTCGGCGTATTTATCGAGGACAACAAGGTATACGATCAGACCGAATGGATAGAGACTACCATGCCGGCGTGCACGTCGAACGGCGCGCCGGGCACGCCCGGCAACAGCGGCTGTCTCTCGAACATAGGCACGGTACCCGGGGCGACCGTCGGCCGTCCCGGCATCCAGGCCGACGACGTTTCGTTCTACCCAGACGCACTGCGTGAAACCAAGCAGACTGCTTTTTTCGCGTCGGTGGACTACGACATCGTCCCGAAGGTGTTGACGCTCACCCTGGGAACGCGCTATTTCCGCTTTTCAAATTCGCAGGTGGGCAGCCTCACGCAGGGTTTCACCTGCTTTGAACAGGGCACGCCGCCGAACGGTTGCCTCAGCGACTCCTTCAACTTCAACGCCGCGAATCTGCGCGATACGGAGTCGGGCTCGAGGAGTCGCGGGAATCTGACTTGGCACCTCACGCCGGACGCCATGCTGTACTACACCTACTCCCAGGGCTTTCGCCCGGGCAGCTTCAATCAGAACGGCGGTTCGCTCCATGCTTATGGTCCCGATGGGCAGCCGCAATTCGTCGTGCCGAAGGCGTATACATCCGACAGCCTGACGAACAACGAGATCGGCTGGAAGACCGAATGGTTCGACCACCGCCTGCAATGGAACGGCGCGGCGTACCGCGAGAACTGGAACAACGTGCAGGTCAGCTTCCTCGATCCCGGCGTGGCCGGCAACGTGACCTTCGACACCAATGGGCAGAACTTCGTGGTTCGAGGTCTGGAGACCTCGCTCGTGGCCCTGATCACGCGCGGCTTGACTGTTCAAGCGTCGGCATCGTGGAACCACAGCCAGCAGACGAATTCGCCGGCGCTGATCGACGGCAACCCGCTGAGCGTGAACTACGGCAAGCCCATCACGGAGACCTGCAACAGCGCAGGCGCCAGTTGCACCCCGGTCGTCGATCCCTTTGGCCCGATCGGCGCCCCGACCGCCAGTTCGCCGCCGATTCAGTCGAGCCTGCGCGCGCGCTATGAATTCACGCTCGGCGAGTACCAGACGTTCGTTCAGGCAAGCGCCGCGCACAGTGGGCACTCGTTCACACAGGCTGGGGCGAACCCGACGATCGCGGCGGCGGGATTCGTCAGCACGACCCGATTGCGATTCGAGGATCCTCCATTCACGAATATTGACGCCGCGATCGGTATCTCCAAGGATGCGTGGAACGCGCAGCTGTACGTGCAGAATCTGGCCAACGCGAACACCAGCCTGTTCACGAACGCCGATCAGTACATCGTCGCGCAGACGCCGATGCATCCTCGTGTCATTGGAGTTAAATTCGGCTATAGCTTTTGACGACTGCGCTGATTGATTTTCATGGTCATGCGCTTCGCAGGGGCGCCGCCGGCATCGTTGATGAACGAGCCGGAATGGGTGGCGGCGATCACCGCGGCGGCTGACACACCGCTGTTGCTCGACCTGCACAATCTCGACGCCAATGCCGTCAACTTCGGGCACGAGCCACTGGCGTACCTCATACGCTTTCCGCTGCAGCAGGTCGCCATCGTACACATTAGCGGCGTGCGGATCGACGGTCCAGCCGCTCCCGGAGAGCCGCCCATCGCCCGCCTGCTCGTTCGGCGCGGCGTGCAGACCTTTGATCCAATCGGTCCCGAGCGTCAGTTTCCGGCGGCACTTCGATCGAACTGTTAAAGTTGAATCGTCAGGTCAACCAGCACTATAGGATTACATCGAGGAGGAGCAATGAACCAGGTGGCAAGCGGCTGCATCATCATGATGCTTGGCGCATTATCCGCTGGATGCGTTACACCCGCTCCGGGTGCGGACGACGTGACAATCACCAATAATCCGGCCGACGTGTCAGCGTGTACAGCAGTCGGGAAAATAGACGCTGAAGCATTGATTAGTCTAGACCGACACGTAGCGCAGAATGAAGCCGTTGGTTTTTCCGCCAACGTCATTCTTAACACTGGGCGTGGCGGAGTCGCCTATCGCTGCGGAAAAGCAGCAGTGCCTTCGGAGTAATACCTCATCAAGGGTGTATGCCACGTTGTAACAGCGCTCATGAGGCTATTGTGCCGGATGGATGGGCCGCCGACATATGTGGAAGACCGTAAGGCGATTGCGTCCGCCCTTGACGGCTCATCTCGACCATAATCGACCGTCCACACACACAATCCTTAAGATATTTCCCGAAGCTGCCACTGGGTAAGTACGAGTCCCGTTGCACGCAGGAATAGCCTACCTTTCCATTGCGAACAGCCTAAATGGCGTGTGGTTCTTGTGTGCGCAGGCGGCCACTGAGGGAAGGAGTAAGCGAATGAAGACGATATTTATGAAAGTTGCCGTCGGAGCAGTTGCATCGGGGTTGGTTGGCGGCATCGCTGTCGCCCAGAACCAGAACATGGATGAGATCACGGTCCAAGGGACCCGAATGGTGACTACAAAAGTGGTCGGCAAAACATATTCGGGCATACCGATTAATGATATATCGATCAGCTACGGTGTAATCATTAAGGGCTTGGATCTCGCCTCACACGCTGGATTCATGGAAGCCGAAAAACGTGTCAAGGACGTTGCCGAGACAGCTTGCAAAGAGCTTGGCCGTCGTTATCCGAATGGATCGCCGAGCGAGGCGGAGTGCGCCAAGGCGGCGACTGACAAGGCAATGGTCGTGGTAAACGGGTGGGCTGCGCTTGCAAGCAAAGCGTCCGGCAAGTAGCTGGCTGGCGGTCAGGCCATCTTGACGAAGGTGGAACTGCAGGGCCGCGCTTATTCGCGCTCCGTAGCTGATGGGCGTGTGAATTTTCACGGTATCTAGGGCTATCTAAGGCCACGTAGGGATACATCGGCGGGCGCTCAGCTATGAATTGGGATAGGGCGTGCCATCCTTGTGCACGAACCGGCCGTCGGCGTTGGAACTCATCATGTCGATATCGAAGCAAGTGGTGAGGTCGTGCGGGTTGCGCGAGCCCACCTCCAGATAAACGGCCGTCGCGGACGATTTGTGGATCAGGTGATGGCCATTGCCGGTGCCTTTCGGAAATGTCGCACAATCGCCTGCGTGCAACGCCGTCTCGCCGTTGACATTCTATTGTCATGAGAATATGCGATCGTTACCCCATTGTTTTCATTGAATATTCACGCACTCGAACGCTGTTCGTACGCAGGCGACAATTCGACGCGGCTTCCATACGGCGTGGGAAACTGGAAGGCTGCCATGGTACGAATGCTGACGATCATTGCACTGATGGGTCTCTCCGCGTGCGGCGGCGGGGTTAACGTCGTCAGTGGGGGCGGTACTCCTGACCTTTCCTCGGCTCCGGGTGAAACCGCGCTCGTCAACTATCTCCGAGGAGCGCACCAGTACACGCTGAATGCCACCGATAGTTCGGGTAATAGCTACACCATTCAATTTAGTAACCAACCAAATGCCGCAACGACCACGTTTGGCGGCGCGGCTCCCGCCTATAGCACAACGGCCACGCTCACGTTGGAGCAGAACCAGGTGGTTATCGAAAGCACAATCTCGACCAGCTATTACTTGCTGAATCCCTACGTCCCGCTTGGCAAAACCTTCAGCACCGGTACGCCCTATGGAGTGGTCACCAGCACTACGCCGTTTCCGACGACGTTGGCAGTCGGGAGCACGGGTACCGTCAATAGCCTCACCTACTATCATGATTCCACAATGGCCGTCATGGATGGCAATGAGACCACCACGTACTCCGTGGACGCATACGATTCCAGCACACTACGACTGTGCTTCGACTTCGTCCTGTCTGACGTGACGCTAGTGGGCGGGGGGGACGGCCTTGTCCCCGGGACGGACGAAACAGACTGCTACAGTGTGGATGCGGCGGGCAATGCAGCGCTTGTCTCGATTGCCATCATGGTCAGCAGCGGCAATACGTTGACTTTCATGTGACCGCGTTCCGGTTCCGATTCCTGCCGCCAGCCAGTCGAGGGACTCGTCTTCAGGTAAAGACCAAGGGGTCAGCGGCAAGCGAGGATCGCCTTCCAGAAAGGCGACTTTCCAGATCACTGCCGATGCAATCGCGGTGACACCGAATGAGAGGCATGATAGCCTGTAAAAGTCGTCTTACGTAATCCAGATCGATCGGAGATTTGTATGAATACCATAACCGTATCCTCAAAGTACCAGATCGTCATTCCGTCGAAGATTCGTGAGGCGCTCGGGATCAGGCCGGGCGAGAAGCTGCATGCCATTGAGTATCGGGGGCGAATCGAATTGGTACCGGTGCGACCGACCAAATCTGCGCGCGGTTCACTCAAGGGAATTGACACCGACGTCCCGAGGGAATCCGATCGGGTATGAACGTCGTCGATTCGTCGGCTTGGCTCGAGTACTTCTCCGACGGGCCCAATGCCTCAGTATTCGCAAAGCCAATCGAATCTACCCGGTCACTTCTCGTCCCGACCTTGTCATTGTTTGAGGTGTTCAAGCGGGTTAGCCAGCAGCGCAGTGAGGACGACGCGTTGAGAGCCGTCGCTGTTATGGAACAAGGGAGCGTCGTAGATCTCGACCGGGCGACCGCCATAGAAGCCGCGCGGCTTTCGATCCTGCACGGGATAGCGATGGCGGACAGCGTAATGCTCGCGACCGCGCAGCGACATCGCGCGACGCTTTGGACGCAGGATTCGGACTTCGACGGTTTGCCGGGAGTCAAGTACTACGCCACGCGTTAGAGTTTTCTGCGGGGGCGTGCTATCGGCCAACACCCGTCAATGGCTACATCAATCAGCCGCCTAGCTGATGCTTTCAGGGCTCGGTGGAATTGGAGTATTGGCGCGAAAGAAGCGCGCAGCGGCCCAGATTGAGCTTCTTACGTTGATCGACCGCCTCAAAACGCCCGGCCCCTGAGCTATCCTGGGAATGGAGCGGGCGATGGGAATCGAATATATCGCGGGCGTGACGTTAAACGTTATGGATCATGGCGTTGCAGGCGACCAAGAGCGCCGCGTGTGATTTTGGTGTGAAAAACAGCGCCATACCAGCCAACGCCAGCCAATGCGGCCATTCTTGAACAGTGCCTGCTTTTGCTGGCAGCCGCTATCCAATGCGGCCGGCCCCGTCGAACGGCAAGAATCAGCACGACATCTTCGGCTGGTACCCAGCGATATTTGGCCACATAGCCGAACTTGCCGCTGGAAAGGATCAATTCCCGGCGTCCGTCCTCCGCTTCCCGGCAACGGATGGTCCGCAAGCAACTCGAAGGATGCGCAAAACGCCGTCGAACGTCGTCAGAAGTGGTATTCGGCCGTAGCGGACACTTGCACTAAGTGATTCTGGGAGGTTGAAGAGAAGTAATCGGCGCTGATTCCGAAACCCAGGTGCTTTCCCAGGGCATACCGGGAACCGACACCCAGCGTGTAGCCTAAGCCGTCGTCCGTGCGGCTGAGCGCATCGACTCCGCCGACCCAGACATCTGTTTTCGTGATCCAGACATAGGGGCCGCCACGCAGGTCCACCGCAATCCGCGGCGCCAGCTCCCAACGATAGCGCGCCTCCAGTGACACGATGTCTCCGCTGCCGCGCACAATGTGCGCAGCATCAGCGAGCAACTGGTTCAGATCTGGAGGAACAAGACCCTCGAGGACGGCACGCGTGCGCCCCAGGTAGCTCCATCCCAGCTCCACGGCGAAGTTCCTGGGGAGTTCGTATCCAACGTAAAGCGTGCCGCTGACGCTGGACCGCTCGGCATCGGCCGCGCTCACCTGGTAGCCGTCGGCCTGCAGATCGGCGGTGAGCTTGCTGGCTGTCAGCGAGCTCGAGGATCCGCCCATGCGGACTCCGCCATAGACATTCGACAACCAGCCGCCGTCATCCGCAGCTCGCGCGGGGGCGCTTAAGAGCGCGCCCAGTGCCACGACCGTCATGGGTATGACGAGCATTGCCCGTCGCAGATCCGCCACCCTGAGGAGAGCGAGAAACGCCAGGATTAGCACCGTTGCTATATCGATGGCACCGCCTCCGCCCGTCACCACAACTTGCTGCAGCTGTGGACCTGTGGAGACCGAAAACTTGGTTTCGATCCCGCCGATATTCAGCAGCGCAGAGGCAGTGGTGCTGTACGCGGACGACGCGGTCAGTTGCACTCTGACCAGATCACCCGCCTTAACCACACCGGGAGCGGACGTGAACGCACCGCCGTTGATGCTGTATTCAGCGCCGCTGCTGATCGTGATCGGTACGGCAATCGTCGTTCCCGTAACGGTGATGGGATTGGAGACTTGGACGCTCGACGGAGCTGCACTGCTGACCGCCGTGAATCCGCCTTGCAATACCGGCTGTGCAGCCGTTGTCACCGTAAACGTGGAGTTCACGCCGCCGATAGTCACGAGCGCGGATGCAGCCGTGCTGTAGGCGGTCGAAGCGGCGGCCTCCACCTTGACCTGGTCACCCGGCTCAACGACACCGGGAGCGGACGTGAACGGACCCCCGTTGATGCTGTACTCAGCGCCGCTGCTGACCGTGATCGGTACGGCAATCGTCGTTCCCGTAACGGTGATGGGATTGGAGACTTGGACGCTCGACGGCGCGGCATTGCTGACCGCTGTGAAACCGCCCTGCAATACCGGCTGGGCAGCCGTAGTCACGGAGAACGTGGAATTGACGCCGCCAATGGTCACTATCGCGGATGAAGTCGTGTTGTAGGCGGACGAAGTGGTGACCTGCAACCTGACCTGATCACCCGGCTGAACGACGCCCGGCGCGGACGTGAAGAGACCCCCGTTGATGCTGTACAGCGCCCCGCTGCCGACGGTGATCGCGGCAGGAATCGTAGTGCCGGTCACGGTGATGGGATTGGAGACCTGGACGCTCGACGGAGCGGTACCGGTGAGCGGCGTGAACCCGCCCTGCACCACCGGCTGCGTGCCCGTCGTTACGGTAAACGTGGAATCGACGCCACCGATGGTGAGCACCGCGGAAACGGCAGTGCTGAAGTTTGCAGCCGCAGTCACCTGCACCTGGACCTGCGCACCTGGCGAAACAACGCTGGCGACTGAGGTGAAGAGGCCCCCGTTGATGCTGTACTGGGCGCCGCTGCTCACACTGATCGGCGAGGGCACGTTGGTGTTGGCGACGGTGATGGCATTGGAAACCTGCACGCTCGACAGATCCACGTTGTTGAGCGGCGTGAAGCTGAAAGGACTGGGTGTGGCATTGGTGCCCGTGCCGGATAGGCTCACCTGCGTAGAGACCATCGGCGATGAAGTCGCATTGCTAAGGATGGTCAGAGTGCCGTTGCGACTGCCTTCGCTGGTGGGCGTAAAGACAACGTTGACCGTACAGGTCTGTGAAGCGGTCAGGGACGCTGGGCAGTTGTTCGTCTGAGCATAGTCCCCGGTCACCGCGATGCTGCTGATGCTCGCGCTATTGATTCCCTCGGTCAGCGTGACAGTCTGCGAATTGCTCGCGACGTTCACGGCTTGGGGTGCGAAGTTGAGGGAGGCGGGATTCGCCACGAGCGTCACGTTGCAGATGACCGTGGAATCAACGGTCGCTGAGTTGTTGGTCTCGTCCGGATCGAGGAAACTGGAACCGCTGCCAAAATCCGCGTTTGCCGTGTTGGCCACAGTAGAACCGCAGGTAGCGGCTGGATCGAGCGTGCCGGATGGAATACGTCACGGATGCATTCACCGGCAGTGTCACGTTGGACGTGTTGATGCTGCCGGTTCCCGATGCGTCACAGGTCGCTCCGCCGGAGCCCACACAGGTCCAGGTGGCACCGGTAACCGCCGCGGGCACAGTGTCCACGACGGTTGGCGCGTCCGCCGCGCCAATCGGATAGTTGCCATTGTTCGTCAGGGTCACATTGTAAGTGACGGAGGCACCCTGCAGGGCCGACGACGGGCCGTTCATAGTCACCTGCAGGTCGTCCGGCGTCGCTGTGACCAGTCCGTGAAGCTCGTGATTGTTGGTCGATCCGCCGGTGCTCGCGCTGAATCCCACGGCCAAGGTCGCGGGCGGGGCGTAAGGGAAAGCTACGTTCGAGAACAGGGTCTGGAAGGGCTGATCGCTGGCACTCTGAAATTGCGCCGTGATCGTGTATCCGATCGCCGGCGACACGGCAGGCGTGAGAGTCAGCAGGACTGTCTTGGGCGAGGGCCGCGTCGCCACGTGCGGATTGTCGATGCCGCCCGGCACCGCGGTCGTCGTGACCCACACGTTGTTGGCACTTTCCGGCCCACGGATCACCAACGACTCGGGTTTGGAACCTGGGCCGTGGCTCGCGGCTCCACATCGGTCGCCCGGGTTCGAGAAATTACCGTATTCGTCGAGCCCGATGGCCAGGTAGCCCCCGGCGCCCCCGCAATATCCCAAGCCACCCCCGACGGTGGCGCCGCTCATGGGAGATGTAACTGTTGGATCGTAAAGAAACAGAGTCATGCCGTCGGCGCCCGTTCCGCCCCAGGAGACGTAGTCGAATTCGACCACCACGGGTTGGGTGCTGGTGAAACTGAATGCGTCGTTGAGCGCCAAACCCTTCTCGCTGTTGACGACAGCCGTCAGCCGCAGCCATCCGGAGCCCGCCACGTCGATCGACGGTGCGGTCAGCAGAGCGGAGAGTCGCTCAAGGTCCAACCCGGTGCAGTCGTGTTCTCAAATGTCTGCTGGAGCTTGAATTGCGCACTAGCAGGTGCCGCGTAGCCGGCCACGAGTAGGAAGCACATAGGCAGATTGATGAAACGCCCGACTAGATCACTCTTTAGGGTTGTTATGTTCACCCGCCAGAGTCTGGCCAATCGAAGATTGAGGGGCAATCAACGAATTACGACTCTGTGAAGCAGGTACTGATAAATCGCGCACACTTCAGATGATAATGTTGGTGTCGGAGATGCTGAGGCTTGGCTCTCACGAATCGCACAGCGAATCATGCCCGGCTATTCATCGGGCTTAGAAATCGGCTGGCGCGACAGCAACGCTAGCGGATGAGATGCCAGCCCGTCTGACGTCCTACCAGGTAGCGCACGCCCTTGCCGTCGAACAGCGCGTCTTGCTTCAACATGATATGCACGCGCTGCCCGCCCCACCCCGGGAGCGACATCGCAACGTTGCCCTCGATCGCGTAGACGGTGTCCCGATGAAGCGGCGAAGCGCCTTACACTCCCCGCGTGGATGGCTCGGGTATATACGACAACACGCGCGAGCGTACCGGAACGCATCCGGCTCCTCGAGTGGGTATGCTAGTGCGCTGGCATACGTTGGAAGTACGGAAAGGAGTGGAGCGGGCGATGGGAATCGAACTTACACGGGCGTCGCTTCCGGGGCTTGAAAACATGCGGTTTGGTGCGATGACGGATCCCAAGTGTGATGGGCGGTGTCCGCAAGCTTCGCTGGGCAGCACCGGGGCTGCCAATACCGGATGTAGCAGGTCGAACTGCCTGCTCTGAAGATGCCATTCACGATACGATTCCCGACCGGGCCAGCCGGTTCTGTTTGGCTTTGTCGGCTGCTTTCACCTCAATGTGTCGGCATCGTTCCCTTCATAAGCCGATCGCTGCCTCATGGCCGCACTACCGCGACTTGGGGTGGCGGCTGCTCGTACACGGAGTGTTTGGCGCGATGGCGCTTTTGCTGATTTTTATGCAGTTTAACGATGGGCTGCGAGGGCGCTTTCTGACACTTCACCGTGTTTGCGGGCGTATCTACATAGGCGCCGTGTTCGTCGCCGGTCCGTTCGGCGTTTACCTTGCCCAGCTCGACAAGTCGATCGGATACACGTTCTCCTTTACGCTCTCGACGGCCGTACTTGTAACCTTGTGGATGTTCGCCACGGCAATGGCCTTATGGTGTATTCGCACGCGACGAGTAGAGCAGCACGGTCAGTGGATGACTCGTAGTGTGGCAATGGCACTTACCTTTTTAGAGGTCCGCGTGTTTGAAGGTGTGACGGGGTGGGGCGCCACCCCTGATGGCGACACGCTGGTTGTATGGACATGCGCAGCACTCGGCTACCCGCTGGCCGATGCGGCGCTTCAGATTGCGGATTTTCTGCGCTCTGGCAGATCGCGCCGCGCCGGGTCTGAGACAACCTGAACGCATCAACCGACCGAGCCTGTTTTCAGCGCGTTGAAGTGCGCGAAGAGCCGGAGGTGGCTATCCGCAATCAAGCTGTCGAGACCCGTCTCCGGTGGGCCGGTCGTCAGCGTCGGGCGGCAGACGGCCCAAAAGTCGTCATTGGAGGAACTAAGTAGCCTGCTCTAAAGCCGCCGTCGGCAACGGCCGGCCGCGACACGTCGGAAAGAGTCAGCCTGTCACCACGTTGTCCAGCTCTATCTATCGTTGCTTGTCAGAGGGTCGGCCTGTTGGCCGCAGACGACGCGCCGCCTGAGCCCAGGGCATGAGCACAAACACTCGTGCCCCGGACGACGGATCAATTGGCAGCGTGTACCGACATCAAACCCAGGCTGCAAGACACCGCAGCCAGCAGGACCCTGATGGCAATCCTGCGATTCTTCATGGCGTTCTCCCTAGAAAAAAGTGGTTGGTTTGGCAGCCCGTTGGGAGTCGCGATCTGAGAGTCAACTCCGTGAGTCTGAAACTTCTGCAGTAAGCTGACAGGTCCTCCGTAATCGAATGCAGATTTCCTACCGTTACGCGCGTTCGCAGGCTCCCCTCCCTTTGGTGCGGTGCGGTGTGGAACTCCCACGGCGAGATGCAGCACGTTGGTTCGATTTACGGCGTGACCCACGCCGACTGCACGTCGGAGAGGGCCTTGATGGATTCCACAAGCTACTTCTCAAGCGCCGCGAGCGTAGGCGCATTCATTCGACGAATGGCCTCAGCCAAGGTTTCACGGACACACCGCGCGTAGATTTCCCGGAATGGGTCGTTCTCGACCTGGAAACAGAGTCGCTCCGCGACGCTCTTTATCCGCTCATAAGCGGCACGAGAACCTTCGGCGGTTGCCAAATCCAAGCCGCCAAGCGAAACCTTGGCGACTTGAGTGGCGGTGGGCTGATCTGCAAGCGCGACCGCGGGTGCGAGGGCGCACAGGGCGACGAGAGCGGCTGCACGGATCGCGGTTTGAGGGCCGTCTAGGTTTGTATCGGTATTCACGGACGATCTCCTCAGGGTGGTCCAGTTCTTCCAAAACCGGGGCCGGTGAGACGGTTCGGGTGCCATCGGCCCTGGCGGGACAGTGCCGCCGAACGTGCCGGGAAGTCTTGAGGACACCCTGAATCAGGCTGAGGAATCGCTGAAAGGCGCTGAAATCGACTTGCCGGCTCGTCGGGGCCTATACTCGGCGCGTGGATCGCGTCTGACCTCAACGAGCTCGGGACTGGAACTTCTGACGGGTCACGGCCATGAAGGCGATGGACAGCTCTTCACTGCGCATCGGCGCCTGGCGCGTCGATCCCGCTCTTGACCAGATTTCGAGGTACGGCAACACCGTCAAGCTTGAGCGGCGGACGATGCAGCTCCTTCTGTGCCTCACCGAGCACGCCGGGCAGGTTGTCAGCGTCGAGCAGCTACTCGATCAGGTCTGGGCGGGCGTGGTGGTCACGCCCGATTCGGTCTACCACGCCGTGGCGTCCCTGCGGCGGACGCTCGGCGACGACTCGCACGACCCCATCTATATTGCGAACGTCCCGCGGCGCGGGTATCGACTGATCGCACCGGTTGCGCCGTGGGTCGAAGCGCCGAACGTACCGGTCGAGAGCTCAGTAAGTCCTGTCGTTGAACCAGCCCCCGCAGCGATCGCGCTCCCGAACACTGGCGTACCTTGGCGCCGATTCGCCATTGTGCTTTCCATCGTGCTAGTCATCGCGTTTGGCTATGTCGTCGTCGACAGGGTTTGGCTGTCGAAGTCCGTCACAATGGAACTCCCGGCGACCGCCGCCACGACAGCCGCCACGACAGCCGCCACAGACAAGTCGATCGCAGTTCTGCCGTTCATCGACCTGAGTGAAAAGAAAGACCAGGAGTACTTTGCGGACGGCATGGCGGAAGAAGTGCTGGATCTACTCGCGAAAATCCCCGGCCTGACAGTCATCGGTCGTACGTCTTCATTCCAGTTCAAGGGCACGAATCAGGATCTGCGAGCCATTGGCAGGAAGCTCGGCGCCGCCTATGTCGTCGAGGGAAGCGTACGACGAACACCAGACCGAGTACGCGTCACGGCTCAGCTCATCGACGCTCGAGATGGTACACGCCGGTGGTCTGAGATCTACGACCGACCGGCCGGGGATGCGCCTCAAGTGCAGGATGAGATCGCCGCCAGTCTCGCTCGGGCGCTGGAAGTCAGCATCAGCGCCGGCAGCCCGCAATCCAAACGTCGCCTGAAAAATGACGCGGCTTACGACGCGTACCTTCGCGGCTTATATGCGACGGAGCGCAATGATGTCGATGGGCTGGCAGCCGCTGCGACCTATCTCCAGCAAGCTCTCGATATTGACGCGAATTTCGCAGATGCGGCCGTCTCTTTGTCCTACGTTTACTATGCCCAAGCGAACCAGGGGATGGTACCGGCCTCTATAGGTTACGAGCGGGCGCGTCGCGCAGTGGAATCCGCCCTCAAGCTCGATCCCGAGCGCGGTGTGGTGCACGCGATACTCGGGGCGATCCACTCGGACTACGACCGGGACTGGGCGACGGCTGATCAGGAGTTCAAGCGGGCCCTAGCCCTCGCTCCTCACAATGGGAGCGTTCTCTGGCTTGCTGCACAGCTTCCGCTCACGCTCGGCCAGAACGCAGTCGCTCGCGGACTGTATAAAGAGGCCCTGGCCTGCGATCCATTGAATACCCCCGCCTATATGATGCTCGCGGTGGTAGAGGAGAGGTTGGGCCACTGGCCTGAGGCGGAAGCAGCGGCCCGAAGGCTGCTGGACATCGCCCCTTCCTATGATTGGGGCCACGTCAATCTCGGCCGAGCCCTGCTGCTGCAGGGCAAGCGTGAGGCGGCTCTGGCGGAGATGCAGCGCGAGAGCAATCCGATGGGGCACGCTCACGGCTTGGCATTTGTCTATTACGCCCTGGGCCGCAAAGATGACTCGGACGCGGCCCTGCGGCACCTCATTGCCGGAGGAGCGAATACCTTCCCGTCGGAGATTGCGGAGGTTTATGCCTATCGAGGCGAGCGGGACGAAGCACTGAAGTGGCTGGATCGTGCCTATCATCAGAAGGACCCAGCCCTCTTCCTAGTCAAAGGCGATCCGTTCCTCAGCAACCTCGAAGGCGACCCACGCTTCAAGGCTTTCCTACGTAAGATCAATCTGCCTGAGTAATCGCGCGGAGAGAACTTTGGACGCCAACGACAGCCAATTTAGTAATACTCAGGGCTCGGTATGGACCTTCACGGGTGTAAAGGTAGGAGGAGCAACGGTTAGCGAAACTATCAACTCCAACCCTAACGTATTCGCGACTTATAATTTATCGTCTGCTTTCTACGGTCTGACTTCCGTGTGACCGCGTGTGAAACCACGGCCAGTGCTAGCCAACGTCTACCAACGTCCTGCCTGATACGCGGCTAGAAACCAAGTTGGCTGGCATTGGCCAGCGCTAGCTTAGGATTGGAGCGGGCGATGGGAATCGAACCCAAACTTGCAGGTCTCCTTCGTCAGGCCAATCAATCAGTTGGTGGATCGCCGAATGAAGCGTGCGATTGGCGTGCGAATTTTCGCGTTACAGGAGACAACCTAGGACAACCCAACGATTCGACTGCTGGGGTGTCACTCCAATAGGTGAGAATTTCATCTGCGATCCTTGATCTTTGCCGTGAATCCGATTCCCCGGCGCTTGGGCTCGGGCTGCTTCATCAGGCTACGGATCGCGTCAAACACCACCTTGAACTGCCGATCGTACTTGTTTTCCAACGCCACGAGTTTGTGCGCCAAATCTTGGTGCGTTGAGACTGTCTGTCGCAGACGAATAAACGCCCTCATGATCTCGATGTTTACTTGGACGGCGCGGTCACTTGAGAGAACGGAGGACAGCATGGCGATCCCCTGCTCCGTGAAAACGTACGGTACATACTTCCGGTGCTTTCCGCGCCCGGTCTTTAAGGCGCCAGATTGGCTCCTTAAAGAAGCAGCCTCCTCCACCGCAAGTTGGAACATGAAATCAGCAGGAAATCGCCCAAGATTGCGACGAACTGCGCGGGTGAGCGCCTTTGTCTCCACCTGATACAAAGCGGCGAGGTCAGAATCAAGCAGCACCCTCTGGCCACGAATGACGAGGATGTTCCGCATAATCGCGTCGGTATCGACAGTGACTGACCTGGTGCTGGCCATCGCGCAAGTGTAATTGAGCCGGATGCCGCCATCCTCAGCAGAAATGAAGGTGATCAAGCAGATTGGGCGCTCGCTTCCGACCCCCCAAAAGCGAATGTGCGACTTGCCAAGAAGCGGTTGTTTTACGCGCCGAGTGCAAAGCGCCAATCTCGAATCTCAGGTCCGGACCCGGATGACCCGCAATCCGACCCTCGACTGCCCGCGCGGATAGCGACTGCGCGGCACGCCGTAGCGATCAGACTCAGAAATTACATCGCAGTCCGCGGTGTTCTCCCCCAATCGAGTAACCGGCGCGTTCCCCATTCGTGATATGCGGCGGAGCCGGACCGAGTCATACTGCGTCATACGGAGCTTGAAATCGCGAGAGCAGGCGCGAATGGTCGCACGATCCAGATTGGTCCGGTGGCGCACCCGAATTGCGGTTCTATCCGTCGTTGCGATTTTCACGCTGGTTGCCGCGGTCTGTTGCGCAGCAGGTAATCAACGGACCATCGCTGAGCTTCATCACTCGTCCTGGACGTCGCGGGACGGAGCCCCAATTGACGTTAACATGATGGCCCAGACCGAGGACGGGTTTCTCTGGTTGGCGACCGGCAGTGGGCTGGTGCGTTTTGATGGGGCTCAGTTTGAGCGCTATACGCCGGCGCCCGGTGAGACCCTGCCGTCGGGGTCGGTTTATTCGCTGTTGACGCTGCCTGGAAACGGCCTCCTAGTCGGTTGGACACTCGGCGGGGCAACGCTGTTGCGCGACGGCCACGTCACCCACTTCGGGGAGCAGGAAGGCTATCCGCCGGGCTCGACGTACCAGTTCCTACTGGACCATAGCGGAATCGTGTGGGCCGCTACGAGCAGTGGCTTGGCGAGACTAGAGCGCAACCACTGGCAGCGAATCGGCGCCGAGTGGAACGTTGCCGGGCAGCGAGCACTGTCGCTGTTTCAGGGTCGCGACGACACGATCGCCTTGTTCACGGACAAGACTCTGATGCTGCTTCCAGGGGGAGCGAAGACCTTTCGTGCCACCGGTGGAACGACAACGTCCCGCAGACCGATCGTCCAGGCGCCCGACGGCAGCCTTTATGTTTCTGATCGGCGCGGCATTCGGCAAATCGAGAGCCTCGCTGACTACGAGCGAGGCGATCGGACGCTGATGACCCGATCGTACGACGATTCCGGCGACCCCTACCTCGTCGTCGATCGCGCGGGAGGTTTGTGGTTTGGGACCCTGCGCGGGCTCGGGCATATTCCAAACCCGGACGCTCACGACGAGAGACTCGATTACTTTTCGAAAGCTGAGGGGCTGACGGACGCAGCCGTGCGCGCAATTTTCGAGGACCGCGATGGAAACATCTGGACTGCCACCGCTGGCGGCCTGGATCAATTCCGGGTCGCCAGCTTCGTGGCGCCCGTTGAGCTCCTGCAAGCGCCCGTTTCTGTGGCCTACCCCGCCTTGCTTCCCGGCACTGAGGGAGGGGCCTGGTTCGCGGGTTTTTGGGGGGGGTTGCGGTATCTGTCATCCGATGGAACGGTTAGCAAGGTGATGGAAGACATCCACGTGACCGTTGCGTACCGCGACCCGCAGGGGGTTGACTGGTACGGGTCGCAGCCACGTGCACCGGCGATCGCAGAATTGGTGCGCCGGGAAGGCGATCGCGTTCAACACATTCCCCTGCCACCGGACGTACCGCCCGAAGTTGACGTTCAGGCCATCACCCGGGACAACAGCGGCACACTGTGGGTCTCCGTGGTTCGACGCGGCGTGTACAGATTCGCAAATAACGCATGGACGCAGGCTACCGAATTGCCGGATGCCGGCAAGCTTGCGGCGCTTGCGATGAGGACCGATTCGCTAGGGCGGGTCTGGCTGGGCTATACGGATAATCGCCTCGCGCGTTGGGATCGAGGCACTGTTCGAGTGTTCTCGGCGCCGGAGGGTCTCGACGTCGGCAACGTGCTTACGATCAGCGAGAAGGGACACCACATATGGATCGGCGGCGACCGTGGGCTCGCACTATTCGACTCCGACAGGCTTAGACCCATGATGACCACGGACTCGTCTGTCTTGAGGGGTATCAGCGGCCTCGTGGAGTCCGCTAACGGGGATCTCTGGATCCACGGAACCGCGGGCGCGGTCCTCGTGCCAGCGACAGAGGTTCATCAAGCGATAGGTAGCTCCCACTATGCGATGACGCGCCGTCTCTTTGACGACGACGATGGCCTCTACGGTGCGCCAACCAACCTTCGGCCAATGCCGACGCTTGTCGAAGGGACCGACGGTCGGCTCTGGTTCTCAACGAATCGCGGCGTGTTCTCGCTGGATCCGCGAGCAATTATCACCAACCTGACGCCGCCCACGGTAGTACTCAAGGATGTTTGGTCGGGAAGCACCCGATACACGGCGCATTCCGACATCACCTTGACTCCACGGAGCACGAGCGTTCGGTTCGACTACACTGCAACGGCTCTGACGATTGGCAGGCGTGCGCGGTTCCGGTACCGTTTGAGCGGCGTCGATGACGTTTGGCAGGATGCCGATGATCGACGCCAGGCGTTCTATACCAATCTCGGCCCCGGTCATTATCGCTTTCAAGTGATCGCCTCCAATGAGAATGGTGTGTGGAACCAGCCCGGCGCGTCGGTGGACCTTACGATCACACCCGCCTGGTATCAAACAGGGGTATTTCGCACGCTCTGTGTTATCGCGGCGATAGCAGTGCTTCTATTACTGTTTCGCTTGCGCCTCACCCAGATGCGCAACCAGCTCCAGGCACGACTACAGGAGCGCCTACTCGAGCGAGAGCGCATTGCTCGCGAGCTCCATGACACTTTGATACAGGGATTTCAGGGATTGATTCTGCTGTTCGGCGCCGTGGCTCAGCGAATACCGGAGGAACACCCGAGTCGAGAGTTGCTCGGCAAGGCACTCAAGAGCGCCGACAGAGTGCTCGCAGAGGGTCGCGATCGGGTACGCGGCCTGCGCGAATCGATCAGCTTGAATCATGACCTCCCAACCGCCCTGAAAGAGGTCGCCGAGGACCTTGCGCTTGCCCAGCCCATCGAGTTCGCGGTATCTGTCAGTGGGATGCAGCGACCTCTGCACTCGGTGGTGATGGAAGATGTTTACCAAATTGCGCGCGAAGCATTGGCGAATGCCCATCGCCATGCCGGCGCAAACCGTATCGAGCTGGAACTTTTATTCGCTCCTTCGCAGTTGCGCGTTCTAGTCCGTGACGATGGTCGAGGCATAGACGACGGGATCCTACGCGACGGGGGTCTGCCGGGGCATTGGGGAATGTCTGGCATGCGGGAGCGCGCGAAAAAGCTTGGCGCTACACTGCACCTGCGCAGCGGGCCCCAATCCGGTACCGAGGTCGATTTACAGGTTCCCGGCGCCGTGGCCTATCGAAACGATGCGAACGGACAACGCTGGTGGCATCGGTTCCTGCGCCGCCTCCGCGGTGACGGTTATGAACACCAGTAACGCCGCGCAGCAAATTCGCGTGCTGATCGTCGATGATCATCCGCTGCTGCGGGAAGGCGTGATGGCAGTACTCGCGAATGAGGCAGATGTACGAGTCGTTGCCGAGGCGTCGAATGGAAGAGAGGCGGTGGAAGCATTCCGCGCGCATCGCCCCGACATTGTCTTGATGGACATTCAGATGCCGGAGATGAACGGCATCGAAGCTATTGCTGGGATCCGGTCCGAAGCTCCGAACGCGCGGATCGTCGTGCTGACAACCTACAAGGGTGACGTCAATGCCCTGCGCGCCTTGCGGGCTGGCGCGGTCGGCTATCTGTTGAAGGGGCAGCTGCGCACGGAGCTCGTGGAAACGATTCGTGCCGTGCATGCAGGAGGACGACGAATCCCTTCTGAGATCGCGGCAGATCTCGCGGCGCACTTGGGTGAGGATTCACTTTCCGAGCGGGAGATTCAGGTCTTGCGGTCAGTTGCGCAGGGAAACTCGAACAAGCGCGTTGCGGCTCACCTCGGTGTGTCGGAGGAGACGGTGAAGGCGCACATGAAAAGTATCGTCTCCAAATTGAACGCCAATGATCGAACGCACGCCGTGACGATCGCTCTGCGCCGCGGAATCCTGGAGCTTTGACCGTATTTCGGGCCACCGCCGTAACGCGAGTGACGTGGTGGTTCCCCATTTTGGGTAGCTGTCTCTTGCACTTCTCAGGGTGTCGCGCGCGTCGTTATCTCCTCATGATCGAGTTGCCCACTTTGGGCGTCTACATAAATTAGGAGATCAACATGGATATTCTAGCCACAAGCGCCCTCGCGGCAATCGTGTTAGTCCACGGCGGATTTGTTGACGGGTCCGGTTGGGAGGACGTGTACAAGATTCTGAAGAAGGACGGATACAGCGTCAGCATCGTCCAGAATGCGACCGTCACGCTGGCCGATGACGTCGCGACCACGAAGCGAATCATCGATGCACAGACCCAGCCCGTCATCCTCGTCGGCCACTCCTATGGCGGAGCAGTCATCACCGAAGCTGGCAACGACCCAAAGGTTGCCGGTCTCGTTTACATCGCCGCGTTTGCGCCGGATGCCGGTGAGTCCGTATCGACGCTCATCGCCAACCCTGTGCCTGGGGCACCCGTGCCGCCGATCCTTCCGCCGCAGGACGGCTTTCTTTACCTGGACAGGGACAAATTCGCTGCGAGCTTCGCCGGGGATGTCAAAAAAGACAAAGCGGACTTCCTGGCGAGTTCGCAGGTCCCCTGGGGTGTCGGCGCGCTCGGTGGTGCCATCAGCATACCCGCATGGAAGAGCAAGCCCAGTTGGTATCTTGTCACGAGTGACGACAAGATGATCCCGCCTCCGGCCCAACGCGCGATGTCCAAGCGCGCAGGGTCAACGGTGGTCGAGGTCAAAGCCAGTCACGCAGTGTTTGTCTCTCAACCTGCCGCGGTGGCGGCCCTGATCGAGAAGGCGGCCAAGGGCGTGCGGGTCGCTGCGAACTGAGAGTGGAGCGTGCGCCGGTACACCAGAAGCTGCGGCGTGCCGGCGCCGCTTCCCATGCCGCAAAGCTGCAGGTCGCCACTGGCTGCTGGCGGCCATTATGCACAGTACCCAGTTATGCACAGTGGCGCCCGTTTATAGTACTAAAAGGCCTGTGATTGCAGGGATTCTGGGATTTAGGCCGTAGGTTC
>Ga0326728_10007160_pt1 | contig 29117 bp, 14 predicted proteins | sample MB3enrmetagenome_FD_207602 | JGI IMG/M metagenome (GOLD analysis project Ga0326728, IMG submission 207602) | Lab enriched peat soil microbial communities from McLean, Ithaca, NY, United States - MB31MN | ecosystem: Environmental > Terrestrial > Soil > Wetlands > Peat | place: USA: New York... | reverse complement strand
AGAACTGGTGGCGGTGGTCACGCAAGTGGGCTGCGGCGTCAAGCTGGAGGCGCTATCTCCGTTCACGAACCCGCTGTAACCGGGGGTGACGGCGGGCGGGGTTCCGCCGTAAGTCATGCTGGTGCTCGAGGCGGTGATGGTCAGCGATGCTTTGCCGATTGCCACGTTCCCGGCCACATAGGTGAAGCTGTAGTTGGGGTCCACGGCGCCCGAGCACGTATTGGCCCCCGTATCGGTCCCCGCAGGGGTAGAACTGGTGGCCGACGTCACGCAAGTGGGAGCAGTCGTCAGGCTCGCCGCGGTGTCAGAGCCGGCAAACGCGCCGTAAAGGGGTGTGACCGCGGGGGGCGTTGCCCCATAAGTCATGGTCGTGCTGCTGGCCGTGATGAGCAGAGAGGCCTTGCCTACCGTTTCGGTGCCGGCCGCGTAAGCAATCGTGTAGTTCGGGTCTACCGCTCCCGAACAGGTGTTGGCGCCGCTGTAAGTTCCCACGGGGCTGGAACCGGTCACGGTGGTCGTGCAGGTCGGCGCGGTCGTCAGACTCGACGCCGTATCCCCATTCACGAACGTAGAGTAACTGGGCGTGGGGGTAGAGGGCGCGGTGCCGTAAGTGTTCGTCCCGCTGCTGGCCGTGATGAGCAGAGGAGCTTTGCCCACCGTTTCGGTGCCGGCCGCGTAGGTAATCGAGTAGTTCGCGGCGGCCGCTCCCGAGCAGGTATTGGCGCCGGTATAAGTTCCGGCGGGGCTGGAACTGGTGACGGTGGTGGAGCAAGTCGGCGCGGTCGTCAGGCTGGACGCTGTATCCCCGTTGACGAAGGTGGCGTAGTTGGGGGTGGGGGTCGAGGGCGCGCTGCCATAAGTGTTCGTCCCGCTGCTCGCGGTGATGAGCAGGGGAGCTTTGCCCACCGTTTCTGTACCCGTCGCGTAGGTAATGTTGTAATTGGGGTCCGCCGCCCCGGAGCACGAATTGGCGCCGGTGTAAGCGCCGACGGGGCTGGAACTGGTCACCGTCGAAGTGCAAGTCGGAGCGGGGCTCAGGCTGGACGCCGTATCCCCGTTCACGAAAGTGGCGTATCCGGGTGTGACGCTTGGGGCCGTGCCATAAGTGTTCGCCCCACTGCTCGCCGTGATGAGCAGAGCGGCCTTGCCCACTGTTTGCGTACCCGCGGCGTAGGTGATGTTGTAATTCGGGTCTGCTGCTCCCGAGCACGTGTTGGCCCCGGTATAAGTTCCGGCGGGGCTGGAACTGGTCACGGTGCTGGAGCAGGAGGCTGGCGTGCTGAGGCTGGACGCAGTATCGCCATTCACAAAAGTGCTGTAGCTGAGGACGCTAACGGCGGGCGGGGCGCTGCCGTAGGTGTTCGTCCCGCTGCTGGCGGTAATGAGCAGCGCGGCCTTGCCCACCGTCTGCGTACCCGCGGCGTAGGTGATGTCGTAATTCGAGTCCGCCGCTCCCGAGCAGGTATTGGCGCCGGTGTAAGTTCCGGCCGGGCTGGAACTGGTGACGGTGGTGGAGCAAGTCGGCGGGGTCGTCAGGCTGGACGCTGAATCCCCGTTGACGAAGGTGGCGTAACTGGGAGTGGGGGTGGCGGGCGCGCTGCCGTAAGTGTTCGTCCCGCTGCTCGCCGTGATCAGCAGAGGAGCCTTGCCCACCGTTTCATTGCCGGCCGCGTAACTGATCAAGTAGTTCGAGGCCACAGCACCCGCGCAGGAGTTGGCGCCCGTGTAGGTTCCGACGGAACTCGAAGCGGTCACGGTGGAAGAGCAAGTGGGCGCCGTGGTCAGGCTGGACGCCGAATCCCCATTCACGAACGCGTTGTAACTGGGCGTGACAGTGGGGGCGGCGCCATAGGTATTTGTCCCGCTGCTCGCCGTGATCAGCAGAGAGGCCTTGCCCACTGTTTCCGTTCCGGCCGCGTAAGTAATCATGTAGTTCGCGTCCACCGCTCCTGAACAGGTGTTGGCGCCGGTGTAAGTTCCGGCGGGGCTGGAACTCGTGACGCTCGAGGAGCAGTTGGGCCGCGCGGTGAGGCTTGACGCCGTATCCCCATTCACGAAAGTGGAGTAACTGGGGGTAACGCCGGAGGGGGCGCTGCCGTACGTGTTCGTCCCGTTGCTCGCGGTGATGGTAAGGGGCGCGGGATTCACGGTCACGGTGCCGTTATCGGTGGTGATGGCATACTCGCTATCCGTGCCCGTGCAGGTGCTGGAATACGGGCCGGCGGGGCTGGAGCTGGTGGCCGTGGTGGAGCAATTCAGCCCGCTGAAGCCCGTGGGCGGAGTGCTGGTGTTGGTCAGACCGCCGTAAGTGTACGTCGCGGTGATGGTGGGGACAGTTCCGCCGTAAGTCATGGAGGCGCTGCTGGCCGTAATGGTGAGCGCCGGCGGGGTGGAGGAGACATCCAGCCCGGCGCTGGCGGTGAGAGTGTCCGAGCCCACCACGGGGAGCGTGACGGAAAGCGTATAGTTGCTGGCGGGAGTCACGGTGAGGGCATTGAAGGTGGCGCCGGTTCCGGCCACGGTCGTTACCGGCCCCTGCCCGCTGACCGTGGGCGAGCCCGTAATGCCGAGCGTCACGGGAACGCCGCCGATGTTCTGGCCATTTTCGGTGATCGAGACCACCGGATTAGCAGGGTTGCTGACGGTCTGGCCCGGCATGGCGGTGTAACTGTTATCGGCGAACTGCGTCGACTGGTAGTTGGTCTGCGCCGCACCCGCGTCCACGCAGGGGCTGCTGGCGCTATAGCCCGTATAAGAAGTATTGAGGCGGGGGAAGCCGCGCTGGTCGGTGGCGAGGCCCGCGGCCGCGCCGGGGGAACCCGCGCAGATGGCCGCGCTGCCCGGCAAAGGCAGCAAGGTTTGGGTTGGCCCGCCATAGTTACCCAGGGCCGCCAGGCTCACGGATCCGCCCACCTGGTTGCCGTTTGTGCCATTGGTGGGGCAATTCCCCGTGGAACCGGCGGGAGCGAAGCACTCCGAGCTGTTGGGCGCCGTGTCACCCGCGAAGATGTCGTTGCTCAGTGTAACCGGGAACACCAGGCGGAGCGCGCCGCCGGCCGTGCTGGCGGTGTTGCCGGAGAAGATGCTGTTGGTCACCGTCAAGGGCCGCGAGCCCTCGGTGTAAAGGACGCCGCCTTGGCCGGCGGTAGACCCGGCGGCGCTATTGCCGCTGAATGTGGTGTTGGTGAATAGCAATGACCCGGCGTCGTTGAAGATGGCGCCGCCCAGTCCGAGGCCGTGGAGGCCGCTGGCGGCGTTGCCGGAGAAAGTGCTATTGCTTACCACCAGCGCGCAGACATAGCAGAAGATGGCGCCGCCCTCTGCGGCGTCGGTATTGCCGGAGAAGGTGCTATTGGCCACCAGCGCCGGCGCATTATTGATGTAGATGCCGCCGCCCCCATCTATTGAGGTGTTGTTCAGGAAGGTCAGGTTGCTCAATGCCAGTGTGCCTGAGCTGTAGATGCCGCCGCCCTGGTCCAAGCCGCCGCTGAGGGTGCCGGCGTTGCCATTGGCGATGGTGAGGCCGGAGATGGCTACATTCGCGCCGGAATTCACTTTAAACACGCTCCCCGCACTCGCCGAGCCTCCCCAGGAAACAGTGAGATTATTCGCGCCGGGACCTACCAGGTTGACGTTGGTGGTAATGGGCGTCAAAGGATTGGACAAGGCGATGGTGCCGGTCACGCCGGGAGCGAAAGCAATGTCCACTCCGGTGTTGTAATAACCGCTGCCGCCGACTACGCCCAGAATGTTGGCCAAGCTGCCGTCCGTATCGGTCACCATCAGGTAGTTGGTCTGCACGGCGCCGGCATCCACGCAGCCGGTAAGAAGGGTGCGGGCAAAGCCGCGCTCATCGTTGGTGACGCCGCCGGAGACCAGCGCGGAGGAGCCGGCACATATGGCCACGCTGCCCGGCATGGGCAGAATGGTGGGCGTGGTCCCGCTATACCAACCCAGCGGGGCGAGTTTGGCCAGCTCTGGGAGGACGCTCACCACGTTGCCGTTGCTCCCGGTTCCAAGGGTTGGGCACCCGCTGCCGTCGCATTCATCAGGTGTATCGCCGGTCAGAAGGCTGTTGGTGACGCTCAGCGTGCCCCCACTGTAGTTGTAGAGACCGCCGGAATTGGTGGCGGTGTTGCCGGTAAAGGTGCTGTTGCTCACGGTGAGCGTGGCCGAGGGACTATTCAGGATGGCGGCGACGGAGGCGGCGGTATTGCCGGTGAAGGTGCTGTTGGTCACCATCGCCGTGGCCGAGCCGTTGTTGAAAATGGCCCCGCCGGTCCCCGTCGGCGCGCGATTGCCGGTAAACGTGCTGCTGTTGACCATCAGGGTGGCGGAGGAGCCGTTGAAGATGCCGCCGCCTTCGGTTTGTGCCGTATTGCCGGAAAGGACAACGTTGCTCAGCGTCAGCGCGCCGTTGTTGTTGATTCCCCCGCCGGTGTTGGCATTTCCATTGGCAACGGTGACGCCGGAAAGGGTTGCGCCGGCGCCGGAATTCACGGTAAGAATGCTGCCCACGGAGGCCGAGTTATTTCCCGAGACGGTGAGGAAGCCGGCGCCGGGACCGTTCACCGTAACGTTGCCGGTGATGGCCGGCAGGGCGCTGCCCAGGGTAATGGCGCCGGTTATGGGGAAGTTGACAATGATGTCGCCCGTTCCGTTGCTGTTGGCCACGCCGATGGCATCGCGCAGCGAACAGGTGTTTCCGGCGCCATCACTACAGTCCGGGGTGGCGTCGGTCACGTCGGCGAGAGTGGTTACATACTGGTAGGTGATCTGCACCGCGCCCAGGGTGACCGCCGCGCCCACGGTGGAAGGCCGGGGGAAACCACGCTGGTCGGTGGCGGGATTGTCGGAAGAGGTCACCTGCCCCGCCCCCAGCGCCACACTGCCCTGGAGTGGAACCAGGGTTTGCGTCGGGCCGCCGTAATATCCCAGGGCGGAAAGAAGGGGAGTGCTCGGAGAGTTGATGAAGTTATTGCTCGCCTGCGCACCGCAGGCGCGTGTTCCGTTAAAGTCGCAGTCATCAAAATAGGTGTTCCCCTCATTGTTGCCGTCGACGATGCTGTTGCTGAGCGTCACCGTGCCGCCGCTGTTAAAAATGCCGCCGCCAAAGCCGCTGCCGGAGGGTTGGTTGGCCGTGTTGCCGGATATCGTGCTGTTGTTTACCGTCAGCGTGCCCGTACTGTAAATGCCCCCACCGAAGGGGGTGGCGGTATTCCCGGCAAAGGTGCTATTGGCGACGGTGAGCGTGCCGGCGTTGTAGATGCCGCCGCCATAGGTGCCTCCATTGTTGCCGGAGAGAGTGCTGTTGCTCACCGTCAGCGTGCCGGTGCTGTAGATGCCGCCCCCCTCGTCGGCAGCGGTGTTGCCGGAGATCGCGCATTGGTTCACGGTCAAGGTGCCGGAATTAACCAGGCCTCCTCCCACGTTGTTTGTCGAATGGCCATTGGCAATGGTCAGGCCGGAGAGGGTCACCATACCCGAGCTGTTGTTGACGGCCATAACGCCCACGCTGCCGCCACCGGAAAGGGTGAGCAGATTAGCGCCCGGGCCGGTGATCGTCATGCCTTTGCTGAGGGTGAGCGCACTGCCCACGGTGATGGTCTGGCCGTTCAGGGAGGAGGCAAAAAGAATGGTCTGGGGAGAAGTGGCCGCATTGGCGTAACCCACACAGTAGCGCAGCGAGCCGGTGTCCGAGGCGCTATCCGAGGTGTCGTCCACGGTGCAGGTGCCCGCGGGGTTCTCGATGATGCTGCCCGCCACATAGGTGATGTTGTAGTTCGGATCCACCGCGCCCGAGCAGGTGCTGGCGTAAGGACTGCCGCTCACCGGGCTGGTGCTGGTGGCGGAGGTGGAACAGGTCGGCCCGGTGGTCAGGCTGGCAGCCGTATTTCCGGCTACGAATCCGGTGTAAACGGGCAGGATCGCCGGCACCGGCTGGCCGTTGCTGTAGGAGCCACTGCTCGCGGTGATGGTGAGGGGCGCCGGGTTCACCGTTACCGTACCGGTGGCGTAAGTGATGACGTAGTTGGTGTCCACGGCCCCGGAGCAACTGCTGGTGTAGGGGCCGCCGGTCACCGAGCTGGAGCTGGTCGCCGTGGTTGAGCACGTTGGCGCAGTGGTGAGGCCGCTGGGCGGGGTAGTGGTGGTGGAGCCGCCATACGTGTAAGTCGGGGAGATGGTGGGAACCGTCCCGCCGTAAGTCATCGACGGGCTGCTGGCGGTGATGGTGAGCGGCACGGGGCTCACGGTCACCGTGCCGTTGACGTAGACGAAAGCATAGTTGCTGTCCACCGCTCCCTGGCAACTGCTCGGATAGGGACTCCCGCTCACCGGGCTGGTGCTGGTGGCGGTGGTCGAGCAAGTCGGCGGCGTGGTCAGGCTGGAAACAGTGTCCCCATTTACGAACCCGGAGTAGCCGGGGGTGATGGCGGGGGGCGTGCCGCTGTAATTCATGGCGCCGCTGCTGGCGGTTATGGTGAGGAAATGAAGCCCAATATCCAACCCGGCCGTGGGAGTACTGAGAGAAAGAGAATTGGTAAGCTCCAGCGTGGCCTGGAGCGTGTCGCCGGCGCCCAGGGCATTCACGGAGAGGGAGCTGAAGGTCGCGCCGGCGCCGGCGACGGTAGTCGCCGTGAGGCCGCTGGCGGTCCCGGTTCCATTAAAAGTGAGGGTTACCGGCACACCGCTGATGTTCTGGCCACTTTCGATGACGGAGACAATCGGAGCGGGGGTAACGTCCTGATTGACGATGCCGGAATAACCACCGGACGGGGGGAGATTAGCGAATTGCACCGACTGATAGTTGGTCTGCACGGCGCCGGCGTCCAGGCAGGGATTGCTGCTGGAGTAGCCGGAGTAAGTGGTATTAAGGCGCGGGAAGCCGCGCTGGTCGGTGATTAGACTCGCGAGGCCGGGGGCGCCGGCGCAAATGGCGCCGCTGCCCGGCAAAGGCAGCAGGGTTTGCATGGGCCCGCCGTAGTTGGCCAGGGGCGCCGCCGGCTGCGCCGGAGTGGGAAGGACAACGTTCCCGTTGGCGCCCGTGGTGGGGCACCCGCTGCCATCGCATTCGTCGGGGGAGTCGCCCGTCAGGAGGCTGTTGCTCACCGTCAGGTTGCCCAGGCTGCTGTATATGCCACCACCGGAGCTTGCGGTGTTGCCGGAAAAGGTGCTGCTGCTCACCACCAGCGTGCCGCCACTCTCGAAGATGCCGCCCGCGTCGACACTCGCGTTGTTGCCGGAGAAGGTGCTGTTGCTCACCGCCAGCGTGCCGTAGGTGGTGATGCCGCCGCCCGACACCGCCGAGGAATTACCGCTGAAAGTGCTGTTGCTGACCGCTAACGTTCCGCTGGGATTGAAGATGGCGCCGCCTTGGGACGTGGCGGAGTTGCTCGAGAAGGCCACGTTGTTCACCGTCAGGGTGCCGGCATTATGGATGCCGCCGCCCGCGCTGCTATTTCCATTGGCAAGGGTGAGGCCGGAAATGGCGGCATGGGCGCTGGAGTTCACCGTAAAGATGCTGCCCACGGCCGACGAGCCGTCCCCGGAAATGGTAAGACGATTGGATCCGGGGCCGACGATGTCAAGATTGCCGGTGATGGCGGCGAGAGAGGGGTTGACGCCGGCCAGGGTGATGATGAGGGGGCTGCCGGTCAAGCTGGAGGCAAAGGCGATATCCGCTCCGCTGGTGTAGGGCGAGGTGTTGGCGGCGTTCACGGCGTCGGGTAGCGAGCACAGACCCCCTGTGCCGGTGCTGTTGCAGACCGGGTTGCCGTCAGCCGTGCCAATCCCACCGTTGACGATGAGGTAATTAGTCTGAACGGCCCCGGCGTCAATCGCGGCACCCGTTGTCGCAGAGCGCGCAAACCCGCGCTGGTCGGTGGAGGGATTATCCGTGGAGGTGACTTGACCGGCGCCGAGCGCCACGCTGCCGGGCAAAGGGATCATGGTCTGCGTGGGGCCGCCGTACCAGCCCAGCGGGGCCAGGCTGGCGGCTACGCCCAGCACATTGCCGCCCGTGCCGTTGGAGGGGCACACAGACGAGGGAACGCAGTCTCCGCCCGCGTTGCCCGACAGGATGCTGTTGGTCACAGTCATCGCGGTAGCCGCCCAGGCGATGCCGCCGGCATAGCCTTGGCTGCCGATATTGTTGCCGGAGATGGTGCTGTTGTTCACCGTCAAGGTGCCCGAGTAAGTCGCGATGGCGCCGCCGCCGTAAGCCGAAAAGTTAGCGGAGAACGTGCTGTTGGTCACCCCCAGCGTGCCGTAGTTCGCGATGCCCCCGCCCGACGCCGCGGTGTTGCCGAAGAACGCGCTGCCGGCCACTGTCAGAGTGCCGCTCGATCCATTGTAGATGCCGCTGCCCACGCCTGCGCTGTTGCCGGAGAAGGTGCAGTTGGTCACCGTCAACATGGCCGTGTTGTCGATGCCGCCGCCGTTGGACCCGGTTGTCTCGCCCGCCTCGATATCGATTTCGCTGGCGCTGGTCCCGGTGCTGTTGCCCGAGATGGCGCAGTTGGTCAGGGTCAAAGTGCCTTGGTTGTAAATGCCGCCGCCGTTGGCGCCATTCCCGCCAACGATGGTGAGGCCGGAAAGCGCCACCACCGCGCTGGAGCTCAGCGTAAGGATGGTGCCGACAGTCGAGGATCCGCCCCCGGAAACGGTAAGAAGATTGGGGCCGGGACCCATCAGGTTCAGATTGCCGGTGAGGTTGGGCACCGCACTTTGCAAGGGGATGATGCCCGCCAAGCCGGTGGCGAAGGTGACGTCGGCGGTTTCCTGGAGATTCGCCAGGTTTAGAGCGTCGCGCAGCGAGCAGGTGTCGCCAGCACCGCTGACACAGTCGGGGCTGGCATCCGTCTGGTCGGCGAGCGTGGTCACGATGAGGGCTTGGATCTGCACGGCCCCCAGCGTAATCGTCGCCCCGACCGCGGAAGGCCGCGGATAACCGCGCTGGTCGGTGCTGGGATGGTCCGAACTGGTGACCAGGCCGGCGTTGATCACCGGACTCCCCAGCAGGGGAACCTGGGTTGGGGTGGGACCGCCATACGAACCCAGGGGCGACAGTTGCGGATTGCCTCCAATCAGGTTATAGCTGCTCTGCGTGCCGCAACTTGCGCAGTCATTTACCTGGCCCTTCACTAAGTTGCCGGCCACAATGCTGTTGGTCAGCGTCACCGACCCGCCACTATTCTGGATGCCGCCGCCACCGGTATATGCCTGGTTGCTGTTGAACGTGCTGTTGCTCACCGTCAGGGTGCCGGCAAAGTAGATTGCGCCGCCGTCTCCACCAAAAGCATTGTTCCCGTAGAAAGTGCTATTGGTCACCGTCAGCGTGCCGCCGCTCTGGATGGCGCCGCCATTCAGGATTCCAACGTTGGCGGTGAAGGTGGAGTTGTTTACCGTCAGCGTGCCGGGGTTATCGATGGCGCCGCCGCCCACCAAATAATCGTTGCCGCCGGTGCCGATGAAGCCTGCCGTGTTGCCGGAAAAGGTGCAATTGCTCACCGCCAATGTGCCATTGTTCTCGATGCCGCCGCCGTTGGCGCTGCTGGCGCTTCCATTGGCAATGGTCAGCCCGGAAATGTTTACGGTTGTCCCGGAGTTGATGAAGAATACCTGCACGGCGCCGCCGCCGGAGATGGTGAGCAGATTGGCGCCCGGGCCGGTGATGGTCATGTTCGTGGCAATCGTGATCGTCGAGGCCAAGGTGATGGTCTGGCCATATAGGGAGCTGGAGAAAGTGATCGTCGACCCCGAAGTCGCCGCCGCAATACAAGCGCGCAACGAGCCCGAGCCGGAGTCGTTGGTGTTGGTGACGCACTGCGCGCGCACCGCCCGCGGGGCGATGATCAGCAACAACCCGGCCGCCAGAACGGCGTGCCTCAGGAGACTCCGGACACGTGGGGAATATGCGCCCATTTCAATCCTCCTCCGGTGCACTGTCAGATGAAAGCCGCATGCAACGTTTTCGGGCGTTGCCGGGTTAATTCAGCAGGTGTTTTCGCTGGCGGGACAGGAAGAAGAGTGCGATGCCCACCAGACGCCTCTGCCTGCGGTCAATCGGTTAAATTGTGAAAAGTTAGCCCTGAAAATCGCAGAATAACATCATCTCGAAAAAAATGTCAATTATTTGGGCAGGGGGGTAGTGCCCTAATTTGGGTCGTAACGCCGGCTTCCAGCCGGCACCGGAACCGCCAGGATGGCGGCGTTACGCTTCCTTCGAAGTCACTCCGCTCGCGCCCGCGATCAAATCGTAATGCTTGCCGCGGTAGGGGAGGCCGGTGAGTTTGCCCTCGAAGCCGGGGGGGAGGCAGGGTTTGACGAGCATCCGATTCCCCTGCCAATCCGGCTGGAATCCGAAGAAGGAGCTGACGATGAGTTCGCTGAACACGGTGCCGATCATCGTGTGGGTGGTCATGGCGCCCCGGCCGGCGATGCGCACCGGATCGCTGTAATGCGTGCCCAACACTTCATGCGCCTGGGCGTAAGGGCCTTCGTGCGTGACTTTTTCAAAACGGTAGAAGGCATCAAGCGCCCTCTGCCGTTGGCCCAGTTTGCAGAACGCTTCCAGGGTGAGGGCGGGCCACTCGTCGTAAGCGCCCATGGGGCCATGGTCGGGGCGGTCGGAGCCTGAGGCGGCTGGGTCTTCGAGTGATAAGGCGCGCATCCACCATTCCGTCATCAGCTCGCGCTGGACAAACGACACCATGTCGCGGATCATGCCTACGGGCAAGTCTTCCAGCATCCACCGCACGGTGGTGATGAAATCATAGACGTGACGGACCTTGAGGAGTTGGCCGTTAGGCTGGGCGGCGAACCACACGCCCTCCCCCGGCACATAGAGTTTCAGCACCGCCGCCGCCAAGGAGTTGGCGCTCTGCCGCAAATCCGCTGCCCCCGCCGCATCGCCCCGCCATTCCAGGAGGCTCGCGAACGAACGCATCATCCCCACGTTCGCGGCATTCAGCGATGCCACCCCGTGCATGTATTTGGAATCGCATTCCAGGAGGTTTTTCGGCTCGCCATAGTCCGCCAATTGCCCTGTCTTGGAAACGAGCTGCTTCCAGCCGGTCACCAGACCCTTCATGTGCTCCAGAACCGTGTTGCCGCCGGCCCTTTCGTCCAGCAAACCGTAGTCGCCGGTGACGCGCAGGTAACCCTGAAGCAATCCAAAAACCGAGAGGTAGTTGGCTGAATACCAGACGCCGCGGCCCTCGCCGCTCAGGCAGTCCTGCGCGTAGTACTTCGAGATGTCCAGGGTGAGCCAGCGCTTTAACTGCTGCTTCGTCATCTCGGGATCGAGCATTGACATCAGCAGCAGTGTGTTGTCCCAGAAATATGTGACGGTAACCGCGAACTGCGGCCCGGCCGTGACGATGACGCGGGGCTGGATGGGCAGGTTGGTGCGCAGCAGTTGCAGCCGCGAGACGATGCCCATGTAGTAAACGCGCCGCATCGCCTCGTCGGAGGTGGTAAGCACGGGCAGGTTGCCGGAATAGAAGTTGTTTCCCGGCACGAAAACCTGGGCATAGCGCTTCTCCCATTGCGTCTTGGCGGCGGCAAAGGTGGGCTCGAAATCGGCCGCCCACTGGCGTGCCAGTGATACGGCTTCGTCATCAGTGCTCCCGACCGCCATGACGTAGTCCAGGGTCTGCTGCTCGTGCGGGCCATTGCTGGCCCCCATGACGAGAATCCGCCACTCCGCGCGGCCGTGGGTCCACACCGCCTCTAATTGCTCGGGCTTGTGCCGGAACGCAAACGCCACCCGCGCTCGAGATCTGGCGTGTCGCACCAACAATACGGCGCCCTCCGCGACCACGCTGGCGGAAAATTCCACACCGAAGTCATTGCGGGGGACCATGTGACCTGTATAGCTGAGCTCATGGGGCCGGGGAAAACGAAAGGCCCAGTCTGAATCGTACCGGGCGATGAACCCGTTCAGATCCACGCTCACTTCTACCAGCTGCGAATAGCTTTGCAGGCCCAAAAGCTTCAGCCGGAACAAGACTCCGCGGTTTTCAAAAACCATGCGGACCGTGCTTTCCACCTCGAGGTCCTTGGTCCGCGTCCGCCGGAGAATCTGGTAGGCGTACCAACGGCTTTCCTCCGCCTTTAATTCTTCGCCATTGATGCGGAGATAGCCGCTGTGCAAGCCCTGCGAAAAAGGCGGGAAAGTGAGATCGGTAACCGCCAGAAGATTGTCCGTAGCTCCCAGCGCGCCCCAGAAATTGTTGATGGCGGGGTAGATTCCCAGGGCGCCCATGCGCATCCAGTCGCCGGAAAGCTCGTCGAGGGAAAGAACCCCATGCTCGGCAGCGGAGGCGCTGGCGGCGTGCGCGCTGGCGGCGTGCAGCGTGGCAGGATTCATGGCCCCCGCGCCGGATGCGCCAACCAGGCTCGTGGTCACCACGCTCTGGAGAAAGCCGCGCCGGGAAGTTGAGCCTGGGGGAGAGTCCGGCGTTTGGTGTTTCGTTTTCATGAATAATACCCTTATGAAAATTGACGTGCCGAAGGCACCTTGGAGTGCGGCGGCTCGACGCCGCTTTGGTCTTTGTCCTTCGCGTTATTTCATGGAGCGAGCCGCCTTGGTCAACGTCGTCGGCACTATTCAAAAGCGGCGTCGAGCCGCCGCAGTCCAAGGTGCTTCGCACACTTTCCTCACGCGGCCGAGGCGGTTTCAAACTCCTCCGGCCGGTGTTCCTGCGAATACCGAACCATGGCGTGCAGATTATCGGGCGGCGTGGCGGGCGGCACTTCGCAACCCGTGCCCACAACGTGGAACTTCCCGCAGGTCTGGTGGCACCGCCGGCATGCCTCGTAGACCTGCTCGGGGCTGCCTTCCAGCATGTCGGTAATGGTCGAAACGTTGCCCAGAATCACCCGGTCCCGCCCCAGGCAGGCGCGGGCTTTCGCCAGATGGGTGGGCGAATCCAACTCGAAGATTTGTACGGGCAGTTGCTTCATCTGGGGAATCAAGGGGTCAGTGTTCCCGCACATGTGCAGGCGGACGATAACCTCCGGATGCGCCTGGCGGATGGATTCGACCACGCGGAGCTGCCGGGGGAACAGAAACTCACTGTAGTACTTTGGGCCCATCATGCTGGCCGCGGCGTCGCTCATGCCGATGGTGTCGGCGCCCGCCCGGATTTCCGCCTCGGCGTAGACCACGGCCACCTCCGCGGTAAAATCCAGGAGGTCCTTCATGAAGGCGGGATCGTCAATGAAATCGGTCATGCAGCGCGTCAATCCGCGCAGCTCCTGACCCAGCGCCAGCGGGCCTTCCACCCACCCGACAATCGAGACCTCGCCCCCGAACTCCTGGTGCATGATCTCAATCCCCTTGATGCGGTCGTGCATGCGGCCGCCACCCAGCGGGTCAGGGATGCGGAAGGTTTTCAGGCGCGCTTTGTCCAGCAGGGCGGCGCGTTCCTCGCAAATGGCCGGGCCCTGATCCTCGTACCAGCTCACGCTTCCCTCCCCCGCAATGTCGATCACCTCGCGCGCCGGGTCGGAACACGTCAGCAGGCAGTCGATACCGAAGTCGTGCACCAGCTTGCTCTGCGCGGCGGCCATGATCCGCCCGTCTTTGGTGTAATCAATGAAGGGAACACCGAAGTGCCGGGCGGCGAACATCATGATGACAGGCTGGACGGGAAGGTGATCGACGGGTTGCCCCGCGACCAGCGCGCGGACCCTTTCAAGAGAACGCATGGAAAGCCTCCGGACAGGTTTCTGCGAAAATGGGCCAATCAGGTTAAGTAAGCAAGTTGAATGCCAAGCGCAGGAGAGGGTTGGAGTGCGGGTGAATTCCGCCTTCGGGCGCAACGGGCGTGGTGCAACAGCGGGATAAGCTCGCCTAGCGGAAAATGCCCGTATGTCCAAGGGAGTAGCGGCCGGGCTGCGGGTAGACGCACAGGCCGTGGGGGCCTTTGCCCACTTTGATGCGGGCCAGCAGGCTGCCGTTGGCGGTGTCGATGGCGTAGACCTCGCGGTTATAGCGGCCCGACAGCCACAAGACCTTGCCGTCGGCGGAAACTCCTCCCATGTCAGGACTGCCGCCCCCGGGTAGCCTCCAGGTGGTCAGCACGCGGCGTTCGGCAAAACCGATGAGCGAAATAGTTCCCTCCCCCCGGTTCGAAACGTAGAGCACGCGCGAATCGCGGCTGGTGTACAACCCGTGCGCGCCGGCGCCAGTGGGAATGAATCCCAGAACTTTAAATGCGTCGCCGTCGATTTCGTATACCCCATCCGCCTGCATGTCCGCCACGTAAAAGATTTTGCCATCGGGAGAAAGCTTGACGTCCTGGGGCATGCCCTGGTCCGCGGTTACGCCTTCCTTCACATATTCCGCATCGAGATGGTGGTGAGCGTCGTGCGGTTTATGCGGGCGCGGGAGCTTCAACTCGCCCAGCACGCTTTGCTTCGCCACGTCGACCTTCACCATCGACCCGGAGAATTCGCAACTGGCAATTAGGTAAGTCCCGTCCGCGGAAAAATCCATGTGATCGACGCCCCGGCAAGGCAGGGTGAGCGCGTGCTCAAGTTTCATGGTTTGGGGATTGACGAAATCGAGCCGCTGCTTTCTTTCCGCCACCACGATGGCGAATTTACCGTCCGGCGTGTAGTACATGTTGTAAGGGTCGACCACGTGGACGGTCTCGCCTTTCGTTCCCGTGGCCGGGTCGATTTTGGTTAGGCTGTCGCTTTCGTCGTTGAGCACCCACAGAGTCTTGAGATCGTAGGACGGCGTGACGTGCTGGGGTTGCTTGCCCACCGCGAAGTGTCCAATAACTCTGTAGGTGGCGGGATCGATGATGTCGACGCTGTCGCTGCCGGTGTTCGGCACATAGATGCGCGAGGGATAGTTCCTCACCGTGGGGCTCAGATCGCCGGGCCGGGCCGCCGCGTAAATATCGTGCGGGTCGAGTACGGGAGGCATTCCCGGCAAGGGCGCGGTTGACGCAGCCGCTGACCATGCGCCCTTCCCCGCTGCCCCACCGGCGCTTAAACCACACACCGCCAGCAGCACGGCGATACAAACGAAACTTGCCCGAAACGTGCTTATGCATTTCATATTCGATTGTCACCCTGGTCACAATATTGGAGGATTCCGCCAGGCTATTCAAGGGGGCCGGCGGTCCTTCGGGCGCGCGCGGCCAAATGATCCCGGCCGGCCTTTACAAAGCCCAGAAAGCGGCGGGAAAGTTCACCGATCCGGTCCACCTGGCGGCGGCGAATGGCGTCATGAGGGATGAGTTCCCGGCCCACGCCGACGGCGATGGCGCCCGCAATGATGAAATTGGAGGCATTCTGCTGATTCACGCCGCCCGAGGCGATCAGTGGTATATGCGGGAACATGGAATGGAGGGATCCTATGTAGCTTTCCCCGCCAATCTGGGCGCAGGGGACTACCTTGACGAAATCCGCATCCGCACCCCAGGCGGTGATAACCTCCGTGGGGGTCAGCGTGCCCGGAATCACGACAATACTCTGAGCCACCGCAAACTCGATCACCGCAGGATGGAACCCGTCGCAGGTCAGGAACTGCGCTCCGGCCTCAAGGCACTTGAGTGCGGATGCTGCGTGGGTCACACCCCCTGCACCCACGACCATTTGCGGATGGGTCTTGGTTAGATGGGCGATGACCTGGGTGGCTTGGGGCACGGTCAAGGGGATTTCGATGACGGGAATCCCGCCCTCCGCGACTGCCTGGGCGGCAAAAAGGGCGTCCTCCTGCAAGGACACGCGTACCGCGGCAATAACTCCGGTTTCCTCGATCCAGGCCCTCACTTCGTGTTTCTTCACTGGGTCGTCTCCTTTTGGCTTACGGAAGATTGCGGGCGCCCACGGCTTCGCGCAACTGCTCCACCGACAGAACCCAGGAAGCCAACTGCTGCCGGTAGGCGAGCTGAATGGCGCGGTAGCTGCGCTCGGCGTCCAGAAAGTCCAGCAGGCTGACGGCGCCGCGGGTGTAGGCATATTCGCTGATGTCACGGTCTTTCTGCGCCCGATCGAGGTACCCGGAACGATAGAGTTGCACGATCTTGTCGTTGGTCTGGAGGCCTTCGTAGGCATCGCGGACGTCGTCCAGGACCTGATTATTCGCGGCCTTTTCCAACTCCTGGGATTGCGAGATGACGGACTTGGTGCGGGCAATCTCCCCCTGATTGCGGTTAAAGATGGGGAGCGGAATGCTGGCGTAGAACGTGGCCGCGTTAATGCCGTTGACGTGCGAGTAATTGCCCTGCACCGTCACATCCTGTTTCCCATCCGCTTTGGCCAGTTGCCACTGACTGGTGGCCGCCGTCACCCCCTGCGTCGCCGCCTTCAGGTCCGGCCGCTGCTGGAGCGCCTTCAATTGCAGGTCTTCCAGGTTTACCTGCACCTTGTTGTAATCCAACTCTCCGGCGACATCATAGTTGGCCGGCACGGATTCATAACCCAGTTGATTGCGAAGATCGGAAAGCCCCTGCACCTTGGCCAGCTCTGCCTGCGCCACATCATTCTGGAACTGAAGGAGCTGCAATTCAATCTTCAATTTATCATCTTCACTGATGGCTCCCTTCTGGAAGCGCAATTGATTGAGCTCCACCGTCTTTTCATAGCTCTCCAGATCCTTCCTGGCCAATTCCAAAGTCGACTGGGCAAGCTCCACATTGACGAACAGGGTGGCAACCAGAAAGGTCAAGGTGCGTTCGTTGTCAGACACCAGCGAGATTGTCTGTGCCGTCTGGTCCTTGGCAGCCTGCAGACGGTGCTGGCGTTTCTTGCCGCGCTCGATCAGGTAGCTAAGCCCCAGGTCAGCTTCCGTCGAGTCGTGGAGGTATTGGCCCGTAAAATTGCTCGGCGAAAAAAACGGCAGGTATTCCCAGTCGCCGAAAAGCGCGGGATTGGGGCGCAAGTTGGCGGTGATTTCCTGATCCTTGCTCTGGTCAATAGTGGTGCGAGCCGCCAACAGATTATGGTTGTGCTGAAGCGCCAGGCGAATGGCGTCCTCCAGAGTAATTTTCACCGGCCCCTGGGCGAATGCCGAGCCCGCCAGCAGCGCGCCCGCCACACACCCCAGCGCCCTGCTCCACCATCTCCATCCAGGGGATTTCAAAAGTTTATTTCGCACTCGATTCCTCCGGCTCCGGAAGCTTGTCTGTGTCTTTCGCGACCCAGACATAAAACGTGGGTAAGATTACAATGCTCAGGGCGAGGTCCGCAATCAGGCCCCCCACAATGACAATGGCAAAGGGGCGCTGCGAGTCCGATCCAATGTCGTGCGACAGCGCGGCGGGCAGCAGTCCGAGAGTCGCCACCAGCATGGTCATCATAATGGGGCGGAGGCGGAGCACGGCTCCCTCCACGGCGGACTCCACGATGGTATAGCCGCGCGCCCGGAGCTGGTTGATATATTCGAGCATGATGACGCCCGTTTGCACCGATACGCCAAACAGCGCCAACATGCCGACGCCCGACGACACGCTAAGGTAGGTCCCGGTAAGCACCAGCGCCAGGAAGCCCCCGACGCGCGCCAGACCGACGTTGAGCAGAATGAGCAGCGCCCACTTGTACGAGCGGAACATGGTGTAGAGAATAATGAAGATGACGAGAATCGTCAGCGGGACGATGACCGCCAGTCGTTTTTCCGCCCGCTGTTCGCTTTCGTACTCACCCGACCAACCAAGGCTATACCCGGGCGGCAGTTTCACCTTCTGACCGATCTGTTTGATCGCATCCTCCACCGTCGTCCCCAGGTCCCGGTCGCGCACATTGAAGGTTACCGCCACGTAGCGGGTGTTACCTTCGCGGTAGATGTCGTACGCGCCGTCCTTGACCTCAACCTTGGTGAGTTGCGCCAACGACACCCGCTCGCCACTGGGGGAAAGCAGGCGAATACTCTGGATAGCCTGCTGGGTATTACGATAGGGTTCCTGGTAGCGCACCACCACGTCGTAGCGCGCCTCACCCTGCAAAACCTGACTCACCGCGTTCCCGCCCACGGCCGTCTGCACCGCGTCCTGGATGTCGGCGACGTTAATTCCAAAGCGCGCCGCCTGGCGGCGGTCAATCGTCAAGTCGAGATTCGGCTGGCCGAAATCGCGCAGGAGTTTCACGTCGTGCATGCCGGGGATGGCGGACATGACCGTCGTGACTTCTTCGCCCTTCTGCTCGAGCACCTTCAGGTCCTCCCCGAAAATCTTGAGCGCCAGCGAGCCCTTGGTGCCGGTCATGGTCTCTCCCACGTTGTCCTCGATGGGCTGGGAGAAGTTCCAGATGGCCCCCGGGTATTTTTCCAGGGCGCGGTTCATAGCGGCAATCAATTCATCTTTGTTCTTATGGAATACTGGGCGCCATTGGTCGTGGTGTTTCAAGTCAACGAAGTATTCGGTATTGCCAAATCCACCGGTGTCCGTGCCATCGTCAGGCCGGCCAACCTGCGATACAACTTTGGTGACTTCCGGGAATGACGCGAAAACAAAGCGGCAGTTGTTGGTGAATTTCTCAGCCTCGGTTAGACTGGTGCTGTTCGCCAGGGTGCCCCGAGCCCAGATGGCGCCTTCATCCAGGTGCGGCAGGAACTCCGCTCCAATGACGCCGCCAAAGCCCAAATAAATCGTCCCCGCCAGGGCAGCCAGGGCAACACAAACCACCACCCAACGATGCTGAATGGCCCAGCGCAGCCGGCGGCGGTAGAGCTCCGTCAGATAATCCATCACCAGGTTCTTCCGTTCAATGACGCCCTTACGGAAAAACGTGGCGGCCAGGACCGGAACAATCAAAATCGAAAACGTCATGGCGCCCAGCAGAGCGAAGGCCACCGTCCAAGCCATGGGCCGGAAGAGTCTACCCTCCACTCGCTGCAACGTGAAAATAGGCAAATAGGCGGTGATGATGATGGCGATAGCGTAGAACACCGGCCTCTGCACTTCATGGCACGCCTCACGGATTATTTCCGCCGTAGTCTTGGGGACTCCGTGCAGGGTCTGGCGCCGGCCGTGGCTGAGATGCCGCATGATGTTTTCCATCATGACCACTGCGCCGTCCACCACCATCCCAAAATCCAGTGCCCCCAGGGAGAGAAGGTTGGCGGGAATGTTACTCAAATTCAGAAAGATGGAGGCAAACAGCAGGGAGAATGGAATCGTCAGCGCCACAATCAGAGCGGCGCGCGCATTGAGGAGAAACAGGAAGAGGATGACGGTTACCAGGAGCATGCCCTCGGTAAGGTTATGCATCACCGTGTGCAGGGTAAAATGCAGGAGGTCGGTGCGGTCCAGCATGGGAACCACCGTCACGCCCGGAGGCAGGAGGCCGTGGTTGAGTTCGTCCACTTTCTTGTGAATGGCCTCGAGCGTGGGCTCCTCTTCCGCACCCTTGCGCAACAGCACGCCACCCTGAATGACATCGGGCTCGTCGATGATGCGCCCGTCTTCCATGTGGTTCGCCCTGGCCATGTGGCCCAGGCGAATTTTGGGGCCCTGGGTGACGATCGCGATGTCCTTCACGCGCAGAGCGGTTCCGGTTTGGGTCTTCAGGACGGTCTGCTCGATGTCGTGGACGCTGCTGAAGAGCCCGAGGGCGCGGACGTTCATCTGCTGCATTCCCTCTTCCACAAAGCTGCCGCCGGCATTGATATTGTTGTTGGCGAGTTGCTGCTCCACCTGGCCGATGCTCAATCCATACGAAACGAGTTTGTTGGGATCGACGCGCACCTGATACTCGCGCACCGTGCCCCCGAAGTCGGAAACATCCACAACATTGGGAACGGATTTGAACTGCTTCAGCAGCACCCAGTCCTCAAGGGATCGTTGTTCCATCAGGTCATAGCGGGGATTGGTGCTTCTTATGGTGTACCAATAGATTTGGCCGGTGGTGCTCCAATCCGTGCCAATCTGCGGCGAGAGGTTTTGCCCGGGAGGGAGATTAACCTGAGTGAGCCGCTCCAGCACCTTCTGGCGGTTCCAGTCGTTCACGGAACTGTCGTCAAAAATCATGATCACGAACGACAGACCGAAAATGGACTCGGAGCGCAAAAAGGTCATGTGGGGCATTCCGGCCATTTGTATTTCAATGGGAATCGTAACCTGCTGCTCCACCTCTTCCGCGGAACGCCCCGGCCATTGGGTAATCACCGTCACGTAGTTGTCAGCAATGTCGGGATACGCCTCCACCGGCAGGTTGTGAAATGAAATGATTCCCCAACCCACCAACAAGGCCCCCACCGCCAACACCACAAACTTGTTGTTCAGTGCAAAGTCAACAAGAGCACGAATCATGTTTGATCCTCTGTCCTTTGTCCGTGGTCCGTGGTCCGGTGCCCGCAGCCCGCCTGTTGTCTCGACTCAAAAAAGATCTTTTCATGGTGTTGCCTGAGGGTGTTGCCAAGCACTTGAATACCCGTTTTCGACGAGCAACGGACTACTGACAACGGACCACGGACGGTTCTTATTGCGCAAGCACATGGTCCAGAACCAGGGAATTCGTAACCACCAGTTGCCCGGGCTGGAGCCCTGACTTGACCTCCTGCAAACTCGTGTCTGTCGGCAAAACATCCCCACCCACCACTTCCAGGCGGCGGAACTTGTTGCCGGGCGCGGGAACATAAACAAAATCCCGATCGTGCATGTGCAGAATGGCGGAGGCCGGCACTATGGTGTGCATTTCCCTGGTTTGACCGTAGAAGGTGGCGGTGGCGAACATCCCCACCCGCATCATCCCGGGATTGCGAACTTCCAACCGAACTTTGGCGGTGCGAATGTTGGGATCGAGAATCGCCCCGATGTTACTGACCGTGCCCCTCAACGCCAGGTCCGGGTAGGCATTCATGTGGATATCCGCCGAGTCGCCCAGGTGGACGGTGGCCAAATCGTTCTCGTACACGTCGCAGATGACCCAGACGTAAGACAGGTCGGAAATGGTGAAGGGATTCGTGCCCAGCGCCTGCACTCCTGCCGCGTTGGTAACTTCCTGGTCGGTGATCACACCGGAGACAGGCGCATTGATGTCTACGACGCCGTTGGGCTTGTCGGGATCATTCCCCAGGAGTCGAAGATGCTCGGTGGCGGTCTCGAGGGTCACCTTGGCGTCATCTTCAGCGTCTTGCGCAACCTCGAGGTCCTGCTCCGCCATGGCCCCGTGTTCATACAAATCCTTGGTTCGATTTAACTGTTTGCGCGCCAGAAGCTCGTCGGCGATGGCCTTGCGATAGGCGTCGAAACCTCCCATGACATCGTCGCTGCGCACCCGGAGCAGCAACTGCCCTTTGTGCACCGTATCGCCGAGACGCGCGTAGATCCCCACCACGCGGCCGGAAGCCAGCGAGATGACTGGTACGTTGCGCGCCACGTCAGGATTCACCGAGCCCGTGACCACCAATTCCGTGGTAGCCGGGCGCGCGACGGCGGCCACCGTCGGGTACTGCTCAGGATGATCGACGGTAAATAGGCTGGCATCCGCGAAGGGAACAACCTGCGGGGGAGGCGGGGCCTCGGCCGCCGCGTCACCGTGCGCCTGGCTGCATCCGCATTGCGTTAGCAGCGTTGTGAGCGCTAAGAGAAGAAGACCTATTTGCAGTTTTTGGCTTTTCATAAGCGAATCCAATCCCCCATCGACGGAAGTTCCATGGCTTTCCGACCATTCGGGCACAGGTTATGGCGCGGCCCGCAACCTGAGGTCAGCAGGGTGCAGGCAATGCTCAGGCTCGTCGTGACGAGAATTCAGATGAGTAAGGCTCTATGAGAAGTGAGAAGGCGGACCGCGCGTTTGCTCCGGATCCACCGTCAGGCGCGATTGGAAATCGAAGTTCGCGAGTTCAACAAGGCCCACGCGCAGCATGCCCTCGCCGGGGCAACGTTGAACCGGAGGATGTATGTAGGATTCGTGCCACAACAAAATGCCGCCCTGGAAAGTATCGGGCGAGTTGGCGGAAAGCAGGAACGGGCTGTCAGACCAGATCGAGGGTGCATAGATTCCCGCACCCACCTTGGTGAATCCACCGTGGTGATTGTTGATCCAAACGCCGATGGGGGTGAATGACTTCGCGCTCTTGATAATCAGGTCAAGGTCGTTCCCAATGCCGTCGACGTCGCGAGCGATGATGACCAAGCCGCCTTCTTCGGCGGCAAGCTCGAGAGAACTTTCCGCGCCCCGCGTTGCCGAATCAAGCACAATGCGATAACTAAATCCCTGCGGTCTTCGACCTTGGGGTTCAACGATCACGAGGTCGAAGCGGTGGTCGCAGCCATAATCCGCGGACGCGGCGCTGCGCGCGTGGAAGGCGCTCATGCTCGCAGGCGCCGGCGTCGCGGGTTCGGTTGCCAGGCAACTCCCGGACAACATCCACAGCGCACCGAGTGCCAAAGCACACTTGCCTGCCCTGGCAATTCTCGCCGCCGTTGCCGCCCATTCCACACGAGCCCGGCAGAGTGAGCCTTTTTTACGAGACCCGGTGATCTTCATATTGGGTGATAGCCGCAATTCGCAAGAGACGATTGGATAATTCCGCTACATTCTTGTTGCTTCCTGAACAACCTACATCGGACTTTGTGAACAAGGCATAAGGAACGGATAAGGAAATTGGGGCTAAAGCACGGTTTTTGTTTGAGCGGTAATAAAGAATTTTTGTGCATGCTGCTCCCCGACGAATGGCCTTAGCCCCATGAAATCCGGCTGTAGCGGCGGTCTCCGACCGCCGGACTTTCGCGTCGATCGACGATCGACGATTCGGCGGTCGGAGACCGCCGCCACAGTAATGGTTGGGAAGGGGAACCAGAGGATAACTCCGGCTCCCCTTCGTTGGTCATACACCCCTAAAATTTCACCATGATGCCCGCGCTGACGGCGGTTTGGGTTCTGCGCAGATCCGGTTGCCAAACACCGCCCTGACCTACGCAGGCTGCTGGGGCAGCCGTCGGGTCACTCGTCCCGGCTGAGGCGCCGCTCATACACACGAAGTATTGGGGGGAGCCATTATTTCCTCCCGGAGGGGTAATTCCGTCCCGGCCTGTCCAATACGGGACATCTGAGTGGCGATACCCGGCTTCCCACCACCAGGTGATATATTCTTTGGGCATCCACTGGAAAGTGATGGTGGTATCCCACATGTGGGCCGCTTGACCGGGATTCTCCGTGAAATAAGGGGAGCCGGAGATGGCGTCGGCGCCATTGATGGGTGGCAGCAGAGTCAGATACCGGCCGGGGTTATTCATCCTGCCTCCCCCGTACGTCACGGCATACTTATCCTTCCCCCACCAGACCCGGTCGTAACCCATCCAACCGGCAAACGAATCCTTGGTGGCTCCACCCGTGCACCTGAAACCGGGGCCGTACTGACAGCCCAAATCTCCGGTGAAGGAGAAAGCCATCTTGTCGATGTAGTTGCTCTTGGGGCGGTTGTAGTAGCGGACTTCTATGCTATCGTCGGTGTGGATACGCTGGACGTAGGGCACTCCCAGGTTATCTTGTCCGTAACCATATTGATTCGCCACCAGCTTGAACCACTCCTTGGGCATCCACAAAAGTTGGCCGCCCAGACCCAGGTGGCCGTTGTACCGGTTATACGACTGCCAACCGTTGATGATCCAGGGCTCGATCTTCAGCTTGTTCGTGGGAAACCACTGGATGCGCAAGCCGTTGAAGAACCACGGCGTATTGGAAGACACAAAGGACGGTTGATACGTCCAGTTGTCGAAGTTGTAATAGCTGAACAGCCCGATGTACGACACGAAGATTCCGGCATCGACGTTCAGACCGTGGCTGACGTTGAAGTGGTACCCGCCGTAGGCCTCCGAAACATACTTATAGGCCCCGCGGACATCCCATTGGCCGACGCCGGCGCTGGCGTCATTGCGCGGGGTAGTGACGGCAAATAAGCCGTCCATGGTCAGAATCCTGCCGCGCACGTTATTCCAGTGAAAGTCGCCGCCCACGCTGATTTGTTCCACCTGAAATTCGCCGGACCGGAACGATTCCGTCGCGCCGCCCATCGTGTGGTCGATGGGTTGATTAAAGTCCTCCATGAAGTTGGTATCGAACCGAATCTCCGGCGTGAAGAATTTCGTGTCCAGCACCGTGTCTTTGTTGCGCGGGGTGCCGTTTAGCCAGGTAAAGTCGCCGTAGGCAAACGGTGTGAAATTGTCCACGCCAGTCGTGGCATCAGGAGCTTCCAGGGCTTCGGGAAGAACGTGCTGGGGAGCGGGAGTCGCCGGCGCGGCCGCCGCCTGCTTGCTGGGCGGCATCGAAATTGCCGGCGCCTTTTCCGCGGACTTGATTCCAATTGCACCCTCGAGCGAAGCCAGCAGGACGTGCTTAACCGGTGCGGGCTGAGTCGTAGAAGCGGTTGTTATGCTGCTCTTTGCTTGTATTGCCACCGGCGCGGGTTGGGCCGGAGTGACAACTGAGGCGGTGGCCGCGCTGGGTGGTGCTACCGTTTGGGGCTGGGTGGCCGCAACCGTAGTTACACTGGTCTTGGTCTGTGCAACCACCGGCGCGGGTTGGGCTGCCGTGGCCGGCATTGCGGCGCTTGACTGCCTGGCTTCCATCGCTTCCAATCGCTGCTCCAATCGCTCCAAGCGCTCCAGCAGCATCTTTTCCCGGTCGGTCAGCGGCGCCTCAGACGAATTAACCGGCACCGCCGGCGTGCGCAAATCAGCAGTCAGGTTTGGGCTCGCCGCTGCATTCGACCCTCCCGTGGGAACGAGCGTCATGTCAACCCGCAGGTCCTGTTGTGCCGCCAGGTTTATCGTGGTCACCGAGGAGCCGGCCAATCCTTCCTTGGTTGCCCGCAATTGGTAGCGCCCCGGCCGGAGGTTCCCGACCACGAAAGTCCCGTCACGATCACTAATGACATTCCGGTCGGTGTTATCTTCCAAGCTTTGCACCGAAACCTGCACTCCGGCCACTGGCGCTCCGAGGACATTGAGGGTAACCCCATGAACATCGCCGGATACCGACCCGGCCTGGGCGGAACTGAGGCCCATGAACAAACCACACATAACCGCTAGCGCCCCCGCGAAAGCAGCCTTCCTGTGCAATTTAAATGGGTGCAATTGAGATTGAAATAGGTTCAATCCACCCACTCTGGAATACGTCATAGGAACGTACCTCCTGTTGGTTGTAGAGAATTTGGTTGAAGCGCGCAACCGCCCCTTCCATATCGAAAGATAGGATACCCGGCATGAAGAAGGCATAAATGCGTTATAAGGATTTTAGGAAGAAGTCATTAGTTCCCTTTATGCATGTTATGCGTGCGGGAAGCGCTTGAGACACTGAGGGAATAATTTCATTTATCCCTATACAAAGCATTCTCAATAGCATCATTTGGACGAGGCCGCGAGGGCCATTTGAGGGGCGCAAACCGAGTTCTTGACGATATCCAGAAAAGCCTTGGCGGGCAGCGACAACGGACTCCCGCGCCGGTACACCAATCCCAGTTCGCGGTAAAGCTTGTGTCCTTGCAAGGGAACCAGTTTGAGGGTTCCGGCCGCCACTTCAGTCTGCGCAAAGGCTTCCGGAAGCAGGGAGATGCCGATGCCGGCGGACACATACTTCTTGATGATTTCCACGCTCGCCAGCTCCATCGAAATCTGCAAGGTCTTCTTGTAGGGCCGCAAGAGGTCTTCGATCATCTTGCGGGTTCTCCCGGTTTTGGGCAGGAGCAACGGGTAAAAGGAAATATCCGCGGGCGTTACTTCCTTCTTCTCCGCCAGGGGATGATCGGGAGGCAGCACCACTTTGAGCTCGGCCGAAAAAATGGGCATGACCTCCAAGCCTTTCACGTTGCGGGGTAAGGAGACGATGCCAATCTCCAGATTTCCTTCCTGAATCTTCTCCAGGATTTTGTGGCTGAAGTTTCTGTAGATGTTCACCTGGACTAGGGGATAAAGCCGCCGAAAGCCCGCCAGGGCATTGGGCAAAACATAGAGACAGGTGGCGTCATTGGTTCCAATGCGCAGGCTGCCGCGAGGGTTCTCCTTGATTTGGCTGATCGCCTCCAGCGCCTCGGAGCGGAGGGCCATCAATTCTTCGGCGTAGCGGCGAAGCGTGGCGCCCGCCTGCGTCAGCCTCACGGCCTTAAAATCGCGGTCGAAGAGCTTTCCCCCAAATTCCTTCTCCAGCCGCTGAATCTGCTGGCTCAGTGTGGGCTGGGTGCGATAGAGGATGGAAGCCGCGCGCGAAAAATTCCGCACCTTGGCGACCTCGAGGAAGCCCTCAAGGTAGTCAAAGCTCATACGATGGCGGACCCGCGTTTGTTTCAGCATGCGCATGACTCCGTTTGTTGCCAGGAGTGAACATCGATTTCCGCCGCAAGCTTGGACTGCCCTGCCCCACTTATTCCCGTTGTCCGAAGCCCTGAGGCACGTCCCTGTCTCACAACTTACTCCGGACTTTGTGAACAAGGCATAAAGACCAGATAAGGATTTTGGGAATAACCAGAGGTTTTTGTTTGAGCGCCAATAGATAAAGCTGATGGGACGACCGATTAGTGGATGCGATTCGGCCCGGCGTTCCGAACCTGTCCGAACGCCGTAATGCCACTCTCGCCCAAAAAGAATCGAATAGCGCTGCCTGTGGTGTCTCAAGGTATACTGCCCATCACGCAGGTGAAAAATCGATAAGGAGGTAGCGTACCTTTGCGTTACAGTCTGGCGATGGTGGTGTTGTTGTGCGCCGCGTGTCTGGAAGCGGGCGGCGATGCTTTGATGCGCATGGGGCTGCGCAGCCCCACGCACGCGCGAGCCGCCCTGTTCTTCGTCCTCGGCGGTCTGGTCCTCACTTTCTACGGATACGCGGTCAATGCCCCGCCTTGGGATTTCGGGCGCCTCCTGGGCGTATACGTGGCCTTCTTCTTCGTCGTGGCCCAAGTAATCTCCTGGCTGGGGTTCGGCCAAAAGCCCACCCCCCTGCTTCTGCTGGGAGGAGCCCTCATCATCGCCGGCGGATGCGTGGTGTCTCTGGCGCGATAAGAACAGGTTTCAGGTGTCAGGTGTCAGGTGTCAGGTGTGAGGGGCCAACCCTTACGTTTGCCCGCATTCCAGCTCGCGTTCTGTCAGCCTCTTGCGGCTTTCGATTCTCCGATTGCGCATAATGCGTGAGGAACGCATCCAGGAAATCACGTGGATACCACCCATAAAAACTTGCTGCTGATTCTTCATGTATTCTTTATGAAGAACTTATGCTTTCCTCATTGTTGACCACGTAGCGTAGATTGAGGATGATAAAGATACGATACGCATCCTGGAATACGCCGCCTCTTCCCGATGCAGGCGGACCTCTCAGCCCGGCAGGGCTGCAAGCTTCCTGCCGAATGGAGGATCGCTCCCGTGGACTTCCGGATTCTAGTCGTAGACGATGACATGCAAATCCGCCGCGTCCTGCGCACCACGCTCAGTGCGGCCAGGTATGAGGTTGATACGGCCTCCAGCGGCGAGGAAGCCCTGGAGATGATGAAGGATCGGCAGTACCACCTGGTCCTCCTGGACTTGAGCATGCCGGGCGTGGACGGGCTGGAACTGTGCCGCACCCTCCGCTCCACCTCCGAAGCCGAAATTATTATTGTCAGTGTAAGAAGCATTGAGAAGGATATCATTGCAGGACTGGATGCGGGTGCGGACGATTATGTTACCAAACCCTTTCGCATGCCGGAACTGCTCGCGCGGATTCGCTCCGCCCTGCGCCGCAGCGTGGCTTCGCTGGAATCAGGCCCCCACAAGCTTACCCTGGACGGCGTGGAGATTGACTTCCGCGACCGGCGCGTCACCGTCGACGGCAAGGACGTGCGCCTTACGCCCAAGGAATTCGAGGTCCTGCATTATCTTGCCAACCATCCCGACAAGCCCGTCCCCCACCGGGAAATCCTGAGCGCGGTGTGGGGGCCCGAGCACAGCGAACATCACGAGTATCTTCGGGCCTTCATCAAGCAACTCCGCAAAAAGATCGAGTCCGAACCCGCCAAGCCCAAATTCCTGCTCACCGAGCCCTGGGTGGGCTATAAGCTCCGCTTAAGCTGAGCGCGCCCCGTGAGGCCGCTCGGTACGCCTTGGGTAATCGCCAACCCGGGCAAACGGGCAAAATCCATTTATTGCGAGTTGAATTCCGCGACGGCCTCCACCATGGCGCGGATATTGGCTCCGGGCATCCCCGGGCTCACCCCGCCGCCCACCGAGAGAATCAGTCCTTCCTTGCCCGTCTTTTGCAGAAGGCTCAGCGTGGCCGCCTTGACTTCCTCCGGGGTGCCGCGCACGCCGATTTCCAGCGGCGAGACGTTTCCCATCAAACAGATCTTTCCTCCCGTCCGATTGCGAACTTCGTTGATGTCCAGCTTGTGGGTCCAGTTCAGAACGTCGAAGCCCACCTTGGACAGGTCTTCCAGGAAGGGATCGATGCGGGCGTCGTTGTGGTACACCTTCACCCACGAGGAGGGAAAGCTGGAAAAGACCTTTTGCAGGTAAGGGTGGGCGAACTCCTCGTAGTGCTTGCGGGAGAGAAAGCCCACGATGTCGTCGAGCACCAGGATGCTTTCCACACTATCGCCCACCGCCTCCGCCTGGGCTTTAAGCCACTGGACGGTGGCGTTGGTGGTGTAAGCCAGGAACTTGTGCACACCGGCGGGATTGTCCATGAGGTCCATCATGAACGGCGTCAGGCCGCGGAGGAAGACCGCCAGGGCCAGCGGCCCGCGCGCGGCGACGGCGGGAATGGTGTATCCGGCCGCAAAAATGCGGCCCTTCTGCGCCCGATACTGGCGGAGCGCGGCGGCCATCAGGCCATCCATTTGCGGGTCAACTTCCGCCAGTTGATCCAGGTCTTCCAAATGGAACAACATCGGATATTCGGAGGGGGTTTGGTCCACCGGAAACCGCACCTTGCCCCCCATGGCGGTGGGTTCGATCGCCATGCCATATTCCACCCACCAGGAAGGAAAAACGATGACTTCGGGGAACTCTTCCACAATACGGAGGTTGCTTTGAAACCAAACATCCTGATCAAAGTAATAATCAATGTGCCGAATACCCAGATATCCCGGTATCCAGGGACTGTCCATGATAAGTGAAATCGGCACGCGGTCAGCTTGTTGGAATTTGGCCGCCGCCTTGAAGACTTTCCATTGTTCGGCCCGCATCGTT
>Ga0326728_10007158_pt1 | contig 29123 bp, 24 predicted proteins | sample MB3enrmetagenome_FD_207602 | JGI IMG/M metagenome (GOLD analysis project Ga0326728, IMG submission 207602) | Lab enriched peat soil microbial communities from McLean, Ithaca, NY, United States - MB31MN | ecosystem: Environmental > Terrestrial > Soil > Wetlands > Peat | place: USA: New York... | reverse complement strand
CGAAGAATCCCTCTTGTCTTTCACCGGAGAAGAGGAAGAGGGATTCTTCGCTTCGCTCAGAATGACAGTAAGCGCTCAGAAAATGCTTGGAGAACGCAGTTTGGAGACCGAGAACCGTCAATCATCGATCGTCGATCGTCAATCGGGAGGCCGCGGCGCCTTTGCCTGGATCGATCTCTTGTGGCTGGTTTTTCTGGCTGGCCTCGCGGTGCCCCCGTCGGCGGTGGGGTCGGAGCCGGCGTGGCACAAAAGGGCTATTCTCCTTTGCATTGGCGCCTTCCAAATTCTTGAACCTCGCCTGCTCAAATCGATCCCGCCGTCGCGAGCCTCGGTGTACAGCGTGCTCGTCAAGATCGGACTCGCCACGCTGCTGGTGGCGCACACGGGAAGCATCTTCAGCAGTTATTACCTGGTGTACTTTTTGCCGGTGGTCTCGGCGGCCATGCTCTTCGGCATGTGGGGGACGCTCGCCGCGACGGCGCTCGCTGCCGCTGCTTACTGGTCCTTCTTGATTCCGGCGCTGCAGGAATACGAGTTCACCGCCGAGAGCGCCACCGAGCTCGCCATTCGCACCCTTTTCTTCTTCCTGGCGGCGATGGTCGTGAATCGCCCGGTGATGGAGTATCGGCGCCAGACAGCGCGCTACCGCACGCTGGCCGAGACCCTGGCGGAGACGAATCGTCAACTGGAGCGGGCGCAGGCGGAGGCGCGGCGCTCGGAGCGCCTGGCAGCTCTGGGCCAGCTCTCGGCCGGTCTCGCGCACGAACTGCGCAACCCGCTGGGCGTGATCAAGGGTTCGGCGGAAATGCTCGCCAAGAAGCTGCCGGCCAGTGACGCGCTGGCGGTCGAACTCGCCGGCTACATTTCAAGCGAAGTCAACCGGCTGAACAGCCTGGTAAGCCGCTTTCTTGATTTTGCGCGGCCGATGGAACTCGATCGCTGCCCCCAGCAGATCGCGCCGCTTGTCGACCGGGCCCTGAAAGCCGTGCACGATCAGTGGCCCGACGCGAGGGTCGAAGTCGAACGCGAGTACGCCGCCGGCGTGCCGGACGTCTCGGTGGACGAAGGGCTGTGCGAGCAGGTATTCACCAACCTCGCGCTCAACGCCTACCAGGCCATGTGCGGCCCGAACGGTCGCGAGCCTGGTGAAGGCGAAAGGCAGCCCCTACAGCAGGCTGATGATTCCAAGGTCGCAGACAGACTGCGGGTGACGATAACTGCGACGCAGTCCGACGGACGCCCGGGTGTCGCCGTCGACTTCGAGGATACCGGCCCCGGCATTCCCGCCGAGCTTGCCGAACAGATCTTTAATCCGTTCTTCACCACCAAGAAGGACGGTGTCGGTCTCGGCCTCTCGATCGTCTCGAAGATTGTGGACGACCACCGCGGCTGGATCCGCGTGGTGAGCGAGCCGGGCAAGGGCGCATGCTTCCGTGTTTTTTTGCCGGTGAAGTAACAGGACATTTCATAGGAGAAGCTGGAAATTGGAAAATGGAAACTGGAAAATGGAAATTGGAAACCGGTAACTCGGTTGTCGGGTGAATAGTGGTCGATCCTAAGGGCAATGTGAGGAATCTCACTCCGATCAAGGACTTCAAGGACCTGGAGGTATGGAAGGCCGCGCGGGAGTTCCGTCGCGAGATGTATAAGGTGGCGAAGGCTCTGCCCGAGTTCGAGAAGTTTGGCCTGGCGAACCAGATCCGGCGCGCTGCAGCATCGGTGACTGCTAACATTGCCGAGGGCTTCGGCCGGTTCGGATATCAGGAGAATGCACAAATGTGCCGGCAGTCCCGCGGTTCGCTTTACGAACTGAGGGATCACCTTACAACATGCGTCGATGAAGGGTACCTCACTCTCGACGAAGGCAAAAGGCTTGACGCCCTCGCACAATCGGTGGCGCGGTTACTGAACGGCTATCTCCGTTCAGCGCTCGCACTGAAGCGGAAGTCACCAACCTGAAGCCTGTAGGCCAGTTTCTATTTTCCAGTTTCCAGTTTCTATTGGAAAAAACGCCATGGCAACAATTCTGATCGTCGAAGACGAACCCAAGATGCTCCGGCTACTGGAGCTGAATCTTGCTGAGGAAGGCTACACGATACTCGCCGTCCCCGACGCTGAGGCCGGGTTGAAGCTTCTGCAAAAGGAGAGAGTCAATCTCGTTCTCACCGATTTGAAGCTGCCGGGTATGAACGGGCTGGAGTTCCTCCAAGCGGCAAAACGCACGAACGCGGCGCTGCCGGTGGTGGTCATGACCGCTTACGGCACCGTGGAGACGGCCGTCGAGGCCATGAAGGCGGGCGCCAGCGACTACGTCCTCAAGCCGTTTTCGCTGGAGGAGATCAAGCTGGTGGTGCGCAAGGAACTCGACGTCCACCAACTGCGCGAGGAAAACCGTACGCTGCGCGAGGCGCTGGGACAGCGCTACGAGTTCAAGAACATCGTGGCGCGCAGCTCCAGGATGCAGGAAGTGCTGGCGACGGTGGAGCGCGTGGCGCCCACCAATGCCACGGTGCTGCTCGGCGGCGAAAGTGGCGTGGGCAAGGACCTGATTGCGCGCGCCATCCACCAGCACTCGCGTCGCACGTCCGGGCCCTTCGTCAAGATCAACTGCACGGCCATCCCCGAGAACCTGCTCGAGAGCGAACTCTTCGGCTACGAAAAGGGCGCGTTCACCGGCGCCGTCGCTTCCAAGCCGGGCAAGTTCGAGCTTGCCGACAAGGGCACGATCTTCCTCGACGAAATCGGGGACGTGCCTCCGGCGATCCAGGTCAAGTTGCTGCGCGTGCTGCAGGAGCGTGAGTTCGAGCGCCTGGGCGGCACCCGGACGCTGAAGGTCGACGTGCGGCTGGTTGCTGCCACCAACCGGGACTTGCGCGCCGCGCTCGAAGACGGAACATTTCGCGAGGACCTGTACTACCGGCTGAACGTGGTGCCGATCTCCCTCCCGCCGCTGCGCGAGCACAAAGCGGACATTCCCTACCTCGTCGATCACTTCGTCCAGCGCCTGGCGCGCGAATCGGGCAAGCCGATCAGCGGGGTCACACCCGCGGCCATGAAAATCCTCATGGACTTCCACTGGCCGGGCAATGTGCGCGAGCTCGAGAACATCATCGAGCGTGCCGTGGCTCTCTCGACCGGGACGATCATCGACGTGGGCGACATCTATCTCGATACGGGGCCGGCGTCCCCTGTGGCTGGCGCGGCGCCGGAAGGCGGGCGCGGATCGACAACGGGCGCTGGCTCCCTCGTCGGCCCGAATTCCGCCGCTCAGCCTGGAGCTTTCCCACCGGAAGGCATGACGCTCGAACAGTTCGAGGACGAAATCATCCGCGAGGCGCTCGGTCGAGCCGGAGGCAACAAGAGCCAAGCAGCGCGCCTGCTCGGCCTTTCGCGCAACGCTCTGCGCTACCGTTTGTCCAAGATGGGTGTTTCCGATGAACCTGAAGGATGATCGAGGGCCCGGCGCGCGAGGCGGAGGTTTGGAGTCGACTACACGGATTGAGCCTTCAAGCAGCACACGCCCCGGGGAATGGGCGAGCCGTGGGGACACGCCGACGGATGTCTGAGGAACGTGCAGATCCTCTCCGTGACTTGAGGGCTCAGCGTGTGCTCGATCTGGTGCGCGTTTTCGTCAAGCAGATCGATATCCAGGCCGAAGGTCATGTGGAACAGGCACTCGGCGAGGCGATGACGACGGACGTCAAGCGTGGCGCGCTCCTCGCCCTTCCCTGTGAACCGGATGAGGCCGTCACTCAGTTCAATCCATCCTCCCGCCGCCATCAGGTTGAAGGTGGCGCGGCTTTCGACGTACTCGGGCAAGATCGCCGCCGGCACGGGGTCGAGGTTGTTTTCCTCGCGCGCTTTCCACACGGCGTGCAGCAGGTCATCCACCAACTCTTCTTCGTAGTGCAGGAGGACGGTGGCCTCCGCCAGACGGCCGTGGTGCAGTTCGATGCGGCGCTCCGCCATGCGGCCGATTTCGAGGTCGTGCGTCACCAGCACAATCGTGTGTCCCTCGCGGTGCAACTCCGTCATGAGCCCCATCACGATAGCCTCGTTCACTTCATCGAGGTTGCCGGTGGGCTCGTCCGCCAGGATGAGGTTCGGTTGATTGATCAGCGCCCGCGCCACGCAGACTCGTTGCTGCTCGCCGCCCGAAAGCTGCGAAGGCAGGTGCTGAAGCCGATCGCCCATGCCGACCCGTCTCAACGCCTCCTCGGCCTCCTTCTCTTCCGCCAGGCTGTGGAAGTATTGGGCCAGCATCACGTTTTCGACGGCGGTCAAGTACGGGACGAGATGGAATTGTTGAAAGATGAATCCGATCTTCTCGGCGCGAAAGCGAGCCACCTCGGCAGGCGAAAGGCGCGCCAGGTCCTGGCCATCCACCACCACTCGTCCCTCCGTCGGAGAGTCGAGACCGCCAATAATATTGAGCAGCGTGCTCTTCCCCGATCCGGAAGGGCCCATGACCGCGATCCACTCGCCCTTCTCCACGGCGAGCATCACGCGGTCGAGCGCGTTCACCTCGCCGTATCTCTTGGTCAGGTTTTCGATCTCGATAATCGCCATAAGAAATCAGTGACGAGTGGCAAGTTGCGAGTGGCTAGTACACTAGTTATCCTGATATTTCACCGTTTGCCGTTTATCCTTCACCATTCACAATTCACTATTCGCCTTTCAGCACCACGGCCGGCTTTACGTTCCGCACGATCCGTACCGGGAAAGCCGTGGCGAGTAGAGCCAGAAGTATGCTCCCGGCGGAGATCAAGGGAAGCGTCCACCAGGCAACGTTCAGGCTGACGCCGAAAAGCCGGCGGCCCAACGCGCGAGCCAGCTCGGCGCCGACCACGAACCCAACGAGCCCACCGACAAGGCCCAAGCCGGCGCCCTCACTCATGAACAGTTGCATCACCAGACGGTCGCTCGCTCCCAGCGCCTTCATCACCCCTATGTCCTTGCGGCGCTCGAGCACGATGGTTGTCATCGTCGCCATGACGCAGAGCACGATGATGGCCAGGATGAGGGCGGTCAAGGACACCATCAGGGCGCGAAGGGTGCCCACCACTTTCCCCTCGGAGTAGACAATCTGCCGGATGGGACGCACTTCGATCCCGTTGAGCGCACCCGAAAGCTCGCGGACCGCTTGCTCTACTTCCGCCGAGTCGCCGGGGACACTGAGCTCCACGAGGCTGAGCTTTCCTTCCAGTCCCGTGAGGTGCTGAAGCGCAGGCAGCGGAACAAAGACCTGGTCGTCTTCGGAGGCGCCCGTCGATAGCACGCCGGCAATGGGAAACAGGCCGGCGTTATCCAAGGTCCCATTCCCGGCAGTAGCCCCAGACCCGCCCACGGTCGAACTGATGGGCTCGATCCGGACGGCGTCGCCAACTCCTAGATGCAAGGTCGAGGCCAAGTGGTCGCCAATAACACACCGTCCCTGGTCTCGCGCACCCTTGAGGATGTCCTCGCCCAGCAAGCGCCAGCCCGAATTCATTTGATGCAGGCCAGCGAAGTCGGCGCCCACCGCAACCACGTTCACCGACTCCGGCAGCCGCACGTCCATAGGGTTCTGCCGGGCCGGGACGCCCTCCAGCTTCGTCACGACGTAAAGCACGGGAACGGCCGAAGACCCTTTGGCCCTCTGGCGTAATGGCTCGATCACGCTCATCATGCCCTCATCGATCATGCCGGCATCCATCGCGGCGGGCCGAGCGGGCAAGTCGAGACGCTGCCGCGGCTCTCCGCCCGTCGCTTGTGGCACCGTCGCCTGAGAGGACCCGGCCGCCAGAACGACGTTCGCGCCGTAGGCACGGAACTCCTGGGTCATCTTGCGGCGCACGTCGGCATACAGGTTCAGGAGCATGGAGATCACGGCCGCCCCTACCAGGAGCGAACCCACGGCAAGCGCTGCCTGCGGGCGCTTCACCGTGAGGGCGCGGAACCAGAGGCGCCAAAAGAGCGAAAGACGAGTTCCAGCTTCAGTTTCTTGGCCCATCGAACATCCCGTCACGACAATTGCTTTATTGCTCCATTGAATCATTGATCCATTACCGTAGCCCATTGCGGCAGGTCAATAAAATGGCTCAATGGATCAACGAAACAACGCATCAATGAGTCAATCTCTTAGCACCACCGCCGGCGAAATCTTCAGAACGCGGACTAGCGGCAGCGCACTGCCGACGAGTGCCACCACCAACGCCACGGTCACGGCTGCCGGCAGGATCACCCAATGAACCCCGGAAGGCGCTCCAAAAACGGCCGCCGCGAGGCTTCGCGCCAGCAGGCTCCCACCGAAGTAACCCACGACGCCGCCGGCGAGGCCGATCACCAAGGCCTCCAGCATGAACAGCGTGATCACCCGCGCGTTGGTGGCGCCTAGCGACTTGAAGAGCCCGATCTCAGCGCGCCGCTCGAGCACGTTGGCGAGCATCATCGAGGCTACAGCCAGCGCTGCCGTGGCGAGCGCCGCCACCACCAGCATCCACATCACGACGCCCACGCGATCCAGGATCTTCCCTTCCGTGTCGGCCACCTGATAGACGGGCTTGGCCTCGGCGCCGGGAATCGCCTGCCGGATCTGGTAGGCGATCGACGAGGCGTAAGGAGTGCAGTACCAGCGATCGAACTCCTCGCCGCTAAGCTTGGTGACGTCCGCTCGCGCCAAGGCGTCGTCCGGCGTAGTGAGCGCGCTCACTTCCACGCGCCGGATTTTGCCCACGAGGCCCCCCAGCTTCTGAACGGCCTGGAGCGGCGCGAACACCTGATCTTCTTCCGGTCCGCCCGACTCCAGGATGCCGCGGATCGCGAACCGGGTGACACCGTTGGCCGGCCCTCCGCCCTGGCCCGGCGGACCTTCCGTGATCTCGACGGCGAGGGTCTGCCCGGGCTCGACGCCGAGCGAGCGTGCCAGCCGCCGGCCCACGAGGCAGCCGAGCGCGTCACCGTCCTCCGGCCAGCGGCCGTCCACCTTCCAGGTTGGATGAAGTTTCTTCAAGCCGGTGTTGAAGACGTCGGACTTGTCCACCTGCATCCACTTGTCGAACCATGTGCCGATCACCACCGTGCGACGTCCGGCGACCACGGCGGGCAAATACAGAAGCGGGGCAAAGGCCACAATGTTGTGGCGCCAGAAAATCGTCTTGAGCTTGACGAGGTCGCTTTCGGAGAGAAACGCTCCTTCGCCGGCGGGCCGGTAGTCGACACCGCCTACCGCAACCGCCAGACCATCCGCCGCCGGAGTTATGGAAAGGTTGGCGCCGAAGGAACGCAGTTCGCGATTCACCTTGTCGCCCACGTCAAGCGCGATGGTCGAGACCGTCGTCGCGGCCGCTATCCCCAACGCCACGGCAATGAAGCTCAGCAGCTTGCGCCGGCGGCGCCGCACGACCGATTCGCGAATGATTCTGCCCAGCATAAGAAATTGACGATTGTCGATTGTAGATTGACGATTGAAAGAGGCCTTGGCCAACTCTGCTCTCAAGTGTTGTCAATCAACAATCGTAATCGAAACCTGCCCCAGGAGCGTCTTGCAATCGGCAATCGACAATCGTCAATCGTCAATGAAAGACCGCCGCCGCTCCCTCCAACGCCTGTTCCGAGATGATCAGCGTCCCGTTTTCCACGCGGTAATCAATGTGAATGGGATTGCACCCCCCAGCCATCCCGATGGTGGGAATATTCATGGCCGCCGCACAATTGCGGCAGATGACGTTCGAGCCGTCCTGGTAGTAGCCCTTGGTGCCGCAGATCAGGCAGGCGTCGAGCCCCACGCGTACCGTGTTTGACGAATCGAGGATGGCCAGCACGCGCACGTCGGCGCCCCCGGCATGGACGACGTAGCGATTCAGTTTCATCGTCCCCAGCGTGGAGACGGGAATACGTACTTTGCCGTTAAAGATGGTCAGCCGCTGCGGCGGCGACACCGCCTGCGCCACCCGGGAGTAGATGAACTCGGCGCTGATCAGGACGATAATCAGCAGCCCCACCGCGCTCGCGACCGTCTTCCAAAAACGCTGGCGGCCGATTTCGGCGAGCGCCTTGCGCCGTCCGGGCGCTGGCATCGCGGCCAATTGCTGCTGCGTCGCCCCGGTGGCCTGGATTCGTTGCGCACCGATCAAGAACAGGCACAAAGCCACAATCACGACGAAGAAGAAGGCCTCATTATTGACGATCGGCCCCACCAGCGCCATCTCTCGCGGACCGGACGGCAGCACGCGCGCCTCTGAAAGCTCGTGCACGCCGGCGATGGCGAGCTGCAACGCCACCACCAGCAGCACCAGCGTGGTGACGTTGAAGAAACTCCGCAAGTTCACCTTGAGGCTGCCCTTGAAGAACGCCACACCCAGGCCGACCGCCAAGCCGAGGCCAATCACGCCCCCGATGAAGTTCAGCAGGTCGCTCGTCCGCAGTGAGACGGCCGCCAGAAACAACACGGTCTCAACGCCCTCGCGGAAGACCATGAGGAAGACGAAAAGGAAGAGGGCGAGCGCGCCGAAGCGGGAGGGCGACGCCGAATAGCCGGAAACTTTCGCTTCAATCTCCTGCTTCAGGCGCCTGCCGGTCCGCCACATCCAGACCACCATGGAGGCGACGAACACCGCGCCCACCATCAAGAGCCAGCCTTCATAGGCGTCTCCGAGCTCGCGCATGGTGAGGCGATGGAGGACGTAGGCGACTGCGAGGCTGGCAAAGATGGCTGCGGCGAGGCCCCAGTAAACGATGCGGTTCCAGGAGGAGCGGCCGAGCTTCCGTAGGTAGCCGAGGACGATACCCACGATCAGCGCGGCTTCAACACCCTCGCGCAGCGTGATGACCAGCGACTGAAACATAGTCAGCCTAACCCAGCCTAACCCGGTTTTCTCACCACAAAGGGGAAAGTGGATTGATTCATTGAATCATTGGTCCATTGACCCATTGAAGAGCGAGGGCAATGAGTCAATGAACCAATGGGGCAATGAACCAGTCCTTTCCCCCTTCGCGGTGAGAAATCCGGCGTAGAGCCAGCCCCACCTTGATGTTATGGAGAGTCTTGGGAACTTGTCAAGGTTCGGATTGAAAAATAAGGAGTTAGCGTCCGAGCGGGGAACCCCAGTTGCAACTCGCTTGCATCTAGATGCAAGTCCCCTCGGAGGGCAGTCATCAGTCGGCTACTTTCATCATGCTGCTTGCAGCGCCCGTTTCGCCAGATCGTGCCAAACCAGTAGCCGTGAGTGCTTCAGAGTTCGGAGCTTTCCCGCGCGTACCAAGGCAGAAAGCGCGTTGCGACATTCACGCTTCCAGAGCGGGAACCAGCGCCCCGCCTCCTGCGGGTCGATAATGCCCGCCGAGCGCACCACCGCTTCCGTGAGGCCGGCCACGGCGGATGCTCCGCCCGGCGCCGCGTACTTTTCAAGACTCGGCCGCAACAACGCCCAGGCGCTCGCGCGCTTGCTGCCGGCGTCCTCACCCACCCACTGCGGGTAGATGATCAACCTCTCCTCAAGCTCTTCGAGCGCTCTCCGGAGGCTTGCGGGCAGCATGGGTACGCGGCGCGGCAGGCTCTGCTCGAGCTCCAGCGTGCTGGCGGGACCATGCTCGCGGAGAAAAAGGGCCAACTGGCGCGCCGCCATGGAAAGATCGCTGGCGCGCCCTCCGGCCTCCGAGTCTCCGGGCGACAGCCTCAGCAGCAGGGGCCAGAGGGGGCGGGCAACGAACGTCGCCCGGCCCCGGAAAAGCTTGAGCAGAATAAATTCGTTTTCCTGCACCAGGTTCCTGGCCCAGACCCACATGGTCGCAAGGGACGCCGACTCGACAGGGGCGGTAGAGGGAGCCAGTTCGCCGCCCCTGGCCTCGTACAGGCTGGGCAGCTCGACGCCGCCCCATAAGCTGGCGATCTGGCGCGAAAGAAGGAACTCCGCTGCCTCCGCCGGACTCGTCACGCGGTCGAAGCCGGCAAGCCCGAGGTGCTTTCGCAGCGCGCCGGCAAGGCCAGGTTCGAGCCTGTTCGATTGGTACTTGGGAATCATCTTAAAACAGTGACGAGTGGCGAGTGGGCAAAATCAGAAATTAGAAAGTAGAAATCAGAAAAGAAGATGGTCTTCGTTCTGATTTCTGATTTCTAATTTCTGATTTTGCTCACTCGTCACTTGGCGCTGCTCCTTTCAGTACTTGCGCAGAACTCCGATTACCCGTCCCTGGATCCTCACGTCGCGCGCCGGCAGGACGAGGGGCTCCATCTGGGCGTTGGCCGGCTGCAACCGGACCTTGCCGTTGCGCTCCCGGAAAAAGCGTTTGAGGGTAGCGTCCGTACCCTCGATCAACGCCACCACAATCGCGCCGTTGTCGGCTGCCTCCGCTCCCTCCACCAGGACGTAGTCGCCGTTGCAGATGTGGTCCTCGACCATCGAATCGCCCTTGACTTTCAGGACAAAGACGGCGCCCTTGCGGCTGGTGAAGTCTCCGAAGGAGAAAGTCTCAGGGGTGGGGATCGCCTCGATGGGTTGGCCGGCCGCAATCCTTCCCAGCAGCGGGAACTCCATCGCCCCGAGCGACTCCGCCGGAGCCGCCGCCACGGCCGCGACTTCTCCCTCCGGCGATGGGCCGCGACGCGCGGGCACGGCGGTTCTCCCAAACGGCACCGGACCCGGCAGCGCCACCACTTCCACCGAGCGGCTCTGATTATGGCCGCGGCGAATGAAGCCTTTCCGCTCCAACATGGAAAGGTGCTTGTGGACGGTGGCCAGCGACGAGAGCCCCAACCTCTCCGCAATCTCTTCGAAGCTCGGTGAATAACCCTTGCGATTGATGAAATGCACCAGCAAATCCAGGACCTGCTTCTGACGGCGCGTAAGTGCCATGCTTTTTCATCCTCCAGAAATCAGTCGAAGTGTCGAAGGTTGAAAGACCACCGGCTGGCTGCGCTTTCCACCTTTCGATTTCATCAGCTAGTTTTCAGTTCTCAGCTTTCAGTTCTCAGTTTCCGACAAACTGAGGATTGGGAACTGAGGCTTGGGGACTGAAAACTGAAAACCGAAAACTGAGAACTCCATCCACGGCGATCTGTTCCTCGATCACAGCGTCTATTATGGGCGAACAAAAAGCGAAAAAGCAAGAGAAAAATAAGACGTCCCTCGTCCGTCGCCAGCCAGGAGTTAGGAGTCAGAAAACAGTTCTCAGTTTTCAGTCTTCAGTCCTCAGTAAAGGGCTGGCGCTTGTTCAGGTTCTTTACTGAAAACTGAGAACTGAAAACTGAGAACTGTTTCCTGAGAACTGTTCTCTGACTCCCGACTGACAACGGACTACGGGACGTTTACTCCAGCACGTAAATCTTCTTCTTGGCGCACATTTCCTTGAGTATTTTCGGCCACACGGTGACGCTGACCTCTCCCAGGTGCGCCTTCCTGAGCAGAAGCATCAGCGTGCGCGCCTGCCCGATTCCTCCCCCTATGCTGAGCGGGATCTGATTGTTCAGGATGCCCTGGTGGTAAGGGAACTTGAGGAAATCAAGCTGGCCCGACATCTCGAGTTGCTGCTTCAGCGTCTCGGCGTTTACGCGGATGCCCATGGAGGTCAACTCGTGGCGGCGTTTGGTGACGTGGTTCCACACCAGGATGTCGCCGTTGAGTCCGTGCATGGGCTTGCCGCCCTTGGACCTGGTCTCCGTCACCCAGTCGTCATAGTCGGCGGCCCGCATCTCGTGCGGATAGCCGTCCTTCAGCGGCCAACCGATGCCGATGATGAAGATGGCGGGGTACTCCTGCAGGATGGCCGTCTCGCGCTGCTTGCGAGGCAGATTGGGGTACCGATCGAGGATCTCTTCCGCGTGCAGGAACTTCAACTTCTTCGGGAGATTGGGAACCTTGGGCGTGTTCAGTTGCGGGAACAGTTTCTGGGCATAGCGTTCCGCGCCCACGATCACTTTCCAGATCCCGTTCACCACTTGCTTCAGAAAATCGAGATTGCGCTGTTCCGGCGTGACCACCCTCTCCCAGTCCCATTGGTCCACATAGGCGCTATGGTCGTGGTCGAGGAAGTAGTCCTTGCGCACGGCCCGCATGTCCGTGCACAGGCCTTCGCCGACGCCCATCCCGAACTGCTTCAGCGCCGCCCGCTTCCACTTGGTGGCGGCCTGCACCACCTGGGCATCAATGGGATGCTTGTCGCGGTCGTTGGAAATGTGGAACTGGATGGGGCTCCGTGAGCCGTCGCGGTCCAGCATATCGTTGACGCCGCTTTCTACGTCCACAATCAAAGGAACCGTTACCATCATCAGGTTGAGTTCCTTCGAGAGGTGTTCTTCAATGTAGCCCTTCACCGCAAAGATCGCCTTCTGGGTCTCCTTGGGAGTCAGAAGGGACTGGTAGTCTTGAGGCAGGATTTTCTCCAGCTCCGCATAATCGCCGATGCCGGGTCCGGCCAGGTCGGCCTTCTTGTCGAGTATGGTGTCCATTATCGTGTCATCCTCCTAAAGTTCTCAGTTTTCAGTTTTCAGTCCCGATGTAGCGCCGACCTTTAGGTCGGCATCTTTTCAGTCCTCAAACCTCAGCTTCCAACCCTCAGTTTGTCGGGACTGAGAACTGAAAACTGAGAACTGAGAACTAAGTGGTGACCGCCGTCCAGTGTGGCGACGGCGGATTGCCCGTTTATTAGATGGAGGATGCACTTCGCTCAGTTTCCCAATATGTTGCGCTCCACTTCCTCCCGATTGTTGATTGCCGGGAATTGATCCATTGAGTCATTGGTTCATTGAGTCATTGAAAAAGATGGAGGGTAGAGGGTATAAGGCATATGGGGCTTTCCCCTTATGCCGTCTACCTTCTACCGTCTGCGACTCAATGAACCGATGACTCAATGGGTCAATTCCCTCACTGTCCACCGCCTCCTAGCCCTCTACAGTCGTCGCACCGTCAACTTGACGCCGTTCGCATACACCGACTGTAGGTACCTTCCTGCATACCCCGGCGTGGAATAAGGCCACGCCCCCTCATGCGGCCGGGCGGGAAATTGGGTTTGTTCCAAAAACCGAACCCAACATGTCCTTTGCTATCAACAAAGCTTGGCTTTGTTCCGCATTAAATCCCCCGCCTGGTCCATCATCTCCAGGTCGCAGCCAAACACCGACAGCACCAGCGCCACCAGCGCCCGCCACGCCCAGTGCGGACTCTCGTCCTCCGGCCCCGGCCGGTACGTCGGGGGCGGATTCTGCGGCGTGAAACTGCACCGCCGGCTTCTCCCAGCGGTGACGCACCCCAAACAGCCGCAGCAGCCGCAGCATGGTGAAGCGGTTGCGCTTTTCGGGAGGAGCGGCGTTGGCCTTCTCCAGCGCCTTCATCGACGCCGCCTCGCGCGCCGGGGTGAAGATGTAGGGCGCCTTGCGCGCCTGCCCCAGGTTGGCGCGCGAGGAAGCTTTGCTTCGCTCGCTGACGGTGTACTTGCGCTTCGGTTTGGGTTGGCGTGGTGCTGAGCCGGTGGCTGCTTCGCTCGGCTCAGGGCAAGCTTCTTGTGCGCCCGTTGCGCTCGGGGCAGGCCCGTTCGCTTCCCTCCGGGCGGGCACGCTCGCTTCGCTTACGGTAGGTTTTGGATTTTGGTGGTCCGGGGCGGGTGGGCCCTGCTGGTGTTGTAGGTCCTCGCCCGGAACCTCAGTCTCCGGTTGCGCAGCCGTCCGCTCTTGGGTTGTTGATTCGGGATCCGTCGTGAAGCGGGCCATCGATTGATTACTCCTTACTTAACCAGCCATACAGTATAGACCCACTCGCATTCTGTGTCAAGCTAAATATTTATTTGGCTGGCCTACCTCCGAGTCGCCCGGCGGAGCCTATCAGGAGAGTAGTTGCAGCGCAGACCTTTAGGTCTGCGGTTTTTGGCAAGGGCACAAACACAAGAGAAGCAAAAGCCGCAGACCTAAAGGTCTGCGCTACAAAAGCTCCGCCGCCCTGCTGCGAGGACCTCGACCAATGATGTCATCCCGAGCGGCAGCGAGGGATCTGGCTTCGAAGCGAGATTCCTCGCTGCCGCTCGGAATGACATCTTGGATAGATCTTGAGGTCACCCAGCAAGGAATCGAAAATCGCAGTTCGTCCCCTTTCCGAGTTTCGAATTTCCAGTTTCCAGTTTCGAACTCCGTCAAGGCGTCAGCTTGAACACCGTTCCGCGGCCGGAAGCACCACCCGCGTAGGTGGTGCCATACAGGTTACCCTTCGCGTCACGGACCAAGGCTGCGTACGGAAACTTCCCGTCCGAGCCCGCAAAGCTGTGCAGCACGGTCTCCTTGCCGGCCTTACTCAGCTTGAACACCGTTCCGTAACCGTAAGCGCCACCCCACCCGGTGGTACCGTACAGGTTGCCCGCCGCGTCCCGCACCAAACCTCCAACGGAGTAGGCCCCGTCCCCCTGCGAGCCGAAGCTGTGGAGCACAGTCTCCCTGTCGGCGCTAGCCAGCTCGAAGACCGTTCCACTGTCGTACTGGCCGCCGTACCGTGTGGTGCCATAAAGGTTCCCCGATGCGTCCCGGACCAAACCTGCGGCCGGATTTCCCCCGTCCGCGCCCCCACTGAAGCCGTAGAGAACAGTGTGGTTGCCGTCCTTATCCACCTCGAACACCGTTCCCGAGTTGCCATAGTACGTAGTTCCGTACAGGTTGCCAGCCGCGTCCCGCACCAAATCGGCGACGGGATTTGCCCCGTCCGAATTCCCACCGAAGTCGTAAAGTACGGTCTCATTGCCGCTCGTATCCAGCATGAATACCGTTCCGTAGCCGGGACCGCTATTGGAGGTGGTGCCGTAAAGGTTGCCACTAGCGTCCCGGACCAAACCAGCTTGGGGATTTGCGCCGTCGGTGCAGCCCGTCTCGGAACAAAAACTGTGAAGCACGGTCTCCTTGCCGGTCTTATCGAGCTCGAACAGGATTCCGTTGCCGGAAGCACCACCCTCGTTAGTAGTGCCGTAAAGGTTGCCATTCGCGTCCCGCACCAGATCCGCCATGGGATAAGCGCCGTCCCCGTGGCGAGCGAAGCTGTACAGCACGGTCTCCTTGCCGGCGTTACTCAGCTTAAACACCGTTCCGAAGCCGTGAGCGCCGCCGTAGCGGGTCGTGCCGTACAGGTTGCCCGCCGCGTCCCGGATCAAAGCGGCGAACGGGTGTCCCCCGTCCGATCCGCCCTTAAACTTGTAGAGCACTTTGAAAGTCTGCGGTTCGGCCGACTTGGTCCCGACGACCGCCGGCACAAGCACAACCGCCAGCGCCAGCGCGATGCTGACTGCGCGCAGGCGCGTCTCCGAAGTGTACGCTATTTTCGTCATGGGGGTCCTCCTTCTTTCCGTCAAGGTTCGGTCGCTAGTTGTATAGCCCATCCACGGAGTCAAGCCTGACATATGCCACACGGGCCGGGACGGGCGTCGCGCGCGAATTTGACCGCCGGCGGCAACTGCTATCGTGCAGAGAGAAGAGCCGCGGACCTCAAAGGTCCGGGGTCCGCGCTTGCGCGTTGCCCCCTTTGCCAATTTCGAATTTCCAGTTTCCAGTTTCGAACTTCTTCAAGGCGTCAGCTCGAACACCGTTCCGTAGCCGTAAGCGCCGCCGCCCGAGGTAGTGCCGTAAATGTTGCCGTTCGCGTGCCGGAGCAGACTTGCGTAGGGATATGCCCCGTCCGAGCCCCCAGTGAAGCTGTACAGTACGGTCTCCTTGCCGGTCTTATCCACCTTGAAGACCGTTCCGTAGCCGGAAGCACCGCCCGCGTAGGTGGTGCCGTACAGGGTGCCCGCCGCGTCCCGTATCAAACCGGCGTAGGGACGCGCGCCATCCCCCCCGGCGCCGTTGAAGCCGTGGAGCACGATCTCCTTGCCAGTTTTACCTAGCTTGAACACCGTTCCGGGGCCGGGGACGCCGCCCTTGCCGGTGGTTCCATACAGGTTGCCTGCCGGGTCACGGACTAAACCCGCGTAAGGAACAAACCCGCGGGCCGGCCGCTTATACGTAAAGCTGAGGAGCAGCGTCAACTCGCCGCTTTTGCTCAGCTTGAACACCGCTCCGGCTCCGTCAGCGCCGCCGGCGGCAGTGGTGCCATACAGGTTGCCCGCCGGGTCACGGACCAAGTATCCGTACAGCGGATATGCGCCTTCGTTGAAGCTGTGGAGCACGGTTTCCTTGCCCGCCTTATCCACCTTGAACACCGTTCCGCAGCCCGGGCCGCAACCTCCACTTCCGCCGACTTCGGTAGTGCCGTAATCGTTGCCCGCCGCGTCACGGATCAAACCGGCGTAGGGATTTGCCCCGTCGGTGCAGTTCTGCGCAGAACAAAAGCTGTAAAGCACGGTCTCCTTGCCGTTCGCAGCCACCTTGAAGACCGTTCCGTAGCCGGAAGCGCCGCCATTTACGGTGGTGCCGTGCAGGTTGCCCGCCGTGTCGCGGATCAAACCGGCGACGGGATTTGCCCCGTCTGTGCAGTTCTCGGCCGAACAAAAGCTGTAAAGCACGGTCTCCGTGCCCGTCTTATCGAGCATGAACACCGTTCCCTCGCCGGAAGCGCCGCCGGCCGAGGTAGTGCCGTACAGGTTGCCGGCCGCGTCCTGGATCAAATTGGCGTACGGTTCTCCGCCGTCCGCCCCGCCGGTAAAAGTGTAGAGCACGGTGAGAGTCTGGGCTTCGGCCGGCTTGGTGACGACGACCGCCGACACAAGCACCATCGCAAGCGCCAGCGCGATACTGACTGCGCGCAGGCGCGTTACCAAAGATTGCATTCTGTTCGTCATGTGATCCTCCTTCTTTCCGTCAAGGTTCGGGTCGTTAGTGTTGTAGCCCATCAGCGGAGCCACACCTATTATAGCATCTGCCACACGGGGCGGGACGGGCGTCGGGCGCGCGAATTTGACCCTGGGCGGCAATTGACACCGTGCAAAGAGGAGAGCCGCGGACCTCAAAAGCGGAGGTCCGCGCCACCCATGCTGGCAGGGCTCTTGCGAGCGCGCGAATTTTGACCGCGGCCGCCAATTGCTCTCGCGCACAGTCCCCAGCCGGAGGCTATCAGCGGAGACGAGTTTCGAATTTCGATTTTCGAGTTTCCAATTTCCAGTTTCGAACTTCGCACTTCGTCAAGGGGTCAGCTTGAACACCACTCCGTAGCGGTGGGTGCCGCCGTCGAAGGCGGTGCCGTATAGATTACCCTTTGCGTCCCGGACCAAAGCTCCGTAGGGACCTGCCCCGTCCCGCCGCCCTCCGCTGAAGGTGTGGAGCACGGTCTCCTTGCCAGTTTTATCCAGCATGAAGACCGTTCCGAGGCCGGAAGCGCCACCCGCGAAAGTGGTGCCGTACAGGTTGTCCTTCGCGTCTCGGACCAAAGTAGCATAGGGATTTGCGCCGTCCCCGCCGGTACCGGTGAAGCTGTAAAGCACGGTCTCCTTACCGGTCTTATTCACCTTGAACACGGCTCCGTTGCCGAAAGCGCCGCCTCCAACGGTGGCACCGTATAGGTTGCCTGCCTGGTCCCGGACCAAACCTGCCCAGGGATTGGCTGCGTCTCCGCCGGTCCCGATGAAGCGGTGGAGCACCGTCTCCTTGCCGGTCTTATCCACCATGAACACCGTTCCGAGGTTGGAAGCGCCGCCGCCGTTATACGTGGTGCCGTAAAGGTTGCCCTTCGCGTCCAGGACCAAACTAGCATAGGGATTTGCCCCGTCTTTCCCCCCCTTGAAGCTGTAAAGCACGGTCTCTTTGCCGGCCTTATCCAGCTTGAACACCGTTCCGCAGTCATAGCATCCGGAACCTCCGTAGCTGTTAGTGCCGTACAGGTTGCCCACCGCGTCGCGGACCAAACCGCCGTAGGGTATTGCCCCGTCTGTACACTTCCCCCCACTTTTGCAAAAGAAGTACAGTTGCTTTCCCTTACCCTTCCCACTCACCATGAACACGGCCCCGGGGCCTTCGCCGACCCAAGCGGTGGTGGTGGTGTACAGGTTGCCCGCCGCATCGCGGACCAAATCAGACATCGGCGAGCCGTTGTTATACTGAAAGCAGTAGAGCACGGTCAGCTTGCCGGCCTCATCGAGCTTGAACACCGTACCCCCGCCGCCATCGCAGCCGTACGTATCGGTGCCGTACAGGTTGCCTGCCGGGTCCAGGATCAGGCCGCCGTAAGGATTGCAACCGTCCGCCCCGCAGGTAAAACTGTAGAGCACCTTGAAATCCTTTGCCTGCACCGATGGCGTGGCCACCACCGCTGCCACAAGCACAATCGCCAGCGCCAGCGCGATACTGACGGCGCGCAGGCGCGTCTCCGGAGTCTGTAGTGTTCTTGTCATATTGGTCTCCTCTCCTCTCGTGAAGATTACAGCGGTGGTTTGCCTTCCAACACCAAGCGGTAGCAGACGGTTTTCAGGAGGACTGTCGCAAGTGTGTTACCGTGCTCGGACAAAGTCAAGGCTTTTTTTTGGCTGTTTTTTCTCCGCCGCGGGACGATGGCGGGGTTCACGAAGGAGAATTGATCCATTGCGCCATTGATCCATTGAGTCATTGAAGAAGAGAATCAGTCTTCAAATGGCTCAATGAATCAACGACTCAATGGATCAATTCTGTGTAGGAGAGACGATTTTCGATTTTTCGCGTTTCAATTTCGCATTGACGGCGGGTTTAGCCCGCCACGCCCAACTGATTCTCTTTTTCAATGATTCAATGGATCAATGGCGCAATGGATCAATCCGCTGACTCCATTCGTGGTGAGAAATCCGAGCTATATTAGAACGCGACGTAACCGTAGGGAGCGCTCGCGCCGTTGGGGGGCGTTGTGCCCTCTATCCCAAAGTAGACGTTGCGGCCGAAGTAGAACGGCAGCCCGAAACCAAAAGAATCTTCCTGCGGGGACTCGCAGCCTTCTCCGCAGCTTTCGGCCGCCAAATTGTCGAACGCGGCATTCCCGGTGGAAAACAGGTCTTCGGCATTGGCGATGGACACCGAGATCGCCGGTGAGTTAACGCCATTGATATCGGTGAAAACGATATTGGGGATACTCAGGGTCGCGGTTGTGTTATAGAAGCCGGTATCGGTGCCGTCATACACATAGTCGCTTACGCCTATGCCGTAGGTAGCGGTGGCATATGAGTTGAGGGTGGTGGAATCTGATATGAAAAGGGAGTTCGAGCCGCTGTCGAGATAGCTATAACTCCAGCCGTTGGAATCGGAATAGGGTACGCCAAGGAACTGAATACTTGGGAAGCTTGCGGATTGGTCGAGGGCGTAGACTTGCGCGCTGCCCAGCCCATTAGGGGTGCATCCTGTCGGGGATCCCGGACAGGTTTGCGTTCCAATTCCGAAAACCAGCGTCCCGTTGACTGTCGATGCTCCGACATCGGGACTGCCGGTAATGGCCGGTAGCTGGAGCACCACGCCGTTGGTGTCCGCCGAAGCAAACGTGGCTACGGGATTCCATGCCTGGTCCTGCAAAGAAACCGCTTGTATATCGCAGGTGGAGCTACCGACGCTATCGCAGATGAGGTACTGTCCAGTCGTGTTGGTTATCGACGTGCAGTCGACGCCACAATCCTGGGGAAGGTTGCCAACACCCAGGATGCCGTAGGCCCCAAGATTGGCGACGTTATCGTCATTCAGTCCGTCGGAGAAGGTCGGAGGGTTGCTGCCAGGGATGGTCAAGCAGGGATTATCGTAAACCGTATTTGAGCCGTACAGGCCGACCTGAGAGGGGGGAGTCACACCAGCACTGATCACCTGAATGGGAATCCCTGAATTCGCGGTTCCGCCCGAGGCTGGGGGGACTTGCAAAGCCGTTTCCCCGCCAATCTGAACGGTTGCCATCTGCATCGGCCCCCAGGTATAAGACAAGTCGCCGTACTGGACGCACTCATAGATGGGATCGCCAGTCAAAGGATCACTGACCTGGGGCAGGGTGAGACTGCTGACATAAGTGGAAAGGACACGCAGCCCAAAGGAGCCGGTATCTACCAGAACGTTGGGAATGGCGCTGCAATTGGTGGTGCTGCCAGGCTCACAAACCGTGACCGTGGTAAAGATCCCGTTAGGGTAGTTGGTAAGGGGGTCCCCGGTGTTCCCATTGGGCCCAAAGTTGACACTGACGGCCGCCGAGTTCGAGTAGCCCGTTCCCGTCAAGCCTACGGTCTGCGGACTACCGCTGGCATTGTCGGAAACCGTCAGGGCGCCGGTGCTCGTGCCCAGTGCCGTGGGTGAAAAGGCCACGTTGATCGTGCAACTTCCGCCAGGGTTGACGCTTGAGCCACAGGTGTTGGTTTCAGAGAACGGCGCACTCGCTGTGATGCTGGAAATGGCAAGCGGGACAGTGCCGTTGTTGGTGAGCGTGACGGGCAGAGAAGTGTTCGTCCCCTGAAATTGGCTGCCGAAGGCAAGGGCGGAGGGTGAAAACGAAACCAGGGGGACCACGATTGATCCGCTCAAGGCCACTGTCTGCGGGCTGTTGCCGGCGTTGTCGGCGATGTTCAGGGTGCCGGAGAAGCCCGTGCCGGATGCCGCGGGCGTAAAGGTCACGCTGATGGTGCAGTTGGCACCGGCGGCCAAGGCACTACAGGCAGTCGTCGGGACAAAGTCTCCGGAATTCGTGCCGGAGACGGTGACGCTGGAGAACACGAGAGTCGCGGTCCCCGTATTAGTAACCGTGACGGTTTGAGCGGCGCTGGCGGTGCCGACCCCTTGGCTAGTGAAAGTCAGGCTGGTGGCTGACAGCGAGACCGCCGGGCTGCCGCTGCTGCTACCGCCGCTGCTGGAGCCGCCACCGCAACCGGCTAGAAAGACCAGGCCCGCGATGACCGCGAGAATACGCCCGAACGTGGCTGTTGAAACATTTCTGAGAGTCATTGCACCACCTCCGGCCCAAGGTTGCTGGGTATTAGACTGGGCACGTAAGCGTGTCCGTGGAAGGACCGCATGCGGCCCATGCTGACGAAAACGAACTTATCCGTCCGCACCGCCAGCGACCGGCGGCGCACCGTCTGCCGTGGGCCTTGCTGGAGATCGGTCATGTAGGATCCCAACAACTGCTGGAGGCTGGGCATGGAATGACCGTGCCAGGAAATCCCGAAGACTATTCCCGCCGGAGAGACATATTCTCTGACGAGGCCACCGTCCGCAGTGGTCATTTCATGCAAGCGATAGCCCTGACGGACCTCCTGGCGGTCCACGCCACGAATGTACCGCTGGTCCAAACTCACCGATGACTCGTGCTCGCCCAGAACCGCCCATGCGGGACCAACTTCCAGAAGCAAAGCAAGCAGCACTAACAAAGCAGTTTTCATAGACGTTACCTCGGATGTCCTCCCATTTCTATTCTGCCCCCTACGGACTTTAGAGAGCCTTGCCCTCGGAGGGGTTGCACGGGGGTCTGTTAATTCGATGTATTCGACGCATAAATCCCATTACGTGGTCTTGAGGGGAAATCACCGTTCGTCCTGGCCGACGATCTCGACCTCCAGCCCCTTCTATACGCAACGTCATAAGTCGATGACGGTGCGACCCTCACCCGGCGCTGGCGCGCCACCCTCTCCCAAAGGGAGAGGACATGAATCCTGAAGATATTTCTCCCTCTCCCTATAGGGTCGCTCAACGGGACCACATGCGAACGGACTTATGACGCCGCGTATAATTCCACGCAAGGACCTCAAGAGTTCCAAAAAATCGAAGTTCCACGAGCGCCCGCCAGCGGCGAAGGCGCTCGCTATAGCCGACGATAATGGCGCCCGGCGGTCGGAGCTTGCGCTGTGCGTGAGCACCAACGCGTCAACCGCCGCCGAATTCTCCGACGAGGCGGAAGGGCGGAGTCGACCGCAAGGGTGGTACTTTCGGGTCCAGCATTTGAAGCATGGCGCCACCTTCTGGCTGAGTATAGCCGCTCTCGGTGTTTCGGGGAACCATGCGGCAGCCTGGGAGCTACCGCGTTCTGTGGCGTCGAGAGGCAGGCTATCGTGAACGGAGGAGTCTTTCGGGACTTTTCGGAACCGGCGGGCTTGATAGGAGCTATACCATTGATCTATACTGTGGGTGGAGGTCGTTCATGAGCAGAACGGGAATTGCCAAACTTTTTCGCAATGGTCGCAGCCAGGCCGTGCGGCTGCCACGCGAGTTTCGCTTCCAGGGAGACCGCGTACGCGTACGAGGAGTGCCCGGAGGCGTGCTGCTCGAGCCCGTGATCACCAGCGCCCGTGAGTGGTTCACGGAGCTGGATCGCCTGAGTGCCGGGCCGTTTATGGCCAAGGGGCGGCAGGGCCGGCAGCAGCCGCCTACGCCGAAACGAGAGATCTTCGAATGAGCTTTCTTCTTGACACCAACGCCTGCATTGCGCTCATCAACGGCCGGCCCGACGTCGTGCGCTCACGGCTCGAACAGGCGTTGGACGGCGCCTCCCGCGTCTGGATATCTTCCGTCGTCGCTTTCGAGCTCTGGTACGGAGTTGCCAAGAGTTCGCGGCCCGAGGCCAATGCCCGACGGCTCGCGGCCTTCTTCACCGGACCCATCACTCTGCTCTCGTTCGACGACGAGGACGCCCGGGCCGCCGGCACGCTCCGCGCCCAGCTCGAAGCCGAAGGTCGGCCCATCGGGGCCTATGACCTTCTGATTGCCGGCCAGGCCCTCCGCCGCGGCCTGACACTGGTGACCGCAAACGTCTCGGAGTTCCAGCGCGTAAAGGGGCTAGTTTGGCAGAACTGGGCCAAGCGCGCGTAGCGGCCGCTGCACAGACTTGCTTCCCAAAGACTCGTTTGGCTGGTGGCTGGTACAGCCCTGTGCCAAATGCGGCGAAGCGTGGTATCCTCATTGAAGAGGCGGGCCGGGCTTTCATCGCCGATCGCTGATCGCTGATTGTCGATTGACGAGGCCTTTGGAACGTCAATCGCAGCACGAAGGAGATTCCGCTTTCACTATTCCTGCTGATTTCGCAGATCAACCGCGCAAGTCGGAAGTTGCAGTCGGGTACCTGCGTCGAAGTCCTATTTCGTCTCAAAAGGGCAGCCCGGATTTTATGAGCAGCGCGAGCAATTGTTTCTTACAGCTTAAGCAGATCCTGGACCAGCGCATCGTCATTCTGGACGGTGCGATGGGGACCATGATTCAAGCGCATAGGCTTGAGGAGGCGGACTATCGGGGCAGGGAATTCGCTCATCACCCGAAGGACCTGCGGCAGAACAACGATCTGCTCAACATCACCCAGCCCCACATCATCGAGAGTATTCATCGGCAGTACCTGGAGGCCGGCGCGGACATCATCGAGACCAATACGTTCAACTCGAATGCGATTTCGATGGCGGAGTACCAGCTCCGGGAGCATGCCTATCGCCTGAATGTGGCGGGCGCGAAGACGGCACGCCGGGCAGTCGAGGCATTTGCGGCCGGAAACCCTGGACGGCCCTGCTTCGTGGCGGGCTCGATGGGCCCCACCAGCCGGACCGCCTCGGTTTCGCAGGATGTCGCAAGTCCGGCGTCGCGAGGGGTCACGTTCGACCAGTTGCGCGCCGCCTACCACGAGCAGGCGCGAGGCTTGGTGGAGGGCGGCGCCGACCTTCTTCTGGTTGAGACCATCTTCGACACGCTCAATGCCAAGGCGGCTCTCTTTGCCATCGATCACTACTTCGAAGAGTCCGGCAACCGCGTCCCGATCATGGTGTCCGTCACCATCGTCGATCAGAGCGGGCGCACACTCTCGGGCCAGACCATTGAGGCGTTCTGGGTTTCGGTGTCGCACGTCCCGATGCTGAGCGTCGGCATCAACTGCGCGCTGGGCGCCAGGCAAATGCGGCCTTACGTCGAGGAGCTCTCCCAGATTGCTCCGGTGTACATCAGTTGCCATCCCAACGCCGGATTGCCGAACGCTTTCGGGGGCTTTGACGAAACTCCGGAGCGCATGGCGGCGGACCTCGGCGAGTTTGCCGCCAGCGGCTGGCTGAACATTGTGGGCAGTTGCTGCGGCTCGACCCCGGCGCACACCCAAGCGATTGCCGAAGCCGTGCGCGGCCTGAAGCCTCACGTGCTCTCCAAGCCGGAGCGATACACGCGGTTCAGCGGGCTGGAGGCGCTCGTGATCCGGCCGGACACCAACTTCGTCAACATCGGCGAGCGCACCAACGTCACCGGCTCGCCCAAGTTTGCCAAACTGGTCCTGAACGGCCAATACGAGGAAGCGCTGGCCGTGGCGCGCCAGCAGGTGGAAGGCGGCGCGCAGATCATCGACATCAACATGGACGAGGGCATGCTCGACTCCGAGAAGGCCATGAGCACCTTCCTGAACTATGTCGGCTCGGAGCCGGACATCGCGCGCGTGCCAATCATGCTCGACAGCTCCAAATGGAGCGTGATCGAGGCGGGGCTGAAGTGCATCCAGGGCAAGGGCATCGTCAATTCCATTAGCCTGAAGGAAGGCGAGGAGGCTTTCCGGCAGCGCGCCCGCCTGATCAGGCGTTACGGCGCCGGCATGGTGGTGATGGCGTTCGACGAGAAGGGACAGGCTGACACCACGGAGCGCAAAGTGGCGATTTGCACGCGCTCTTACAGGATTCTGGTCGATGAGGTTGGAATCGCGCCGGAGGACGTCATCTTTGATCCTAACATTCTTACCGTCGCCACCGGCATGGAAGAGCACTCAAACTATGCGGTGAATTACATCGAGGCCACACGCCAGATCAAGGCCACGCTGCCTTACTGCAAGGTGAGCGGAGGGGTCAGCAATATCTCGTTCTCGTTCCGCGGCAACAAAGCCGTCCGCGAGGCGATGCACTCCGCTTTCCTCTATCACGCCATCCGCGCCGGCATGGATATGGGCATCGTCAATGCCGGCCAGCTCGGCATCTACGAAGAGATTCCCAAGGACTTGCTGGAGCTGGTCGAAGACGTTCTTCTTAATCGTCGTTCGGACGCCACGGAGCGCCTGCTGGCATTCGCTGATTCGGTGGAGCAAAAGGGCAAAGCAGAAGTTGAGGAAGACGCGTGGCGCAAGGGCAGTGTCGAAGAGCGGCTCTCGCACGCGCTGGTCAAGGGCATCACCGATTACATCGAGGCCGACACCGAGGAAGCCCGCCAGAAGTACAGCCGCCCGCTCCAGGTGATCGAAGGACCGCTGATGTCAGGCATGAACATCGTCGGCGACCTCTTCGGCTCCGGCCGGATGTTCCTGCCCCAGGTGGTGAAGAGCGCGCGGGTGATGAAGAAATCCGTCGCTTACCTGCTTCCCTACCTGGAGGCGGAAAAGCGGACCAACGGTGGGAGGCAGGCTGCGGCCAAAATTGTGATGGCCACGGTGAAGGGCGACGTTCACGACATCGGCAAGAACATCGTGGGAGTGGTGCTCGGCTGCAACAACTACGAGGTGATTGACCTTGGCGTGATGGTCCCCTGCGACAAGATTCTGAAGACCGCGCGCGAAGTCGGAGCCGACCTGATCGGTCTGAGCGGGCTCATCACTCCTTCGCTGGACGAAATGGTGCACGTGGCGAAGGAAATGGAGCGCGAAGGCTTCACCATCCCTTTGCTCATCGGCGGCGCCACCACCAGCCGGGTTCACACGGCCGTTAAGATCGCGCCCGCGTACAGCCAGCCGGTGGTGCACGTGCTTGACGCTTCCCGCGCCGTCGGCGTCGTCGGAAACCTCAGGAGCCAAGAGCTGCGCGATTCCTTCGCGGAGGAGAATCGCCGGGAGCAGGAAAGGGCCCGCGAAGCTCACCGTGGCCCGCGCGCGCCGAAGTTGCTCACTTTGGGCGAGGCCCGCAGGCGTCGGCCTGCCTTCGACTGGGCGAGTTATCACCCGCCCCGGCCCTCGTTCACGGGCATTCGAGTCTGGAGTCCGGTTCCGCTGGAAGAGATCATTCCCTACATCGACTGGACGCCGTTTTTTCACACCTGGGAACTGCGGGGAGTTTATCCGCGCATCTTCAAGCAGGAGGGCGTGGGAGCCAAGGCCAAAGAGTTGTTTGATGACGCGCAGGAGTTGCTCCACCGGATTGTTGCCGGGAAGTTGCTCGAGGCGCGGGCGGTGACCGGCTTTTTCCCTGCCGCGAGCGTTGGCGACGACATTGAAGTGTACACCGATCGGTCGCGCTCCGGCGTGCTGGCCACGTTCCACACGCTGCGCCAGCAACTGGAGAAGCCCCCCGGCGAGCCGAACTATGCGCTCGCGGACTTTATCGCGCCCCTGGAATCGGGTCTCGAGGATTACCTGGGCGGTTTTGCCGTGACGGCGGGGATCAACATCGAGCCGCTGGTGGAAGGATTCGAGCGCGACCACGACGACTACAACGCCATCATGGCCAAAGCGCTGGCCGATCGCCTCGCCGAAGCGCTGGCCGAACTCATGCACAAGCGGGCGCGCGACGCCTGGGGTTACGGGCGCGAGGAGAACCTGAGTTACGAGGACGTGATCCACGAGCGCTATCGCGGCATCCGGCCCGCGCCGGGCTATCCCGCGTCGCCCGACCACACGGAGAAGGGCCTGCTGTTCGACCTGCTGGAGGTAGAAAAGAACATCGGCATCGGACTTACGGAGAACTTCGCGATGTACCCCGCCGCCTCGGTCAGCGGACTTTATTTCTCACATCCTAAGTCGAGATACTTCGCGGTGGGCAAGATTGAGCGTGACCAGGTGCTGGATTACCAGCGTCGCAAAGGTATGGAGCTCGCGGCGGTGGAGCGGTGGCTGGCGCCCAATCTGAACTACGATCCTGAGATTGTGGCCGTGTGAAGTAGCGCGGCCGTCCTGGCCGCTATCGCTGGGGCGTCTCGCCCCAGCGTTGGGGAATGCGGGCAGAGCCAGCCCAATGCGTAGTGCGGCCAGCGCGAGGCGAGAGCAGACGTAGTACAATGGCTTGTGGCTGATTGGCGCCGATTCGAGCCCTCCAATTTCGAATACGATTTCGAGAGAGACAAGCTCTCTGAGCACTCGGTTAGTTTTGAGGAAGCCGTCGAGTGCTTCTTCTCTGACCTTGAGATTCGGCGCAACAAACGGTTTCGTGACCGGTACCAGTTGATCGGGAGGACGTTCGGCGGGCGAAAGCTGAAGGTGATTTTCCAACTGAAACCCGGCAGCATCGTTCGCATCATTACAGGTTGGCCTTTATGAATACCGCCATGAAAAAGAAGCTCGCGTCACTCGACCAAGAGGCCATCGATCGCCTCGTGGTTTCGCAGTCGGACGACAATTCGGCGTGGGAGCCGCCCGTCCGGGTGAGGCGCTCCAAGCCCGCCTCCCTCTCCCTTCCCGGCGACTTGGCCGCACGCGCAGCGTTCCTCGCCAGGCTGCATCGCGAGCCCGGTCTGGGCCAATGGGTGGAACGCGTGGTCCGCGAGAGAGTCGAGCTGGAGGAGTTCGCCTTCAACGAGGCCAAGAAAAAGCTCGCCTCCTGAGGAACTTCCCCGCGACGTTGCAAAACTTACCCCTTATGACACTGGGTTGTCGACCGGCGTTTCCTCGATCGGGGGAAGGGGCGTCCTCGATCGCAAAATCTGGAAGCGTTCTAAATCTGTCGATCGGAGCGGGCGGAACTTGCCGGTAATCCTCGGCAGAGTGTGCAGGGCGGGGGTACAATGGGCTTTGTGGGAAAGGAGCGACTTAAAAATGGAGCACGAGTTTAAGGTTGGAGAGACTGTCCAGTTGAAAAGCGGCGGTCCCGTGATGACTATTGAAGAGATTCGCCAATATGAGGCTACTGGCGCTGGCGCGAAGGAGAAGGCGAAATGCGTTTGGTTCAGCAGGGCAGAGCTCAAAGAGCGTCTTTTCGAGCTTGGGACGCTAAAGGCGGCGGCGACCGAGTTGGATGTTCATGCGTTGCTGGACATCGCGTCGATGATCCGGGGGGACCGGTAAGTGTTATAAAATGAGACGAGAGGAAAGCACCGATGGAAGCTGAGCCGGAATCTCGCAGGCTTCATTGGCTGATTGCCGTGCCCTTAACTGTGTGGTGCTTGTACTGGCTTGCACAGAATGGCTACAACTACCTTCACCTGACGTGGGGTCTGTTCTCCAAGTTAAAATGGCGATCGCTTGCGCTGTTTATAAATCCCTGTTTTGCGATTTGGCTGGGGTTCTCCTGGGCAGCTTGGGAACCTTTAAACTTGCTAAGGTTCCCTTGGGCGAAGCATGGGCCGGATTTCGGTCGGGGCAAGGTTGCATTATTGGTGTTACTCGTTCCACCGCTTCTCGGATTAGCTTTGAAATTTGTTGGACCTTACCTTTATCCGATTATATGGGGTGGCGAGGATGGAAAGTTGATGTTCATGCGGTTCATCCCAATCCTCGGAGGTAAAGGATACGGTTGAGATACCGTGCAGCAGGCTTCCTGAAGGCATCACTTTGCAACTGGGTTCTTTCTCAAAACTTAACCTTTGTGCAACGTCTCACAAAGGACCCATTTCGATACAAAAGCGAGGTGCGGCTCTTTGTGGTAAGCTCTCTTTTGTCCCAAAAGGAGGTACGAACCATGTGGAGCGTAGTAGGCAGCCCATTTATGGCGCTTTTTGGTGTCGTCGTGGGCTGGTTGCTGAGCGCACGAACGCAACAAAAGGGTTGGGAAAAAAACTCAAAAAAAGAAGAATGGCGAGAGTTACGGAGCACCTTGGAAAGGTGTCAGCAGAAGATCAAGAGCGTCAAAGTCGCTGTCCCTAACCTTGGAGACATGAGCGGGGAGGCGTACGACGAAGTCCGGGAGGCAGAGCTAGAGGGCGCGCGCGTCATTCAAGACCGACTTTTCATTTTGGAACTGCTCCAAAATAACAAAGTGAAAGAGGACTGGGACGAAATCCAGAAACTCGCAGAGTTGCCGGGACCAAGCCCCGGCATGGTCTACGATAAAAGCAACATGCCCCCTGCCAAGACAGCACAATCCACGTTCAGCGTGACGACGTTCAACGCGCGATGGGTAGCAATGCATTCGAAACTGGTTAACCTAGCTCGGAAAGATTTGGGACTGTGAGGGGGTGAAAATCTGCGGGGGTAAGTTAAATCACGTTCACTCACACCGCCTAGAAGGCCGAGATGTTTTAGGGGTTTGGTTTCTGATTTTCCGGGGCCGTGTCGAAGCACTCCAGCATTCCAAGTAGTCCGCACCGATGTTCGCTTCCGGGGATGCGCTCGCCGGGACGAACATTTAACGCACGCGCACATGCCGCCTTTGCATCTTCGGTCAGTTCAATTCTCTCGTCG
>Ga0326728_10007153_pt1 | contig 29156 bp, 27 predicted proteins | sample MB3enrmetagenome_FD_207602 | JGI IMG/M metagenome (GOLD analysis project Ga0326728, IMG submission 207602) | Lab enriched peat soil microbial communities from McLean, Ithaca, NY, United States - MB31MN | ecosystem: Environmental > Terrestrial > Soil > Wetlands > Peat | place: USA: New York... | reverse complement strand
CTTTTTCCAGGCGGCGGTCGCCAAACCGCCCCAGCGAAATCATCGACATCGCGCCTCTCCCGAATCACTCGGCAGAAGGAATCACACCCCCGATCACGAGCAAACCGAGATGTGTGAATACTGTAGCTTGTGGGGGAGGGAAGGGGAGGGGGGTCGCGGGATTGTCCACTCCGTTGCGGCACATCGCCTCGCCCCTCATCCTAACCTTCTCCCCGTCAACGGGGAGAAGGGACGCCCCTACTCCCGCGGCCGCATGTCGAGCACGCGCTTGGCCTTGCCGAGCGAGCGGTCGATGGCGCCGGGGTCGACCACGGCGACGCGCACCGACACGCCGACCACCGCCTTGACATGGTGCGTGAGCTCCTTGGACTGCTGCGCGCGCGCCGCCGCGTCGACCGCGTCGGGGCGCGCCTCGACCAGCACGCTCATGGTGTCGAGCCGGCCGTCGCGGCCGAGTTCGATGACGTAATGCGGCGCGAGGCCCCGGCATTTGAGGATCTGCTCCTCGATCTGGCTGGGGAACACGTTGACGCCGCGCAGGATGATCATGTCGTCCGAGCGGCCGCTGACCCTCTCCATCCTGCGCATCGTGCGGGCGGTTCCCGGCAGCAGGCGCGACAGGTCGCGCGTGCGGTAGCGCACGATCGGCATCGCTTCCTTGGTCAGCGAGGTCAGCACGAGTTCGCCGTGCTCGCCGTCGGCGAGCGGCGCGCCGGTCATCGGATCGACGATCTCGGGATAGAAATGGTCCTCCCACACGGTCGGGCCGTCCTTGGTCTCCACGCATTCGCTGGCGACGCCCGGACCGATCACTTCCGACAGGCCGTAAAGGTCGAGCGCGTCGATGTCGAGCTCGCTCTCCAGCTCCTGGCGCATGGCGTTGGTCCAGGGCTCGGCCCCGAACATGCCGATCTTGAGGCTGGACTCGCGCGGGTTGGCGCCTGCGCGCCGCATCTCGTCGAGAATGGCAAGCATGTAGGAAGGCGTCGACATCACGACGTCCGGCCTGAAGTCGGCGATCAGCTGCGCCTGACGCTCGGTCATGCCGCCGGACACCGGCACCACCGTGCAGCCCAGCCGCTCCGCGCCGTCATGGGCGCCGAGGCCGCCGGTGAACAAGCCATAGCCATAGGCATTGTGGACCATCATGCCGGGCCGGCAGCCGGCCGCCCGCATCGAGCGCGCCATCACGTCCGCCCACATATCGAGGTCGCGCCTGGAATAGACGACCACCGTCGGACGCCCGGTGGTGCCCGAGGAAGCGTGAACGCGCGCAATTTGCTCGCGCGGCGTCGCGATGAGGCCGAACGGATAGTTCTCGCGCAGGTCCTGTTTGGTGGTGAACGGGAACTTCGCCAGATCGGACGGGCTCTTCAGATCGCTCGGATGCGCGCCGGCGGCGTCGAACTTGGCCCGATAGGTGGGAACGCGCTCGTAGACGCGGCTCAACGTCCATTGCAGGCGAGTCGTCTGCAGCGCGTTCAGCTCGTCGCGCGAAGCCTTCTCGATCGGCTCCAGCCCGCTCGGCCGTGACAAATGGTCCGTCATGACGCCCCCCGGGGCTTGCGCAGCCCTTTTTCGCCGGCGGGCGCGGCCGGTTTGCTGGCGTTAGCGCGTCGCCGTCGGTTGTTTTTGACGGATGTCAATTTGCCCCGAGCATGAATTGGGCAGCCTCGCTCCGGCGCCGTAGGGTCGGAGCCGGGCGAGAAAGCATTGTCGTGCGGCGTCTTTTGTTCGCTGCGGCGCGAAATCCCATTGCGCGGCGGGGTGAAATTGGCGCAAAGACCATAGCGCGTGGGAGTGTCGAGGCCGCGATGTACCAAAGAGTGCGGATCCTAGAGCCGGAAGCGGCGATCGAGGTCCTGCCGCTGATGGGCAACGAAGCGATCGCGCGCGGCGCCTGGGAAGCGGGCCTCAGCGTCGCCGCGGCTTATCCCGGCACGCCGTCGACCGAAATCCTGGAGACCCTCAGCCGCTATCCGGCCGGCGAAATCCATGCGGAATGGTCGACCAACGAGAAGGTGGCGCTCGACGTCGCGTTCGGCGCCGCGCTTTCCGGCGTTCGCGCCCTCGCCGCGATGAAGCATGTCGGCCTCAACGTCGCCGCCGACTCGCTGATGTCGCTCTCCTACATCGGCGCGCACGCCGGCCTGGTCATCGTGGTGTGCGACGATCCGGGCCTTCATTCCTCGCAGAACGAGCAGGACAGCCGCCTGTTCGCGCGCTTCGCCGGCGCGCCGGTTCTCGAGCCGTCCGACGCGCAGGAGGCGCACGACTTCACCAAGCTGGCGTTCGAAATCTCCGAGGCCTTCGACACGCCGGTGATCGTGCGCTCGACCACCCGCCTTTCGCACACCCGCAGCGCCGTGCGCGTCGGCCCGCGCAGGAGCGTCGCGGCCAAGGGCTTCATCGACGCGCCGAGCACGACCGTGACCATTCCGGCCAACGCGCGCCGCCTGCATCCCAAGGTGATCGAGCGCGAGGCCAGGGTCGCCCGCTATCTCGAGGCCTCGCCGCTGAACCGATGGGAGAAGGGCGACCGCCGCTTCGGCGTCGTCACCGGCTCGACCGCCTATCTCTATGTCAAGGAGGTCGTCTCCGACGCCTCGATCCTCAAGCTCGGCGCGGCCTATCCGCTGCCCGAAGGGCTCATTCGCGAGTTCGCGGCGTCGGTCGACCGCCTGCTGGTGGTCGAGGAGCTGGAGCCGGCGCTGGAGAAAGAAATCCGCGCGATGGGCCTCGCCGCGGAAGGCAAGAAATACTTTCCCCGCTTCGGCGAACTGTCGCCCGAACTGGTTCGCGCCGGGCTCGCGGCGGCGGGGGTCGCCGAGGCCGCGCCGGCGCCGATCTCGTTCGACATCGAGCCGATGGCGCGCCCGCCGGTGCTGTGTCCGGGCTGCCCGCACACCGCGACCTATCTGGCGCTGCGCGGCCTCGAGGCGCGGGTGGCGGGAGACATCGGCTGCTATACGCTCGCCGCCGTCGAGCCGCTGCGCTCGATCGACACCACCGTATGCATGGGCGCGAGCATCGGCAACGCGATCGGCATGGCGGCCGCCGGCGAAAAAAAGCCGGTGGTGGCGACGATCGGCGATTCGACGTTTCTGCATTCGGGCATCGCGCCGCTGATCGACGCCGTCTACAACAAGGCGAACATCGCCGTCGTCATTCTCGACAATTCGATCACCGCGATGACCGGCGGCCAGGACCATCCGGGCACCGGTCGCACGCTGCGCGGCGAGCCGACCCACAAGGTCGATTACGAAGCGATCTGCCGCGCCGTCGGCGTCGACTGGGTGCGCCGGGTCGACCCTTACGAACTCGGCCATATGTATCAGGCGTTGCGCGAGGCGATCGCCCACAAGGGCGTCTCGGTGGTCATCTCCGAACGCCCCTGCGTGCTCGATCCCGTGAAGATCAGGGGCGCGCCGCTCGCGGTCGCGGCGGAGCGCTGCGTCGCGTGCCAGTCGTGCATGAATCTCGGCTGCCCCTCGATCGTCTGGTCGGACGAATGGCACGAGGGGCGCCACAAGGTTTCGATCGATCAGGGAACCTGCATCGGCTGCGCCTTGTGCGCGCAGGTCTGCCCCTCCGACTGCATCCAGCCGGCGGCCCCATGAGCGCGATGTCCGCCGATCCCTCGCCGGCCGAAGTCGCCGCCCTCGCCGACCGGCCCGCGCCCGCCGCGCGCAACGTCATGATCGTCGGCGTCGGCGGCCAGGGCGTGCTGATGATCTCCAAGGCGCTGGCGCTGATCGGCCAGAAGCAGGGCTTTGAGGTCAAGCAGAGCGAAGTGCACGGCATGGCCAAGCGCGGCGGCGTCGTGTTCAGTCACGTGCGCTTCGGCGAGCGCGTGTGGTCGCCGACCATCACCAAAGGCGAAGCGGACGCCCTGATCGCGCTCGAATGGGCGGAAGGGTTGCGCTGGCTCGATTATCTCAAGCCCGGCGTCGGCGTCTTCATCGCCGACACGCGCCGCATCGTGCCGCCGTTCGCCTGCCGCAACCGCAGGGCCGGCACCGCGACCCGTTACGCCTCGGAGACGCCGGCCGAAATCGCCGACAAGGTCGCCGAGACCTACGCGCTCGACGCCACCGCCATCGCCACGCAACTGGGGGAGCCCCGCGCCGCCAACACCGTGCTGCTCGGCGTGCTCTCGGCGTCGGTGGATTACCCAGTGGAACATTGGCTTTCGACCGTCGAATTCCTGGCGCCGAGCAAGACCCGCGCGATCAACCGCAAGGCGTTCGAGGCCGGCCGCGCCTGGGCGCGAGCGGCGCGCGACGACCCTTCGCTGCGGTTCGACGCGAATTTTTCCGGCTACGGCGCCCCGTCGCCGCGCCAGGATTTCGTCGTCACGCTCGAAATCAACGCGGCCTGGTGCAAGGGCTGCGACATCTGCGTGAAATTGTGCCCCGAGCGCTGCCTGAAGTTGAACGCCGAACAGGTCGCCGTTCTCGCGGACCCGGAACGCTGCACGGGCTGCCATGTCTGCGAATGGCTGTGCCCGGACCTCGCCATTTCCGTGCGCGCGAGCGCGCGCAAACCGGCGGTCGCCTGAATGTCCGCTTCGCTCGCTTCGCTGCAAGGCAATCGCGCCTGCGCGCTGGGGGCGATCGCCGCCGGGTGCCGCTTCTTCGCCGGCTATCCGATCACGCCGTCGTCGGAAATCGCCGAACAGATGTCGCGCGAGCTGCCGCGCGTCGACGGCGTGTTCATTCAAATGGAAGACGAGATGGGTTCGCTCGCCGCGGTCATCGGCGCTTCGCTGGGCGGCGCCAAGGCGATGACCGCCACCAGCGGACCCGGCTTTTCGCTGATGCAGGAAAACCTCGGCTACGCCGCGATGACCGAGACGCCGTGCGTCGTCGTCAACGTGATGCGCGGCGGTCCCTCGACCGGCATGCCGACGCGGCCGGCGCAGGGCGACTTCATGCAGGCGCGATGGGGAACCCACGGCGATCACCCGATCATCGTCGTCGCGCCGGCCTCGGTCCAGGAAATCTACACGGAGACCATTCGCGCCTTCAATCTCGCCGAGGAATTCCGCGCCCCGGCGATCGTGCTCTATGACGAGATCGTCGCCCATCTCATCGAGTCGGTCGAGCTTCCCGCTCGGCGGAGGATCGCGACGACGGATCGAAAATGGGCGGCCGGAACGGAGCGCGATTTCGCGCCCTACGCCGAGACCGACGACCTCGTGCCGGCGATGGCGCGCCCGGGCGATGGACTGCGCGCGCACGTCACCGGCCTCACCCACGCCGCCGACGGCTTTCCCACGCAGAAGCCCGAATTCGTCGCGCGGGCGGTGCGGCGCATCCTCGACAAGATCGAACGCCATCGCGCGCGCATCGAGAAAGCCGAGACGCTGGAGACGGAGGACGCGGAGATCGTCATCGTCGCCGTCGGCATCGTCGCGCGCGCCGCGCGCCGCGCGGTGCAGGAGCTGCGCGCCGAAGGGATCAAGGCCGGGCTGCTGCGCCCGATCACGCTGTGGCCGTTTCCGGAAGACGCGGCGCGCGCCGCGGCGGAGCGCGCCCGCCGCGTCCTCGTGCCGGAGATGAACGCCGGCCAGCTCGCGCTCGAAGTCGAGCGGCTCGCCGGCGCGCGCGGCAAGGTCGTCGGCCTCGGCCGCATCGACGGCGAACCGATCACGCCGGCTCAGATCGCCGCCAAAGTCCGGGAGCTCGTCGCCGATGAATGAGGCCGTGCGCAGTCCTTTCGACATCAAGGACTATCTCAGGCTGCAACTGATGCCGCATTTCATGTGCCCCGGCTGCGGCCACGGCATCGCGCTACGCGCGCTGCTGTGGGCGGTCCACGAGTTGGGCCTCGACAAGAACAAGCTCGCGGTCGTTTCCGGCATCGGCTGTTCGGGGCGCGTCGGCGCCTATATCGACGCCAACACCTACCACACCACGCACGGCCGGCCGCTCGCCTTCGCCACCGGGCTGAAACTCGCCCGTCCCGACTTGACCGTCGTCGTCATCACCGGCGACGGCGATTGCCTGGCGATCGGCGGCAATCATCTGATCCACGCCTGCCGGCGTAATCTCGACCTCACCTGCCTGATGCTCAACAACGAGGTTTACGCGATGACCGGCGGCCAGGCCTCGCCGACGACTTCGTTCGACCGCGTCACCACGACGACGCCGCAGGGCAACGCCGAGCCGACGCTCGACGCCTGCGCGCTCGCCGAGGCGGCCGGCGCGAGCTTCGTCGGACGCGAGGTCACCCGGCAGGCGCCGGCGCTCAAGAACCTCATCAAGGCGGCGATCGCGCATCAGGGCTTTTCCTTCGTCGAGACGATCTCGGACTGCACCGAAATCTACGGTCGCAAGAACGACCTCGGCGAATCGCCGGAAATGATTCTCAGCCAGAAGAGCGAAATGCGCCCGCAAGGATACGGCGACGCGGCCGACGAACCGTTCCGGCCCAACCGTCTGCGCGCCGGAATCCTGGTCGAGCGCGATCGGCCCGAATACGGTCGCGTCTATCGCCAGCGCGCCGCGCTCGAACGCGCCAGAGAAGGACAATGAGCGCGGGCCGGGTCGAAATTCGCCTCGCCGGCAGCGGCGGCCAGGGCCTCATCACCGGCATGCAAATTCTCTTGCGCGCGCTGACGCTGGAGGGCCGGCGCGCGGCGCAGTCGCAAAGCTACGAGCCGACCTCGCGCGGCGGCTTCTGCTATTCGGACCTGGTCGTAAGCGAGGACGGCGCCGACTATCCGCTGGCGACCAAGCTCGATATGGTCGCCGCGCTTTCGCAGGTCGGACTCGACCGCTCGCTGACGCTCGTCAAGCCGGGCGCGCTGGTCATCGTCGACGAACGACTCGTTCCCGCTCCCCCCAGGCGCGGCTTCGACCTGCACGTCCTGCCGATCAGCCAGCGCGCGCTCGCGACCGGCAGTCCGCGGATCGCCAACGTCGTCGCGCTCGGCGCGCTGGCGCGCCTGTCGCGCCTTTGCGCCGGCGACTCGTTGGAGGAGGCGGTGCGGCTGGAAACGCCGCCGAAATTCGCCGGCCTCAATCTCGCCGCTGTGCGCGAAGGCTTCGCCCTCGCGGGTTTAGCGCCCGCGCTTTGAGGCGGGCGCCGAGCCTGCAGGGGATCCGCTCCACCAGTAGCGGCGGACGCGGCGCCCCGCGCCGATGGGAGCCTCCTCGCTGCGAGGAGGCTCGCGCGCGTCAGGAAAAGGCGGGCGGCTGGATCGGTCGAAGCCTCGCCCGGCCCCCTGTCCCTCAGGCGGCTTCCTCGATCGCCGCGTCTTCGCCCTCGGCGCCCTCGGGTTTCGCTCCCCGGCGCTGAGCCTTTTTCAATTGCGCGTCGATCACCTTCAAGGCGTCGATTTCGCTCAGCTTCTGCACTGCGGCGATTTCTCTCATCATTCGGTCCAGCGCCGCCTCGTAGAGCTGCCGCTCGGAGTACGACTGCTCGGGTTGGGCGTCCGACCGGTAGAGGTCGCGCACGACTTCCGCGATGGCGTTGATGTCGCCCGAATTGATCTTGGCTTCGTATTCCTGCGCGCGCCGAGACCACATTGTGCGCTTGATCCGCGCCCGGCCGGTCAAAATCTCGAGGGACCTCTTGGCCGCCTCCGGTTCGGAGAGTTTACGCATGCCGACGCCGGCCACTTTCGAGGTCGGAACGCGCAAGGTCATCTTGTCCTTGGCGAAATTGATGACGAACAGTTCGAGCCGGAACCCCGCCACTTCCTGATCTTCGACCGCCACGATCTGCCCGACGCCGTGCGCGGGATAGACGACGAATTCGTTCAGCTTGAAGCCCTGGCGTTGGCCGGACGACTTCACGGTCTTGGGCGCGGCGCCATCCTCGTCGCGCTCGACTGCGCCATCGGCGGCGCCCGGCTTGAACGGCTTGGCCGCGAGCGGCGCCCGCTTGGCCAGAGCCGCAGCGCCCGCCTTGGCCTCGACCGCGCCTGACGGCTCTTGGCCGAGCGCCTTGGACGGCTCTCTCGGCCGGCCCTCGTTTGCTTGCAATTTCACGTCCAACGGCCTGCCGGGCTTGGCCGCGCTCGTGGACGGCGGCTGCGTCGCGGGCGCCGCCGCTCGCGCTTTCAGCGTCGCGTTCGCGGTCGCGCGCTTGGGCGTGGCCCTCGCCTTGGCCGAAGCGGCGGAACGCCGCGCGATTTCGCTCTTGCTCGACTTCGCCTTCGCCAACCGCGCGGCCTTGCTCTTGGCCGCGGACCGGGACGGCCGCGAGGCGGAGGCGCGGGCGGCGGTCTTGCGCTTGCGGGACGCGGTCGATCCGGCGGACGCCTTGGCCTTCTTCGCAACGGTCCTGGACGCTTTCTTGGTCGCCTTCTTGCGCGCCGCCATGGCCTAAACTCTCCAAACGCACGACGACCCGCGCCCGACGCTCCGTAGCGCCGGCGGCGATCGCCTGATTTTCACCGCACTTGGCCTTCAGGCTCAGCGCATCGAGGAACAAAACAAACGCCGGCGGGGCCTGAAGAACCCGTTAGCGAATTCTTTAGCACAATTTTCCCGAAGAATCAAAAACGACAGGGCCTTAGCGTTAACGCACGAACGGGGCGCCTAATTCCTAGGCGAAGCCTCCGGCGTCGCGAGCGGCTTAATCGCCTTCGCCCGGCTTGGGCGAGAAAAACGCGGCGTACTTCCCGGGCCGCCCGTCGAACTCCTTCGCATCGTCCGGCGGCGCCTTCTTACTGGTGATATTTGGCCAAACCTTCGCGTATTCGGCGTTTATACGTAGCCAGGAGTCCAGATTCGGCTCCGTGTCGGGTTTAATCGCTTCTGCGGGACATTCCGGCTCGCAAACGCCGCAATCGATGCACTCGTCGGGATGGATGACGAGCATATTCTCGCCTTCGTAGAAACAGTCGACGGGACAGACCTCGACGCAATCCATGTATTTGCATTTGATGCAGTTTTCGATCACCACATACGTCATAGAGCTGTCCCTCGCCGGGTCCGGCGCCGATGCGCATAGAGCCCGCAGCGCCGTCGTTGTTCGCCGGCGAAAAAGGCTACATAGCGGAATTTCCCAGCAACCTTAGCATTGCTTGGCCAAGGCGATCAATCGCCGCATCGCCATCCCCGCCGGCGAGGCCGCATGCGTCGGCCCGTCGTCCGCGGCGTCGATCGCGGCGTCGGCGGGCCAAACGCGCCGCGCGGCGAATCCTCTATTTCTTGGCGTCGCGCGCCTTCAGCAGTGGCTTGAGATCGAGCAATTTTGCAAATGGCGAATCGAGATTCACGATTGGTTTATGTTGTTCCGGCGGTGCCGGGCGCGGCTTCGCCTTGTCGGGGCTGGTCGGCGCCGAGGCTCGGCCGTCGTCGACGCGCGGGCTCTTGGGCGCATCGCGCCGCCAAGAGGGCCGACGCGCCTCGCGCGCCGGCTCGGCCGCGGGCCTTTCCACCCCGCCGGGGGGATTTTGCTCGCTCGGGCTGGCCGCCTCGGGCTGCGCCGGACGCGGCCCCGCCGCGTGGCGCCGATCCCGCCAGGGCTTGCGCGGCGGGGTCTGTGGCGGCGGGGCGGCGCCCTCGACGGGAGCGGCGGCCGCCTCGCCGCCCCGCGACGGCCGGGGACGGCTCCTGCCGGCATAGCGCGGGCGATGCGGCGCCGGCCGCCAGACTTCAATCAGTTCGTCTTCGCCGGGCTTTTCCTCGCTTGCGCCTAAGACGCCGCCTTGGGCCTCGCCCGCCTCGGCCGCGGCGGGCGGGGGCGCGAGCGCGCCCTCGCCGCTCTCGACGGGGGGCGGGCTTTCGGCCGAGGGTTCCTGGCTTTGGCTCGGCGCCGGTTCGCCGCTCGCGGCGGCGGCCGCAGGCACGCTCGGCTCGGCGATCGTCGTCGCCGCCGCGTCCGGCGTCGCTTCGGGCTTTCCGCCTTGCTCGCTTGGCGCCGGGGACGGGCTCGCCGGAACGCTCGCCGCAGTCGCGGCGGCGGCGGTGGCTGCGGCTCGACGCGCCGCGGCGAGAAACTCCGACTTCTTCACCTTGTGGCTGGCGAACCCGAGAGAGCGCAGGATCGAGGCGAAATGCTCGCCCGAACAGCCGGTCAGAGACGTCATCTGACTGGTGACGACGAAGCCGTCGCCGTCCTCCGCCGGCGCGCGCGCTTCCGAGCGCGTCGGACGCGGCAGCGCGGCGCGGATCAAGTCCGTCAGCCGCTCGACGATATCGACGCGAACGGCGCGATCGCCGCAAAGCCGAAAACCGGCGACGCGATAGACTTCCCCCGAAGCGGGAGGCTCCACCGCGAACGAGGTTCTTCCCGACGACGCGAAATGCAGCAGCCGCTCGGTGATCGCCTGTTTGTCCGGATCGGCGCGAAGCAGCGCCCACAGTTGCGTGCATAGGGTTCGCGCCGCGGGCTTGAGCAGGGCGGGAACGTAGATGTAAAGGGCGCCGAACCGCACCCCCAACTTTCTCAGGGCGCCGCGCGCGGTCTGATCGAGCGCCTTCACCTGCGTCTTGACGCGTTCGCGTTCGAGCACCCCCAGCGATTGCGACAGTTTGAGCGCGAGATCGCGCACGCCCTCGGGGACCAATTCGGGCTCGGCGAGGTCGATCAGAGGGCCGAGCGTCTTGCGCACATGGGCGACGAGCCAAAGCGCGACGCGCTTCTCGACCGCTTGCCTGCCCTCCTCCGGCAGCGCTTCGTGCGCGAGGATGACGGCTCTCGGCTTCAGCGCCTCTTCGCCAGGCGCCAGCTTGGCGATCGGGTCGCCGAGCCAGCGAATGGCGCCGTCGTTGGCGAGCGTCAGCGCGTCATCGACGGCCTCCGCGAGGCGCGTCGCGCGCGCCGCCAATTCCTTGGCCAGCTCGAGTTTCAGCGTTTCGTCGTCGATCGGGTTCGCCGCGGGCGCTTCGCTCGCCGCGGGCGCCAGCTGGAAGCCGCGAAGGTCGGTCAGACAAAGCGCCCGCGCGGACGGCGGCTCGGCGGCCGCCTCGCCTCCCTGCGTCGCTTCTGCCTCTGCCATCGCGTTCGCCCCGAATCGTCGTCTTCAGCCGCCGGCCCGCCGTCGGTGGAGCCGAACGCGATCCACCTGAGCGCCCCCTGCGCCGCGAGGTTCTTTACCTGACCGTACGGGCGCTGCCAATGCCGGGGCGTCCCCGGTCGCCTCGCGCGGCGTCGACTTCGGCGCATCGGTCAAAGAACCGGCCTCGGCGCCGGCCGAGCCGCCCCGTGGCGGCGACAGGCCTGATCCTTCGCCTAAAGGGTCGGCCTATGCGAAACACATTATTCGCGATCAAGGCGTCAAGCTGCGATTCCGGCGCTATGGTCGCCATCGCTGATTCGAAGCCAAGCGCATGTATCGAAACTTCATTTCCGTAGGCGGGTTCACCGCGTTGTCGCGGCTGACCGGTTTCGCGCGCGATCTGATGATCGCGGCGATCCTGGGCGCCGGCCCGCTCGCCGACGCGTTTTTCGTCGCCCTTCGCCTGCCCAACCAGTTTCGCGCCATCTTCGGCGAGGGCGCCTTCAGTGCCGCCTATGTGCCGACCTATTCCAGGGTGCTGGTCGCCGAGGGCGAAGAGCGGGCGAAGATTTTTTCCAGCCGGATTTTCACCCTGCTGCTGATCTCGCAACTGGCGCTGCTGGCGCTGGCCTATTTGTGCACGACGCAGCTCGTCGAACTCATCGCTCCGGGGTTCGAAAAGGACCCGCAAAAATTCGCCTACGCCGTCGGCATGACGCGCATCACCTTTCCCTATCTGGCGTTCATCACGCTCGTCACCTTGCATACGGGAACGCTGAACGCGCATGGGTTCTTCAGCGTCGGGGCGTTCGCCCCGGTCGTGCTCAATCTCTTCGTCATGGCGTTCCTGGCCGTCGCGTTTCTGTTCCCCGACGCCGGCGTCGCCGCGAGTTGGGGCGTCACCGCTTCAGGGTTGGCCCAACTCGCGCTGCTGATGGCCGAGGCGCGTCGACGCGGCGTTCTCGAGCGCCTGGCCGCGCCGAAATTCGACGCCGACGTCCGGCAGTTCTTCGCCGCCCTCGGGCCGGCGGTCGTCGGCTCCGCGGGCCAGCAGATCGCCATCCTGGCCGACACCATCCTCGCCTCGCTCCTGCCCACCGGCGCGGTTTCCTCGATCTATTACGCGGAGCGGCTCTATCAATTGCCCCTCGGGGTCATCGGCGTGGCGGCCGGAACCGTGCTTCTGCCGGAGATGAGCCGACTGCTCGCGGCCGGCGACGCCGCGGGGGCGGCCGCGTCCCAGAACCGATCGGTCGCGCTCACTCTCGCCCTTTCCGCGCCCTTCCTGGTCGCGTTCCTGACCCTGCCCGAGGAGATCGTGCGCGGCGCCTTCATGCGCGACAAGTTCGACGCCGAAGCCGCGCTGAGGTCGGCCGCGGTGCTGGAGGCCTACGGGCTGGGCCTGATTCCGATGGTGCTGATCCGCTCCGCCGTCGCCGCGTTCCAGTCGCGCGGCGACACCAAGACGCCGATGCTGTGCTTCTTCGCCGGCCTGGCGGTCAATCTGGCGCTCAAGATCGGCCTTTATCGAACCTACGGCGCCGTCGGCCTCGCCTCGGCCACCGCCGTCGGCGCCTGGATCAATTTCGCCCTGCTGGTCCTCATCGGCCTGCGGCGCGACTGGATGCGGCCCGACGCGAAACTGATCGAAAATATCGCGATCACGACGTTCTGCTCGGGCGGCGCGGCGATCGCGGCGCCGCACTTGTTTCATGCGGTCGATTTCCTCGTCCGCCATTGGCATTTCATGAGAAACGAACTCGACATCGCGCTGACCGGCGTGATCGCTATCATCGTCTACTTGCTGATCTACATGGCGGCGTCGCGGATCTTCGGACGATCGCTGCGACGGCAATTGCTGTGAGGCCGGCGCGGCCGCCGCTCGAAGCGGGCGTCGTGCGGCGGGGGAATTCGTGATAGGCGGTCGCCCGCGTTCGCTCGCCCACGCGAAACGGACGCGATCGCGCTTCGCCTAAGGAGAAGTCATGTCGCGCCGCTCGATCGTCATCGCGGGCGCCGGTCACGCCGGCGTCCAGGCCGCCGCGAGCCTGCGCGAAGGGGGGAGCGCCGACGAAATCGCGCTGCTTTCCGGCGAGGCGGAGCTGCCCTACCAACGCCCGCCGCTGTCGAAGGCGTTCCTCAAGGGCGAAATGGACCTCGCCGGCCTGCCGCTGCGCGCCGAACGATTCTATCGCGAGCACGACATCGATCTGCGTCTCGGCGAGCGGGCCGTGCGCATCGACCGGGGTTCGCAGCGCGTCGAGCTGTCGTCGGGCGGGGCGGCGCCGTACGATCATCTGATCCTGGCGACGGGCGCCCGCCCGCGGCCGTTCGACCTCCCCGGGCGCGATCTCGGCGGCGTCCTCGGCTTGCGCGCCATCGTCGACGCCCAGGCCATTCGCCAGCGGCTGGGGCCGAGTCGTCGCGTCGTCGTCGTCGGGGCGGGATTCATCGGCCTGGAGATCGCCGCCACCGCGTTGGCCCTCGGCGGCGACGTCACGATCGTCGAGATAACGGAACGCGCGCTGGGGCGCGCGGTCTCGGAGCTGACGTCGGCGTTTTTTCTCGAAGCGCACCAGGCTTTCGGCGCGAAATTCCGTTTCGGCGTCGGCGTCGCGTCGATCGAAGGGTCGTCGGGAGAAGCCGAAGCGGTCATCCTGTCGAACGGCGAGCGCCTTCCGGCGGAAGTCGTCATCGTCGGCGTCGGCGTCCTCGCCGAGGATCGTCTGGCGCGCGAGGCGGGCCTCGACTGCGCCAACGGAATCGTCGTCGACGAGTTCCTGGCGACGTCCGATCCCGCGATTTCCGCGATCGGCGACTGCGTGCAATTTCCGAGCGCCGCGCTGGGCGCGCCGGTGCGCCTGGAATCGGTGCAGAACGCTGCCGACCAGGCGCGCTGCGTCGCCCGCCGCCTGACCGGCGAACCGGAGCGCTATAACGCCCTGCCGTGGTTCTGGAGCGATCAGGGCGATCTGAAACTGCAGATCGCCGGCCTTTCGCACCGGGTGGATCGCTGGACGCTGCGCGGCGATCCCAAGTCGCGCGCGTTCGCCGTGTTCGGCTTTCGCGGACCGGCCCTCGCCGCGGTCGAGACCGTCAATCGCGGGGCCGATCACATGGCGGCGCGGCGGATCATCGCCGGCGCCCTGCCGCTGACCCCGGAGCAGGCCGGCGATCCACGTTTCGATTTGCGCAAGCTCGCGCTGTCGGCGAAAGCCTGAGTCGCCTCAAATCGACCATTTGAGCGCGGCGGCGATCTCCCCGACGACGCCGCGGCGAAACGTCAGCACGCAGGCGACGAACACGGCGCCCTGAATCACCGTCACCCACTGGCCGAATTGGGCGAGGTAGTTCTGCATGGAGACGACGACCAGCGCGCCGACGACCGGGCCGTAGAGCGTCCCCATGCCGCCGAGAAGCGTCATCAGCACCACTTCGCCGGACATGGCGAAACCGACGTCGGTCAGCGACGCGTTTTGCGCCACGATCGCCTTGGTCGCGCCCGCCAGCCCCGCCAGCGCGGCGGAAAGAACGAAGGCGGCGAGCTTGTAGCGCGCGACGCGGTAGCCCAGCGAAATCGCCCGCGGCTCGTTCTCGCGGATCGCTTTGAGGATTTCGCCGAACGGCGAGTTGACCGTGCGATAGATCGCCAGAAAGCCGAACAGGAAGATCGCCGCGGTGAAGAAATAGAGCGCGATCGGCCGCGACAAATCGATCAAGCCGAAAGCGCGGCCCTGCGGAACCCCCTGGATGCCGTCCTCGCCGTGGGTGAACGGCGCCTCGACGCAGAAGAAATAGATCATCTGCGACAGGGCCACGGTGATCATCGCGAAGTAGATGCCTTGGCTGCGAATCGAAAGGGCGCCGACGACCAGCCCGAGCAAGCCCGAGCAGGCGACGCCGGCCAGGATCGCCAACTCCGGGTCCAGGCCCCAGACCTTGGCCGCATGGGCGCACACGTAGCTCGCCGACCCCAAGAACATCGCGTGGCCGAAAGACAACAGCCCGACGTAGCCGATCAGCAGGTTGAACGCGCAGGCGAACAGCGCGAAGCACAGCGCCTGCATGACGAAGAAGGGATAGGCGAGGAACGGCGCGGCGACGATCAACGCCAGCATGATCGCCAAGACGACCGCGAATTCGCGGCCCTCGCGGGTGAACGGGTTCGTCGTCGCCGCGACCGGCTTCGCGCTCATCTCATGCGGCCTTTCCGAACAGGCCGGCCGGTTTGATCAGCAGGACGATCGCCATGATGACGAAGATGACGGTGTTCGACGCTTCCGGGTAGAACACCTTAGTCAGGCCTTCGACCACGCCGAGAACGAAGCCGGTGACGATCGATCCGAGGATCGAACCCATGCCGCCGATCACCACCACCGCGAAAACGACGGCGATGATGTCCGCGCCCATGCCGGGGCGAACCTGATTGATCGGCGCCGCGAGCACGCCGGCGAGCGCGGCCAGCGCCACCCCGAACCCGTAGGTCAGCGTGATCATCCGCGGCACGTTGACGCCGAACGCGCGCACCAGCGTCGGGTTTTCCGTCGCCGCGCGCAAATAGGCCCCGAGCCTGGTCTTCTCGATCATGAACCAGGTCGAAAAACACACGAACGCCGAAAACGCGATGACCCAGGCGCGATAGTTCGGCAGGAACATGAAACCGAGATTGTGGGCGCCGGACAATTCCGGCGGGATCGCGTAGGGCATCCCGGAGGCGCCATAGTAATTCTGAAACACCCCCTGGATCACCAGGGCGAGGCCGAAGGTGAGCAGCAGTCCGTAGAGCGGATCGAGGCCCCTCAGCCGATAGAGAAGCGTGCGCTCGAGCAGCGCGCCGAACGCGCCGACGATCAGCGGCGATAGGATCAGCGCCCACCAATAGTTGAGCCCCGCGTCGTGCAACAGGAAGTGAGCGGCGAACGCGCCGACCATGTAGAGCGCGCCATGGGCGAAATTGACGATGTTCAACATGCCGAAGATCACCGCGAGACCGAGACTCAGCAACGCATAGAACGAGCCGTTGATCAGCCCGATCAGCAACTGCCCGTAAAGCTGCTGCGCGGTGATGGCGTGCCCGAGAAACATCAGCTCGCTCCCCGAGGCGAGGCGTCGCCCGTCTCGCGCTCAAACGCCGAGATATTCATGCAGCTTTCCCATGTTCGCGCTCAGTTCGGAATTGGCGAAGGCGTCGATGACCCGGCCGTGCTCCATGACGAAATAGCGGTCGGCGACCGTCGAGGCGAAACGGAAGTTCTGCTCGACCAACAGAATGGTGAACCCCTCGCGCTTCAGTTCGGCGATCGTGCGTCCGATCTGTTGGATGATGACCGGCGCCAGGCCTTCGGTGGGCTCGTCGAGCATGAGGAAGCGCGCGCCGGTGCGCAGGATGCGCGCGATCGCCAGCATCTGCTGTTCGCCCCCCGACAGTTTGCCGCCGCCGCTGTTCAGACGCTCCGCCAGATTGGGGAACAGCGCGAAGATGCGTTCGAGCGTCAGCCCGCCTTCTCTGGCGATCTTCGGCGGCAACATGAGGTTTTCGCGCACGTTCAAGCTGGCGAAAACGCCGCGCTCCTCCGGGCAGATCGCCATGCCGAGCCGCGCGATCCGATCGGAGCTGAGGCCGATGGTCTCCCCTCCCGCGATTTTCGCCGAGCCCTTGCGTTTGGTGACCATGCCCATGATCGCCTTCAGTGTCGTCGTCTTACCCGCCCCGTTGCGCCCGAGCAGCGTGACGACCTCGCCCTGCGATACGTCGAAATCGACGCCGTGCAGGATGTGCGATTCGCCGTACCAGGCTTGCAGACCCGCGACGGCGAGCAGCGGCTCGGCGGCGGCGCTCACGGGCTCAGGCATGGCCGACCCCCAGATAGGCCTGCTTGACTTCGGCGTTTTCCGACACGCTGCGGTAATCTCCCTCCGCCAGCACCCGCCCGCGCGTCAGCACCGTGATCCGGTCGGAGAGATTGGCCACCACTTGCAGGTTGTGCTCGACCATCAGGATCGTGCGATTGGCCGAGACGCGCCGGATGAGGGCGGCGATGCGGTCGATGTCCTCGTGGCCCATGCCCGCCATCGGCTCGTCGAGCAGCAGCATTTCCGGATCGAGGGCGAGGGTGGCGGCGATTTCCAGCGCGCGCTTGCGGCCGTACGAGATCTCGACGGCGATCGCGCCGGCCCAATCGGCGAGCCCGACATCGTCGAGCAGCGCCATCGCCCGCTCGTTGAGCGGCGCCAGAACCCGCTTCGAACGCCAGAAATCGAACGAGTCGCCGCGCTGGCGTTGCAACGCGACGCGCACGTTCTCCAGCGCGGTCAAATGCGGAAACACCGCGGAAATCTGGAAGGAGCGGCCCAGCCCCAGACGCGCGACGTCGGCCGGCCGAAGCCCGGTGATGTCGCGGTTGTTGAAGAGAATGCGCCCCGAGCTCGGTCTGACGAACTTGGTCAGCATGTTGAAGCAGGTCGTCTTGCCCGCCCCGTTGGGCCCGATCAACGCGTGGATCGAGCCGCGCCGAACCTTGAGGTCGACGTCGCTCACCGCGGCGAAGTCGCCGAAGGATTTTCCCAGGCGCTCGGTTACAAGGATATAGTCCTCGCTCATCGCCGCCCGCCCGACTCCATGCCCGTTTCCCCGATTGTCGTTGGATCCACTCAAGACGGCAATCGCGCCATTGTAAAGCCCGATCGTTGGGCGCCGGACGAAACTAGCGCGCGCGGCCCGATCAGCCGCGCCGGTTATGCAGGCGTCGCTCCCAATCCAGGGCTTGACGGACGATGTCGTCGAGGTTGTCCCGTTGCGGCCGCCACCCCAGCGCGCGCCGCACCCGGTCGGCTTTGGCGACGATCGTCGCCGGATCGCCGGCGCGCCGCCCGGCATGGTTGACGGTGAAATCGACGCCGGAAACACGCTTCACGACGTCGATGACTTCCCTCACCGTGGCGCCGTGGCCGTAACCGCAATTGCACGTCAGGCTCGCGCCCCCGCGGCGCAAATAGGCGAGCGCCGCCAGATGCGCGTCGACGAGGTCGGTGACCTGGATGTAGTCGCGCACGCAGGTGCCGTCGCGGGTGGGGTAGTCTTCGCCGAAGATGTCCATGCTCGGATAGAGTCCGAGCGCCGTCTGAACGCCGCGCTTGATCAGGTGGGTCGCGTTCGGCGTCGACTGTCCCAGGCGCCCCTTGGGATCGGCACCCGCGACATTGAAGTAGCGCAGCGCGACATAGCGAAAGTCGTAGGCGCGGCTCGCGTCCTGCAGCATCCACTCGACCATCAGCTTGGAGCGGCCGTAAGGCGAGATCGGATTGAGCGGGGCGTCCTCGCCGACCGGCTCGGCCGACGTTTCGCCGTAGACGGCGGCGCTGGAGGAGAAGATGAAGTTGCGCACCCCGCCGTTGACCGCGCACTGGATCAGACTGAGCGCCTTGGCGGTGTTGTTGAGGTAATAGCCGAGGGGATCGGCGAGGGATTCCGGGACGACGATTTTGGCGGCGAAATGCGCGATGGCGTCGATTTCATACTCTTTGAGCAGCCGCGCGACCAATTCGGCGTCGCCGAAATCACCGACCACGAGTTTCGCCGTTTCCGGAACCGCCCAGGCGAAACCGGTCGACAGATCGTCGAGCGCCACCACCTTCTCGCCCGCGTCGAGAAGCCCCAGATTCATGTGGCCGCCGATATAGCCGGCGCCGCCGGTGACCAGAACCGCCATTTTCGCCTCGCAATCCCCCAGCGCTCGCGTCATTATAGCAAGATTGAACGACGCAACGAATCGCCGCCGCGAATCGGGCGTTGGGCGCAAAATTCACTTCGATCGGCTTAACGGCTGAACTTGACGGCGTCGCCGGTTTTTGGGTCGACGCGCGGAACAAATCGTCGCGAAAGGCTTCACTCGAATGTTCAAACCCATCCGTAAGGCGATCCTGCCGGTCGCCGGCCTCGGCACTCGGTTCCTGCCCGCGACCAAGGCGATCCCGAAGGAGATGCTGCCGGTCGTCGACCGGCCCATCCTGCAGTACGTCATCGACGAAGCGAAGGAGGCGGGCGTCGAACAATTCATCTTCGTCACCGGACGCAACAAAAGCGTCATCGCCGACCATTTCGACATCGCTTACGAACTCGACGACACGCTGAGGAAGCGCGGCAAGCACAAGGAAATCGACGCCTTGGCGGCCGCGATGCTGCCGGAGGGCGCGGCGTGCTTCACGCGTCAACAGGCTCCGCTCGGCCTCGGCCACGCCGTCTGGTGCGCGCGCGACCTCGTCGGCGACGAGCCGTTCGCGCTGCTGCTGCCCGACATGATCACCGCGAGCGGGCCGCTGCAAACCCGATGCCTCGCCCAGTGCGTCGAAGCCTACCGCGAGCACGGCGGCAACGTCGTCGCGGTCGAGCAGGCTCTGCCGGACCAGACGCAATACTATGGCGTGGTCGCCGTCGGTGCCGACTTCGGGCACACCTTCGAAATCAAGGGAATGGTGGAGAAGCCGGCCCGCGGCTCGGCGCCCTCGAACCTGATCATCTCGGGTCGGTACATTCTCCAACCGGAAATCTTCAAGATCCTGCAATCCCTGGAAAAGGGCGCCGGCGGCGAGTTCCAATTGACCGATGGGATGATCGCACTGGCGAAGACGCAATTCTTTCACGGCGTGCGGTTCGACGGGCGAACCTACGATTGCGGATCGAAATTGGGCTTCCTGATCGCCAACATCGCCTTCGCGCTGGAGCGCGAGGACCTGTCGGCGGCGTTGCGCGAGGAATTGCACAAGCTCACGCTGTGAGCAAAGCGCGCGCGGGCCTTGCGGGACGCGAGGGCACCGAACTCGGATCAACATGCGCCCGGAGCCATCGACACAGCGCGCCGTCGCGTCGCTGAAGCGCTCTCCTCGACCCAGATCCAGGGTCTTGGGCGGCTCATCGTTGCAGCCGCAGCCCCAGCATGAAGACGTTGGCGATGTAATTCGAATTGGGCGCGCTCGACGCATATTGCTGGCGCGTCGCGCTCGCCTTGAGGACGAGGTCGCGCGAGAGATGATATTCGGCGCGCAGCCCAAGGCTGACCGTGGCGTCGCGCAGCGCGACCCCGACGTAATCGTCGCTCGAGTATCCCGCCGAGGCGCCCAACGTGACGGCGCGCGTCAGGGCGTGGGCGACGTCGAGGGTGAAGGCGCGCGCCACCGCGCCGGAGGCGCCGGGCGTCATCGTGTCGGCCAGACTGGTCTGCGCCTTGGCGGTGAGCGTGGTCAGCGGCGTCGCCGACCAGATCAGCGAAGCGTCGATCAGCGGGGCGCGCATATCGGGCAGCCGCGCGTCCTGATACGCGCGCGCGCCATAGCCGACGCTCGCTTCGCCGGTCAGTTGCTGGGTGAAGGCGAGGCTCGCGCCGCCGAGCGCCTGGACGCCGTCGGAATTGCGGGCGTAGCCGCCGAAATCGACCGCCGCGTCGAAGCGGCGGGCGTCCGCGTCCACTTCGACGAAGGGCGAGACGGAGGGGCTGATCTGGTAGGAGGCGCGCCCGCGCAGGCCCCAATCGTTGAAATCGTTGCTGGAGAGGTCTTCTTGGACGCCCCCGACCGTCGTGTCCTGATAGGTCGTGCGATCGAGCGTTCCGTGCAGCGCTAGGGTCAGATCGCCGAACTTTTGTGAAGCCCCGAGGGTGGCGCCGAAGGTTTCGACCAGCGGATGTTCGCTCGCGCCGACCGCGCCGCCGGTGACCAGGCCGAGCGAGGAAAGGGTCTGTTCGGCGACGTTGAAGCGTCCTTCGGCGTCGAACGAGAGATCGTGCGTCACGTCGAGCCGACCGTCGAGGACGCCGCTGCCGTAAGGGGCGTTGGATTGAGGATCGGAGAAATAGTCGGTGTAGCCGCCCTTCAGCGAGCCGTGCAGATCGCTTCGCGACCAGTCCGATTGCAGCGACAGGCCCGCTTCGGTGGTCTCGAAGGCCGAGCCCCTTTGCGGACCCGAGGCCTGAGCGGGGTTCGAAGCCCAGCCGAGGTCCTCTTCGACATAGGGCGTCAGCTTGAGGTCGCCGACGCTGATCCCTAGGGAATCGAAAGGCTTGTCGTCGACCGCCGGGCGGCGCTTGGGCGGCGGCGGCGGGAACGCCGCGATCGTCGGCGAGGGGGTCTCACCCGGGGCGAGATCCGGCGGGCCGCCGCGCTGGCCTAGCCGCTGGGCGCCGCGATAGACGCCGAGCGGCGCGGACTTCGCCGCTCCCTTGAGGAGCGGCTTCTTCTTCTCGAGCGTCGGGTTCGCCTGGTCGGGCGCGGACGGGACCAGGCTCGCCGCGGCCGGCGCCTCCACGGGCGCAGCCGGCGCACCGATGTCGCCGCGCAACTCGAGCGCGTCGCTCGCGGCCTGCTGCGCCGAGCTCGAGGCGGCGGAAAGAAGCGAGGCCAGCGCCAGCGCGCCCACAGCGGCGCGGCGAACGCGGCGAGGCCCAGTAAGGCGCAAGCGCACAATCACTCCTTTTGCGCGCGCGTCCGCCCGGCGGCGCAGTCCTTACGAGCGTTAGGCCGGTATGGTTAATTCCTCCTTAAACGGCCCGCTCCGCGCGCCGTCCGCGCCTCGGCCGAGGGCAAGCGGCGCCGAGGGGGCGCCTTTCGCTCGCGCTCTGTGCTAAGAGCCCGCCATGATTCAACAAATCTCCGGCGCCGTCGTCTCCGCGCTGCGCACGATAGCGGTCGAACAGCGCGGACTTGCGGCTCTGGCCGGTGCCTTGCGGGCGCCGGGCGAGGATGGGTTCGGCCCGGCGTTCCAGCGCGCCGTCGAGACGATTTTCCGCGCTAAGGGACGCGTGATCGTGACCGGGGTGGGTAAGTCCGGACACGTGGCGCGCAAAATCGCGGCGACCCTCGCCTCGACCGGGCAGCCCGCCAGTTTCGTCCACGCCGCCGAGGCGAGCCACGGCGATCTCGGCATGGTGCAGAACGACGACGTCGTGGTCGCCGTCTCGTGGTCGGGCGAAACCGCGGAACTGGCGGCGATCATCACCTACGCCAAGCGCTTCGCCATTCCCCTGATCGCGATCACCGCCAGCGACGACAGCGCGCTCGGCCGCGAAGCCGACGTCCGGCTGTGCCTGCCCAAGACTGAGGAGGCGTGCCCGATCGGCCTGGCACCGACCACCTCGACGACGATGCAGCTCGTGCTCGGCGACGCGCTGGCGATCGCGCTGCTGGAGGCCAGGGGCTTCACGGCGGTCGACTTCAAGATTTTCCATCCCGGCGGCAAGTTGGGCGCCAAGCTCGCCTATGTGCGCGACGTCATGCACCGCGGCGAGCGCATTCCGCGCATTCGCGTCGGGGCCAGGATGGCGGAGGCGATCGTCGAGATGTCGTCGAAGGGCTTCGGCTGCGTCGGCGTCTTCGACGCTTCCGGGGCGCTGGTCGGCATCATCACCGACGGCGACCTGCGCCGGCACCTCGCCTCGAACATGCTCGTCGACACGCCGGTCGAGGAGGTGATGACGCGCGCGCCGCGCACCATCGCGCCCGACGCGCTGGTCGCCGAGGCGCTGGAGATCATCAGCCGCAAGATTTCCGCCCTGCTGGTGGTCGAGAACGGCGACGTCGTCGGCATCGTCCATTTTCACGATCTTCTGCGGGTGGGGGCGGCCTAGCGGCGGCCGCGGGCGCCCGACGACGCGCGAGGCCGCATTCGCTTTCTTGCGTTGGCCGGCGGCCTATGGCAAAAGCGCGGCGTTCGCCTCGGCTCGCCGACTCGCGGCCGCGGAGCGCGACGCTGCAGTAGCTCAGTGGTAGAGCACTCCCTTGGTAAGGGAGAGGTCGAGAGTTCAATCCTCTCTTGCAGCACCATTTTGCCATATCATTTCAATGGCTTGGTGAGCGACGGCTCCCCTTTCCCCCGCTCAACGAGCGCGAACAGAACCGGAAAGATGCGCCTCAACTGGGGGAAATCTGGGGGACGCTGTACGTCCTCTGTTCTTCTCCGAAGAATCGCCGCGCGGTACTGGCGTGCGCGAGCACAGGCGCGAACGCCTCGCCGACACGCTCGCCGACGTCAGGCGCGTCGCTAAGGGCGCGTACACGGCCAATGACGCAGCCTCCCCCACAACCCATCCCTTGCGGACTTATACCAGAACACTGAGAGCGTGACTCGGAGAGGGATTCCCGAATGCCGTGAGGAGCATGTCGCGCATGAGTTCGGCCCAGGGTTCTTTGTCGAACTCGATCAAGCTCTGGAGCTCGCGCAAGATACGGGCGTTGCAGAAGGCGTGGTCGACCGCGTCGAGCCGACGATAAGGCAGGAAGTGGTCGTGCACGACGACGCCTCCTTGCAAATCCTGCGGGATCGCGCCGCGCTTTTCGCCGGCGCGATAGAAGGTGAAGGCCAGACACGACGTCGTGTGCAGCCATTGCAGCTTGCCGGCGATCCTATAGCCCGTCTCGTCGAGGTGGCGAATCTTCGCCTCGGCCACGCGTTCGCCGATGCGCTCGTAGACCTGCGACAGCTCTTGCGCCTTCTTTCCCACCCAGGCGACGACGCTGGCCGGACAGAGTCGGGGCGCGCCGAACAGATCGCTCAGCGCCTGCGCGGTCCGATCCTCGGGGATGAGTTGCTGGACATTGAGGTAGATCGCCGCCGCCTTGAGGCGCTCGCCATATTGGGCAGGCGAGACCACCCCTTCGGGAAACGCCGCCTTCGTCTCGCCTCGGCAATGTGCGCAGCGGTAAATCGAGGCCTGATGTTCCGTGACCAGAAGCGGGCGCTCGGGAAGGTCGAACACTTGGCGCTTCTCGATCCCTATTGCCGACTCCGGCCCAAGAGGCGAACGGCAATGGCCGCACACGCCCGCCTCATGTCGAACCACGCAATCGGGATCGGCGACTTGTCGCAACGTGTCGCCCTTGTGGCCCACCCGCCCGCCACTCGCCTTGCGAGAGCGACCGCGCAGACTGCCCGCGATACGAGGCTTCTTCCTCAGCCCGTCGCTCGAAGGCGGCTTGGAGCTGTTCGAACTGTCCTGCCCCAATTGCCGGCGAAGCGCGGCCACTTCAGCCTCGAGCGCCGCAATCTGGCGCTTCAGCGAAGCAATCAGCTCCTCGACTTCGGCGGGAAAAATCATCCCACTCTTGATTCACGTTCCCCGCCCGCCGTCTCGAAAAATCGACCAATCAAAACCATCCAAACGCCATTTCGCCGAAACTGTGGCATTCCGGACCCACCTCGGCTTGGGAGTTACCCGACGATGAAAAATCTGGTTGATGGCGCGGGCGACACTTGGACTTGGACCGCGATCGAAGCGCAGACGAAATTGATCATTTCGCATTTCGTCGGCGGCCGTGATGACGAGTGCGCCGCGTGGTTCATGAATGACGTTGCCAAGCGCGTCGCCACTCGCATCCAACTCACGTCAGGCGGCCACAAGGCGTATCTCGACGCCGTTGAGGGCGCGTTCGGCGCTGATATCGATTATGCGATGCTGAACAACATTTATGGTGCGTCGCCCGAAGCCGCTAAGGGCCGTTACAGCCCCGCCGACTGCATCGGCGCGAAGAAAGAGCGCATTGAAGGCAAGCCTGACATGGCGCACGTCAGCACGTCCTACGCCGAGCGCGCGAACCTGACGATGCGGATGCACAATCGGCGCTTCACGCGGCTGACGAATGCGTTCTCCAAGAAATTTGAAAATCACGCGCATATGGTCGCGATCTATGCCGTCTGGCACAACTTCCTTCGCATTCACTCGACGCTTCGCGTGACGCCTGCAATGGCCACTGGCCTGTCTGAGACGGTGATGGATTGGGCTGAGATCGTTGCGATGATGGACGCCGACGCGCCAGCCAAGAAGCGCGGACCCTACAAAAAGGCGGCGGCCGAAATTTCAAACTGAGACACTACCAAAACTTGGGTGGTGGTCCAGTTTGAATAAGGCAGCCCGGAGCGGGCGGTTTGTCTCAGAATTTGTGGCGCCGGTTTTAATCGGAGTCATTGTGGCCCTGACACCAATCGACGTCCTTCGCGTTCATAGCGTCCTTTTTGTACATCCAACAGAAGTTCGTGAAATGCGTGTTGTCAAATGCGTCTCTGTACTTAATCGTTCCGGCGTAGATGAATCTCAAGTTGATATCATTCAAGACGCGATCAATTTGTTCTTTTGCCAGCATCACGCCGATGACATTCATGGGCAGTTCGCCAGTTGGGAAGAGGGTTACGCCGCCCCGAAGAATTTCTGGAGGTTGGCCGATTTCCATTGGAACTGGCAACGGTTGGCCGTTGAGGAGTACGGACTCCCCGAGTTCGGTCAATGCAACATCGTACGCTGGAGTTTGGCCATAATTCTTCCGTATAAAAACAAAATGCTGATTTTTAATGTCGTCAAAGTTATCGATACCTCCAGGTACGAGCCCAACATAAGCGCGCAATTGTCGTTGTTCAGAGTCGCGGATGACCCATCCTTGATATCCAGCAGCGAAAAAAGCCAAAGCGGCGAAGAAGACGGCGAATATTTCAAGCCAAGAGCGGTGTCTTTTGCCGGCGCCGTTTCTCTTATCTGGGGATTGTGGCTTGGCATAAGCGGTAGCTGGAGAAGGCGCTGGTTGCTTAGCGCCGGGCTTGTTGCCGTAGGGTGGTTTAGCCAAGTTAATTACCCCATCATCAATTATCTTTGGTAGTTTCCCACCTTTCGAGGACGCTGACCATATCGGAAATTTCCCAAAGTTTGGAGGTGACGCCAGCCGCCATCGCGGGCGTGATTTTCAAGGTCTGATGAATGCGCACGAAATTGTAGTGCATGAAATAGATCGCCATCATATGCGCGTGGTTAGCGGCTTTTTTCGAAAAGGCGTTCGTCAGTCGCGTCATACGCCGGTTGCCCATGCGGATTGATAGGTTGCTGCGCTCCACAAACGACGTTGAAATGTGCTTCGGGTCCGGCTTGCCTTCGATCGGGGTCTTTCTAATGCCCGTGCAATCGGCGGGGCTGTAGCGGCCTTTGGTGCTTTCGGAGGTCGGGCCATAGAGCTTAACGAGTTGCGCGTAGTCGATGTCACCACCGAATGCACCTTCAACTGCCTCCAGATACGCCTTGTGACCGTCGCTCGTCAGTTGGACGCGATTGGCGAGGCGCTTTGCCAGATCGTCCATGAACACTATCGCCGCATCGCTGTCCCGACCGCCGACATAAAACGAGGCGACAAGCTTCGTCTCGGCGTCCAGCCCAACCCAGGTCCAAATGTCACCGGCGCCCTCGGGGGCGGCCTTCGCCGTCGCCACGTTCTTTTGCTTCGCGTAGCAAAAGGCCCACGCCTCGTCGACTTGTATGCGCTTGCAAGGAAGGTTCATAAGCGTGCGGTCCAGGTACTCAGAGAATGCCTGTCCGGCGTCCGCCAAGAGCTTGATGAGTGTGGTGCGGCTAATGCCGGTAAGGCGAGTGATTGCGCGCAACGAAATGCCCTCAGCCATCATTTGGAGGACTTGCGCTCGGGCTTTATGATTGAGCTTGTTCATAACACAATATCTATCATATCATGCAATATCGGTCAAGCACAAAATGACAGTTCGGGGGCAAAATCAACACGCCACCAAACCCTTGACAAAGCAAGAGAATTTGCGGATTTGACAGGAATCCCAAAGGGTTATATAAGGAAATGGTCGTCGCCCCGCCCAAGAGCGCCATTCAAGGGCAGGGCCGACGCCAAGGGACTATGTCTTCATATCCCACCTCCCGGACCGGCTTCACGGCCTTTCGCTGGGGGTTCGCTGGGCTGGCTAGGCCCAGTATCGGATGCCCGGATGGCTACCGGGCGCGGCTATGAGGCGCTCTCCGGGGTTCCCTCGGAGGGCGCTTCATTCTTGTGGATAAGTCGGAATTTTCGGCCGACCTTCTTGATCTTCTTATCCTCGGCAAGCCGGCTAATGACCGTGTAATAGTAAGCGCTCTTGTGCTTATCGAGCATTTCAGCAAACCGCGGCGTCTTGCGCAATTCGGCTCGCAACTGACGGTGCTCGGCCCCGCGGTCAAACGCGCCGAGAATTCGCTCGACGGCGGCAGGCATGCTTTCGGAGTCATCCCCCGACTCGGGGATAACAGGATCAAGCCTGACGCCAAAAATTGCAGCCGCCTCAAGCTTTCTTCGACGATCGGCAATCGTCGCGTCAGCTTCGGCCTTGGCGTGTTCCGCCGCCGTGATGTCCTCTTGCCACTGGCGAATATCGTCAGAGGTCAAAACGACCTGATTGCCGAGCATTTTGTTCACAGAATCACCCATCGAGAACGACCATTGAGAAGCGGTCGGGGCCTGTATAGAGATTGGAACCTATCTCGTCAAGAGCGTGGTGATTGTCTGTATAGGATCGTTCCCCGTTCAGTCCCGTTTCCAGCGTGCTTGCGCTGCTTTCCGGGCAATCTCGGCGCGGCGCCCCGGAGATATTTTGGCGGCGCGGGACTTGCCGCCTTTCAGACCGCCTTTGCGGCCAAGAGCGACGGCGGCGGGGTCTTTGTTCGGATCGTCGGGGCGATTCGGCGCGCGGTCTTCGACCTGGCCCGTGAGAATGTCGCCTATCAGCTTGCCGAGTTCGACGGGATCGCGAGGGCGGGGAAGGCGTTTGTCTGTCATGCTCGGATTATGGCATGGAAAGCGGAGCGGCTCAAAGGCTCGTCAAGGGGCGCAATTTTCAAACTGGACCACTACCAAAACTTGACATCGCTTGACAAAACTCGACGCGCGCTTTGACGGCGCGGCGGCGGGCCTCGCTTCCTCCCTTGCGGGCGCCTGGCGCGCGATCCGCGCTTCGGCGCGAACTCGGGTTGCGGCTCGGCGCTGGCGAAACTATGGTGCGCGGCGCGCTTAAAGCCGCGCGCCAACGCTCAGGAGCCCGCTCATGGTCTTCATCGCCGACGTCCTTTCTCGCGTTAAGCCCTCCGCGACCATCGCGGTGACGCAGAAGGCGCGCGATCTCAAAGCCAAAGGGCGCGACGTCATTTCGCTGTCGATCGGCGAGCCGGACTTCGACACGCCCGACAACATCAAAGAGGCGGCGATCGCGGCGATCCGGCGCGGCGAGACCAAGTACCCCCCGGTGCTCGGCATCCCGCCCTTGCGCGAGGCGATCGCCGCCAAGTTCAAGCGCGAGAACGGGCTCGACTACAAGCCGTCCGACACCATCGTCGGCACCGGCGGCAAGCAGATTCTCTACAACGCCTTCCTGACCACGCTGAACAAGGGCGACGAGGTGGTCATCCCCGCGCCCTATTGGGTCAGCTATCCCGACATGGTGCTGATCAACGGCGGCGAGCCGGTCTTCGCGCCGACCACTCTGGAAAACGCCTTCAAGCTCAAGCCCGAGGACCTCGAGCGCGCGATCACGCCGCGCACCAAGTGGGTGATCCTCAACTCGCCCTCCAACCCGTCGGGCGCGGCCTATACGAGGAGCGAGCTGAAGGCGCTGACCGACGTGCTGATGCGCCATCCCCACGTCTATGTGCTCACCGACGACATTTACGAGCACCTCGTCTACGGCGATTTCGTCTTCGCCACGGCGGCCGAGGTCGAGCCCGGCCTCTACGAGCGCACGCTGACGATGAACGGCGTCTCCAAGGCCTATGCGATGACCGGCTGGCGCATCGGCTACGCCGCCGGCCCGGCCAAGCTGATCAAGGCGATGGACATGGTGCAGGGCCAGCAGACTTCGGGCGCCTGCACGATCGCCCAATGGGCCTCGGTGGAGGCGCTGACCGGCCCGCAGGACTTCGTGCCCGTCCGCCGCAAGGCGTTCGAGGAGCGGCGCGACCTGGTCGTCTCCATGCTCGCTCAGGCGCAATATCTGCGATGCCCGAAGCCGGAGGGAGCGTTCTACGTCTATCCCTCCTGCGCCGGCGCGATCGGCCTGAAGGCGCCATCGGGCAGAACGATCGCCAACGACGAGGACTTCGTCAGCGAACTCTTGGAGAGCGAGGGCGTGGCGGCAGTGCACGGCGGGGCGTTCGGCCAAGGGCCGAATTTCCGCGTCTCCTATGCGACTTCGCTGGAGACGCTGGAAATCGCCTGCCGCAAGATCCAGCGCTTCACCGCCGCGCTGCGGTGAGGGCCCGTCAGAAAACAACCGCTTCGTCCGTCATTGCGAGGAGCGCAGCGACGAAGATTCCATGGGGGTGGATAGCGGCCGATTCTGTTGCCAGACTGAGGTCGCTCGACCACTCGCTCTGGAGGCGACCGATGTCGTTTGATCACCCTC
>Ga0326728_10007152_pt1 | contig 29157 bp, 23 predicted proteins | sample MB3enrmetagenome_FD_207602 | JGI IMG/M metagenome (GOLD analysis project Ga0326728, IMG submission 207602) | Lab enriched peat soil microbial communities from McLean, Ithaca, NY, United States - MB31MN | ecosystem: Environmental > Terrestrial > Soil > Wetlands > Peat | place: USA: New York... | reverse complement strand
GCTTTTGCTTCTTCGAGAAGGTGGATATGTCCAGGATGGAGAAGGTCGAAACAACCGTTGGTGAAGACAATCTTTTCTCCGTTACTCCTCCACGCCTGCACCTGCAATTGACCCGATTCCAGAGAACCGAACTTTCCGATGTGGCGAATGCCGTTGCCGCATGTCTCCATTACCAGTGTATTTTGCAGTTCTGCCGCCGTAACAGGTTGGGTGCCCAGTTTGCCTACGACTATTCCGGCTGCGGTGTTGGCCACCCTGGCAGCTTCCGGAAAATTCATGCCGATGGCAACGCAGGCGGCGAGGGTGGCTATAACCGTATCGCCTGCGCCTGAAACATCGTAGACTTCACGCGCGATAGTCGGGATGATAAGCGGTGTTTCTTCCGGGCCCAAAAGGCACATGCCCTTCGGGCCACGCGTTAAGAGAATCCACTCGGCATCGTATCGTTTTCGAATCTCTTCAGCCTCTTTGACCAACTCAAGCTCATTGTGTACGGGCGTTTCTGCAACATATTCCAATTCGGAGGCGTTTGGAGTAATGCAGGTTGCGAAACGATACCGCTCCCAGTGCTTTCCTTTCGGATCGACGAATACCGGCACTCCATGTCTTCGGGCCAGGGCAATCACCGATTGGCAAAAATCGGGTGTCTGGAATATACCCTTGCCATAATCGGACAGGATCACCGCCTGACAGTTAGGCAAGTTATTTTCAAATCGACTCAGGAGCTGAGCCTTCACAAAATCCTGGAGGATTTCAGGCTGCTCTTGATCGAGCCTCAAGAGCTGCTGCTCCTTCGCGATGATGCGAGTCTTCGTTATTGTCGGCCGCTCCTTGTCGAGTACCAACATGTCTTCCATTTTATTTTGAGCACAGAGGTCCCTCAGATTTTCACCTTCCCGGTCCTGGCCTATTATTCCGAGCAGAATGGCGGTGCATCCGAGTTTTGCCAGATTGTTGCCTACGTTTCCCGCTCCCCCGGGAACTTCGTATTGCTCCTTGATGCGCAAGATGGGGATTGGAGCTTCGGGGGAGATGCGCCTGACTTCGCCCATCACATATCTATCAAGCATTACATCCCCGATTACCATGATCGTTGCGTTGTTAAAATCGGGAAAGGCACCGGCTTTCATTTAGTAACTCCTCTGGCGCTTACACGGCAAGGGATCGAGTATTCAACCCCTACAGGGTAAGAACTGGTTCTTGTCGGCGTTACAACCCCAGGGTGGCGCTCCGCTTACCGTGGGCTGTTATATGCGGCCCCTTCCGGGGCAAAAATCCATACCCCGGGTACTCATTTCCGTGAAGAACCTTTATGAAGGGGGAAGAATACGCACCACCTCGCCTTTGCGACACAACTCTTCCGACGGAATGAGGAAGCCATGACAACACGGGTCCCATCCTTATGCCACCGGCATTCTGCGTGAGTTGGAGTACTTAGGGTTTGTCCTTAGTAATCCTGTAAATCCTTTAAATCCTGTCAAGTCTCTCTTTCTCCGAGTTTCGGCCAGGTTCGTTCAAGTAATGGACGCCCAATTATCGGAAGAGCATTTCATCGACTAATGCGCACAAAATATGTCCGATGGTGATATGACACTCTTGAATCCGAGCCGTAACTTTCGAAGGGACATGGATAATGCCGTCGCAACAACCGTCCATTTCCGTCCGGTCATTTCCGGCGAAGCCCAAAGTGCCGACCTGATGTTCACTCGCCCATCGCAGGGCCTTCAATACATTGGGGGACTTGCCGCTGGTGCTGATCCCCAGGGCGACATCGCCGCGCCGGGCCAGGGCCTGAAGTTGCTTCAGGAATATATCGTTAAAATGAAAGTCGTTGCCGACAGCGGTAAGTATCGATGTATCGACCGTCAGGGCTATAGCCGGCAAAGGGGGCCTTTCAATTTGAAAGCGGTTTACGAATTCGGCGGCAATGTGTTGGGCATCCGCAGCGCTTCCTCCATTGCCGAAGAGAAACAGGCGCTGTCCTTCCTTGAAGGCGCCTGCGACAGTCTTCGCCATCTCGAGAATCAGTCCCGAACAGGTTGCCTGGACCTTCTGCTTCACCCCGATGCTTTCGCTGAAGATCTCATCGATGGTTCTTAGATGCTTCTCGGATAAGCTCATCTGCATTTTCGGCTTCCTTGCGATCTATAGTAGTATGACAGGGCGCTTACAAAAAAGCACGCATCACCGGCAGCGCCGACTCTTTATCTATCAGGGTGATGAAAAAGGGTTGGAATTCCCACATCAGCGCTAAAAACCCAATAGACGTCACCCCGGCGAAAGTCGGAGTCCATGTCTTCTGCTATAAAATCATTTAGTTGAAAAAATGGCTGGATTCCGGCTTTCGAGGCTGTGTCACAAAGGCGAGACATTGCGTATTTCCCCCCTTTCACAAAGAGGGGCAGGGGGGATTTTGATTCTCCTGTTCTGTATAAGCCTGTAAAATCCCCCTCGATCCCCCTTTACAAAAGGGGGAAGCAGAATTGGCTCTGTCAGGTTTTCCGAAGCATTTCTGAAATGTGACACAGCCTCTTCCGCCGAAATGACGAAGTCATGAGCAATTTTCTCGCGTTTCTCCCATCAGAGTACCCTTTTTCATCACCCTGCGATTGGGAATTATCCAACACAACCCGGCTCAAATCTTTTGAGGTAATCCCGTCTGAAGGGAATCGATAATACGAAAGGTGGCGGCCGTCGTTTTGTAGATCGAATCGAACGGTATCGGCGACGGAAGGCCTTCCAGAATTGATTTGATAAAAAGTTCGACTTCCTCCTTATGGCCTTTACCTGAACTCTTGATCTTCCGGCATGAGCCGTTTGCGTAAGATTCGCCGGCTTTGAAATCGTCTATTATGAAGGTCCTGCCTCCTCCGAAAATTTCGACCCGCTCCTTGCTCAGAAGTTTATCGCCGCAGGCGATATAGGCGATATTGCCAACCGACCCATCCTTGAATCGAACTGTGATCGCAATGTTATCCCGGTTTTCTGTCTTACAGTTTGCACTGCTTATGCTCTCGGCGAATACTCTTTCAGGGTCCGATCCGGTAATAAACTGAAGCAAATCGACAAAATGACAGACTTCTCCGAGTATTCTGCCGCCGCCCTCGTCCGTCTGGGTCCAATGGTCTTTCGGGATAAATCCGGCGTTGATACGGTAGTTGATCACAAGCGGTTCCGTGACACCCCGGAACATTTCTTCGGCCTGCTTCGCCAGCGGTGAGAAACGCCGATTGAATCCCACCATAAGTCTTTTGGAACCTTCCTGCCGAACGATATGCGCAATGCGCTCAAGGTCTTCCTCACGAAGGGCCAAAGGTTTTTCGACGAAAACGTTTTTCCCGGCTTCGAGGGCTGCAATCGTTAAATCTGCATGAGTACGGTGTCGCGTTGCGATAAAGACGGCATTGATCCCTTCATTCAAAAGGACGTCCTTCACATCCGTCGAAAATTCCCGGAACTTGAATTTCTCCCCCACACTTTTTGCTGAAACCCCATGAGAAGTGACCACGGCAGAAAGCTCACCGTATGCGCCTGCATATGGAATCAGCGACTTCTGAGCAAAACTCCCGGCGCCTATAAAACCAATCCGAACAGCCTGTTCTCGTTCAGATTCAGTAGCAGCGGGAACTATTTTTTCTCCACGCTTTTCTTCCGAATCGGGATACTTCAGCAGAATGCCAAGATGTTTTTCTTTGTTTTTTCCAGCTACAATTTCATATGCTTTCTCAGCCAGGCCGATATCGAAGACGTGCGAAATCAATGGCTTGACATCGACAGACCCGTTTTCGAGCAGCCTGACAAATGCCTCCATGTTACGGTTCTCGGTCCAACGGACATAGCCGTAAGGATAATCACATCCTTCTTCTTCGTAGGTATGATCGTATCTACCGGGCCCATACGAACACGAGATTTTGAGCTCGAGCTCTTTGTGATAAAAGTGCGGTTCGCGGGGAATATTCATCTGAACCGCGCCAACAACAACGATCAAACCTTTCTGCCTGAGTATTGCAGTGGAAAGTTCAATAGGGCCGTTCGAAAGGGTAGCAGCCGTGATGATCACCGAATCGAAACCGTGTCCGCCGGTAAATCTATCGATTTTCGATTCCAGCTCCCTGTCATTTTGAGTCGAAGCAGCGTGGCAGCTTGTCTTCTTTGCCAGTTCGACCATTTCCTCCGATATGTCTATGCCGAAAACCCGGCATCCGTTTGCCCGTAGAATTTGCGCCGCCAATTGCCCAAGCAGGCCCAGACCTATGACGCATATGAATTCGCCGATTCTTGGATTGGCCTGTCTCACACCCTGCATTGCAATGGCCCCGAGGGTGGTGAAAGCCGCATGATCCAGAGAAACCGAGTCCGGGACCTTAACCACGAGGTTCTGCGGCACCGAAACGATTCCCGCATGCGACGCGTACCCGCCCCCACCGCACGCCACCCTGTCATCCGGTTTGAACTTGTGTTCAGTGTCCATCGACATGAGAACAGTGCCCGCGCTGCTGTACCCCAGTTCCTTGAGTGTCTCCAGTTTTGTACGCACTCTCTTGAGTGTTTCGGAGAATCCTTCCTTTTTGAGCGTATCCAGCACCTGTTTAACGAGGTCCGGCCGCTGCCGCGCTTTCCCGATCAGCGAGGCTTTTGCGGTGGAAACCGTTGAGCGCTCCGTTCCCGCGCTAATCAGGGAGTAGTGATTGAGAACGAGAATATTGCCGGAGTGCATGGACGGGCAAGGAACGTCGTCTACGAAAAGATCTCCGGACTTGAAGTTCTGTATGACCTGCTTCACGATGGCGCGTCCTCTTTTCTGTCGATTCGAGCAAGCCGCAGCCCGGCGCCGGCGGCGCCAGGCGATTGGCCGCAGTCATTGTTATTCTTGCCGGGATTAAAGGATCGAACCGGGTGCAAGGTTGGTTATTTGCCTGCAATGCTTGAAGCTTCTGACAGCCGGCAGGTCATTTGACGATACGAACGTGTTGGACCGTCGGAAGTACCGAGGTTTGAGATTCATACGCCCCCAGGTCCGGCGCCGACCCGTAAAGCACCCGAGTGCCGTCCGACTTTGTGTAGAGCCATATTGGAGCGCCGCTTGCCCACGTCATAGGAGATGCAAGCGTAATGGTGTTCGCGGTGCAAGTCCCGGCCCCACTACCAGAACAGCAAGAATACGGAACGCCGCTTGCGGTGCAATCCGGGTTGCCGTTGTAGACCACAGAAGAGATTTGAACCACGTTACTGACCGTGCCTATGGCTATCTGATCGGGAAAGAATCCACAAGTCCCCGTTCCCGCACCAGTACAGCACGAGGCAGCCATTCCATTGGTGAGATAGCCGGCACTCGCGCAGTCGTCATTATGACTGCCTTGTGCAAGAGACGATCCCCACGAACCGTCCTGGAAGTACATGGCATCGTTTACCACAAGAGTGATTGAGGACGAACCTGAGCCATTGGCGGTCGTCAGATAGGTGCCTTGCCGTATTGCAGGGGAGGCTGCTTGTAAGTGTAAATCCGGAAATACCGGATTAGATAGAGAATCCGACCAGTTCGTGTCTTCGGCGACAAAGATCGGATCGCCATGCCCGGAACACTCACCATATGAATCGACTACGGTACACCAGTTGTTTGACACGGTGTTGCTGGTCAGAACGCCAGCGTATGTATTGCTGGAAAAGTCCGAACCGCTCGCGGTGGTGGCGCCAGAGGCAACTCCTCCCGTGCCGTCGTTTGATTGTACCGGGCCATATCCGTAAAAGATATTATTTATGATGCAATTACTTTTCCCATAGGTTCCATTGCTTATATACCATCTGAGGTTTCCGCCCTGCCATTGCACACTTGCAAGATTTCCGGGTTGCCATCTGGCGCTATGATACACTGTGTTGTTGTATATATGATTATAATTTGGAAGTAATCCAGCCAATGGCACCTTGAGCAAAATGCCATTGTTTTGCGCGTTTACAATTGAATTGAATCTGTGGATTGCCCCTGGCCCCGAAATGGTCAAGCCGTCACCGCCGTCCGTATCGGGAGGCTGGCCCGATGCTCCGTAACGATTGCCTTCGTTAAGGTCATACTCATTCAGATACACGCCGGTGTTGTTGGGGTCCTTCCACCCCTCGGCCGGAAGTTGGACATTTCTCCCGCCCCACTGGCCGTTATAGTCCGGTGGATATCTTCCTATGAAATTTCCGTTTACCGAACACAGCCCGGATGTGCTGCATCCCTCGTTATGGAAAAAATTATTCCTGACGACATCGTACCTGGAATAAACCTCCAGATTATGATGACCACCGCAATAGAAAGTATCATTTTCTATGGTATTGCTGCCACTGCTTCCATCGTAATCCGGGACACCAATCTGTACGCCTCCTGAATAGATCAGGGACGTTTGGGTGCAAGTGGATGTACCGTTTGGGTCTATGACGATACATGATGTACCGGACGAGCAGTCGACCGAGGTGGCTTGAGGACAGGAACACGATGCGCCTGAGCAAGTGCATGAAGCAGACCCGGTACATGAGGCAGTACAAGACGTACCTGCCGAATTCCTAAACGTATTATTATGAATCCAATTCTGGGTTGATGGGTGGCTGCAAATACCTGTTGTGTCAGCCGCCGCACAATCTCCTGTATTGCCGTCCCACACCTGCTCATAAGAGCCGCTAAACCCTGCATCGAACACGCTGTTGGTGATCTCATTATGTGAACTGGCTTCTATATCAAAAAATCTGACGCTCGCGCATGGGGGAGAAGCATTTAAAGTCGGTGTCGGGTTAAGAAAAGTTATCCCTGTTATTTTGACATAGTTCGACCAGCCCATAAAAAACCCCCAATAGTACCATGTGCCGCTGTTACAATCTCCGTTATTTTGAACACACGGGCTTTGACCGGGAGCGGCTGAAAAGATAATCGGATTCTGAGCGGTCCCGTTCACATTCCAAAGATAAAATTGTGTGTTGTAACAAGAACTCCCCTGCTCCAAGTAAACCGTATCTCCAGCCTGTACGCTAGTCAGGGCGGTCTGAAGACTGCAATAATTTGAGCCAGGATCAGTTGTGCCCACGCAAGTAGACCATGTCGATGAACCTGAAGGCGAGACCCAATGGGTTCCGGCCCACACAGGGGATGCTATTAGACAGCAGATGAAGATAAGGATAAACCTAATGCGCATATACCCCTCCTTGTCAGCGTTCCGGCGAAGTAGTCATAAAGCTGAGAAACGGTATCCCCTGCCTGTAGATGTGAATTTGCCGTACTGAGGGAACAGTATTGCCCCGATCCGGGATCGGTCGCGCTCTGGCGTCCCGCCGCGTTCCAAGGGCTGAATTGTCGGTGGGATGAATCCAATAGGTGGCGGCTTCGGCGAATACTGGCAACGAGCAGAAAAGCAGCATCAGGAGTATCTTTTTCATTATCGTAATCTCCGTACTACGTTACCGTAATCCAAATACATCGCGCAATCAGCAATCGCAATGTTAGCGACGCTTTTGTATAAGGAAACGAAAGAGGCTGAGCACAAAACTAAGTATGATCGCGTCGAAAGAAAAAGCCTCATATTCACATCATGCAAGATGAATGCCGCTCCGAGATGCCGCCCCCCAATATACTCCGTACTGAAGAACTACTCCCCGAAGCAGTTAGTGTCGTATTCCATGAATGACTTGGAATTTAGGCATACACCTCGTCACCCCCCCGGGGTTCAGAGCCGCTGGCACGTAGCAGGTCCAGTATTGCGTTCGAAAGTCTGGATTCCCGCCAAAACCTGCGGGAATGACGAACGCAGTTTTTTACCGTACTTATTATATCTAAAAACTTGGGGGATACAGCATTAGGAGCCGATCCGCTTTCATCACGCGGGTGGTTTCTCTTAAGAGCAGCCTCAACAATTGGTAACACGGCCAGCATGAGAATCTCGGATGAATCTACCTTTTAGCCGGCAACAACGTGGCCTGCGGGCGCTGTGACCGCAGACATCATGTTCAGACACTCTGCACCTTGCTGTATCAAGGATTTCAAAAGGCATGGACAACGGCAATGATTTGAGTTTTACGGGCTTAAAATCGACGGCATCTTTATACCAACGGATTGCATTTTGTTACGTAATGCTATGAACATGAAACCAACATAATAAACGGCGGTATTTTTAGCTCCATAATACCTGATCCATTCTTTCCATGTCAGCCTTCGTTTTCGCTCCATCACTTCCTTCGCCAGTTCCGGATTTCTCTCATGAAAAGCCAGGCATAACGACTTATCGCACCAGATAGACACTGCTCTCTTATAAATATTATCAGAAAGCCTATGCTTATAATATAAATACATTTCCATTTCACATAGCGACTTCCAAAACCGCAAGTGTTTTACAGCGTCTTTTGTGTTGCTGGCTGACTCATCGAGCACTCGATAGGTCGCCAGGCATTCTGGAATGTATACAACCTCGGATCTTAAAGCAAGCTCTGCAAATAGTTGAACGTCCCCCAACGGGAAAGTGTCAGATTGGTGCAGATAGGGATCTCCTTGAACGACCTTTTGAACCAAGTCTCTCCGACACATTGCAGTGCACGTCCATGGCCAGTTTCTTAACTTGACGTCACCGAGGATTTCTTCGATGCCCAGCCTTAAAGGTGACCGATATCCATCAGAGTACCTGACGCTTCTTTGCAACTCGCCGGAGTTTGTATGGTAGACATCGCAATCGGCAAAAACCATCCCGCATTCGGGGTGACTTTCCATATAGTCCACCTGCATTTGCAGTTTGTCAGGCCGATGCCAATAGTCATCGCCTTCGCAATAGGCAATGTACTTTCCCCTGCATGCTTTCATGGTCCTGTTGCCGTTCTTCTTCATGCCGACGTTTTTATCGGACGTGACGACTTTGATGATACCAGGGTATTTTTTCTGGTAGTCAAAGACGACCTCGCGAGTGCCGTCCGTCGAACAGTCTTCGCCTATTACCAGTTCGAATGGAAAGGCCGTCTCTTGCTGCAGCACCTTTTCAATTGCCTGTGCAACAAAGGGAGCATGGTTGTACGTAATCATCTTGACACTGACCAGAGGCTGGGTCATCCGCTCACTCCTTAGAGGCCGGCCGGCTCAAAGGTTTCCTTATCCAGGGGTGCCAACTCTGGAGAAAGAGATTCGATTTGATACTTCCTGCCTGATTTCGTCGAACGCGGCTAATCGGAACGCCCAGCACAGGCCCAGATATATGCCCGTCCCGGTAACGACCTGGGCTGAAAGCATGAGCAGGTTGTTGGGAAACCGAAGCAACCCGACGGCAAAGGCAGTCGCGCCCATCACGACGGCTGCCGCCAGATACGGAAACAAATCTTTCAACTGCTCTCCCGGGCTATAGTCGATCAAAATTCGCGTGTAATAGCTGTTCAAATAGCAGGAAACCACCGACGTTGCGATCATGCCGTAAATCATGGCGGATATGCCCCAACGCCAGGTGATCAGGATACTGACGACAATCAGGATTTTCTTGATGATCTCCAGGCGCAGGAACAAGTCGGAGCGCCCCATGGATGTGAGTATATTCAGATTCATGGCATGCACAGGATAGAGCAGTCCCAAAATGCAAAGCAATTGCAGGTAATGAACGCACCCGGCCCACTTTTCCCCCAGGAGGATTAACACCAGCGGACGACAGGTGACCGCCAAACCCGTCATCAGGGGGAAATTCAGCAGCACAAGCGCGCCCAGGGCTTTTTTCAATCCTTTTTTCAGCCGGACCGGATCGTCCTGGCTTTTTGAGAACACCGGGAAGGTGACACGCCCCACGACGTCCGACAACGTTTGCGACGGCAGTTCCTGCAGGGTTTTCGCCCGAGTAAAGAATCCCAGGTCGACCGCGGAAAACAGCCTGCCGATCACCAGGAAATAAATGTTTTCAAACACCCGGTTGAGCAACCCGGAAAAAAGCAACCGCGAACCAAATCCGAACATCTTCTGCAGGGCGCCGAAGCTAAATGTCAGCGCGGGCCTCCACGGGCTGAGGACCCACAGGCAGGCGGTGCGAAAAACGGAGTTCGACACCTGCTGAGCCGCCAAGCTCCAGACCCCGAAGCCGGCAAAGGCAAATCCGATGCCAACGGCGCCTGAGAGCAGCCCCGCAAACAGGCTCCTTTTTGTCTGGGCCTTGAAGTTGATATCCTTGGTCAGCAGGGTGTCCTGGATAACGCCAAGGGAACTGATGAAAATCGTCAACGACAGCACCCGCATCAGGGGAGTGAGGATTGGCTGGTTGTAGAAGTCGGCGACCCACGGGGCAATCAGGCACAAGAACCCGGTCGCCAATACGCCCACGAAGACGTTGAAGTAGAAAATGGAACAGATGTCGGCAGCGCTGGCCTCGCGCTTCTGAATCAAGGCCGCCCCGAACCCGCTTTCCACAAAAGTCTGCGCAACGACCGTAAAAATCATCAACATCCCGATCAGGCCGAACTGCTCGGGCAACAAGATCCGCGCCAGGATGACGCCGATGATAAACTGAATCCCACGCATCACCACTGACTCAAGAAAACTCCACGAGAGGGCATTGATCGTCTTATATTTGAGACTGGGCACCATTTTCATTGGTTATTACGATCCTCAGTTCAGGTCCCAACGACAATCACTTCTTTGCAGCGGTCATTTGAACACGAGATTCCTGTTCCATCAAGAGGACTGTTGTGTAAAATCTCCCCGCCACCTTTCGAAGCAGTCGATCACTCATATGTGGCAGCGTGCGTCTCAATGGTGTATCTTAGTAGTATCGAATAACATAGCGACCAGACCCATCTACCTGTTCAACATTAGTGGAACACGATCTGTTCTATTGAATATACTACATGGCTCGACTAACATCTTCGTTGCATTTGCAACAGCATCTGATGAGAGCAGTATCGTAAGTGGTATCCCTAATGACGTTATGACACAAAAGCAATATACGTTAGATATTGTCATTAGAATCTTAGAGCATCCAAGTGGATATAACAACAGGCTATGCAAAAGATATACATACATACTTCTTTGTCCGATGGTACTAATAATCGATTTTGACTTTGGTATAATATACATAAACGCGAATCCAGCTGTAATGGCAGTAACATAGGTCGCCATCCTGCATAGCATGCAAATCCAAATCGGGATGTTAGTCTCATCATATAATTGATTATGACGAAACAGTGACTGATGTCTGCCATTTAGTATAATTGAACATATAACGGCACATACCATAATAATTAGAGACAAACTTATAAGCGACTTAGTCTTGCTAGAGTTAATGAAAGTATCTGAGAACAACACATTGGTTTTCATATAATAACCTAAGATGAAAAATGGGAAAAATGCCAGCATTCTGGAACTGCTGAATACGAGGCCGTATTTTGGCAATAAACCACCCAATAAACCAATAACGATTGAGAGTGCTACCGGATTTCGCAGTTTCATAAAATATGGCAGAACTAATCTCCAGCAGAATAAGCAGAATAAATACCATAGTGCGTATTCCGGCGTTAATACACTTCTTAGCAGACCCTTTGCTGTAATCGGACCAGTATCGTACGCGTATTGTATTGTAATAAATATAAGTTGAAAAACGATAAATGGTAGTAATATCCTGTAAACATGTTTCTTAATACTGTAAATATCACTGTCTCGCTTGCTGAGATAGCCTGATATTAAGGTAAACATTGGCATGTGAAATACATAAATGAACATATGTATCTGTTTACCGATGTCAAACATATAATACATTTGTTGGACAATGTGACCAATAACTACCAAAAAAATCAGGCACCCCTTGACGTTGTCGATGTATGCGTTGCGGTTTTCAATGGCATCTCGCAATTCAAGCATCCTATCTTCCCACTTGCGACACTTATCTACTTGCCGCATGAAGAGGAAGCCGGTCTCAGAGGTGATTTCGTAATCCTTGAGTCCGATGAGAATTGATCTGTCTAAGCTGGGATGAATGGGCTAATTTTTTGCCTTTTAACGACCGCTGCCATGCCACTCCTCCTTACTTTGACTAATCTACAGGCAAAACTCGGAGAGCTTAAGCGAATGCAGAGTGGTTTGAACACATATTCACGCATGATCCAGGTTGACGTCTCGGATTGAACACAGCGAATATCGCTACGGACTATCCCTTCCATGGCAGAAGGCATCTCTCGCCTTGCCCATGAAAGAGGAATGTTCAGTCGTTCATTTCTTGCTGCACATTCATTGCATCAGCTCAATTGTCACTTGTATTGCATTTCTTTGACGAACAGATCCTTGTAACCCCTCAACCCGTGTCGAATCCTGAAGGCAGACGGGGCGACCGGTCGATCCTCGATCCAGGCAACGATTGCTCGAGGCAGATCCAGTCCTGCCAGATGAAGGAAGGGGTAGACCCCACTAAATCGTGGATTCATCTCCAGGACAGTGGGCACTCCGTTTTGGACTATCACATCCACGCTAAGGTTGACGGGATGGTGGGTAATCTGTGCCAATTTCGCTCCGAACCGTTCCAGCGCCGGGTCGTTTTCAACCAGTGCATCGACCGTTTCGCCACCCCACATCTGATTCTTTCTGACAGCATAGGTGCTGATATACCTTCCTTGCAGGTCGGTCACGACATAGGCAGCGCTCTCCTGGCCTGTCATCTTCTGCTGGATGAGGACTGCGGCCGATTCATCGTAATTTGGAGAATAGACAATAGGCGTACGTCGGATGAGCGACTGGATGTGCCTAAATGTAAAATCGAGATCTTCCAGGGAGTCGACTTGGTGCAGTCCATGCGAGCCAAAGCCAATACGCGGCTTGAGGATCAGTGGAAACTTGATGGCACCGTCACGCAATGCGTTTTTCGCCTCATCCACTCCACAAAAGGTGAGTGGGACAGCAAATCCATTGGATTGACAAAACCGCCAGGTCTCATATTTGTCAAGGCAAATCCGTGCGAACTGTTCATCCGGAAATAGTGGGAAGGTGCCAATATCCAAAAATGCCTGTCGATGACTCGCCAGGCAAGCAATATCAAGATCATGAAGCGAAAGCAGAACTCGCGCCTTGTGGTGACGGCAGATTTGGAGCAACTTTGGGATGTACTCGGGATGGTGAGATGGAGGCACGAGTTCGCTGATGTCGGATTCGAGCATACCTGGGGTGCAAGGGAAACAGTTGACTCCTATGAGTTTTCCGCGGCCGTTGAGTGCCTGTTTGAAATAGTTAACTAGATATGAGCGTCGGCCAACACTAGTGATGACAATATTCATATACAGCTCCCAACTATTTCGGAAAAACGATATCTAAGCCAATCCAAACCCGCACCCACATTTTCCGTCCTTTTCCAGAGTGATGAAGTCAAGCCTATTCGTTGCCAGGAACCGCTCCGCCTCACTGTTTTTTCGGACTGATGCACCGTGTCAATGCAAATCGGCTTCAAAAGGCCTCCGTCAGGCTGCGAATCACCCGCGCAGGATTACCATACGCCAGGACACCTGGTGGAATATCCTTAGTCACAATGGAGCCGGCCCCGATATAACTCTGTGCGCCAATCCGGAGTCGTTCTACAACACAACTTCCAATCCCGATCCAGCAACAAGCTCCGACATGAACATCGCCACCGATTCTCACACCGGGGCAGACATGCACACCATCGTCTATCGTCGAGCCGTGACAGATTACGGCTGAATTATTAAGGATCGTGTATCGCCCTATTTTGCATCCAGGGTCAACGATAACACCCGCCCCCACAACAGTACCCTCACCAATTATGGCACTATCAGAAATGACGGCGTCCGGGTGAATAAGAGTGACAAGTTCAAAACCATCGTTCTTCAGCGACTCCGATTTCTTTACCCTCATTGAACAATGACCAAAACCCAAGGCAATATGCCTGATACCTTTTTGTTTGAGCGACGCCAAAGCCTCTTCGCCGCCTAAGAAAGGCTTTCCGGCGAATGTCCCAGCCATCCGATCGCAGTTGACATCGTCAATAAATCCTACAACCTCCCACAACCCGCACAAGCTTGCAATATTGGCTACGACTGCAGCATGCCCGGAAGCACCCCATATAACCAAAGGCGTTTTAGTCATATAATGTTCCGTCTCTTAGTCAATAAAACAGTCCACTGCCATATTCAAAAAAACTACTCCCTTTGGGGCTCTATTTATTCTCTAGAAACAGATTCATTTCCGTTCTACTGAATGAGTTGCGTTCATAAAAATCCCAATTTGTCGGGCCTTCAGGCCTAAACTCGGCAGGAAGGACTTCGGTCTCTGTTCTGAATCGACGTTATGATCTCGCAAATCCTCTCGACATCCGACAGCTCCAGGCCATCGTAAATCGGAAGAGTCAATACACGGTCAGCGGCTCGGCGAGCCGCGGTCAGCGGGTCACTCACCGGAACGCTGCGGTAACACGAAAAATCGCAAACTAAAGGGTAGAAATACCGGCGGGTATATACATTCCACTCCTTGAGCTTTCCATACAAGGCCTCACGGTCCATCCCAAATTCCTGCTCATCGACTTCGATCGGCATATACGCATAATTGTAATTTACATCGGGTGGTAATGACGGGACCAGACGAATTCCGGGGACCTCCTTGAGCCGCTCTCGATAAAGCTCTGTAATCGATGCGCGGTTTTGCACTATCCGATCGAGGTATTTCAAAACGTGAATACCCATCAGCGCCTGAATTTCGTTCATTTTAGCGTTGGTGCCCGGCATGACCACCTCGACCTCGTTCTTGAAACCGAAGTTCTTCAGATAGTCAAATTTGCTCTTCAGCCCGGCCTCTTTGAAACTCAACATCCCTCCCTCCAGGGAGTGGAACAACTTCGTGGCATGAAAACTGAACATGCTCAAATCGCCAAAGTGAGCGATGGACTTGTTGCCTACCGTTACCCCGAATGCGTGAGCAGCATCGTAGAGGAGTCTCAAATTGTGCCGTCTTGCAATGTCGGCCAGCCGATTCAGTTTACACGGATGGCCGTAGACATGAGTGGCAAGAATGGCCGAAGTCCATGGGGTAATGGCCGCTTCGACTTTTTCGGGGTCGAGGGTATAGTAATCAGGCTCAATGTCAACGAATATGGGCCTGATCTTGTTCCAGAACAGGGCATGAGTTGTCGCCACGAAGGTAAAGGGGGTGGTTATCACCTCTCCCGAAATTTCCATGCCCTGCAGCGCGATCTGAAGGGCGAGGGTACCGTTGTTGAACAGGCACACATTGTCCGTCTCGAAAAAATTGCACAATTCGGCAGTAAAGCGCTTGAGGACGGGGCCGTCATTGGTTAACCAGCGGCTCTCCCAAACCTCTTCCAGTGCTGTTGAAAACTCGCTCAAGGGAGGCAGGAAAGGCCTTGTCACATATATAGGTTTTTCAAACGGCTCTATCACTTGTCACCTCATTCATCACGATATCGCGACTTCTTGATATATAGTCAATTTGTGATTAGATATTTTTCCTTGATGATTTTCACCCCTGCGTATGCCAATATTTTTCCAATATGATCGAAGTCCTTTATAAGAAATTTAATGAAAAGATGATGGCCTCCAATCTGTAACAAGAGAAGAGCCGGCGTATACAACAGAATAGCGGCCGCCGACTTCAGTACGTCGACCAAACCATGGATACCATTTTCTGAATTGGCTTGGGCGACCTGTCCACGAAGCAGAGCACGTTTTATCATAAATTTTCTTTTCACTCTTTCGTCTGGTATAACTTCATATACCATGGCCTTTTCACAGTAGAAAATTTTGTGCCCTTTTTCCATTGCCCTCTTGAAAAAATCACGATCTTCGCCGCCGCTTCCAAATTGTGGCAGAAACTTTTCATCCATGCTGTTGAAGATCCGACGTTCAACAAAGGCATTCGCTGTGTACGTCGATTCAAATTTGAGGATTTCCCCTGTGCCTTGACGAGTACATGAAATACACTTTACATAGAATTTTCCTCGCTCTATCCATGGTTCGGGCTTTGATTCGAAAATTGGAAGTACGGGGCCGATCACACACGCCGCGTTTAATTGTTTGGCCGTTTTAAGGATCAAATGCAGCCAATCATCCGCTGGAAGTTCATCGTCGTCTATAAAGGCAATGTAGTCCCCTGTGGCATTCTCAACCGCTTTATTTCTTGCCAGTGCAATGTTTTGGATTTCTTCGACGAAATACGCTAACTGATACGATACGCTTCTCCTGGTCTGCAATATTACTCCCTCTGCCGACCTCATAAAATCGTTATCCACAACGCAGACCGAGTAGGTAAATTCATCGTGAGTTATTTGTGACTCCAATTTATCGAGAAGCATTCTGAGCCTTACCGGCCTCTTATATGTACATATGCACACACATATGTGAGTTTTAGGAAATATCACTGGAATCCATCCTTGTAGATATTCTAATGTTAAGCATATGCAGTAAACACGATAATGTCGGGTTCAGTAAGTTATTTAATATTGTCGACCAGCGGCTTCCCTGTGCAAGTCGAGTTAATGCGTGGCAGCAGGCTATCAGGATGTATTTGTGCTTATTCAACATGATCGTGGGATTACGAATTCAGTCTTAAGTAATAGTTCATCGCACGTTTTCAGCTCTAATGAGCCACCCGTCCGGATAAATTTTTTCTTTGACCCATACGTATATTTCTGCTCTCGGTTCTCAAAAAGCAGTAGTTGACGATTGCACGGTGTAATTTGTTGTCGGAAAATTCATCTTTTTATGGACTCCGGAAATTCATCTTTATTTGTGCCTGCGCTTTTGGCGAGAATTGTAAAGAGTGAATTGGGATTGCGGTCGATCACCTCGATGGCATAATTATTAGTCTTAAAAAAATCAAGAACAGCCAGTTCGGAACTTCCCGAAAGTTTGAGCTGTGGGGGATGGATTTCAACTACCCAAACGGGCCGAGTCGTTCGAATCAAATTCGCTGCTCCGCGAAGTACTTCGTATTCAAAACCTTCTACATCAACTTTGATCACGTTGGGAGTGATTCCTATTTCGGCAAAAATGGAATCAAGGCTTCGTACTTTAATCTGGATCTTCGTTATCGGCACGCTCGGTTGATACTTTCGGTTGATTTGGGTCACTGAGTCCACAAGACTTCCGGACCTGGCGTTTCCCTGTGCGAAGAAGGAGGCTGTGCCGTCCTCTGAGCCCAGACCGATGTTGAAGGGCTTTATGGGCGAATTCAGGGAAGCATTTTCATTTAGGACATTAAATGCAGCAGAAGGTTCGAAAGCGAACACTGTGCCTCTTTCTCCTACGATACGAGCAGCAAAAACGCTCCACGGGCCGAAGTGGGCTCCCACATCGACAAAAACATCGCCCCTCCGCAAGTTGTTCCTGATGGCTGTAGCCATATAAGGTTCATAGCGATCAACGATGCTCTGCCAGCCTTGGACACTGAACCACACCCACTTTCCGTTGAAGTAGGATGGCAGGGCCAGCGTATGAAACCTACGCCCCAGCCCCAATAAAATGGCGTCCAAAAACCGATGCACAAAATGAAAACGCCTAAATGTTAGCATACTGTCGTCCATGCGGGTTCATGTACAAAACTTATCCGGATAATATCAACTTCATGCCTCCTTGGAATAAGGCTTAACAAGAATAAAGCCAAATAAGGTGATCTAAATCTCAGATCTTTCCTCATACCTGACCTCTCATTTTGTTTCAGAAGACTTTGGCAGACATCAAACCGGCTTACAAGGTGGGGTTTCCTGACCGCTTACGTAATAATCGTTTCTATGCCAAATAGCGACAGAGCCACTGCCAAAAAATCGCGTTTGGGTGCTGGTGAGAGGTACCTCCTGCATCCATTGGTCAAAGAACTCCCTGTACCGGGGGTTAATGTAGATTACCCACAATTCTCGTTTGCGCCTTCGCATTTTGTCGGCTATTGCCGACATTACGGTATGGTCAAAGGGATTACAAAGATAGATTGCAATAGGACCATTAGGGAGTTCGTATTGGATGACATCCTTGTAAATAATGGTTCCGCACAACGACATCTTGGCGAGATTATTTCTGGCTATTTCGGCCAGATCTTTGACGAACTCAACTCCTATCACATTCTTAAACCCCATTTCGGAAGCTACTATCAGGGGTCTTCCTTTGCCACAACCCAAATCAATGAATGTTGCACTCCGAGGCAAAGGGTCAAGGAGACATTTGATGTGGTTTTCGGATACGGTCCCATACTGGACCCCATGTTTTGCGTTAGGAGAATCAATTTTAAATCGCCAGAGTCCAAGGATTCCGCTTGTATCTGTGCCACGTTCAATGTCAAAGGTATCGCAACCGTCCGCTGCTGTGCCCATAAGCCTGGATACGGCGTCTTTGGTTACTTGAATAAATCCTTTATTACGGATCTGAAGAATTACTTTCGCCGTTAGGAGTCGCAAGTTCATATGGAATCTCTCCATATTCGACATAATTGAGAGATTACTAATTTTGTCTTTATTAATAGTTCATCGCAGGATTTCAGCCTCAGTGAATCACCTGCCCGGATGAATTTCTCATTTGGCCGATACGTATGTTTCTGTTCTCGGTTCTGAAAAAACAGTAGTTGACGATTGCACGGTGTAATTTGTTACCCCTCTTTCGCCACGAACCATCCATCAAGTGGACCCCGTATGTTCCGAACTGGTTCCAATTCTTCCTATCGAATATATTGTCCGGAAAGAGCACGTTCACAGTGGATTGAAGGGCGGGATTTTCGGCGTAGGTCCTGGAAACGAGCCCCGGCCCGGTGGTGCAGATGACGTATGCATTTTTTCTAAATAGCCAGGGAATGGATTCCAGCATAATGTCGGCCCACTCGGGGTGGGCTTGCGCCTTGACACAATTTTCTATAACCGCACGAACAAACGGATGCCCTGGCGCAGCACCGAATGCATAGTTGCCTATCTCCCAGTGCATATCGTATTCTTCTCTCAAATACCGGCTAATACCGATTCTCTCAAATGTGAACGCACAGCTATTCGTAAGAAGGTCGGATAGAGGTTCATACAATAAAAAATCCAGGTCGAAATAGAAACCGCCAAAATGATAAACAGCCAGGTATCGAAAAAAATCCCATTTCTGAATTGGAAAGCGGAATGAATTGAAAACTTTTTTGTATTCAGGAAAGTGCGCGTTCATGAAATTGCAAATACGCATTTCGTCAAAAAAAAGGTACTCAAAATCGGGATTCAGCAGCCTCACATTGGCTGCAGCAGCCCTCGAAATCAGCGGCAAGGCTAAACAACCTCCCCATATTTGAATAATACGCTTCGGAATGCCTGGACTCGTGCTAGACATCACGATGCCATCCCCCTTTGGCGACTACAACTTTTGCGGCTGGTTAATAGGGATCACAGCCTTTTGTTCAAGTAAGCAAATGCGTCCAGGATGCCGGCGGCGGCCGTGTCGTAGTTGAACTCGACCACCGTCCGGCGTGCGCACTGCGAAAACGATTCCCACTTAGACTGATTCGAGAGCAACTCGCCTGCAGCCGATGCCCAAGCCCGGGCATCGAGAGGCAGGACAAACCCGTTTCTCTCGTGCAGGACCAGCTCGCCGGCGGCGGCCGTCCATTCCGTCGTGATCACCGGAGTCCCGGCGACCATCGCTTCGTTGATGACCACACCCCAGCAGTCACCCGAGGTGGGCAGCAAAAGCAAGCGGCTCTCCGCATAGTATTCCGGCAGGGCCGCGTGAGGGATGAAACCGGCGAATTCGAAACAGACGCCGTGTCGCTCGAAGATTTTGCGCATCTGTGTCTTCAAAGCTTCGTCACCCTCTCCGATAATAAGCGCACTGCATTTTCCCAATCGGTTTTTGATGCCGGCGCACACTTCAGCAAAGAAGACTGGATTCTTCACCTCCACGATGCGACCGGATAACATCACATCGAAACGCCGCTCCAACCCCCGGCCGGCAAGCCGGCTATCGAAGTAGTCGTTGTCCGCCACCAGGTGGCTGAGAAAGCACTGCTCGCCCACAATCCGGTTGTTATAGTGCCTAAACATCGCCAACGTCTGCCGGCTCGTTCCCACAAAGGCATCGCCAAACCGGTTATAAACCACACGCCGCGCCAGGCGCTGAAGACGGCCGATACCCCGATCCCGACCCAGCCATGTATCATCCAGCAGGGCCATTTTCGTTCCGAGCAGGCGGCATAAACCCATGGCCAGCCAACCGCTGGGGTCTTTCATGGAGGTAAATACAAGGGCCACGCGCGGACGCTGCCGAAGGAGGAACGGCACAAGCCAGGGGTTGAAAAACCGTTCGGTCCCGCCTCTGTTCAGCGTGATTGCTTTCAGAATCGTCTTCGGGTGGCTCCCCATCCTGAAGGTCCAGAGACGACGCTTCTCGTTGCCCTTGAAGTAAATGACATGTAAATTGCCCGCCAGCTTCCGGTAAACACGCTCGAAAACGGGTTCGCGCCAAGGGGTCGGAATGTCACTTATAATGAGGTAATCCATTACTGTAGCAACCCGTTGCACAGCCGTTACTTAACGGTTTTGATCGTTACGGCATGGTCTAAAACAGGTGTAAGACGAGGGCCGCCGGTCTAACCTTTGGGCATTTGCTGGAAGATGGCGTCCATAATTCTCGCAGTTCGGCGGATCTCAGCCATAGGAATCGGGTCAGGACCACCTTCTCGAATGGCACGATAGAAGAGCTCCATCAGTTTCCTCATACCGAAGTCCATCTGGAACTCCTTCCGGGCGAACTGGCGCATGTTGGAAAGTGTGTTGCGCGCCTGCTCACGGGCATGGGCCAAGGGCGCCAAAAAGTAGCGCAGATAACTTTTGTGCCGCGACGGCGGGATTCGGAGCACGGTGCGATAGGTGTTATCGAGCACGAGGTTGCCGGTTTTCCCAAAAAGGCGGAGTTCGTTGGACGCCGCACCGAACTGGGTAGTGAACAGGAAGAAGGCCGTTGCCCCCCTGTCGTCGCGCAGCACAGCCCGCACCTCGTCCACGATGTCTGCGTGGCTGCGTTGAACCAGGTAAGGACTGGAAAAACTGATGGACAAGAGCTCCGGCAGATCGCCATCAAGGAACTCCGCAATCTTGGCAACGCCGTGACTGATGAGGTTATGCAACAGCGAGCCGGGCAGTCGCCGGACCCAGTGGTTCGGGTCGCTGATAACGGCCTTGCCGTAAGTGGGTTCGTCGTGCGAAAAGCACTGGATGCACTCCATATGGACTGGAGGACCGCCGAGGAAGCCGTCTCGGACAAGCCGGCGCAGGCGCACAGCCTCCGGACTGAGCTGCAGGTTGTGACCGGCCGTAACGCGTAGGCCCTTGACCTGCGCCAGGTGAAGCAACTCGTCGGCTTCGGCCGCGTTCACGGTGAAGGGTTTTTCAATGTATACATGGCGCCCGGCTTCCAAGCACAACCTGCCCAACGCAAAATGCGAATGAGCGGGTGTCGTGATGTGAACGGCGTCGATTCCACCGGAACGAAGCATTTCCGCCGCATCCGTAAAGACGGCAGGAATCCGAAAGCGATCGGCAAGCTGGCGGGCCATCAACTCGTCGGTGTCACAGGCTGCGACCAGCTCGCAGTCTGGCAGATAGCGCAGTTGATCCGCATGCTGGTCGGCAACCATGCCGCAACCGACGATCGCTACCCGGGTTTTCCGTAGCTTAGCCATTAGTTGGATACCCTGAGCCATTCTTCTGATAATCGAAGTACCGCTGTAATGCCTCATGCATGGGCACACGACATTCCCAGCCCAGGCGCTCTTTCAGTTTCCGATTGGAGTAATCGTGCCCCTTCCAGGCAAACGCGCACATCCGGCGATTGAATACGGGCGGCAATTGTCCCCTGGACCGTTTGGCATACCACTCCCAAAAGGCGCACATGGCGTAGGCTGTCGTATAGGGGATCGGCACAGACCAGAAATTTCGCACCTGCTGTTTGTAGGCCCTCAAGAAGTCCCGGCTGGTGGGCAGTTGATCGTCCACGACATTGAACGCCTCGCCTTCGACGCCCTCAACGAGGCCGGCGAGAACGACGGCCTCGGCGCAGTTTTCGACGTACGTCAACGGAAGGCGCCCGCCTCCGCCAAGGTGCATGAAAAAGCCAAACGTGTCCATACCGACAAAGCCGGGGATGGCCTTCTTGCCCGGGCCGAACACAATTCCGGGCCGCACCATCGTGAACGGAACGCCAAAGCGATCGTGGTAGTCCCGAACCAATTCGTCCTGTTTTAGCTTGCCGTAAGCGTAGGCGTCATGGCGCTCATCCAGGTTGGTCTCCAGGGGGCAGGTTTCATCCCACAGTTCGCCCCGCTTGAGCCCGAAGTTGGAATAGACGGAAAACGAGCTCACATTCACGAAGCGTTTGAGCCGCCGCCGCTGGACAAGGGCGTCCAGCAGGTTCCGGGTGGAGATGACCGAACCTTGAAAACAGAGCGGGAAGGACTTGCCACGGCCGGCTACCAGGTGATAAACGATTTCGGCTTCCATAGCCATCGTACGGCATTCTTCCCGGGAAAGCAGGTTGGCCTCGATAATCCGGCAACGGTCTGCCTGTTCCTCCGGGATTGCGGCCTGCAACAGGCGCAGATCGCTGGACCTTCTCACGTTACAAAGCACACGTTCAAAACCCAGCCGCAACAGCGCCGCCACCACCCTGGAGCCTACGAAACCAGCGGCGCCTGTCACCAGAACAGGGGCGTTCCTAGATGTAATCCAGTCTCGATGAATGCTTTGCACAGAAATTCTTTCGTATCTACGGCCGCCTCAGCACCCATGCTCCATGATAACCTGCGGGAGCCACTCTTTCGGGAGATTTGGCCACAGCCCCGCCGGAGCAGAATGTAAGGAAAATAATGATCGCTGCAAAATGGGCCGAAAACCAATCGAGTGATGACTCCGTAATGTTGTACAGGAGGAACATGAGCAGTAAACAAATCCAGAAGGCCCCCCAGTCATAATCTATGGTCAATTCCCGGTGGGCCTTCCGGCAGCACGAGAGTAGAAATACAGTAATCAGCACCAGTCCTGCAAATCCATAGTCGATAAGCACCTCAAGGTAGCCGTTATGGGCTTCGTTCACCTCTGCGAGGCCGACTGTTTGTGTAGTCCAAAATCCTCCAACGCCGTGGCCCACTATGGGACGCTGCATGGCACGAGGTAAAAGCCGGTCCCAGATTTCGGTCCGGTCCGTGAATGTCTCGTCTCGACCCAGAACGGGGGCCCAGGAGCTTAACGTCCCTCCATGAAGGAACGGCGTCAAGGTGCCGATCACGATTATACCGATAACAACCACGGACGTTATCGCGGTGCTCAAGTACACGCCGCGCTTTCTCAGCATTGAGAAGCCGGCAAGGACCACCAGTCCAAAAGCCAGGCATCCGACCGAGGTGGCGGAATAAGACCCCGGGCCCTTTAAGAGCCAGAGCGTCGTTAACAGCAGAAACACCTCGATGTGGGTCTGATATTTGACAACCGGGATGTCGCACTTCTTCCATCTCCTGAAAAGAACCCAGATAAGGAAAAAGGCAGAGATGAGGCACAACCGGCCGAGACCGTTTTTCTCGAGCGCAACCCCCGTCCACATCTGCCCGCCCGACCAACGGCCATATTGGACCCCGTATGCCGGGAAGTACTTTATGAGAACCTCTGAAAAAGGGATAAGAATGTATAAGGTTCTCCTGAAAATGCTTTGCAGCGCCTGGCGCGGATATTCTTCGGACAATATGACGAAAGCCATGGGGACAACCATAATATCTCTTATCCACCGTTTAAAGGAGATAAACGGAATATCCGACCAACCGATGCTGAGAAACTCGAAGCCTATCAGCAGCATCAACCACGTGTTTTCTCGAAAAACACCGCCCCAGTCGAACCTCCTCCCGGCAAGAATAAAAAAGGCCGCGAAAAGAAGTACGAGCAGCACAGCCTGGTCCAACGGGTTCCCGGATTCGATGCTCTCACCGTAAATTCCAAACCATCTGCAGGCAGATCTGCTCGCGATCAACAGGACCCAGATGGTGGGCACCCAAAGGGCGGACGACGCCGCAGGATTCTGCTTGCGCTCCATACGGAGCAGCAGAATCACGAAAATGGTGCAAAGGAACAAGGCTAATGCAGGAGGCATGAAGTTCCTACTTTGATTCTTTATGCAATTCCATGGTTCATTGCATGGCTGAGCATCTCGGGAGATGCTTGGCTACGTTATGTTATTATGAGTTGTTTCATGCTCCACCCCCCAAGAGAATTCCTGCGAGGTGGTATAATGTCTCAAATCCTAAAACCACCAGCCAGCTTTAGCGTGTAGTTTGTGTCGGGAGCTTGTGACGCTCCTGATCGACAACATCACCGCCGCTTCGTACCCTAGCTGCGACAGAATAAAGAAAATATTTCGATCGAAGAAAAGGGAACTTCCACATATAGCCCTTCATGTATCGTGCTCCGAACCGCTCTTTGAATTTTGCTATCCCCTCTGCTTTCGAACCTTTTTCTGGGTCCATTCTAGCGCCAAAAAAGTCATATCGGCGCACCCCAAGTTCACGGAAAGTTTTGATCGCCTCCCATTGCAGCAAATTCATCGCCCCGGTCAAAGGGCCTGAAATGCTGCCTCCATGCATGTAATAGGCACTGGACCTGCTAAAAGGCATCACAGCACAACCTTGGGCCACACCATCAAACTCAGCGACAGAGACCATCACGTTTTCACCGAAAGCAAGGACTTGACGCTTGAAAGCATTAAGGTCCATTCTGAATCCGATACGCATTTGCCCCATAAAACCTTTTGCCGAGCGCTGGAAGGAGTCCCTAACGAGTCCGTAGGCCGTCTCGATTAATTCCAGCCCGCTTCGGATTTTGACTCCCTTCTTCATCGCATTCCGAATTACATTACGGTGCTTTTGATGAAGACCCCTCCAGAGGTCATCCTCAGTCTGGGACATATCCAATATGTAGCTCCCATAGGGTGCCGCTATAGCGCCGTCCGGATAAGTGCGAAAAATTGAATTGAATGTTGCCGGAACTATCAGGTCGGCTCCCATTGAGCGGAAATAATTGACTGCACTGTTCAGAAATATCTTCTCTTGTTCAATACTCATGTTTCCATCCAGCACAATTGTCTGCACTGGAAAACGAATCAGGCGAAAGATCGGCTTGCGAATTACAGAATAAGGCAGAATGCAGTGCATTTTGCCGGATTCATCCACGCCTCCCAGCCACCCGTATTCACTACTGACTGTTTTCAGGTATGAGTCACAGGCGAAAATCGGGAGTCCAGGGTGCCAATCTATATCAACTGGTACTGCTTTCATCACAGTTCCTCGAGCTTTTTCCGGCTAAACTTGATCTTTGCACCGACGATACACATCGGCGAATTGAGTAACGCAGATACCTTTATCATTCAGGAATGCTAAAATTGATTCAATCTTGTCGGAATCGATGAGATCCTTGGTGTGCCCAATTGCCACAATGGGGCGAAATGTCGAAGGATTCCGCATATCCTCCAGGATTACCGCATTCGTCATTCGGGTCAGTTCTTTCATCGTCATCTGACCCAAATCAAACTTCAATGGGTATCTGAACCGCAGGAAATCCTTGAGGCGGTTATGCACCTTCTTGCCTGTCTGGACTGCTGAAGAACTGTCTCGCTGCATGCCAACCCTCTTGAACGTGAACATTTTCCACGTCGGGACCATTCGGGTATATATGGGTAACTCGAGCAGGACACCTTGGGCGTCAGGAAAATTGACGTTTTCCGTGAACCTCCAAAAGTATCCATTCTTAAGTGCCGGGCGATAATCCAATTTGTGCTGATGCCAAAGTCCACCTTTGTAGATGGATGAATCGACCTTCAATCCCCGTTCAGCCAAGACTGTCACCAGAGTGTGCGAAGGTTCAAACAACAAGTGACCAGCCCGGAAGGAAAAGGGAGTGAAATCCGGAGAGTCAAGTACGTACCGCAGATAATTGATTGAGCGATCGACAACCTCGACGATCCTATGCCGCGGCAGAGCGCACAAATTATACTCGCTCCGGTCCAGCAGCCATTTTCCTTTCTCGTAGCGCGAGTTGTACCACCATGGGTGAATGTGCAAACCCAGCTCAAATCCGTCAGCGCTGAAATGCCGCAATTGCTGCTTCACCAAGTTAATGCCTGGATCCGCTGCATTGGCTTCCATCATATCCAGTTCAGCAACTTCAGCAAAAACCACAAAGCGCGCATTCCATTTTCTAAAGATGGCAGCTAGTTTCTCGGCTGGATCGTAGACCAGTTCTTTGAGGGACCCCTGGCCGTTTCCAAATATTTCGTAGTCAATGGTAAATATGCATTCGATCATTCTTTATCAATTTTACAACAGACCGGGAAAGTCACCCAGGAAATCTGTGCAGTGAAATTATACTAATCGGCAGAATAATTAGATTCTTTCAATAAGGACGGAAAGAGCATACAGCATCCATGCCTGAGACCATCTCATGTACGGGATCCTGACTTTCCAATCGGGGAGAGCCTGGTAATAGAAGTAGCCCCTTTCGTCCCACATGTTCTTCTCAGCCCAACGCAAAACAGAATGAGCCAGGTCAAGACTTCCCGCATAGAGATGGCCAAACTCCACCAGCGTTATGATGCTCTGGGCTATACAATGGATATCGATAGGGTAAGTTCGGTCGTGGAAATATCCCGGCGCGCCGTCTTCACGAAAAAAATGCTTCCGGTAGAAATCGAATCCGCTCCGGATGTGCGGCTCGAACTCAACCGTTCCTGTGTCTTCACAGATCGATTGCAGCGCACATAGATTGTATCCCGTGTGAAAATTGTCTATCCAACGCTGCGTGGGCAATTCACCGTAGTACCACGATCCATCGTCATTCTGCCTGGCCGCCGAGTATCGCGCGACCCTCAATGCAGGCTCAAGGAATTTCTTTTCTCCGGTGTGTCTGTGTACCCGGCAAAAAAGCGCAGCGCCGAGGAAATTCGCATTGTGCACCCTCGCCCTGGATGAAGCGAGTGGATAGCTGAAACAGGCGGTGTTGCCTTCCGACCAATAGAGTTCATTCAGAATGTACTCCGCGGCGCTGACCGCCATTTCGAGAAAACGGGATTCGCGGCCCCACTCGTGCAACTTCAGCAACGAATTTGCGACAAAAACCGTACAGACAAGATTCGGCGCGCCACGAGGGACCAGTACTGTCCGTGTCTGCCACGGGAAGCTGTAGCCCCAGCACCAATAAGGGGTGTCGGGCGAACGGAGTGCCACCAGTCTTTCAGCCATTTCGGAGATATAGTTTTCCCGGTCGAGCAGGCCGAGTTTTTCGAGTTTGAGGAAAGCCGTCAGAAACAGCGCGAGCGCTTTGGGATTCTGCTCTCCGGTTATCCCCAAAATCGGCCGCAGATTGACCGGCAGCCGCTTCAAAACCTGAGTGAAGACAATCCGGCATATTCTGCTTTTGTTAAATGGGGTTGACGCAAAGACACGGCTATTCAAGGCGTCGTATGGATCAAAACCCGCCCAGCGATTTTCCCCGCAATATGTCAGCAGTTTCGGCGTAATTACCCCGAGCGTATGCTGCGGGCTGTTTCCGGTAAGATCAGCATGCATTGATGGCTTTTGCGTTGATAATACTAATGGTTTGTTCGGCGCTGCCGACAGCGGGGCAGGCTGCCCATAAGCGCTAACTTAAGGGATGAGGTCTTTTACTCGTCATTCCGGCGAAGGCCGGAATCCAGTTAGACGAGCCCGTCATACAAGTCCTGCCAACCTGGATTGCTACTTTCGATCAATTTTAGTTTCCAGGCTCGTTTCCATTCCTTCAACCTCTTCTCCCGCCCAATGGCAGAACTCATGCTCTCATGCAATTCATACCAAACTAGATGATGCACACCGTATCGCTTGGTAAACCCTTCTACCGTATCATTCTTGTGTTCCCATACCCTCTTAATGAGATCAGAGGTCACGCCGACATAGATCGTGCCATTTCTTTTGGTCGCCAGGATGTATACGGCGGGTTGCTTGCTCACATGACCACCTGACTGGATTCCGGCTTCCCCGACTTTCGTCGGGGTGACGGCCGGAATGACGAACAAAAACGGCTTCTATGACAGATGAAAACCGCTGGACCCCGGCTCAAAAGCGCTGCCGGGGTGACGGTTATTGAAAGCGCTGCAGACAGCGGGGCCGGCTGCCCGGGTGGTTGGTTCCGAAGCTCAGATCATCAACCTGTCTGCTATGATATCAATAATTCGGGAAGCTGCCTTCCCATCCCAGAGTTCAGGTGGTTCGCAGCTAAACGTTTTGTTGAGTTGCTCATTGGAAGCATTTACGATCGACTGCATTGCCACACCACTGAGGACATTTGTGCCATTCGAAACGGTAACCGGCCTTTCGGTGTTCTGCCTGATAGTGACGCAAGGGACCCCCAGGCAAGTTGTTTCTTCCTGAATACCCCCGGAGTCCGTCAATACTATTCTCGCTTTACTCATAAGGCACAAGAAATCGAGATAGCCCAACGGGTCGATCAGGCACAGCTCACCGGGGGCCGGTCCGGCATTTGTTCGAGAACCGTTTCCATTGAATTTTATGGATTTATCCACCTGGAACGAAGCGATTTGTTTACGCGTGCGAGGGTGAACGGGAAATATGACAGGCATCTTCTCAGAGATCTTTTTCAAAGCCTTCAAGATTTCCAGAAACGATTCCTCATCATCGACGTTCGATGGACGGTGGAGCGTAACGAGCGCATACGGGACGGGCGCCTCCCCCCCGCCATTCGGCTCAACCAGGCCCAGGGAGTGCAATGCTTTGGACTGGGCCGCACGATCCCGAAATGCCAGTAGCGTGTCTATCATCGTGTTGCCCACAAAGTAGATCTTTTCCTCCGAAACCCCCTCTTTTTTCAGATTATCAATTCCGCTCCGCTCCGTTACGAACAGGAAGTCTGAAATATGGTCCGTTATAATACGGTTTATTTCCTCGGGCATGGAACGGTCAAAGGACCTTAGCCCGGCTTCGACGTGGGCGACAAGAGTCCGTTTGCCGTCTCCATAGGTAAGCTTGGACGCAACCAGGGCACATGCCAGAGTCGAGTTGACGTCACCAACGACGATCATCAGGTCCGGCCGATGATCGAGCAAAATGGGCTCGAATCTTCGCATGATCTCCGAAGTCTGGATTGCGTGTGTTCCGGAGCCGACCCCCAGGAAGATATCCGGTTTGGGGAT
>Ga0326728_10007151_pt1 | contig 29160 bp, 23 predicted proteins | sample MB3enrmetagenome_FD_207602 | JGI IMG/M metagenome (GOLD analysis project Ga0326728, IMG submission 207602) | Lab enriched peat soil microbial communities from McLean, Ithaca, NY, United States - MB31MN | ecosystem: Environmental > Terrestrial > Soil > Wetlands > Peat | place: USA: New York... | reverse complement strand
GCCTGCAAGCACGCGTACACATCCTTGGCGATCTCGCGCAGCTCCATGCAATGATCCTCCGGTAGCGATCTCCTGCTTACCAGAACGGTTCGCGCGAGTCATCGCGGCGGAAGGAGTAGAAGCGGCATCCCGCCGCTTCGGTTGATGCCAGGAGGCTAGACCCCCTCCTCTACTTTCACGCCTCAATGTTGACCAACAACGGCGCCTTCCTATAAGGCCTGCCGCATGAAGGCCGTTGCACTCGCGTACCGCTGCGCGCTGGCAGGGATCGCCGCGGGTCGACAGATCCGCGGTACGGTGCAGAGGATGGCGCTGCGCGAGCGCGCACAGCCATGCACCTCGATTCTCAAGCCCCGCGGCAATAGGCAAGTGGACGCGGCGGCGGAAGCGGTGGGTATCCGACATCTCGAACGGCTCAGCGCCGCGGTGCGCCATCCGATCAAGCTCCTGCCCGACGCGAACCAGCCGCCGCACGTCATCGGCACGAGCAAGGGCACGGCGGCGATCTGGGTCTCCTTCGATGCGGTGGACGGGACGGTCAAAGTGGCCGGGTTGGGCAACGATTTGCGCCGCCACAAGATGCGCGCCGCCAATGACGGCGCCTGGGCGCCCGTCATGGCCTTCACTGCCCCTACGGACAAGCAGCCGCAAGATCTGCGCGTGGGAGATTTCATCGCTGCCGCCGTCGTCGACGGGAATCCGACTCGGTACAAGACGTATCCGCAGGAGATCATCGCCGTCCCCGACAGAGATGGCCGCCTCCACACGTACGAGCTGGCCGGCACATACAAACGCCGTCTGTTCACGACCAGCAATCCCGAGCTGGCGCACTCATTCGTGTTCCTGGACGCCTTCCAAGCGTACGACCGGGAGACACACGCGGCCGGCGATGAGGAGCTGGCGGTCGAGGTGTACCGGCGGCTGATCAACCGCCACGACGCCGGCGCCTACGATGTGCTGCGCCATTTTGGCAGCCTGAGCGCGCTGCAACGCCTGATGCTGGGCTGGCACGACGGTTCGCCTTGGTACGAGCCGCAAGGGGCAGCGTTCATCGTCATCAATGAAAACCTGCCCAACCTGATCCCCGCTGTGGCCATCGCTGAAGGCGCAGGCGCGCTGTGCGTCGATTTCGATTGCCGCCCGCTGCGAGCGCGCCGCCTCGGCGCGGGGCGCACGAGCGTCGTCTACGCTGCGAACCGCGACCTTCTCCGGGTAGTGATGCGGCTCATACAACAGGCCCGGCACGCGATTCCAGTGACCGTGCGCCGCGGTCGCCTCCCCGTCTGAGCGCTTCCCGCCTGAGTCGAGACCTCCATCTCCGTCCCTGCGCTTCGTGTCGTCAACTTGACAGTGCACCGTGGACTGATCTACTGCATACCCAGGGGAGGAGGTCTCTCGGCCGTTTTGGCCGAGACGTCGTCTCATAGCTGAGCAACGGTGTGACGCGGAGCAGAAGGAGGGGAAGCGATGACGCGAACATCCGCACTGAGTGCAATGGTGAGTGCAATGGCACTGGCGGCCTGGCTCGTGGTACCGGCGTGGGCCCAGGAGCTCGAGCGCACGGTGCCGACTAGAGCCTTCGATCGGTTCGAGTTCGAAAGCGAGACCAGCGTCGGCTTCTGGGCCGAAGCGGGAGCGCTGTACGAACGCCAGCAAGAGCTGGATCACACTTCGGAGAGCCTCAGACTCCACTCGACCACAGCCTTCGCCCGTTTCGCGTATGGCGGCGAAAAATGGGAAGCTGGGGCGTTCGTCCCGTACCTCGATGTGGAAGGGAACCCGAATGTGAGCGAGAATGGGGTGGGTGACATCCTGCTGGCCGGAAAGTACATTCCGATCCGCAGCGATATCCTCGATCTCGGTGGCGGCGCGGCCGTGTCGCTGCCATCCGGCGATCAGACCCGTGGGCGTGGAAGTGGCGGCGCCGGCCTAGCAGTGCCGTCCGGTGGTCCGAACGAGGGGCTGGGCAGCGGCGAATTCGGTGGCGCCCCGTTTATCACCGGGGCGCTGCACATGGGTGTTGCCGACGTGCGCGCACACCTCGGCAGCGAGTTCTTCACCGGCTCTAGTCACAACGGGGCCGCATCGGACCGCCTCGTGTACGGATTTGGAATCTTTTTGCCCTTCGGCAAGTACGTTGCCTGGCGCAACGAGTTCTCGGGCGTCGACGCGTATGACCTGAAGAACCATCCCACACTCGTCAACTACCTCCCCGGCCTCGACTTCCGGCTGCCCATAGGCAACCTGGATGCGTTGCTGCGCATCACCGGCGCGGTGGGGGTCAGCGCCGCGGCCCCGTCGTGGGGTGCCGGCGGCTCACTAGTCATCACCAGCCCAACGCTCCGCGCGCCGATGGCCAAAGGCGGGGTCGTCGTCGAGTAACGGTGCGGCAACGAATGTAGGGCACGGCCGCTTGCGCGCCCGGCGGCCGTGTCTTCACGAAGGGCGCATAAGCTAAACGCTGTCTGGTGGCCGACAGTCCAGGCCAGCGAACCGACGGTGAGACGACGGCCGGACAGGTGTCTCGACTCTGGTGCCTCGATAATGGAAGACCATCGGCGTGCTCCGGCGAAGAGCCGGGGACCACGGCCAGCACCGCAGCGTGCGCGCCGGCGCGCGCTGATCGTTGATGACGAGCGCGACTTTGCGGAGCTGATCGCATTGTGGTTCCGCCCCGAAGGCTGGGCGGCGGAAGTGGCAGAAGACGGCGTCAAAGCGCTCAAGCTGTTGGCCGACCGACGCATTGATCTCGTCGTTGCCGATCTGCAGATGCCGGGCATGAACGGTTGGGAACTGCTGCGCCACTTGCGTGGCCGCTGGCGCTCGGACCTGACCCTGCCACCTTGGCCGGGGCGGATCGTTGTGGTTTCCGGCCGCGTCGAGCACGAAGTCGACCGCTTCGCCCGGCATCTTGGGGCGGACGCGTTTCTTCCCAAGCCGATCGACCGCCTCACACTGTTCAACACAGTGGCGGGGCTGTTCGCGCCGGAGCCGCAGCACACGCCGGTCACCGATCGAAGCCGGCCATGACCACCGCGGCAGGGCCTGCGCTCTGCTCCGCTCAGCGGTGCGGTCGCCCGATACGTGTTCGCAAACGTAGCGTTGACTCTCCGATGCGGCAGGGCTAAGCGTCGAAACATGGGGAGCAATGCCAGCGAAACGGCGCCCCGGGCCGAAGCCCGCTGCGAGACCTGTAAGCCACATTCGGGGAGGGATAATCAGCGGCAGCGATGAAAACGGTGGCAGTTGTCGGAGGTACCGGCAATGAAGGGCCGGGGCTGGCTCTGCGTTGGGCCAAGTCCGGCAAGTACAAGGTCATCATCGGTTCGCGGCAGGCGGAGAAGGGCATGCGGGTGGCCCATGCGCTCAATGAAAGGCTCGGGCAAGATTTGATTCGAGGCGCTACCAACGAGGACGCCGTCAGGGAGGCCGGCCTCTGTGTATTGACGATTCCCTACAGCGCACACGCACCTACACTGACGGGGCTGCGTGGCGTCTTGCAGGGGAAATCTCTCATTGACGTCACTGTGCCTTTGAAGCCGCCGAAGGTCAGTCACGTCTACATCCCGCCCGGTGGCTCGGCCGGGCAGGAGGCCCAAGCGATCCTCGGCCCGGGGGTGCGGGTCGTCTCGGCGTTTCAGAATGTCGGCATGACACATCTGGCGGAAGATACATCCCACATCGAGTGCGACGTGCTTGTCTGCGGCGACGACAAAGGGGCCAAGGCGGAGGCCATCGCCCTTGCCGAGGCAGCGGGGATGCGCGGCATTGATGCGGGCCCGTTGCAAAACGGGGTCGTGGTCGAAGGCTTGACTTCGATTCTCATTGGGATCAACAGGCGCTACAAAGTCAAGGGGGCCGGGATAAAGATCACCGGGATTTGAATGGGCCAACATCGTGGTCTCAAATCGGTGCGCGCTCATCTGGGTTTCCCGTTCCCTGCGCACTACCTCGAACAGCTGATCGAAAGCTCGCCCGATATCGTCGTCGCCGCCGACCGCGCCGGCACCGTCGTGTTCTACAACGACGGGGCGGAGAAGAACCTGGGCTATTCCGCGGCCGAGATCCTGGGCGAGAACGTCACGAAACTGTACCCCTCGACCGAAGAGGCGCGGCGCGTCATGGACGCCATGCGCAGCGAGGAATGGGGCGGCCCCGGCAAGGTGAAGAACTTCGAAACCGTCTTCGTCGACCGCTGGGGCCAGCGCCTGCCGGTCGCCATTTCGGGCTCCATTCTGTACGACGATGCCGGCCTCGAGACCGGCTCGATTGGCTTTGCCAAGGACATTCATGAGATCCGCCGCCGCGACCGGCTGGCCACCTTGGGCGAAGTCGCGGTGGCGGTGTGCCACGAGATCAATAACCCGCTTGAGGTGATCCTCAATCAGATCGAACTGCTGGACCATTTCATCTGCGAGACGGCCTCCGACGAGCGCGCCGTCGTCGAGGAAGAACGCATCGAGGCCGTGCGCCGCGAGATCAGCAAGATTCAGGAGATCATCGATCGGCTGATGGAGATGGCGAAAGGGGCGCAGTACGGCACGCGCGAATACCACGCCGGTACGCAGATGACCGATCTGGCACCACGCTCGGGCCCGCGCGGCCAGCGGGTGTTGGCGGGCTTGCGCATCTTGGTGGTGGACGACGACATCGGCGTGTGCCGGTCCATCCACGACCTGCTGGCGGAAGAGGGTTGCGAGGTGATCATGGCCAGCGGCGGCCTAGAAGCGCTGAAGGCCCTCGAGCGCGTGTCGGTCGATCTCGTCATCAGCGATGTCGTGATGCCGGACCTCGACGGCTACGACTTGTTCATGGAGGTGAAGCGCCGCGGGCCCACGCCGGTGCTGCTCATGACCGGCTATTATTACGACCGCGACCACGTTATCAAACGCAGCCGGCTCGAAGGCCTCGAGGGCGTGCTGTTCAAGAAGCCCGTCGACCCGGAGCGCCTCAAGACCTTGGTGCGGGAGTTGTGCCACCGCTCTGCGGCCGCAGCGGAAGCATCCGTGTAGGCGAGTGCGGCTTCGACGTGCGCACCGGTACGGGCGTGGCCGTTGCCGCCGGTGCCAGCCACAGATCGAATTGTCCCGCCGTGCCGCGGATCACGACCCGCTCCGCATCGATGCGGACCAACTCGCCCAGCCGGGGCACGTCATCGTGCAGCCGATAGAGGCTGGTGAGACCGTTCGGCGCCTCGATGACCGCGAAGGATTCCGGCTCACCGAGGGCGACGCCGGCGAGGCGATACCCGGGTGGCGCTTGCACCGGTGTGGGCGTGCCACCAGGCGCCAAGGTGGCGGTGCGTGCCGGCGGCATGGTGGCGGTGGCGACGGGCGCGGGAGCGCTTCCCTCGATCAAGCGGTCCCAGAGCCACAATCCGGAGACCGCAACGAAGATCAGCAACAGCAGGATGAGCAGCACGGCACGCGATTGCATCGCATACTCAACCTTTCTTACCACAGTATTCCACAGGTACGCTGACGAAGGGGACCCTTTGAAGAGGTCATCGCAGTTCCGACTTGAACTGATTGCAGTTGCCGAGCATCGCAGGCGCCAGTAAGAGAGAGCCGATGGTGTCGCAGAGAGCCGAAGCGCGGGCGAATTCGTCCCTGACCGCTGTTGCACTGTACTGGGGCGTGGTCATCGCCTGGATGGCGGTCATCTCGCTCTTCTCGACGGAACCGTTCTCGGCTTCCAACACGAATCGCTACCTCGATCCCATCCTGCGCTACTTCTTCCCTCATATCACCGCAGCCCAATTCGTCTTCTGGCATTACATCGTCCGCAAGAGCGCCCATTTCACCGAGTTCTTCGTGCTCGGGGCACTCGCCTATTGGGCCTCACGCCGGGGCCGCTTGCCCCGGTGGCGGGCCACGTGGATGCTGCGGGCGCTCGGCCTCGCCGTCGTCTATGCGCTCGTCGATGAGGCGCATCAAGCCTTCGTTCCGAATCGCACTCCATCGCTCTACGACAGCGGCATCGATTCACTGGGGGCAGCCGCCAGTCAGATCATCATCTACCTGCGCCACTTGCTGCTAGCCCGCCTGGCGTCGCTCCGTTGACGGCCTCGCATAACACAACCGATATCAGAGCAACAACGCGTCAGACTTCGCGGCATGGACCCGACCGGCGCGAACCTCTGTCCTCTGTCATGCAACGGTTCTGGGCTCAATGCCAGCAGGTTGAGGTGTAGCCCGCGACGGGCGCCCGCCGATGCTGATGCGGAGAGCGCAACGGGTTGCTATGGTTTACGATAGCACGGGCGCCAGGACCCGCCCTCTGTATGATTGATGCTATCCGGAAACTCCATGCCTCGATGGCTGAGAAAGCTGAAATGATGCGCCAGCACCTTGGGCGCGATCTCATCCTGGCCGAGAAGATTCTCTTCGCACACCTCGATAAACCGAAGTCCGCTGACATCGAGCGCGGGAAGGGCTGGATCGATCTGTGGCCGGACCGCGTCGCGATGCAAGACGCGACGGCGCAAATGGCCCTGCTGCAGTTCATGCAAGCCGGCCGCAAACGGGTGGCCGTGCCCAGCACGGTGCACTGCGACCACCTCATCCGCGCCCGCCTCGGAGCGGCACCCGACATGCAGGCCGCGCTCAACGAGAACGACGAGATCTACCAGTTCCTCAAATCGGCCTCGCAGAAGTACGGCATCGGGTTCTGGAATCCCGGCTCCGGCATCATTCATCAGGTGGTCTTGGAGAATTACGCCTTCCCCGGCGGACTCATGATCGGGACGGACTCACACACGCCCAACGCCGGCGGCCTCGGCATGCTGGCCATCGGTGTCGGCGGTGCCGACGCCGCGGATGTGATGGCGGGCCTGCCGTGGAACGTGCGCATGCCCAAGTTCGTCGGCGTGCACCTTACCGGGAAGCTTTCCGGATGGACGGCACCGAAGGACGTCATCCTCAAGCTGGCCGGCATCATGACGGTGAAAGGCGGCACCGGGAAAATCATCGAGTACTTTGGCCCCGGCACCCGTTCGATCAGCTGCACCGGCAAGGCCACTATCACCAACATGGGGGCGGAGCTGGGCGCGACGACTTCCGTGTTTCCCTTCGACGACCGCATGGCCACCTACCTGCGCGCCACCAACCGCGCCGATCTCGCGGACCTGGCGGAGAAGTGCGCGCGTGAGGTGACCGCCGACTCGACGGTGGAGAACGACCCTGCCAAGTACTACGACGAGGTCATCGAGATCGACCTGTCGAAGTTGGAGCCGCACATCGTCGGCCCGCACACGCCGGACCTGACGCGGCCGATTTCGCAGCTGGCGGCGGATGCCGAGAAGAACGGGTACCCGCTCGACATCCGCGTCTCGCTCATCGGCAGCTGTACCAACTCGTCCTACGAAGACCTCGGCCGTGCTGCGCACGTCGCCAAGCAGGCCCTCGACCACGGTATCAAAGCGCGCACGCCATTCTTGATAACGCCCGGCTCGGATCAGATCCACAATACGGTCGCCCGTGACGGGCAGTTGCAGATCCTGCAACAGGTGGGCGGTACCGTGCTCGCCAACGCGTGCGGACCATGCATCGGACAGTGGCAGCGCGACGACATCAAGAAGGGCGAACGCAACACCATCGTCACCTCGTTCAACCGGAACTTCCCGGCGCGCAACGATGCAAATCCCGAAACCCTGGCTTTCATCGGCAGTCCCGAAATGGTGACGGCCTTGGCCCTCGGCGGGCGCCTCGATTTCAACCCGCTCACCGATGCTTTGACGGGAGCTAACGGCGAGCCGGTGAAGCTTACGCCACCGGAGGCGCCCGAGCTGCCGGCCAACGGCTTTGCCCCGGGCCGCGCCGGCTTCGTCGCGCCGCCGGAGGACGGCAGCGGGATCGCGGTCCGGGTCAAGCCGGACAGCGAACGCCTCCAACTGCTCGAGCCGTTCCCAGCCTGGGATGGAAAGGACTACGAGCGCCTCCCCGTGTTGCTGAAAGCCAAGGGCAAGTGCACGACCGACCACATTTCCCCGGCCGGCCCGTGGCTGCGCTACCGCGGACACCTCGACAAGATCAGCGACAACATGTTCAGCGGCGCAGTCAACACCTTCAGCGGCGAAGCCGGGAAGGGGCGCGACCTGCTCTCGGGCGAGACCGGCGTGCCCTTTTCGAAAGTCGCACGCCATTACAAGACGCAGGGCCTGAGTTGGGTGGTGGTCGGCGACGAAAATTACGGCGAGGGTTCGAGCCGCGAGCACGCCGCCATGGAGCCGCGCTATCTTGGAGGCAAGGCGGTGATCGCGCGCAGCTTCGCGCGCATCCACGAGACGAACTTGAAGAAGCAGGGACTGCTGCCGCTCGTCTTCGAGAACCCCGCTGACTACGACGAGGTGCAGGAAACCGACCGCATCAGCATCGTCGGCCTGAAGGAGCTGACGCCGGGCAAGCCGGTGACCGTGATCCTGCACCACGCCGACGGCAAGGACGAGACCATCCGCTGCCACCACAGCTTCAGCGCCGAACAGATCGCGTGGTTCAAAGCCGGCGCCGCGCTCAACCTGCTGCGCCAGGAGTGAACGCGTCCACGCGTCACCTCTTCTCCCGCTGCACGAGCAGCCGCCGCGCCTGGCCCGCGATGGTGGCCGAGATGTTCTTGCTCTTGGCGAGAATGCGGATGTCGCGCTCCATCAGGCTCGCGACAAAGTGCAGCGCGGTGGCCAGCGGGGTCTTGGGGTTGGTCACCAGCGCCAGCTTGATCTGATAATTGCGCGGCCAGTACTTATGGTCACCGATCAGCCGGAGCAGATCGGTGTCCAGATTGCGGTTGCGCGCCATCACGACGACTTCTTCGTCCGCGATCCGCGGGTTCTGCAGGACGAAGCGTTGGATGAGGCGATTCGGATCGCGGATCAAGATCATGCGCGCGTCCCGGTTGCCCTTCAGCGCCAGCTTGACACGCTCGCCGACCGTCATGTGGACGATCTGGTTGTAGAGGCTCTTGTTGACCGGTTTGTCAGGTTCCGGTTCGACAAGCATCTCCTCGGGCACGGTGTACGGGTCGTCACCGCGCTCGATGCGTTCAGCGATGGCTTCGACCTCGGCGTCGTCGGGCCGGGGGGTGCCGTTCTGCTGCATCATGCTTTGGCGGCCTTGGAGGCTTCCGCTTCCTTGATCACGCGCTCCGCCAGGTGCGGCGGCATCTCCTCGTAGTGCGAGAAGGCGATGGTGAACGAGCCGCGGCCGCTGGTCATCGAGCGCAGATCGGGCGAGTATTTGAGCACCTCCGCCATCGGCACCTGCGCGCGGATCACCTGGTGCCCGCCGGACTTGGAATCCACACCGAGCACCTTGCCGCGGCGGCTGTTCAGGTCGCCGATAACGTCGCCCATGGCGTCGTCCGGGACCACGACCTCCATCGACATGATGGGCTCGAGCAGGATCGGCTTGGCTTGACCCACGGCCGTTTTGAAGCCCAGCGAGGCAGCGATCTTGAACGCCATTTCCGATGAGTCGACCTCGTGGTAGGAACCGTCATACAAGCTCACGCGCAGGTCGACGACCGGATAGCCGGCCAGGATGCCCTCGTTCAAGGCCTCACGCACACCCTTCTCTACCGCCGGGATGTACTGTCGCGGCACGACGCCGCCGACGATGTTGTCGACGAACTCGAACCCCGTGCCGCGCGGCAGAGGTTCCACTTCGAGCCAGGTGTCACCGTACTGGCCGCGGCCACCCGTCTGCTTCTTCAGCTTGCCCTGCGCCTTGGCGCGGCCCTTGATGGTTTCTTTGTAGGGGACCTTCGGGGCTTTGAGCTCAACCTCGGCGCCGTACTTCCGTTTCAGGCGTTCGATTACCACCTCGATGTGCAGCTGATCGACGCCCGACAAGATTAACTCGCGCGTCTGCGGGTCGCGATGCATTTCCAGCGACGGGTCTTCCTCCATCATGCGCGCCAGCGCCTGCGTCGCTTTCTCCTCGTCGCCCTTGCTCTTGGGTTCCACCGCGAACGAGATCGCCGGCTGTGACAGCATCAAACCCGGATAGAGAATGGGAGCCTTTTCGTCCGCCAGGGTATCGCCGCTGGCGGTGTCCTTGAGCTTGGCGACGGCGACGATCTCGCCCGGAATCGCGTGTGGTACCGGTGCTTGCTTCTTGCCCGCCAACTTGAAGAGGTGTCCCAGCCGCTCGCGGCTGCCCTTGTTGACGTTCAGCACGGTGGAGTCCGCCGCGACCTTGCCCGACAGCACGCGGAAGATGGAGAGTTTGCCGGCAAAGGGATCGACAATGGTCTTGAAGACAAACCCGGAAAACGCCTCGTTGACCTCCGCGTGCCGTTCGATGGGCTCTTTGATCTTCGGATCCCGGCCGTGCAGCGTGCCCAGCTCCGCGGCGGAAGACAGGTATTCGAGTGCGGCATCGAGCAGCGGCTGCACGCTTCCCGGCTTCGCCGCCGAGCCACACAGCACCGGAACGAAGCGGCGCGCCAGCGTGCCTTCGCGCAGCGCTTGCACCACTTCGTCGTTGGTGAGCGTGCCGTTCTCGAGGTACTTTTCAGTTAACTCATCGGTGGCTTCCGCCGCGCCTTCGACCATGCGTTCGCGAGTGCTCTCGGCCTCAGCTTTCACGCCCTCCGGAATTGCCTCTTCCTTGGCGCTACCGTCGTCCTGCAACATCCAGGCACGCATGGCGACCAGATCGACCACGCCGCGGAACTGTTCCGCGGCCCCGATCGGGTAGTGGATGGGGACCGGGGTGGCGCCGAGGACTTTCTTCACATCGTCGACGGCGGCTTGGAAATCCGCACGTTCACGGTCCATGCGGCTCACGAAGCCAATGACCGGCAGGTGCAGTTCCTCTGCCCGCGCCCAGATCTTTTCGGCCTCGACCCGCAACTCGTTGGCGGCCGGCGCCAGCACGAACACGAGGCCGGTACAAGCGCGCATGCAATTGAGCGTGTCAAGCAGGAAGTTGGCGTACCCGGGGGTATCGACGATGGTGAGGTCGTGCTTCTTCCACGGCAAGCTGTAGAAGGCCGTGCTCAGCGTGATCTTCCGCCGAGTCTCTTCTGCTTCGAAGTCGAAGTTCGAGCTGCCGTCATCGACGCGACCCAAGCGCGTCACAGCGCCGGCCGCGAACAGAAGCGCATCCGCCAGGGAGGTCTTGCCGACGCCTCCCTGGCCCACGACGCCGACGCTACGGATGAGTTTCACATCATCAGCCATATTGCCTCCGATTCAGTCCTCAGAATTGCGTTCGTAGATCAAGCGCAGGCCATCCAAAGTCAGGAACTCGTCGACCTCTTCGATGGTTTCCGATTCCGGCGTCAGCAGCGGAGCGAAGCCGCCGGTGGCGATGACCCGCGCTTTGACCCGGTTTTCCTTTTGGATGCGTGCCACCAGCCCATCGACCAGCGAGACGTAGCCGTAGATCAGGCCAGACTGGATCGCCTGAATGGTGTTGCGCCCGACGACGTGCTTCGGTTTCGCCAACTCCACACGATACAATTTGGCGGCGCGCTCGAACAGGGCGTCGCTCGAAATGCCGAGCCCCGGCGCGATGACACCGCCGACGTACTCGCCCTTCTCCGAAACGTAGTCGAAGGTGGTCGCGGTACCGAAGTCGACGATGATGGTGGTGTCGTGTGTACGCTCGTAGGCGGCGATGGCGTTCGCGATGCGGTCGGCGCCGACTTCCTGCGGTTTGTCGTACAGGATCGGCATGCCGGTGCGCACGCCCGGCCCCACCAGTAACGGCGTCACCCCAAGGTACCTCCGACACAGAACCTCCATGACCCGGTTCATCGGCGGCACTACGCACGCCACGGCGACCGCGGCAATTTCCGGGTTGCCCACACCAGCCAGCAGGTTGCGCACCATCACGCCGTGCTCATCTGCCGTGCGGCCACGATCGGTCTGCAGGCGCCAGTGGTGTTGCAGCGTCTTGCCCTCATAGACCCCCAATACGGTTTGGGTATTGCCGACATCGATCGCGAGAAACATGGCTCAGCTCACTGTAGGGGCGCACGGCCGTGCGCCCCTACACATATCCGCCTATCACAGTCACGTCGCCGGCGACCACCCGGGTCTCCTGCCCCCCCGGCCGCCGCAGCCGCAAGGCGCCGTCGCCATCCAGGCCACTGACCACACCGGTACACTGTTCTTCTCCGCCCTCGATCTGAACGTACCGTCCAGTCAGGCACGAGAGACTTTCCCACAATAGCCGGATGGCGGCAAATCCTTCGCGCAAGAAAAGATCGTAGCGCTGCTCCAGTTGCGACAACAAGCGTGCGGCAAACCTCACCCGATCGACGGGCGTGCCCGCCGCGCTGCACAAGCTGATCGCCTTGTCGCGCAGACCGGGCGGAAAGTCTTCGGGCGCGCTGTTGAGATTGACTCCGATGCCAAGCACGATGAAGCGCACGCGGCCGTCCTCGGCTTCCATCTCGGTCAGGATTCCCGCCGCCTTGCGCCCGCGCACGAGGACGTCGTTCGGCCATTTGATGGCGGCGGCCCCGGCCCACTCGCGCGCCGTTTCCGCCACCGCCAATCCCGCGACCAACCCGACCTGCGGTGCGGAGGCGACAGGAATCGGCGGGCGCAGAATCAGCGACAGGTACAAATTCCGGTAAGGCGGCGACGCCCACGCGCGCCCGAGCCGCCCGCGTCCCTGGCTCTGCGCTTCGGCGATGACCACCGTGCCCTCGGCCGCGCCCTCGGTTGCGAGTTGATGGGCGACGGCGTTGGTCGAGGTGACACTCTCGAAGCAACGGATGTCCTGTCCGAAGCGTGCCGCCACGCATGCCCGGCGCAGGTCGTCGACGGAGAGCGGCCGGTGCGCAGCTGCGGAGGTAATCATCATTCCAGAAACAACGTCATGTGGATGTCGATGGCGGGAGCGGAATGCGTCAGCGCGCCGATGGAGATGATGTCCACCCCAGCTTCGGCGACCGCACGCACATTATCGAGATCGATCCCGCCGGAGGCCTCAGTCAGCGCTCGACCGCCAATCCGGCACACGGCTTCGGCGATCGTGTCGGCAGTCATGTTGTCTAGTAAGATGATCTCCGCCCCCGCCGTCAGCGCCTCGCCCACTTCGCCCAGCGTACTGCATTCGACCTCGATCTTGAGACCGTGCGGCGCGCCGGCGCGGGCGGCGGCCACAGCGGCGCTCACCCCGCCGGCTGCGGTGATGTGATTGTTCTTGATCAGAATGCCGTCGTCCAAACCATGGCGGTGGTTGAACCCGCCGCCGACACGCACCGCGTATTTCTCCAGGACGCGCAGCCCGGGAATGGTTTTGCGCGTATCGACAATGCGACAGCCGCAGCCGCTGACCGCCGTCACGAATCGATTCGTGAGCGTGGCCACCCCGCACAGGTGCTGCAAAAAGTTCAGCATGACGCGCTCCGCGGCCAGTAGGCGGTGGGCGGGCCCCACCAGTTCCGCAAGGGTGTCACCAACTGTGACACGGCAGCCGTCCGCGACCATTTTGGCAACATCGATGCCGCCGCCAACCGCAGCGCACACCTTGCGAACCAAAGGCAGGCCGGCAACGATGGCGGTCTCCTTGGCGGCGATCTCCGCCCGTGCACGGGTGTCTTTGGCGACAGTAAGACGCGTCGTGAGGTCGCCCTTGCCCAGGTCCTCGGCGAGCGCGTTGCAGACGATGGTGTCGACGAGAGTCAGATCAAAGATGTCCATGGCTAAGCCTTGAGAATGTCAGACCGGAAATGGCGAACCGGAGATTTGAAACCGGCCAACTGCGTGGTCCGCTCATTGACCGGTTTCCCATTTTCCATTTCCGGTTCCCGGTTTGACATTTCCACTTCTTATTACTCACCGCTCAGCGCGGCCAGGTGCCGCTGCAGAGTCTGCTGGCGTTCGCGCAGACCGGCGGCGCGCTGGCGTTCCTTGTCCACGATCTCCGCCGGCGCCTTGTCGACGAAGTCGGGCCGACTCAGCTTGCTTTCGACTCCGGTTAACTCCTTCTGCAGTTTGGCCAGATCGCGTTCGAGCCGTTTGCGTACCTCCGCCGGGTCGACGACGCCGCGCAAGGTCACGAAGATCTCACCTAGCCCTTCGACCAACGCCGAAGGCTCGCCGGTCGGCCGCTGGCCGCCACCGAGCCACTCGACGCTCTGGATGCGCGCCAGCGCTTTCATGTACGGTTCGAGCACACGTACCTGCTCGCCGCGGCCGTCGGCAGCGATGTGGATGGTCACCGCAGCGCCCGGCGGGATGCCGAGCTCGGAACGGATGTTGCGCACGCTGCGCACCGCCTCGATGAGCTGGTTGATGGTGGTCTCCGCGACCTCGTCGCGTCGCGCCGCGTCGGCGCGTGGGTACGGTGCGACCATGACGCTGTCGGTCGACTTCGCCACCGGCAAGGTCTGCCAGATCTCCTCGGTGACGAACGGCATGAACGGATGCAGCAGCCGCAACGCGTGCTCCAACACGTGGACAAGCACAGCGCCGACCCGCCGCTTGGCCGTGGCGTCGCCGCCGTACAGCGCGACCTTGCTCAGCTCCACGTACCAGTCACAGTACTCGTGCCAGATGAACTGATACAGCGTCAGCGCCGCGTCATTGAAGCGGTACGCGTCGAAGGCCACACGCACGTCCGCGGTCACGTCTTGCAGGCGAGACAGGATCCAACGATCCGGCAACGACAGAACGTCGGCCGTGAGTGACTCCAACGGTTCGACCGGGTCTCTGCCCACGTTCATCAACACGAAGCGTGCCGCGTTCCAGATCTTGTTGGCGAAATGGCGGCCGAGGTCAGTCTTCTCGACCGCGTAGCGCACGTCTTCGCCCGACGGCGCCAGCGAGACGATCGTGAAACGTAAGGCGTCGGCGCCATAGTTGGCGATGACGTCCAACGGGTCGGGCGAGTTGCCGAGCGACTTGGACATCTTGCGCCCTTGCAGGTCGCGCACGATGCTGTTGAAGCAGACGTCGCTGAACGGGCGCTCGCCCATGAACTCGTAGCCCGCCATCACCATGCGCGCCACCCAGAAGAAGATGATGTCGGCCGCGGTGATCAGGGTGTCCGTCGGATAGAACCGGCGCAATGTGGGCGTGTCCGCCGGCCAACCCATGGTCGAGAACGGCCACAGCCACGAGCTGAACCAGGTATCCAGAACATCGGGGTCCTGCTGGATCTTGCCGCTGCCGCAATGCGCGCAGCGCGTCGGATCGGTACGCGCGACGGTCTCTTTGCCGCAGGCGTCGCAGTACCAGACGGGAATGCGATGACCCCACCACAGCTGGCGGCTGATGCACCAGTCACGGATGTTTTCCATCCAGTGGAGATAGACACCGATCCAACGCTCCGGAGACAGGCGCAGCTTGCCCTCGCGCACCGCGGCGATCGCGGGCTGTGCCAGCGGCGCCATACGCACGAACCACTGCTGCGACATGTACGGTTCGATGAGCGTGTTGCAGCGCTCGCAGCGGCGCACCGGCACGCGGTACGGCTCGGTCGTCACCAGCAGTCCGCGGGCTTCGAGGTCGGCGACGACCTGCTTGCGGGCCTCGAAGCGATCCAGACCGGCATAGGTGCCGCCATTCTCGTTGATGCGTCCCTCGGTGGTCATGATGACCAGCGGCGGCAGGTTGTGCCGCTGGCCCATGTCGAAATCGTTGGCGTCATGCGCCGGTGTCACCTTCACGGCACCGGTGCCGAAGGCCGGATCGACGAGCGCGTCGGTGATGACGGGAATCGGTCGCTCCATCAACGGCAGGATCACGCGTTTGCCGACCAGACCACGGTAGCGCGCGTCCTCCGGGTGCACGGCGACGCCGGTGTCACCGAGCATGGTTTCCGGCCGCGTGGTGGCGACCACCACGCCCGGCCCGCCGTCCTCGGCTGGATAGCGGATGTGCCAGAGATGGCCGCTCTCGCCGCCTTCGGTCGTGATGGCCTCCTCATCGGAGAGCGCGGTGTGACAGCGCGGGCACCAGTGGATGATGCGCAGGCCCCGATAGATGAGCCCCTTCTCGTAGAGGCGGACGAAGACCTCGCGTACCGCCTGCGACAGGTCGGGATCCATGGTGAAGCGCTCGCGCCGCCAATCGCACGAGCAGCCGAGCTTCTTCAGCTGCAGCAAGATGGTGCTGCCGTAGCGTTCCTTCCACGCCCAGACGCGCTGCTCGAACTGCTCGCGGCCGAGGTCGTGCCGGCTCAGGCCCTCCGCCGCCAGCTGCTTCTCAACCACGTTTTGCGTGGCGATGCCGGCGTGATCCGTGCCGGGCAGCCACAGGGTGATGTGGCCGTCCATGCGCTTGAAGCGCACGAGAACGTCCTGCAAGGTGTTGTTGAGCACGTGGCCCATGGTGAGCACGCCGGTGACGTTGGGGGGCGGGATGACGATGGCGAAGCGCGGCCCGGACCGCGTTTCGTCAGCGGAGAAGTACCCTTTTTCTTCCCAGAAACCGTACCAGTGATCTTCGACGGCTGCGGGTTCGTAGGCCTTATTGAGTTCGGTCATATGTTAGGACACAAAGCGTGCAGGTAGATTGATTCTGGCTACAAGAATCGCGCTACGTTGGCAACTGCACGTCGGCAAATCAACACCGACCCGTTCGCCCCGAGTAGCCGCCTTCTTCTGGCGGCGTATCGAGGGGTCGTTGTTTCGCATTTATCGACAGCAACCATGAGCAGAGAAAGACGGCTAGGACCATGCGCATCCTGATTACGGGGGCAACGGGGTTCATCGGCTCCCATCTGGTGCGCCGCCTGCTCGCCGAAGGCCATGCGGTGGTGGCTTTGACGCGCAATGTCGAAGGCGCCCGCCGCGTCCTGCCGGTCCGCTGTGAATGTCACACGTGGAATCCGGCTGCCAGTCCGGAGGCGGCGGTTCTCCGCGGCGCCGACGCGATCGTGCATCTGGCCGGCGAGGGCATCGCGGACCGGCGGTGGACGCCGGCGCGCAAGCAGGCCATCCGCGAGTCGCGCGTGACCGGCACGCGCGCCCTGGTGCGCGCGCTGGCGGTGCTGCCGCCCACCGCGCGTCCCACCACCCTGCTCTCGGCCTCAGCGATCGGCTATTACGGCGACCGCGGTGACGAGCAACTGGATGAGCAGGCGGCTGCGGGCAGCGACTTCCTGGCGGAAGTTTGCGAAGCTTGGGAACACGAAGCCGTCGCCGCCGAGGAACTGGGCGTGCGTGTCGCCGTCACTCGGACCGGCGTGGTCCTCGGCAAAGACGGCGGCGCTCTGCAGAAGATGTTGTTGCCGTTCCGGCTCGGGCTCGGGGGACGGCTGGGATCAGGCCGGCAGTGGATGAGTTGGATCCATGTCGATGATCTCGTTGGTCTGTTTGCGTACGCGATCGCCCACACCGAAGTGCGTGGCGTGTTGAACGGCGTCGCGCCGACGCCGGTCACCAACGCCGAGTTCACGGCGGCGCTCGGCCGGGCTCTCCACCGGCCGGCCGTGCTGCGGGTGCCGGCGTTTGCCTCGCGCTGGGCACTGGGCGAAATGTCGTCCGTTCTTCTCGCCAGCCGGCGCGTGCTGCCGCGTGCGGCCCGGCGCTTCGGGTTCGAGTTCCGTTACCCGGAGATCGGGCCGGCACTCGCGGACCTCTGTTCCACTCGCGATCACCAGCTCTGACGGCTTGCCCCGGCTTGACCTCGGGTGCCAAGTGAAGCAGGAGGACGCAACCTTATCAGGGCTGAAATCCTGGTCGGACCATGGATCCAGGGTAGCTTCGCAACCCTGGCTGTGCCGCCCAACGCCTTCGGCGTAATCTGACAGGGCACCGCCGTCATGTTAACGCCTATAGGGACTGCCCCCACCGGACGTATGGTCCGAGGCCCGGCCTCGCTAGTCATTAGCTGATCGCCGTGTGTTCGTGGTAATTTGGGTTTCGGATGGCCGGGCGAGTACAGATCGTGCATGCGCGTGGTCGCGTGTGGACCGTTGCCAAAGTCCACCTCAGGGATGCGGAGAAGGCTGCCTTCCGATTGGCGTCTCGAAGGGTCGCGGCGATACGCTTCAACATTTCATTTCTGTACAGCTACTAGAACTAAAGACAAAAGGCGACTCGAAGCCGACGTCGTAACAGGAGAATCGCGATGACGCTGATGACACGAGATGACTATATTGAGAGCCTCAGGTGCATGAAAAAGCGCGTGTTCGTTATGGGCCAGGAGGTCGACAACCTGGTCGACCATCCGCTGGTCCGGCCGTCGCTCAACGCCTGCGCGATGACCTACGAACTGGCCCAGCAGCCCGAGTACGCCGACGTGATGCTCGCCACATCCAACCTGACGGGCCGGACGGTCAACCGATTCACGCACCTGCACCAGAGCACGGCAGACATGGTGGCCAAGGTGAAGATGCTACGCGTGCTCGGGCGAATGACGGGGTGCTGCTTCCAGCGCTGCGTGGGCATGGACGCGTTCAACGCGGTGGATTCCGTGACCTATGAAATGGACCGGGCGGCAGGGACACAATATCACCCCAGGTTTCGTCGCTACCTGCAGCACGTGCAAGAGTACGACCTGGTGGTGGACGGCGCGATGACGGACCCGAAGGGCGACCGCCGGCTACGGCCTTCACAGCAGGCCGACCCGGACCTGTTCGTGCACATCGTCGAGAGGACGCCCGAGGGCATTGTGGTGCGTGGCGCCAAGCTCCACCAAACCGGGGCGCTGAACTCGCACGAGATTCTCGTCATGCCAACCCAGACGCTCTCGGAGGAGGACCGGGACTATGCCGTCGCCTTCGCGCTCCCGGGGGATGCCGCAGGCATCCTGATGATCTATGGCCGGCAGCCATCGGACACCCGCAAGCTGGAAGGTGGTCGGTTCGATACCGGCAACCGCGAGTTCGGCGGCCACGAGGCGATGATTGTTCTGAACGATGTCTTCGTCCCCTGGGAGCGGGTGTTCATGGCCGGCGAATATGCCTTCAGCGGGCTGCTCATCGAGCGCTTTGCCGGCTATCACCGCCAGAGCTATGGGGGCTGCAAGGTCGGCGTGGGCGACGTGCTGGTCGGGACGGCGCAGTTGCTCGCCCGCTACCAAGGCACGGACAAGGCTTCGCACATCAAAGACAAGATCGTTGAGATGGTGCACCTGAACGAGACCATGTATGCGTGCGGCATCGCGTGCTCAGCGGAAGGCAAAGCGACCGCCTCAGGCACCTACCTGATCGACCTGCTGCTGGCGAATGTATGCAAGCTCAACGTAACCCGGTTCCCGTACGAGATTGCGCGCCTGGCACAAGACATTGCCGGCGGCTTGCTCGTCACACTGCCATCCGAGAAGGACCTGGCCAATCCTGAGGTCGGGCCGTACCTGGAGAAGTACCTGCGCAGCGCCGACCACTATACGGCGGAGGAGCGCTGCCGGGCGCTGCGGCTGATGGAAAATCTCACGCTGGGACCGGGGGCCGCGGCATATCTCACGGAGTCAATGCACGGGGCGGGTTCGCCGCAGGCGCAGAGGATCATGCTGGCGCGGCTGGCCGACCTGGAGGAGAAGATGGGGCTGGCACGCAGGCTGGCGGGGATTGAGGAACAACCCCCGGAGTAAGCGCCGCCTATGGGGCTGGGATGGCTACGCCAGCTGTCCACCAGGCCGCGGTCCGGCTCGACCGCGATCAGTTCCGGAAGATTTCGTAGCAGCGGCTTTGGCCGTCGCTAGCGCGCGTCAGCCGGACGGTGATGACGCCGTCGCTGTCGCAGGAGTAGGTCTCGCACACGTGATGCCCGGCCAGGTCCTCACGGTCGCCGACCTCGGCCGCCGTCAGCCGACGCTCGATTGGAATCGCTGGATCGTATGGGAACAGCACGTTGGACCAGGCGCGCGTGCCGGCGGCCGGTTGCCCCGCGGCATCGACGGCGGCGCACTCCAAATAGCGCAGGTGGCCGATGTTGTGTCGGGGCGAGTACTCCACCGTGCGTTCTAGCGGGGCGCCGCCGTGGGCGGGCAGCCGCGTGCCGGCGTCGAAGATGGGCGCAAAATACTCGCGCGTGCCGTGATCCGCCAGACGCAGGGCGCCGAAGTGACGTGATAGAATGTCGCGCAACGTGACACGCTCGCCGCTGTAGATGGCAGCGCCCATGGCGGTGGCCGTGAACGGCTTGTCGGTCATGACCAGGCGCACCTTGGGAAAGCGCCGAGCGAGCATCTCGCCCACCAACGGCAGCTTGGACGAGCCGCCCACAAGATAGATGCCGTCGAGGCGCTCCGGACTCACGCCCGCGGCGCGCGCCGCCGCGCCGTTCACCAGCATCCACAGCTTGTCGACGGCGGAAGCGATCACCGGACGCACGCGCTCGAAGTAGTCGGCGACGCGTACCGTGCACGGCTCGCCCTTCAGCCCGACGTCCGATGGGATGAGCGTCAGGCTGCGTACGGAGCCGGAGGAGATGCTCTCCTTCTGCTGGCAAGCGTGCCGCAGTAGCCACTCCCGTTGTACGCGCGGCAGCTCGTCGAGATGCAGTTTCAGCTTTTCGGCAAACACCTGTGCCAGCACGCGGTCGAGATCGTCGCCGCCGAGCTCCTCGATCCCGGCGGTGTCGATGACCGTGAACTCGCTGCCGGCGATGCGCACCAGCGAACAGTCGAAGGTGCCGCCCCCGAAGTCGAAGATTGCTACCGTCCCGGAGAATCTCCGCGCCGCCGTGCGGTTGCCGTGCACCATGCGGTCGGCAAACTCGATGGCCGCTGCCGTGGGCTCGTTGAGCGTGCCGACCACCGCGAACCCGGCTTCTTTGAAACACTGGCGGGTCACGTACCGTTGCGCGCCGTTGGCGTTCGCCGGCCACGTAATCACGGCTTCCGCCGGTTCCGTACGGTCAAACAGCCCCGAGTGCCGCACCGACTCGCGCAGCGCCGCAGCGAAGCCGGTCAACACCTGCATGGTGTCGAAACCGTCCGGGCGCACGTCGCGGCCGATGCGGCCGGCCCCGACGTAATCTCGTAGCAGGCGTTTGATGGAACGCATCACGGAGTAGCGCCGGTCCGCTCCCGGCGCCGTCAAGCAGCGCTCGGCGTCCGGCCCGTACAGCAGCGTGTCGCGCTCGTGATCGTACGCCAGCAGCGATGGAAAGATGTCCCGCACCACGCGTCCGATTGCGGTCTCGACGGCGTGAGGCACGACCGGATAGCGGCCACGATCACTGCAGACGATGACCGTATTGGTGGTGCCGAAATCGATTCCCAACCGCGCCATGCTCACGCTCTCCGGTTGACGGCTACCGCTGCTTTGCACACCACCACGCCCCGCGCCGTCCGGAATCCCGGGCGCACGGTTTCGAGGATGACGCCGTCGGGCGCATCCGCCCGCTGCCGCTCCTCGGTGACGGCGTGGATCAGCGGGTCCACCACGTCCATTGGCTCAGCTTCGAACCGGATCGCTCCTAGGTCCTCCAGCACCTGGTCGAGCCGCTCAACGATGCCCGTGCCTTTCCGTTGCGCCACCGCCGCTGCCTGGCGCCGAATATCGACCAGGTCTCTGACGACCGCTTCCATCCGTTGCTCGATCAGCTCACTCAACAGACGGCGCAATGAATCCACCGAGGATTCCAGAGCGGCATCACTCCTGCTCCCGTCGCTGCTGAACGGCGTGACGAGCTTCTCCAGCATCTGTTTCACGGTACGAATTTCTCCGAGGATCGCACGCAAGCCCGGTTCGCTGGCGGCGATAGCCGCCCTCGGTGCGGTGGATGCCGGCTTCGGGCTTGCTCGACGCGGCCGCTTGCTCGGCGGCACCGGCGCTTGTGCTGCGGCTGCGGAGCCGGCCTCCGGATTGCGAGCGCGGCCCGCTGCGGTTTTGGAAGCCTTCTCCGTCTTGTCTTCAGCTTTCTTCTTGGCCATCATCTCACCTCCGGAAAGTCACGCTGGCTAGTGTGGTGTCACGGAAAATCCTCTTACCGAATTTCCACACGGGATGACCGGGAGCGCGAGGCTCCGGCCGAGCCCGCGGCCCTCCCGGAAAAGAACATCCGCCCTCGTGGAAACAACTGCCAGGGACCCAACAGTTTAGCAATGAGCTACGTGTTCTACGAGAGGGCGTCCGCTCTCAGGCCCCTCCCCACGTCCCGCCTGGAGACTACGATCGCGGCCCGTCTGACGCGTGCGCAGCTTCCAGGCTCTCTGCAAGGCCCCGTTGCGCGCGCGCGAACGCCTGGTTGAACGCCAGCGCTTGACGAAACGCGGCGACGGCGTCCGCGTGCCGGCCATTGGCGGCCAGGTAGCGACCGCGATTGTACGGCATGGTGACGTAAACCGGGAGCACCTTCAATAGGACGACGTCGTCGGGCGTGAACTGCAAGGTGCCGTCGACCAGGCCGCGAGTCCGCAGCTGTGGTGCGGCGGGTTCGTGAAAGACGCGGTCGGCGAACAGCTGAAAGACGAGGCCTTGCGGCACTAACTGATACGCGCTCATGAGCGCCTTGGTCAGCCGGCTGCCATGGGCCTCGGCGCCGAGCAGCACGTCCTGGGTGACGTACACGGGCGCGGCGCCCAGCTGCGCGGCGATGAAGGCGACGATCATCGACGTGAAGCGCGTATCGATGCGCTCGTTCAGCGCGCGGTCGCGCTGGTACAGCTCGGGATCTTGCTCCCACTGGCGCAGGTCCTCCAGGAAGGCGTCGACCTCCGCGCGCGTCTGCTCCATCAAGCGCGGGTATTCGCGCTCGAGGTAATCGAAGTACCACGAGCGCCGCAGCAGGTTCAGGTCGACGACCACGGCATCACGGCGGGCGCGCTCAATCGTGCGCACGTACAGCATCGGCGAATACACTTGCCAGTCCAGGGTGAGCAACATGCCGCCCGGCTGGATAGTCTCCAGGATGTTGTCGACATAATCGTGCGCGATGAAGTCGCGATGATGGTCGTTGAAGCGAAAGTTGCCGGCCAAAGCCACTACCGGCACGAGCAACAACGTCGCGCCGGTGATCTGCGCGCCGTGCCGAGAGCGCGTCGCGCTTGCGACCTCGATGAGGAAGCGTGCACCGCACCCGGCGGCAAGGACGATGGCGAGAAACGCCGGAAGAAAATACGCCGCTTTGTCCTCGGCGATTTCGTACGTCGACGCGTACAGGACATCCGCCGCGATCACCAACAGCAGGAACCAGAACATCGTCCGGTCGCGGCGGAAGAGGGCACAGAACCCCGCCAGGAAGAGCCCCAGAGCTGCGGGGAGCCACGGCGGGCCGAATTCGCGCCCGGCAAAGTCGGCGAACGTGGCGAGTTGAGAGCCAACGCTTGCGGGCGAAAGCGAGAAGTATGCCTGAAACTGCCGGCCGGTAATGTGCCACCAGAAACGTTGCAGCGTGCGCGGGTCGCCCCAGTCGAGGAGAGGCGCGCGCGCCGCCGCGAGCGGCAAGTAGGCGTAGACCATGAGGCCCGCGAGCGCCCAGAGCGTGGCGAAGATCATGACCTTGCTCCAGAACACCTGGGGGCGGGTCGCGTACACGAGGAGCGCGATGGCCGGGAGCGTGAGGACGACGGTGACGTGATGCACCCCAAGGGCAAGGCCGAAAAGGAGCGCGGCAGCGTAGAGCCCTCTGTCCGTCGTTAAGTTCGGTGAGGTCGTGACCTCGTACCGCCACCGGAAGACCAAGAGGAACACGATGGCGATGAGCAGCGTGTTGAGCGTGTAGACCTCCGCCACCGTGGCGTACGACCACAGCGTGTGGGAGAAGGCCAGCAACAGGGCCGCCATGGTCACGGGCAGCCACACAAATCCGGAGCCGATCTCGGGCTGATCTGGGTTCTTCGACCGTGTCGGCGGCGTCTTCCTAGTGGCGGATTGCGCGTCCATCCCGAGCAGCATCTCGGTACTGAGGAGAGCCACCATCGCAATCGCAAGCGCGGCAAAGATCGCTGATGCAAGATTGACCCTCGCGGCGATGTTGCCAATCGGAAGCAGCGTCGCCAGATGCGCCAGCAGCACGTAGAGCGGAAAGCCGGGCGGGTGACCCACGCCGAGCAACCGCGCCGCCACGATCAGCTCACCGCTGTCGACCAGCGTCACCGTAGGCGCGAGGGTGATGGAGTAGACGAGCAGCGAAGCCGATAGCACGAACCCGGCGCAGCGCAGCCTGGCGGAAGTGCGAAGTCCGAATTTCAAATTTCGAATTGCGAGTCTGTCGAAGGACTCAGTTGGACGTAGTGACTTCGGCATTCGCACTTCGAAATTCGCACTTCACCCCAGTCGCTCGATGATCCATTGCAGAGTTCACCGCAATCGGCAACCCCCGACAGCAGTGGGTAGTGGGTCAGTCGTCAAGGCGCGCTCGGCACGCCGGTGCTTGTCGCTGTGCGGTGCCGTCGACGGCCGCGTGTGCTACGCTGCGGCACGGCTCTGGACTAAGACGATAGCGATGCTACTGCTCCTCAAGAATATTCTGTTCACGGTGGTAGTGCCCGGAACGGTCGCAGTCTACGTCCCCTTACTCGTAGCTCGCGACCGCGGCCCCGCATCCGGCCTGCTGTTCGCCTGCGCTCTGCTTGTGCTCTCGCTCGGCGCCATGATCTATGCCTGGTGCGTGTGGGACTTCGCCACGTTCGGGCGCGGCACGCCGGCGCCGATCGACGCACCGAAGCAGCTCGTCTCTCGGGGCTTGTACCGGTACACGCGAAACCCGATGTACGTTGGGGTCCTGACCGTGATCGTCGGCTGGGTGCTGATGTTTCGAGCGCCATCCCTGATCGTCTACACACTCGTTATCGGGGGCTGTTTTCACCTGTTCATCGTCTTCTACGAGGAGCCCCACCTCCGGCGTGAGTTTGGAAGTGGGTACGACGAGTACTTTGCCCGGGTCGGGCGCTGGCTGCCGAGACTGTGGTCCCTGCGATGCGGTCGGATGGTCGACTGGCTGTGAGCTGTCGGCGGTTTCCTCTGCCCAGCAGCGAAACTAAATTCCGACCAACTTTTCCGCTACGGAGCGGAACAGAAGAGGAGGAGTGCCCGATGACAAGGTTCTTGAGTCTGTGCACCTCCCCCCAGCCTGTTTACGCGATGGTACGCGCTAAGCAGTGGCTGCGAACGTGTCGCGCTTTCTTGGGTGGAGGCTGACAACGCTTGCCTCGGTCTCGTCCCATTGTGCGCACCTGGTGCCGGCGCCGAGTTTGGGTCACCGGGGCGCGTCTTAGTCATCGAAGTGGATGGCTTGTCTGTAATCGCCACGATCACAGTCCCTCGCGATCCCACTGACATTCCCGTCACCTGGGACGGGCGCTTCGCCTATGTCACCAATCGGTTTGGCAGTCCCTTAGGCGGCGACGTCTCCGCATACGTTTCGGTGATCGACACATCCAGTGACACGGTGACCGCCAGTATCCCTTTAGGAGTAGGGCGCATTTCCGCATTCGGCATCGCCCTTACCCCAGATGGCAGCCGCGCATACGTAACCCACATTGACGACGCCAGCTTGGTGGTGATACTCGCACGCATTCTTCTGCTCCCGGCCGCGCTGTTGTGCATTCGCAGCCTTCGAGGCTGAGTGCTCGGGCGCAGGAACGCGCCGCGGTTGGGGGCTCTCGGGAAAGTGGCGGGAATCCATCCGCGGGCAGTTGCAATCAGATGACGGCGAATGTAAGCGAAATCAAGCCCGCTGCGTTTGGAGAGGTCACCGAGTTAACGGGAAAGAGGGCCAGGCCCTGAGAGTGGAGTTAGGTGACTTGCTGGCCCGTACATCGGACTGTTTCAAAGACCCTCTGCTGCAGGCACGGAGGCCTGCCGCCACCCTTGATCTCTCTGAGCATCCTGCACTGCCGGTGGCGGCAGCCGTCTCTGGCTGCCGTGTCAATCGTGAGATTTATTGTTTAGCAATGCCCAAGCTAACGTTTCTATCCAGGGTCGTAGTGCTTCGGGTCAAGTAATTGGCGAACCCCTGCACACCTCGCGCGTTCACGAGGCGTTTGAAAAAGTCCTGCAAAAAGCGTTCAGCGATCAGCGGGAAACCCTTCCAATCAGAAGCCGGCTCGGTCGGACCGCGTCGCTGCGTTCGAGCCGTGGCGGCCTGGACGCCAAACGTGCCGAGGCGATGCCATCCGTCCGGTACCAGCGGTCTGTAGAAGGATACGGGGCCATAATCCTGTGCAGCAGGCGGGAGGCATTCGAAGGTATCGATGTACCTGATCAGGTCCGGGCGCTCAGCGCAGTGGCTTGCCCCACTGGGTCTGCTTGCGCAGCGCGGGCTTCAACACCTTGCCCGCCGGGTTGCGCGGCAACATTTCGCTGCGGACGACGATGTACTCGGGGATCTTGAACTCGGCCAGGTACTGGCGCGCAAACTCCCTCACCTCTGCCGGGTCGATCTGCTGGCCCGGCACCGGCACGATGATCGCGCCGACCTTCTCACCCATCATGGGATCCGGTACGCCAACGACCGTGACCTCGAACACCGCAGGGTGCGCCTGCAACGCGTTCTCCACCTCGACGCAGTACACGTTCTCACCGCCGCGATCGATCATGTCCTTCTTGCGGTCGACGATGTACGTCAGCCCTCGCGCGTCTATGCGCGCCAAGTCGCCGGAGTGCAGCCACCCGTTCGCGAAGGTCTCTGCCGTGGCGTCCGCCTTGTTCCAGTACCCGCTCACGACGTTGGGGCCGCGCACCAGCAACTCCCCCACGCCGCTCTCGGGATCGGGTTCGAGGAGGTCCAGATCGACCACGGGCGCGGCGAAGCCGACGCTGTCGGCGTGCTCGGCAGCGAACTCGTGCGGCAAAAAGGTGCTGATCGACGACGTCTCCGTGAGGCCGAAGCCGTTGCCGACGCGCGCGTTGGGGAACTTCTGCATGATCTGATGGACGAGTGCCGGCGCGATCGGCGCACCGCCGTAGCTCACCCAACGCACCGCCGACATATCGAACTCGGAGAAGTTCGGCTGCTGGATCGCGAACCAGTAGATCGCCGGCACGGAGACCAGCAGGTTGATGCGCTCGTCGCGAACGGCACGCAGGAACGCTTGCACGTCGAAGGCGCGCAGGATCACGATGGTGCTGCCATGCTCCAGCGTCGGCAGGAGCTGACTGTTACAGCCGGTAACGTGGAACAGCGGCACCGAAAGCAAGTTGCGAATGCCGCGCCCGTCGACCGGCAGTGCCGACACCCGCCGCACATTCTCCGTGTTCGACAGGAAATTGGCGTGCGTCGTCATCGCCCCTTTGGGAAAGCCGGCGGTGCCGCTGGTGTAGGATAGTGCGGCAAGATCATCGGGGCCGAGGTCCTCGATGACGAAGGGCGGACCGTCCGGCAGCGGCTGGCCCTCTTCGAAGACAAAACGCGAGCCGGAGTCTTTCACCACATATTCGACCTCGGGTGGAGCCAAGCGCGTGTTTACCGACACCACCACCGCGCCCGCCATCAGGCTGCCGAAGAACGCGAACGCCCAGTCCAACCCGTTCAGCAGATGGTTGGCGACACGATCGCCGCGCTGGACTCCCTGGGCGCGCAGGCCGCCGGCGACGCGGGCGCAGCGATCCCAGAGCTGCCGGTAGGTGACGCGCCCGCCGCCGAATTCGACGAGCGCCTCGTCATCCGGGACGCGGTCGACCGTCTGGCGCAGCATCTCGATCAGCGAGCGCGGCCGATCCAGGTAGCGCGCGATGCCGTCGGCTCCGCGCGCGATGCCGCTCACGTCAAAGGGCTGAATCATGTTCGTCGTCAGTACGCCCCTCCGTGCTCGAAAATGCGCCGCGGGTTCTCCACCAGCATCTGGTTGATCTGCGCCTGGCTGACGCCGCGCGCCCGCAGCGCCGGCAACACGTCATCGGAGATGTGCGTATAGATCCATTTGGGCATCGCCGCCTCTTTCACCCCGGGGTCGAACCAATCCATGCAGCACGAGGTGTCTTGCGACAGTATCATCTGACCGGCGTAGCCTTGCTTGCACAGCGCGGCCGCGGTGTTCACGCGATCCTCGAACGGAAGCAGAGGATCGATGCCGAAGCGGTCCATGCCGATTGTAGAGCCATTGTCCATCAGCTCTTTGAGATAATCCAGCTCGGTGGTGTCGCCGCAGTGGCCGATGATCACGCGCGTCAGGTCGACGCCTTCCTCCTTGAACACCCGTTGCTGGTCGCGGCCGCGGTGGCTGTGGGCGTGGGTGTGGGTGGTGATCGGCACGCCGGTGCGCCGGTGCACCTGGGCGACAGCGCGCAGGATGCGCTCGATTCCCGGCGTGAGCCCGGCCTCGTCGGTGACGCACTTGAGGATGGCAGCCTTCACGCCCGTGTCGGCGATCCCTTCGGTGATGTCCTTGATGAACATATCCTCCATCGCCCCCGGGTTGTCGGGTGTGCCTGGGGCACGGAAATAGAAGTAGAATGGCAACTCGTTGTAGGTGTACAGACCGGTGGCGACGATGATGTTCAGGTCCGTCCGGCGCGCGATGCGCTGGATGCGTGGGATATACCGGCCGCCACCGATCACCGTCACATCGACGATGGTCTGCACGCCCCGGCCTTTCAGCTCGTTGAGCTTGGCGATGGCGTCAGCGACGCGCTCCTCTTCGTTCCACTTCCCCGGGTAGTTCTGCTGGATCTCGGTGTTGAACACGAAAATGTGCTCGTGCATCAGCGTGACGCCGAGCTGTGAGGTGTCCAGCGGACCGCGAACTGTCTGTACCTGCATCGGTTCCTCCTTTGTTGCCTGGGCCGTCATTCTGCACGGGAATTGGCACCAGCGCCAGCGCCGGCCTCCCAAATCAGTGCAAGGACAAGGCGGAATGCAGCGCGCTCGGCAGTGACGCCGACAGACCGAGGCGCAGCGGCGTGATGGCGATGGCGTCGCACCGCACCACCTGCATGCGTGAGCGGCGATCTGCTGGGCGCGCTCATGCGTCCCGCCGTTCCCGAGGTGGGCGGTGATGCCGGCGGCGCGGAAGGTGTGGCAGCCGATGCCGGTCTCGATTCCGGCGACGCGGGCGCGGGAGCGGATCATGCGCCAAGGCTCATGAATAATCCGGGCCAGTTTCCCACCCCGAGTGCCCTAATTCGGACAGTACCAAGGTTAGGACACTACCAAGCGCTGGCGTACCACGCTGGATCGACCTCCAGCGTGTATGAGCCGACATCAGACAATGTAGCGCCGTTGATTCGGATGAGAAAACCGATGTCCCCCCCAAACGGCGGAGGGGGTGCCGTCCCGGGCGCCAGTGGGAATTGAAAGAACGGGCCCGAAACAGACGGGTACAGCGGGGTCGGATCATCGAGGAAGCCTTCGGTGATGCTCACA
>Ga0326728_10007149_pt1 | contig 29164 bp, 20 predicted proteins | sample MB3enrmetagenome_FD_207602 | JGI IMG/M metagenome (GOLD analysis project Ga0326728, IMG submission 207602) | Lab enriched peat soil microbial communities from McLean, Ithaca, NY, United States - MB31MN | ecosystem: Environmental > Terrestrial > Soil > Wetlands > Peat | place: USA: New York... | reverse complement strand
GATGGTCTCGACAGGTAAATGGAAAAGAGCCGCAGCGGCGGTTGCGAGCACAAGCGCAACGATGGAGCCGGGAACGCGTCGAGTGACTCGCGGCCAGAAGAGAATGATGGCAACAGATGCAGCGGCGACAGCGACTGCTTGCCAGCGGAGGGTTCCGGCATAACGAAGAAGCATCTCGATGCGGGGCAGGAATTCGCTGGGAACCGGCGGCGTGGTTAGCCCGAAGAAATCTTTGATCTGGGTGGAAGCGATAAGAATCGCGATGCCGTTGGTGAAGCCGATTGTGACGGGGCGGGGAATATATTTAACGGCCGTGCCGAGGCCGGTGAAGCCCATGATGAGCAGCAGGAGACCGGCCATGAGGCCGACGAGCGCGAGGCCGGAGACGCCGAATTTCGCCACGATGCCGGCGACGATGACCACAAATGCACCGGTGGGACCGCCAATCTGGGTGCGCGAGCCTCCGAGAGCGGAGATGAGGAATCCAGCGACGACAGCTGTGTAGAGCCCGGCCTGTGGAGAGACGCCGGAGGCAATGGCGAAGGCCATGGCCAGAGGCAGCGCGACCAGACCTACCGTTACTCCGGCAACCAGGTCGTGCGAAAGCTGCGTCGCCGAGTAACTGTGAAGACACTGAAGTGAGCGGGGAAGCCGCTTAAGAGATGGATTCAAGAAGGAAGCCGCCTTTCAGAAAAGTTCAACGAAGAGTTTCGAGGGGTTTTTCCATTTCTTCTAACATTCCCTGAGATTCTTTGAGTTGTGAATGGAAGTAGGCGCGCATGAGATTCAAGACCCTGACGATGATGCGGTCACGGACGGAATAGAAAACCTGGTTGCCCGCGCGGCGGTTCACGAGGATCTGCTTGGCGCGCAGAATCCCGAGGTGCTGTGAGACGTTGGCCTGCTCCATGCCGAGCTTTTCAATGAGAGTCCCGGCGGAGAGTTCGCCTTCGCTCAAAAGTTCCAGAATGGCGATCCGTGTTGGATGGCCGAGGGCCTGGAATATGTCTGCTTTGAAGCGGCGGAGTGAGTCGGGCATGACTGAATATTAGCATATTCGAATATTTAGCCGATGGATGCGGCCTCACGCCGGAACAAGCTCTGCGTTCCTACCAATCTGGCAGCATCTCAAAACAAAGGGCTTATTTTTCCTCGGTCCCTGTCCACAGCGCTTATACCCAGAAAAGCGAAGCGCGGCGAATGGTCGCCGCGGCGCTATTTCTGATTCTCGATGCAAGTATGCGGCGAACGAGGGAAATTATCGGCAAACTTTGAAAAGAAGTTTGGAAAACTCTTCCCTTGGATCTTGATAGCGAGAGAAGGGATCGAAACAAAAAGGCCAGGAGAATTCCTCCTGGCCCTAATTCTTTTTCGCCCCTGGTTCGTACTGAACTCAGTCCGTCAGCTGCATCCTGAAGTTGACCCGCAGCTCATGCAGCGGTAGCAGCTCCCGTTGCGCACCATGATCGCGCCGCACGTGCCGCAACTCGGTGCATCGCCCATGTCGTACATGCCTCGCATCGCATCGGCCGCGTGATATAGCCCGCGGTCCTGCATGCTCGGCACCTGCGAAGGAGCCGCCGGCGCCTGGCGCATTTGGGTTTCCGTGATCCGCCGCGGCGAGCTGCCACCCGATTCGGCCTGCGGCTCTGGAGCAATCCCGCCGCCCGAATGCGCACTGCTTGCCGTCACCTGTCCCAGCCGCTTCGCCACTTCCTCCGCCAGCCGCGCAATGTGCTGCTGCGTCGTCGGCGATTCATCGTCATCGAGATCGCTCTCCGCAATCATGCTTGGCGACGCCGTCAATTGCGGAGCCTGCTGGCCCAGCCCAGCGAACAGAGTCAACTGCTGCCCTGAAAGGAAGCGCAGATTCAGCCAGCGGAACATGTAGTCCATCAGGCTCTTCGCGTACCCGATCTGCTCGTTGCCCGTCCAGCCCGAAGGCTCGAACCGAGTGTGCGCGAACTTCTCGCACAGCACCTTCAGCGGCACACCGTGTTGCAGCGCCAGCGAAACCGAAGTGGCAAACGCGTCCATCAGGCCGCTCACCGTCGATCCTTCCTTGGCCATGCGGATGAAGATCTCGCCCGGCTGGCCGTTCGGATACATTCCCACGGTGATGTAGCCCTCGTGACCGGCGATGGAGAATTTGTGCGTGAGCGACGCACGTTCCTCCTGCAGCCGGTGACGGATCGCGCGCGGTGGAGCATTCAGATCCTGCGCTTCCCGTGGAATCTCGGCCGCAGGATTCATCGCCGGTGTCGGCGTCAGCACCGGAACTGCCGCTGCCGCGGCAATCTCGTCGAGCGCCTTCTGGAATGCCTGCACCGTTGCCAGGAGTTGTTTGGCGCTTACCTCTACCTTGTCCGCGCCGTGCGCTTCCAGCAGTTTCACGTCGGCTTCGGCCGCTGCTTGCGATGCCGCCAGATTCGCCAGCAGCCGGCTGCCTACTGCATCCAGCGCCGACGGCTCCTTCTTCGCGTCCATGCTCGTGTTCAACGGTTGCGTGCCCTTCGAACCATCACGGTAAATCGCCACCGCTTTGATGCCCTGCCGCCAGCTTTCCGCGTAGGCTTCGGCCACATCTTCCACCGTTGCCTCATGCGGCAGGTTCACCGTCTTTGATATTGCGCCCGACAAGAACGGTTGCGCAGCCGCCATCATCTTGATGTGACCCATGTAATGAATCGACCGTGTGCCCTTCGCCGGCTTGAAGCTGCAGTCGAACACGGCCAGGTGTTCCGGCTTGATCCCTGGCGCGCCCTCGATCGTGCCTGTCGCGTCAATATAGCTGACGATCGCGTTCACTTCTTCATTGTCGTATCCCAGCTTGAATAGCGCCGACGGCACCGTGTTGTTGACGATCTTGATCATGCCGCCACCTACCAGCTTCTTGTACTTCACCAGCGCCAGATCCGGCTCAATTCCCGTCGTGTCGCAATCCATCATGAAGCCGATCGTGCCCGTCGGCGCCAGCACTGTGGTCTGCGAATTGCGGTAGCCATAGCGCTCGCCGTAGAGCAGTGCCATGTCCCAGCACTCGCGGCTGGCATCGATCAGCGCGTCCAATTGCGGCACCGTGAATGGCTCGCCGCTCTGGCGCGACTTCCCAATGTTGTTCACCTCGGCCCGGTGCATCCGGATCACGTCGAGGAACGGCTCGCGATTCACGTAGTAGCCCGGGCACGCGCCTCCCTGGTGCTCCACGCTCGCTGTCAGCGGCGTCGCCGAAGTCAGCGGCGGGCATTGCGCCGCGATGATCGCCGATTGCAAGTACGCCTGCCCCGTCATCATGGCAGTCATGCTTCCTGCCAAGTCGCGTCCTGCTTCAGAGTCATACGGCAGCCCGAACGACATCAGAAGTGCGCCCAGGTTCGCATAGCCCAGCCCCAGCGGCCGGTAGTCGTGCGAATTTCGCGCAATGGCTTCGGTCGGATATCCCGAGTTATCCACCAGGATCTCCATCGCCGTAATCAATACTGAAATCGCGTGCCGGTACGCCGCAGTGTCAAAGGTGCCGGCCGGCGTGACAAATCTCATGAGATTGAGGCTCGCCAGGTTGCACGCCGAGTTGTCCAGGAACATGTATTCGCTGCAAGGATTCGATGCGTTGATCCGCGCCGTGTTCTTGCTGGTGTGCCACTTGTTGATGGTGTCGTCAAACTGCATTCCCGGATCGCCGCACAGCCACGTTGACTCGGCGATCTTGCCCATGATCTCGCGCGCTTTGTAGGTCTTCACAGGCTGGTGGCCCTTCACCGTATAAGTGGTGAAATCTCCGTCGGCCTCATAGCTGCGCATGAACTCGTCACTGACCCTTACGGAATTGTTGGCATTTTGAAAGAATATAGAAGAAAAAGCCTCTGAATCCGGCCCGCTTCCGTCGTAGCCCGCCTTGATCAGCGTGAATGCCTTCGCCTCTTCTTTTGACTTGCACTCGATAAAGTCCACAATGTCCGGATGGTCCACATTCAGGATCACCATCTTCGCCGCGCGCCGCGTCTTGCCGCCGCTCTTGATCACGCCTGCAAATGCGTCAAACCCTCGCATGAAGCTCAGCGGTCCGCTCGCTGACCCGCCGCCCGAGAGCAACTCCATTGATCCGCGCAAAGACGACAAATTCGTCCCTGTGCCCGATCCCCACTTGAACAACATCCCTTCCGTCTTCGCCAACGTAAGAATCGAGTCCAGCGAATCGTCAACCGCGTTGATGAAGCACGCCGAGCACTGTGGGTTCCTGTAGCCCGTCGCCGAATACTGCACGCCCCCGGTTACCGGATCCCAGTGCCAGTTCTGTCCATCCGCATCCGGCTCCAGCCGGTCACAGCCCACGTTGAACCACACCGGCGAATTGAACGCCGCCTTCTGCGTCAGCAGCAGGTGCGCCAGCTCGTCGTGGAAGATCCCCGCGTCCACTGCCGTGGCAAAGTAACCTCCGGCCATGCCCCAGTCGCGCACCGTCTCTGCTACGCGCGCCACCAATTGCCGCACGCCCGTTTCGCGTTCCGGCGTGCCGATCTGCCCGTGCAGGTACTTTGAAGCCACTATGTTCGTCGCCGTCATCGACCAGTCCACGGGTACTTCTACGTCCTTCTGCTCGAAGATCGTGTTCCCTTTGGTGTCGGTGATCGACGCTGTGCGCCGCTCCCACGCTAATTCGTCGTAGGGGGAAACTCCCTCCTTCGAGAAGCGCCGGGAAAAAGTCAGGCCCTGCGTACGGGGGGTGTTCGGGTAAGCAGCGGTCGAAGTCTGAAGGTAAGCCTCGTTCATCTTGTTACTCTCCATGGGTCGAAATCAACGTAAAAAGCCCTATCACCGGCCACTCAGCCGGAGCGCGGGAACAACCCGCAACTATTTGGAAACAAACAGAAAATGAGGGCGAAAGTTCCGCGAATTCCTTAGATCGTCTACGGCCCGTCAGCTATCCCGCTCTTCCCTTCGTCGTTGTACTTTTCCGTCCGTTCCTGCCACCTGGCCATTTGATTCGACTAGCCGCAAGCGAGACGCTGGATGGAGCACTTCAACTCAGGGATTGCTCAGTTTTGCGCCGGTGTCTTTTAACAGACTGTTTACAGCCGCAGATGAAAACTTACCGCTGTCCATGGTGCGTGTCAAGAACAAACCACAACATCTTGTATTTTGTTAACATTTCGCGCACCACCTCACTAAACCCCGGCCTTTGCCTGTGGAAACCTTGAATCAGCCGTGCAGGTCGCGGGTTTCCGGGGCCAGATTTGCATCAAATCTGGGGCACCGAGAAGGCCGCCCCAACCCCGACTCTCACTTTCCAACCCTAGCCCCAGGTGTGCTCTGGCACAAGGCGCAAGACTGGTGCAGCTCCCCGGCAATTCTGTTCAAGTTGTGGACATTCGGGCGATTCGATTCTGCATTTCCGCTCTAAGTGCTTTATCTGCGCCCGTCAGCCGTCGTGCGCGCGCATTGCCGTCGGGCACTTATTGCCACACTTTTCTCGGCTTCCTTGGCAAGGTCATCTCGCTCAGCGGCACAAACTCAAATGCTTTGGCGCGGTAGTGCGTGATCACCCGGTCAGTCGCTTCGACTGTCGCCCAGCGGTTGCCATTCGGGTCTTCAGAGTCGCCGTCATGCAGCAGCACGATCCCGCCATCGCCGTCGAGCACGTCGATCTGCTCGGCGAGATTGGCCACAATCTCGTCAGCTGTCTTCAGCTTCCAATCCAGCCCGTCCGCATCCCACATTGCAAGCTGGATGCCATGAAGCCGCAGGTATTCCAGAATCCCCTCGTCGTAATGCCCGCCAGGCGGGCGGAAGTACTGTCCCCACCGGTTGATTTCGTAGTCGATGGCCTCAAACGGGGCGCCGCAGAGATTCCGATGCGTCCGCGTATGATTGCCGATCGCGTGGCCCGCCTGTTCGACGCGCCTCACCGTCGCGTCGTGCGTCTGCATTCTCTGGCCAATCATAAAGAAGGTCGCAGGAACGGAATAGTACGAAAGGATCGCGAGAAGCGCCTCCGTGCAAGGCGGGGAAGGCCCATCGTCGAAAGTTAGGGAAAGCTTCTTCATCGCATGGGGCCAGCATACCCTCGCTATCCCGCCGATCACAATGATTTTCTGCGTTTTTCGCGCCGCCAGCCCTGTCCCGGCTCGTCCTGAATCTCGCTCACGCCAAAAATAAATTGGCCCCGCGCGCCGTAGCACGCGAGGCCATTTTAGGGAGAGGGCTGCTCGATCAAATCGAAATTCAATTGCCCTTGTCGATCCTCATTCCATAGAACGATCTCCACACAAAGAACACCGAGACCAGGAAGAACACGACGGCCAGCGCATGCGCCAGTTGCGGATTGCTGTTGCTGAGCGTCACGGCAAGCTCGACCGCAAGTAATCCAAACAAAGTCGTGAATTTGATCACCGGGTTCAATGCCACCGAAGAAGTGTCCTTGAACGGATCGCCTACCGTGTCTCCGATCACGGTTGCGTCGTGCAGAGGCGTGCCCTTCTGTTTCAACTCGACCTCTACGATCTTCTTCGCGTTGTCCCAAGCGCCGCCGGCGTTCGCCATAAAGATCGCCTGGTACAACCCGAACGTCGCAATCGAGATCAGGTAGCCGATAAAGAAGAACGGCTCTACGAACGCGAAGGAAAGCGTAGCGAAGAAGACGGCGAGAAAGATGATGAACATTCCCTTCTGCGCGTACTTCGTGCAGATTTCCACCACCTTCTTGCTGTCGGCTACCGACGCCTTAACCGTTGTTTCCAGTTTGATGTGCTTCTTGATGAACTCCACCGCGCGGTACGCGCCCGTCGTCACCGCCTGCGTTGAAGCGCCAGTGAACCAGTAGATCATCGCCCCGCCGCTGATCAACCCCAGCAGGAAGGGCGCGTGCAGCAGAGAGAGGTTCTGCACGTCGTGCGTCAGCCCGCCCGTAAGCGCCATGATGATGGAGAAAATCATCGTCGTTGCGCCCACCACCGCGGTTCCGATCAGCACAGGCTTTGCCGATGCCTTGAAGGTGTTGCCAGCTCCGTCGTTCGCTTCCAGCAGGTCCTTCGCGCGCTCGAATTTTACGTCGATGTTGTAGTCCTTCTTCAACTCGGCTTCGATGCCGGGAACGGCTTCGATCATCGACAATTCGTAAATCGATTGCGCATTGTCGGTAACAGGCCCGTAGGAATCCACGGCAATCGTCACCGGACCCATACCCAGGAAGCCGAACGCTACAAGCCCAAACGCGAAGACCGCCGGAGCCAGCATCAGGCTCGCCATCGATGGGCCGGTACTGAAGAAATAGCCCATTGACATCAGCCCAACCATACTGAGTCCCAGCCAGTAGGCTGAAAAATTGCCGGCCACGAATCCCGACAGGATCCCCAGGGAAGCTCCGCCTTCCTGCGCCGATTTCACCACTTCTTTCACGTGGGCCGATTTGGTCGATGTGAAAACCTTCACCAACTCGGGGATAATCGCGCCCGCCAGTGTTCCGCAGGAGATGATCGAAGCCAGCTTCCACCACAGCGTTCCATCGCCGAGAGTGGGAATCATCAGGTATGTAACGACGTAAGTCAGGCCGATCGAAACGATCGATGTGATCCACACCAACGACGTCAATGGCGCCTCAAAGTCCATCTCGTCTGCACCGCCGTATTTCGCATGAGCGATTGCGCCATTCAGGAAGTAAGCGGCCGAACTGGAAACCAGCATCGCCACGCGCATCACGAAAATCCACACCAGCAGTTGTACTTGCGTTGTGGGATTCGGCACAGCCAGCAAAATGAACGTGATCAACGCCACGCCGGTTACGCCGTACGTCTCAAAGCCGTCGGCGCTTGGGCCCACCGAGTCGCCCGCGTTGTCGCCCGTGCAGTCCGCGATCACGCCCGGATTGCGCGCATCGTCTTCCTTGATCTTGAACACGATCTTCATCAGGTCGGAGCCGATGTCGGCAATCTTCGTGAAGATGCCGCCTGCGATGCGCAGCGCAGCAGCCCCCAGGCTCTCGCCAATCGCGAAGCCGATAAAGCATGGGCCTGCATAATCGCCCGGGATGAACAACAGGATGAACAGCATGATCAGCAACTCAACCGAGATCAGCATCATGCCGATGCTCATGCCTGCCTTCAGCGGAATTGCAAAACATGGATAGGGTTTCCCGCGCAATCCCGCGAACGCCGTCCGGCTGTTCGCAAAGGTGTTCACGCGAATTCCGAACCATGCCACGCCGTAGCTGCCCCCGATACCGACGATCGAAAACAACAAGATGATCGGGAGCGTCACGGCAATTGATTTTCCCGGCACCGGCGCCAGATAGCCAAAGTACAGCGAGATAATCACCGCGATGAAAACCCAGAGCAGCAAAATGAACTTGCCCTGCGTCACCAGGTACGTTTTGCACGTTTCGTAGATCAGCTCCGACATCTCGCGCATCGTGCGGTGAACCGGCAGGTTCTTCAACTGCACAAAAATCACCAGGCCAAACAACAGGCCGCCGGCGCAGAATAACAACCCCAGCGACAGCAGCGCGTGCCCGTTCATGCCGAGGAAATTCACCGTCGACAAATCCGGCACTTTCAGGGTGGCTTCTCCGCCCGCTTGATCCGTCTGTCCATATGCGAACGTCGGAAGCAGAAGCGTCAGCAGGCCCGCCGCGGTTTTATACGGCCGATTCAGAAGCACGTCTGCGCCCTTCTTCATGGCCGCGAAAGTCTCCACCGCCGCCCCTATCACAAACCCGATAACCCGCCGCGCAAAAAACGCAGCCACGATGAGCGTCAAAACGCTCATGCTAAGACAGAAGTTCATCCAACCCAGTACAGTCACACATCCTCCATACATAAGGTTTTGAAATCGAGGCACATTCGGCCCCGCAACCGGCCTCTTGGACACCGGGGAATTGCCACCGGAAGGCTATCATCCGGATACACCGCTGTCGAGTGACAGCTGTCACGGGCTTTCCCTGCGCTTTTTCCATCTTGGTTCGGTCCCATTCCGGATCGCGCTCACAAACCCGTTCCGCTAACGCAAATTCTCCGCCGTTAGCACGCACCTTCGCCCATAATTCCTTCGTTTTTCAGTTGTCTGATGAGAATTGTCCGTGAGAAGTTGTCCCTTCCCGGTCCGGGTTTGCCGTTTGCTGTGTACCGGCCCCTGGCTCCCTCGCCCTCTGGCTCCCTGCTTCACTCCACCGGCACATGAATCCGATCCCCCGCCAGCACATCGTTCAGGCCCGGGTCCGATTCGTCGCGCTCTTTGCCTCCCGGCAAAGGATGCAGTTTGAACAGCACCAGAACATTCCGGTCCGGATCGTCAAACGCGCGGAAGCTCCCTACCTGCTCCAGCGAATACCGCGTATGCAGATCCACGAGCGTACTCGGATCGACTGCGTTCCATGAAGCGAACCATCCTGGCTCGTAGCGGCTCACCTTGTCGGCCAGATCATCCGTGCTCAGTTCGTCGCAGATCGCGGGGAGCTGAGTAATCAGCGTGATCTCATCTCCGCTGGTCGCGACCATCAACCGCTTTCCGTTGGGATGCGCATCAATATACTGTGTCAGCTCGGTCGCTGCGTTCACAAACGTGTACTCCGGATGTGCCGCGTACTCAATCGTTCTCCATCCATGAATGCCCGCCGCCGTCGCCACCGCCGCAATCGCAATCCATCCCAGCCGCCGCGCCCACCCCGCCTGCTCCACAAGCTTCCCCGCTCCCAGCGCCACCACGATGCAGACAAAGAAAGCCGGCACGGCGAAGTAGCGCGGCTGGGGGTGATTCTGGATCGTCATAAACAATACGAATCCCAGAATCCCCAGAATGGCCGCCCCAAACACGGGATCTCGGCGCATCCTCCGACCCCATGTTTTCCGCCATGACAACGCCGCGCCCACCGTGACCGCCCCCGCCAGCAACACCAGGCTGTGATCCACCCAAAGCATTCCGTGAAACGACCACCAGAATGCCGCCAGCGGCCACCAAAATTCCGCAGGCTTCACGTAGGCGTTCGCAGACAGGAAGAAATATTTGTAATCGCCCATCAACCCCGCGGACCCGATGAGAGCAATCCACGCGCCGTATGCAACGGCCGCCGTCGACCCCGCCGCCAGTATGCACTTTAGCGCCGTCTTCCGTTCTCCCCAGAAGGACGTCGCTATCGCCCACCCCACGGCCGGCGCCAGAAATACCGCGTTCGTCTTGGTCAGCATCGCTAGCGCGAACAGCAGGCCGATCCCAACCGACACCATCACGGGGCGTCTCATCCTGTGCAGCCGTACCGCGACGTTCAACATCGCCAGCGTCAATGTTGTCTCAAGCGGCTCCAAGACTGCCAATCGATTGAAGCAGTAAAGGTACGGGCTCGTCACCGCCAGCGACACTCCAAGCAGCGCGATCCACACCGGGGCCCCCGCGGACAGGTCTTCGTCCGTGGGGTGGAATACCGGGGTCCCCGCGGATCGATCTTCATCCGTGGGGTGGAATACCGGGGCCCCCGCGGATCGGTCTTCATTCGCGGGGTGGGAGCTTGGCCCGCTCCCGCGCAGCAGCAGGTAGGTCAACACCAGGCTCGCGAAGAAGCAGCCAACCGCCAATCCTCGCGCCGCCTCCACCTTCACCCCCGTGAAGAAAAACAGCACCCACTCCAGAAAGGGCCATACCGGCAGCGTGACTGCCGCGTTGAAATCGCCAGCCATGTACCAATGCCCAAACAGGTGCGCGCGAATGGCCGCCGCCCCATACCACCCCTCGTCGGTGTACTTTGCCCAATCGAAAACCCACGGTGATCCGTTCGGAAAATCCGCTCTCAGATGCCACGCGTGCAGCGCCGCAAATAGGGCAATCCCAAGCACCCACGCCGCGCTTCCCCACCACCGCAGCTTCTTTGCGCGTTCAGTCCACGGCCGCCGCTCCTGGCCAAGCTGTTCACGCGCTCGAACGGCGTGCCCCAACCGCCTCTCGGCTCGAGACTGAGATGGCATCCCTGTTTCCTCAGATTCTTCAAAAGCAAAACTGGTTTTGGAATTCGCCCTGGCTGGAATGCTTGAGTATAACGCGCAGCAACGAATCCATCTCCTTAGTCCCTTTCCCCAAGCCCGTATTCCCTGCTTTATTCATGTTTTCCCCCACGTCGCCGATGAGACCTGTGATGACTTGGCAGTTCATCTTTGCGTCGCTCGCGAGGCAGGTTGGGATCCATGCATAGCTCCGCTCCATTCCACGCGCAGCCTTCCGCCTCCGGTCTTACGCTCGTGGAGCTTGATTCCTCCACTGCCTCTGTCCATGTCGTCGGCGTAAGCGCAGCTTGGCGAAAGCTCCTCATGCAGGCAGACATGGCCGCGCCCCATCTTCAGGTCGCCGCTATTGAAGGCGAGCATGGCACAGGCAAACACACCCTCGCCCGCTATCTCTTCAGCCGTTCTCCTCTCGCCGCCAGCGCCTTTCAGCGCCGCGACGCCCGCGAGTGGCTCGCGACCGACGCAGATCCCTCCACCCTCGCCGGATTCACCTATCTCGATCGCGTTGACCTTCTCGCCCCTCCCGGCCAGGGCCTGCTCCTCGGTGTCCTCAAAAATCTTCAGGACCGCCCGCCTGGCCGCGCCGTTTTGCTAGCCTCTTCCCAAACTCCGCTTCGCCAAATGGCAGGTCAGGGATTACTTCTCCCCGACCTCGCCTTTCGTCTCACCACAATTCGCTTCGCGATCCCTCCTCTGCGCCAGCGCCGCGAAGACATCGCCCCCCTCGCCCAATTCCTCCTCGACCGTATCTGCGTGCGCTATCAGCAACGTCCCGTCGTCCTCGGACCCGGCTCCCTCGCCCGCCTCCTCCAGCACTCCTGGCCCGGCAACGTACGCGAGCTCGCCGGCATTCTCGAAAACGCTCTTCTTCAAGCCGACAACGGCGTCATCCGAGCCTCTGACCTCGCCCTGCCCGAGGGCCTCCAGCCTTCGCAGGTTCCGCAATTCGATGCCGCGTTCGCCGCCAATTCCCTCATCAATCCCACGTTCAATCCGTGGGCCAACCGCTCTTCTGGCTCCGTGCCGCCGTTCGACCCGCACTCCACCGCCCGCGCCGCCGACCTCTCGCTCGACGCTGTCATCCGCCAGCACGTCCAGTTCGTCCTCGACCTCAACCGCGACAACAAGCTCCGCACCGCCCGCCAACTCGCCATCAGCCGTTCGACCCTCTACCGCATCCTCGCCAACGAAAACTTCCTTGCCCGCTGAAGATGCCAACGCAAGTAGGACAGTCCAGCATGGTCTTGGAACATCTTTGATGTTCGCCTTCTGCGTCTCTGCCTTAATTGAGGTATTCGATCGCTCGCGTTCCGCCCTTCACCGCAGATCCAACGATATGGCGATCAAAAGTGGCCAGCTTCCCGCCGTGAGCGACAGCAAGGGCGACAAGGTACGCATCGGTCACCTGCTTCGACTCCAGCAGGCGCGCAGCATCGACGCGCTGATCGTCCAAAAGAGAGATATCGTCAGGCCAGAACTCGTGGCCTCCAAGGGCGATCAATACCGACATCAGTTCGGCCACCATGGCTGGGTTTCCAGGCGAGTTCGGGTACCGCATGTGGCCCACAATGCGCAGAACGCCGTTCTCTGTCAGCGGACACGTGGCCCACGCTTTACGGCCCACGGCGCCAAACCAATCGTGGGCCGGGTCATGCTGCATATGCGTTGGATCAATGAGCGCAATGACTACATTGACGTCGAGCAGAAAACGCGTCACTGCAACTCTTCCTGAAGCTGCCTCACCAATTCCGAGGTCACTCTCTGAGCCCCTGGCCGCACGGGCAGCAGCGGCACGCCGTTGCGGGTGGCTCGGCGAGCCGGCGTGGGCCTAAGGGCATTCCGCGCCAGAGCGCTGATCACCTCGCCCACACTCTTGTGCTCGCTTGTGGCCATCTCCTTGGCCGCAGCCAGCACGTCGTCATCAATAGATAGGGTGGTCCGCATAGTTCGAGTACATCAAACATCAAGCATCATACATCAATTCAACCAACCAAATCAACCGCAACACGAAGCTCCGCACCGCCCGCCAACTCGCCATCAGCCGTTCGATCCTCTATCGCAACCTCGCCCACGAAAACTTCCTCGCCCGCTAAACATACCTTACATCCGACAAAAAGTGGGTGCCCCAGGTGCCTCGCCTTCGGGCACCTGGGAAAGCGCGATCCACGACAGATGGGGTCTCTGTTCGCTGTCGACATTGATCGAGATTCGATGTAGGCTTTTCTGCGATGGCACGCGGATTGAAAAAGCATTGGCGTGAAGAACGATTCCTGCTCATCGTTGCGTTATGCACGTGTTCCTGCGCACTAACCGGCTGCGTCGAGTCAACCTTCACCTTAGCAAGTGAGTCAAACCTGCCAAGATCGATAACACTCCCGTCCGGACTTACACGCTCAGATGTTTCTGTAACATTGAACCTCTACACACCATTGGTCGGCCCCGATGCGAAATTTGTATTAACAGACAGGAGAGGGGAAAAACTGGCGGAGGTAAAAGGGAATACGAAAGAGCTAACTCAATCGACGTATTACCGCATTTCCACTGAAAAGGGCATAACAGAAATAATCAAACTGAAACCATATCGAGAACATGAAAACATGGAACAAAATGGGATACCGATCGCGTTATTCTATGTCATTGATGACCCAGCCGTAGAAAAAGAGCTTTTGAGGGGTATGACCCCAAGGCCTTGATTCATCAGGCTGGTGAATTGGCGCGCGTGGCTCGGCTAACTTCCCTACTGTTGCAGCACCACCTGCTGCCCTTCCTTCACGCCGCTCGTAATCTCCGTCACCGACCCGTTCGATAACCCCACCGTCACCGGAATCTTGCGGAACCCTTCTTTCTGATGGCTGTCCGGAACCTCAACGGATGCGTTTTGTTTGTTGTCGTAAATCACCGCGTCTTCAGGCACCGTCAGAACGTCCTTGTGCTCGTCCAGCATAATCTCCGCGTTGGCCGTCATATTGGCCTTCAGCTCGCCTCCGGGATTGTTGATCGACACGCGAACCTCGAACGTCGTCACGTTGTCTTTTTCCACTCCCATCGGTGCAATCTTCGTCACTTTTCCGTAAAACATCCGACCGTTAAAGCTTTCCACCTTGATGCGCGCGGGCTGACCCATATACACGTGCGCGATATCGGCTTCATCGACCTTCCCCTGCACGTACACTTCAGACGTGTCACCCTCGGTCATCACCAGCGTTGCCGTTGACCCCAGAACCAGGATCGAGCTCACCGCGTCGCCCATCTCCACATCGCGCGACAGAATCACGCCATCCATCGGCGCAACAATGGTGGTATAAGACAGCTGCTCCTCCAGCTGCTTCAAGCTGGCCTGGCTCTGCTGCACCTGCGCCCGCGCCTGCTTCAGCTTTGCCGTGTCCACTCCAATCTGAGCCTTTGCCGAATCGCGCTTCGTTAGTTCCGCCAGGTAATCGCGGTTCGCGTCGTCCAGCGCCTGCCGGCTCACGATCCCATCCTTGTTCATTTCGATGTTCCGGTCGAGCGTCGCCTTGTACATCGGCAGGTCCGGAGCTGAGGCCGTCACCTTGTCCTGTTCGATGTTGGCTTCGTAGGTGGTCACATTCGCTTCGGCGCTGGCCAGTTGCGCGCGCGCTGCGTCCACCTGCGCCTCGATCTCCTGCTGATCCAATTGCGCCAGTTCCTGGCCCTTGTGGACTCGGTCGTTAATGTCCACGTAGAGCTTTTCCACAATGCCGGACGCCTTGCTCTTTACTTCCACCTTTGTGATCGGCTGGATGTCGCCCGTCGCCACCACAGACTTCGCCACGTCGGCGCGCGTCACCTTGGCCAACCGGTTGGGGTCAATCGGGTCCCCCTTTGCGATACGCACCACGGCAATGCCCACTACGAGCACCACAACTGCGCCCAACGTACCCACCACAATCCACAGTTTCCTGTTTTTACGCGACGCTGCCACAGGTTCCTCCCCCAGATTCGCTGAAGCATACGGCTCTCTCAGCGGTCGCTGCTTGAAGTATGATCAGCGGACGATGCCCTAACGGGACGAGCGGACGCCGCCTGAATAAGATTTGCCCAAAAGATTGAGACGGTGACTGCTCACCGTTGTAACCCGCTGCCTTCTACTACGCAAGGCAATGCATTACGGTTCCCGAGTGACACGAATCACCCAAAAACCGGGCCCAATGGAGTTATGCGCGGGATGAAGTATCGTTCCCTGGATGTGGCCATCCCTTTTCGCGGGAACCACACCGCTATCTTCATCGTATTCTTCATAGTTAAAGGATATGCAAAGACGGCCCCGCGCCGTCCAACTGTCATGCGCAGCTTCTCTGACACTCTCGGGCAGGTTTTCCGCGCCATCATGGCCAACAAGCTGCGGAGCTTTCTTACCATGTTCGGAATCGCCTGGGGAGTTGGCTCACTGCTCGTCCTTGTGGGCCTTGGCGAAGGCTTCCGCGAAGGCCAGCGTAAGCAGCTTTCGCAATTCGGTCATGACGTCGTCATGGTCATGAACGGCACCATCCCCGCCCTGCCCAACCAGCACACCGGCATGCGCCCGTATGAGCTGACCCTCGGCGACGAGGACGCCATCGGCCGTTTGCCCGAAGTTAAAAACGTCACTGCCGAGCTTGCCCGCTCCGATCTCTACGAAGTCAGCCAGTGGAGCAATACTTCGGCCCATCTGGGGGGAAATCAGGCAAGCTACACGGTTGTCCGTTATCTTCCCATCGCTGCCGGCCGCTTTATCGACGAGCAGGACGTCCTCCAGACGCGCCGCGTGGTCTTTATCGCGCAAAAATCCGCGCAGATTCTTTTTCAAGGCCATCCCATGATCGGCCAGATCATTTCCATCAACGGAATCGATTTCACCGTCATCGGCATCGGCGAGAAGGTCGGTCGGGGCAACAACACCTACGACGACGAAAAAATGTACATCCCCATTACCACCATGCAGGAGTATTTCCCTCTAAAGGGCGACAACATTCCCCAGGACGCGGTCAACTCCATCCAATACAACCCGACGAAGAAAAACGACAACACCGCCGCGGATATAGCCGTGCATCGCGTCATCGGCGAGCGTCACGGGTTCGACCCATCGCTCTCCGACGCCTTCAACGAATTTGACACCATAACGGAATCCAATATCATCGGCGCAATCTTTACCGCGATGGATGTTTTCCTCGGCAGCGTCGGCGTGGTTACTCTCGCCCTCGGCGCCGTAGGCATCATCAATATCATGCTGGTCTCGGTCAGCGAGCGTACCCGCGAGATCGGCGTCATGAAGGCTGTCGGCGCCACCAAGCGCAGCATCATCGCTCAGTTCTTCTGGGAAGGCCTCTTGCTCACAGCCATCAGCGGCATCATCGGCATCGCTGTTTCCTGGGTCTTCATGCACCTCCTCCAGGCCGTGCTCACTGACAAGATTCCCGGATTCGATCCACCGCGAATCGTTCCCTGGTCCGCGGCGCTGGCTCTCGGCACCCTTATCCTGTGCGGCATCGCTGCGGGGCTTTACCCCGCCAGCAAAGCCGCCGCACTTGACCCCATTGAAGCCCTGCGCAAGGAGTAAATATGCTCAGAGACATTCTCGGCCAGGCTTGGGAGGCGATGCTCTTCAATCGCCGCCGCACCGCCATTACCACCATCGGCATGGCCTGGGGCATCGCCACCGTCGTGCTGCTCCTCGCCTATGGCAACGGCTTCTCTCACGCTATTGAAACCATCTTCGCCGAGTGGGGCACCAACACCATCGGCTTTTTCCCTGGCAGGACCAGCCAGCAGGCCGGCGGTGATAAAGCCGGCGTTAAAGTGCGCCTCACCCTCGACGACATCGACCGCGTCACCGCGGCACTCCCCGAGATCGTTCACATCTCGCCGATGGAGTATCAGGATGAGCCCGTCGAGGACGATCTGCATACCTACACCTGGACCGTAGTCGGCTCTCGCCCTTCCTACGCCGACATCATCAAGCTCACTCCCGATCAGGGCCGATTCTTCAATGGCGCCGAGGACGACCAGCGCGCACATGTCTGCGTCCTCGGCTCTGACGCCAAGACCAAGCTCTTCTCCGGCGTCTGGGCAGTGGGTCAATCCATTCGCATCAACGGCGAAGATTTTACGATCGTTGGCGTTCTCCAGCCCAAAATGCAGGAGACGAACGACAACATCAATGACACCGTCTACATTCCCTTCAACACCATGGCCGATCTAAAAGACACCCATTACATCGACGGTGTCTGGATTGGCTATCACGGCGACTATCAGAAGATCGAAACCACCATCCGCAACACCCTCGCCGACGCCCACCACTTCCGCCCCACTGATAAAGACGCCGTTCACATCGCCAATCTGCGCTCCCAACTCCACCAGTTTGAGATTCTTTCCATGGCCCTCCAGATCCTTCTCTCTCTGGTGGGCGCGCTCACGCTCGGCATCGCCGGCATCGGCCTCATGAACATCATGCTGGTCTCGGTCCAGCAGCGCACCCGCGAGATCGGTGTCGAGAAGGCTCTCGGCGCACGCCGACGTCACATCCTCATTCAATTTCTCGCCGAAGCTCTCGCCATCACCGGTGTCGGTGGCGTCGGCGGTATCGCCCTTGCCTGTCTCGTGTCCGTTGCGGTCGGCCGCATCACCTTCTATAGCGCCATTGCCAAAAACGCTACGTCGGCCGACATCCGCCTCATCATCTCGCCCGCCTCACTGATTGTCGCCACCGTGATCCTTGTCATCACCGGCCTCGTAAGCGGCATGATCCCCGCGATCCGTGCGGCCAATCTCGACCCCATTGAAGCTCTCCGCTACGAGTGACGGTTCATGCCCGGCGGGTGGCGCGCCGTTGCGTCGGCCCTCCGGGCACTAAAGTCACATGGTTCCGCAACTTCGGCTCGAAGATTTCGTCTATCATGAGGGACCAGACATACCCAAGGGCACTTTGTGCTTTTCTCGCGGTCGGGTCGTCACCGAACGGCGCGGCAAACTGGCTGAACCGGGCCAAGCCCAGTTCAAACTCCCGCATCGCCCGTGTATCCCGGAAAACACTGACGCAGAGTTGCCTTGGCCTCTCTTGAATCAGGAGGAATCACGATGCGTACGTCTCTGTCTTTCCTTTTCATTCCTGCCTTATTGTGCTTTATGCTTTCGGGTTGCGCCACCAGCACGCCCCCCTGCTCCTGTGCCATCTCCACTGGGACCGTCTCCCTCTCCATGACCGACGATCCTCCCGCCGGCGTGTCGGTTCTCTTCTTCCAGGTCAGCCTGACCAATGCCACACTCACGCCAGCAACAGGCTCGCAGGTCTCGCTCCTCAACAACAACTCGCCCATTCAAATCGATGTGACACAACTGCAGACTCGCTCCGCATTTCTCAACCTTGCAAATGTGTCCGGTGGCACCTACAACAGCCTGAATCTCACCTTTGCCAATCCGCAACTGGTCATCTACAACCAGTCCGATGCCTCCCTTGGCAGCTCATGTGCGGTCGGCGCAATCTGCACGCTCACGCCCACGTTCGACAACAACTCTTCATCGCTCATATTCTCGTCTTCGCCATTTCCGGTCACAGTCGGCAACAGTTCACCCTTGGCCTTCCTGATCGATTTCCATCTCAACAGCGTCATTCAATCCGATCTCTCGGTCAACCTGTCCGCCGCGAGTGCCGTCACCGTGTCCGAGCTCCCGCCTGCGGCCACGCCGGCGCAATTCGGTTTCGTCACCGGAACGGTCACTGAAGTGGACCCCAGTAACGGCGAGATCGAGCTCGCGCTCCCTTGGGGCGGGTCGCTCTTCGTTGAAGCAACCAGCAGCACCGCGTTCAACAACTTCCCTTCGGCCGACTGCGCAACGCCCAGCATTCAGTGCGTGGCTCAGGGCCAGATTGTCCAGGTCCAGATCGCAACAGGCCCTGCCGCCAACAGCCTGCCGACAGTGAGTCAGGTCAACTATGTGCAGCAAGCCAGCGCACAGACGATCGAGGGAACCATTGTTGCCATTCCTCCGCTCCCGCTGCCCGCCGGTGAAACCCTTCTCCAAGTCATCCTCCACCAGAACCCCACCGCCAGCACAAGCTTGCCCTTGGGTGGCCTTGCGTCAGTCGTGGTCTGGGGGCCGGGCTCGGGCTCAAATACTCCAACTACTTTCTCCATCGACAACAGCGGATTCACCATTCCCGCCGGCTATACGTTTGCCACCTCCAACGATTTGACCGTCGGCCAGACCATTCAGGTAATTGTCACGCCCGGCACTTTGACCAGCACTGGTTCTGGGCCTGCTTCGGGCGTCTGGGGACCTCCGGCATCGGTCTCCTTCACCGCATCGGCAATCGAGTTGGAACCCAGCCAGGTAACCGGAACCATCACGGCAATCGATTCCGGGACAACGAGCTTCACCCTCGGCGCTGCCGGCGCTCCGTTCTTCGCTCCGTGGCCCTTGCCCAACGCCACGGGATTCTCTTTCAATGTGCTCACCACCGGCCAAACCGCTTACACCGGCTTCAACCCGGAGAGCTTTAGCGGCCTGGCAACGAGTGACTTTGTCTCCGTCGATGGCTGGCTGTTCGCGCCCACAACGGGAACTACGCCGAACATCGTCGCGCAATCGGTGCTCATGCGCCCGAGCCCCACGATCTAGCGCTCGTTCCATAAGACGCGTTTCGAATCGGCACGGCTTCACTGCTGAATAAGCACGAAGCCGTGCCGATTTCGCGATAACAATTTCGTAACTTCCGGATGGGCGTCAAACCACCCGAAACTCTGAACCCCATGCGATGATGAAAAGTCGGAACGAGGCGACTGAGATGACAGGATGACGATTGACTGGAGAGCACTTGCCAAGCAAATCGGCGGCGGTTGGAGGGTGTGACGTGAAAAGAGTGGGTGTTATCGTCGCAATTATCAACGTGGCGTGCCTAATCATGCCGTTCATGCGCGGAGGGAGTTCACTTGCAATGGCTCAAGAGGGCCCGCGCTTGACAGCAGAGCAGGCGATCGCCGCGGCTCGCCGCAAAGCGAAGCCGGACAGCTCGTTCACGGTCCTTCGGGAAATTGTCGCGAATGCGGATACGCGACGAATTGGCGACCTGGCGCTCGAACAGGCACAGGCGCACAAGATCGAGCTCTACGAGAACGGATTTCTCACTAATATTTTGAGGTCGGGCGGATTCCTTCTCGCAGAAACTAATCCGCGAACGAATAACGTGATCACAATACACCTCGTCTTGCTGGAGGCCGGAGGCGCTGTGAAGGACGTACAGACAGAGTGCCACGGTGTTGTCAAACTAGCCGACGCAGGGGAACTGGTCAAGGACACCGCCGAGCTTGTCAAGCAGATGTACTCCACTCCCTCAACCGAGGTATCGTCTCTGGCAAGCAGGTTCTACGGTGGCAACTTCCCCGAGGAAGATCAATTCCCAGATTCTTCGTTTGCGATCCCTAATTTCCTGCGAAGGCCAGGCGCTAACTCAAGCGAGGTCCGAGAAGCAGCAGCGCTCTTTTGGGGGTATGCTTTCTGGGTGCCCCGTTATGCACTTTCAATGCCGGCTTTCGCCGCGAGCCCAGACGCGGCGGGAAACGCGGCTGAGAAGAAGCGGGATACGCTGAAGGCGGAATTCCTGCAAAGCAACAACATGGATCCCAAAATCAACCTTGTTGACTTTGACAATATACAAAATGAGAGGCAGATCCAGGAACGGATTGAATTGCTCACAAGGTTGGACAGGTTCTTGGAAGATTCCCTTAGGAAGGAAGCTGATCCGGCCGTTGTCAGACCGAATCTTTCCATTCTTACGATGCCGCTAAGGGTAGATGTGGACCTAACCCAAGAAGGCCAATATGTGTCTACCTCGCCGCCAAAGTTGCTGTTCCTCTGGCATCGCCTCGCGACGGGTGGCTTCGCGGTCAAAGAGATCACTTGGGATTGGTGATCAGCGTGTGACAGTTCTCTAACGCCGACTCTCCAAGCTCAGGAGGCGAGTGGCGCCAGTCCCAGTGAGATTTCCTGCCCCGACTGAGGGGGGCAGGTGGCCCCGACAAAGAGCAAGATGTTGGGGAAGTTTGAAACCGGCGTTACTCCTGTATTACCTGCTACTCGTCAGTTATCTTTTCACCAACATTTCCTCACGACTCAATCAGGCGGCGTGCTCCTGCTTTTCTACTCCCTACTCCCTACTCCCTATTCCCTGCTCCCTATTCCCCGCTCTTCCGCGCTACCCTATCTATGTGACCCATGCCCGCGCCTACTGACATCAATCGCGAGTCCGTCAAAATCTCCGCCGGTCCGCGCCTGCGCGTCGCCATGATCCTCGCCATCGCCGCCGACGTCCTGCAGATTGCCGTCTTTCCCTTCGTCCTCGAGGGTGGCGCATCTCCCCCAGACGATGTCATCGACCTCTGTGTCGGCGGCCTGCTCACGTATCTCCTCGGCTGGCACTGGGAGTTTCTGCCCTCCTTCGCCGCCAAGCTGATTCCCGGAGTCGAGTTCGTCCCCCTCTGGACCCTCGCCGTCGCCAATGTATATCGCAAATCCCGCGCGCAGGTCTCCGTCGGCGCAGCAGCTCAAAATCGGCCTCCCGCCTGAAGCACCAAATCGAATGACTGGAATGAAATAGAAACCCGTCGCCGCTACGAACCCCGCATGAAATGGCAGCCTGTTTCTCAGATCGAAATAGGGATCCAGTCCGGTTGCTGTGTTCGGCAAACAAAAATCGCCGGCGATCCTGGCTATCAGGTCCGCCGGCGTTCGCACATTCGCAAGGTTCGCGATCCGTAGTCGATCCTCCTCCTTGATTGCTCAGAGGATGGATTCATGTGCTAGAGCGCACATGTCACGTGGTACGCGAGCAGGAACGGCTAGGTTCCGATTCTCTCACTTAACCGCTTCGGCCCACGAACAGTTCATTACTGAGCCGGTGTCACGGCCACAATGCCGCAATTCACCGAATTCACGTTCTGCACGACCTGTCCCATGTTAAATGGGTTTAAGGTAACGTAGTTCCCAGCGGCAAGGGGTGGGGTGTTCGGCGTCAGCGTGGCTTGATTCTGTGCCAGAACCGTTTCATTCGCATCGTATTGGTCGCACTCCAGCACCGCCGACGCCATAGCAACAGTTGACCCATTCGTCCATTTCCCATTCTGCACCTGGACATATCCATTGACCGACTGTTCCTGGCTGCTCCACTGCTGCTGTTGGACCAGAGCCGCGTTGGGTCCACCCGGCCCCGGGCCTCCCGGCTGCGCGGGCGTTGCCGGCCCCGGTGGCGCGCCTCCCGGCGGCGGCGTGGGTTGCGTCTGCGTCGTCGGCGTTGGCGTTGGCGTCGGCGGCGGTTTGTGGTAGTAGTACCATCCGCCTGCCGCGGCCGCGACAGCGATCGCCAGCCAGAGCATGTTGTTCTTCTTCGCCCCATCCGCCGGAGGCACCACCACCGGAATCGGTCCTGGCGCACCGTAGCCCGCCTGAGGCGGCGGATAATTTTGCGGCGGTGGCGGAGGCGCCGCATAGCCTTGCGGAGGCGGAGGAGGTGCTGCATAAACCGGTGGTGGAGGCGCTACCTGAACCGGTGCTGCTACCGGCGCCGCCGCTACCGCCGGCGCCACCGCTCCTGCCGTTACGTCGTTTCCGCACTTCGGGCAGAAATGCTCGTTTTCTTCCACATGTGCGCCACACTTGCTGCAGAATGCTGCCATACTCTCTCTCCCATGAATGTCGTTCCCTGTTTCCATTCCTTATTCCTTGCTCTCCGTCCACGGTTCACTTCTTCACTGATTCAATCGTTCCCTTTTCATTTGTCCCCAACCGCGCGTCTCTGCTTTTGCCACTTCTGAACGTTCACTCCCATGGCCAGCAGCCACAGCATCAACAATCCCTCCGCCGCCACGCCCAGCGCTTCTATTTCGATCGCCGCGTGTTTCGCGACCGCGGGAATAAGGAACGCCAGCCACCCTAATCCTGCCAGCATCATCAGTGCGCCCAGAATGTGCGGCAGGAACATCGATCCAACAATCAGATACCCAATCAGCAAGCAATACGGCCCGAAGAAAAACAGCATGTTCAAATGGTAAGTCGTCACATGAAAGACATCGAGAAACCCAACTGCACAACCGGTCAGGCCAACCACCGCCGCCAAGAGTGACACATTCCTGTTCACCGGCTTGAACAGGTCATAAAAAAGCACTGTCAAGATCGCATAAAGCGCATACCCCAGTCCGTTGCCGGTTTTGCCCAATACCTCCGGTACGTGCGGTTGAATAATCGCCGTGCCGATTGAAGTCGTGAAGTAGGCGAGATAAACCGCGCCAGTAAGCCTCGCCAGCGGACTCCGCACTGCCTCCTTCGTCCGCCTCACCATCGCACACTGTTCCGCACCGCTGCCGCTTCACGAACCACCGCATAACGCGGCTGGCTCCGTATTTTCTCCGTCTCTCTCACTGTGCCGGGGTCACGGCCACAATGCCACACTGCACCTTCACCATGCTCTGCTGGATCGCTCCCATGGGAAACGGAGGGAACGACGAGGTTGCCCCCGGAGCGGTTGGTCCGTTCAGCACCGTCGTTAATTGAAGAATTACAGCTCCGGCCGCGTTGTATTGCACGCACATCAATGTGGCCGACTGGATATTCACATTCGAGGCATTCCGCCACTCCGCGTTCTCGACCTCGACATTCCCGTTCTGTGCCACCCATCGGCCGGCGAATTGCTGCTGCTGAACCAGCGCGGCGTTGTTCCCGCCGCCGCCCGGAGCGCCTCCCGGAGCACCGCCGGGCGCTTGGCCCGGATTGCCTCCCGGTTGTTGTCCCGGCCCGCCTGGCTGTTGGCCCGGCGCACCTCCAGGCTGTTGCCCAGGTCCGCCTCCAGGCTGCTGTGCTGGCTGTTGCCCAGGCCCACCGCCTGGCTGTGGTGCCGGCTGTGGCGCAGGCTGTGGCGCTGGCTGAGTGCCTGGCTGTTGTCCAGGAGCTGTTGCGGGCGGCGTCACACTCTGTGGCGTGTGTTTGTAGTAATACCAGCCGCCCAACCCCAGAGCGACGATGATCACAAGCCACAGCATTCCGCTCTTGTGTGCCGGAGCCGGCGGCGGCATCGCCACCGACATCGGAACCTGCCCTGGAGCCACAAAGGGCATGTGCGCTGGCGCCGCGTATCCCGGCGGAGGTGCGGGAGCCATTAGCGGTGCCGCCGCAGGTGCGCCCGCTGCCGCCATCAGATCGTTTCCGCACTTCACGCAGAAGCGCTCATTGCCTTCCAACTGCGTGCCACACTTGCTGCAGAATGTCGCCATTCGCTTACTCTCCTGACCGTCGTTCCCTGGCCCTTGATCCCTGAAACCTGGACCCTGTCTCTACGCCACTGGAGCGACCGCCACCGGTCCCGGTGGCATCTGCGGCCTCACCGTTCCCAGTCCCAGCGTTGCCTCCACGTGTTGCAATGTGTGCTCCAGTTGCGCCTTCTGCATGTCCCTCACCTGGTGCAGGCCCTGCTGGATCATGGTGAACATCACGTACCACGAGATCACGGAAAGAACACCCATTCCGACATACGACATCACGAGGTTGCTGCTTCCCGCTGCCAGCGGAGAGTCCCAAATTGCGTGCAAGATCACGGGGATAATGAATGCCCGAAGGAATCGACCATCGATCAGCATGCTAAAGTTCGCCGGTCTGTCGCCCTTCACCCGCCAGAACGCGCCTGCCGCAATACCCGTCCACACAATGTGTCCGAACGGCGAAAGGATTGCGCGCACGTTCAACTCCATGAGCGTGGCCTTCATCACCGGCATCAGGATGATTCCCCATCCCACTGAGGCGCCTTGGGGAAGTCCAGCGAAGATTTGGGCGAGCCCGCCACTTTGAACGAACTTGACCAATCCCGGAGCAAACGCGTCCATTCCGTAGCCCAGCGTTTCAGAGCACGCAAAAGCTGCGCCCACCGTCGCCCCGAACAGGATTCCGTTCAGTTGGTAGGGATAGCGCGCTCCCCGAGCGCCCCACGTTACAAGGATCACCGCCAGCAGCTTCGAGCATTCCTCCAGAATGCCTGCTTGGTAGAATGCGCCGGCACTGAAAAGCGGAGTAATGTAACCAAGCGTAATCAGCACCACCGCGATTCCGCCGCCGACAACAAATAACTTGATGACCTCGATCACTGAGACATTGCGCGGTGTGTTCATCTCCCACAGGAACGTCAGCGTCGCCATCGGCACCGCAAACGTTGCCAGCACCATGATCGCGATCATCGGCTTTTCATTCCCTGTGTAAACGTACAGCGCGTAAATCGCCGCGTACGCAACCGCCAGTCCGGCCAGCACGCGGAAGAACATCCATGGCTTCGGCCAGTTCGTGTCCACCATCTCCAATGGCGGCGTTGACCGCGGCGAGCCAACCCCAAGGTACTCTTCCACCGCGTCCGGCCCATGCTTCTTGAAGGTCTCTTTGAAAATCTCTTTGAAGCTGAATCCCTCCAGCTTGTCCGTCGAGGCCAGCTGCCGGATCTTCGCCGTCAGGTCTCCCATCACACCGGAACCGGCATGCGCCTGCTTTCCTGGCGCGGGCACGTAATACACCTGCTGCGGTCCGCCGGGATACGCCTGGTACACCATGGGCACCATCCCCGGCGGCGGTGCTTGTGGCGGCATCCCGCCCATGGGCGGCGGCGCCGCGGCATATGCCGTCGCGCCTGGCGGTGGTGGCGGTGGCCCTGCTGGAGGAGCGACGCTCTGCGGACCAGCCGCTGCGCCTAGCGCTGCTCCGCAACTCTTGCAAAAGTTGTTATCGGGCTGGGACTCCGTGCCGCAGCGTGGACAAAGCATAGTGATTCTCCTGTCTTTCGGGCCGGGGGGATGCTGATGAAAGTAGCATCTTTCCGCGCCTCAAGTAAAGAGTTCTGTAAGATCCGATCGTTAATAGTTCAACGCTTCGCCGGGCCGCCTTGAACTTGCCGTGAACAACATGTCAGCTCGCCGTCTCGCTGGCCTTCCGGCCGCCGGCTTGCTGATTCCGTTAGCCCGCTGACTCCGCTGCATTCTGCCTCACTTCACCTTCGTCAAATGACCGATTGGCCCATCGGCGGGCCCGTTTAATGACCCATCGTCAGCCATCGTCAAAACTTCTGTTTGGCCGCCACACGTCAGGTTGATCTGCTTGCCGCTTTGCGCATACGTGCACGTCGATGCGATCGGACCAAAACTCACGTTGGCTGTCCCGCCGGACTGGAATACGATCGTCACCGAATCGTCTGCAGCCGCATACGTGTGTCCCTTCACGTTATTCCCGCATCCCGCCAACCCCAGGCAAACCAGCGCCACTGCAGTCGCTGCCCATCCACTTTGCTTGCTCTCTTTCACTCACTGACTTCCATCTCAATGCCGCCCGTCTCTGGCTTCGCTAACCTCGCAGACGCGCTCACTCATTGTCTCGGAGCGACAGATAAACCCCAGGCATCGCGCGCAACAATCCTGCACACAGCCCGTCATCGATTCCAATGCCAGGAAATAGGGAGCCCGTCTACTTGCTTCGTTTCGCTCTCTCCGCTGTCAATTGTGCTTTGGGGGGAATACTGCTTCACAACTCTAACCACGCGCAATCCCCGCAGGCAAGCTTTTTCTTTGCCTTTTGAGGCTCGCGCTGGATCTTTCTGCGAACGCAATGATCTTTCAGGTTACCGACGAATCTGCTGGCAAGAAAGTTTTTCTTCCGGCGTAGCACCTTGTTGGTTGCGCCTCATCGAAAAGTATTTCACTTGCCGTCCGCGGTCTTTCATCCGTCCACTACAATCCAACCATCGGCCACGGTTCCCCGTTCCACCGGCTGTGCTGCCTCTCGTTGCGCTATCGCGCGCCCACGGAGTCCCCATGCGCCCCCTTGCTCTGGTTGCCGGCATCCTCTGCATCTCGATCGTGCTCTTTGACGCCTTCCAGACCATCATCCTGCCCCGCCGCGCTACCGGCCGCTTTCGCCTCACCCGCCTCTTCTACATCGCCACCTGGTTTCCCTGGCGTTTCTTCGCTCGCCGCTTTCACCATGCCCGCCGCCGCGAAATCCTTCTCGGCTACTACGGTCCTCTCTCGCTTATCTTTCTTCTGGTTGTCTGGGCCGCTGTCATGGTCCTCGGCTTCGCCTTCATCTACTTCGCCATCGGCAGCCCCTTCAGCGACCCCTCGCAACCCTCCAACTTTCATACCGACCTCTATATCAGCGGAACCACCATCTTCACCCTTGGCCTCGGAGACGTCACACCGCACAGCCCGCTCGCCCGCGTTCTCGTGATTCTCCAAAGCGGAATCGGCTTTGGTTTCCTTGCCATGGTGATGGGATACTTCCCGGTCCTCTACGCCGCCTTTTCACGCCGCGAAGTCTCCATCTCTCTGCTCGACGCCCGCGCCGGCTCACCCCCCACGGCCGCCGAGCTCTTGCGCCGCCACTCCTGGGACGGCGCCGCGCAGTCCCTCTCCACTCTTCTTGTCGAATGGGAACGCTGGTCCGCCGAACTCCTCGAGAGCCACATCTCCTACCCGCTGCTCTGCTACTACCGCTCTCAACACAACAGCCAAAGCTGGCTCAGCGCCCTCACCGCCATCCTCGACACATCATCGCTCCTTATCGCCGGCGTTCGCGGCCTCGAGGCCCGTCAGGCTCAGCTCACCTTCGCCATGGCTCGTCACGCGCTCGTCGACCTCGCGCAGATATTCAACCGCCGTCCCGTCTCTAACGCGCCCGATCGCCTTCCGCCCGCGCGCTGCCGCGAGCTTTACGACATGCTCACCGCCAGCGGCATCGAGCTCTGCTACGACGACTCCTCCCGCGAGCGTCTCCGCCAGATGCGCGCTCTCTACGAGCCCTACGCCGAGGCCCTCAGCCGCTACCTCCTCATGCCGTTGCCGGAGTGGTTCTCCCTTCAGCCGCGCAAAGACAACTGGCAAACTGTCGCCCGCCTTCGCGCCCAAACCGAAGCGAATGACTCAACGACTCTGCCTCCCCCCTCCGCCGATCCAACCGTCGCCGCTTCCGCCTCCCACGAGCATCCGCACGATTTCTGAAATGTTCCGCGCGCCTCACCGCCGCCGTCCCACAGAGAAATGGGTACCCCTGGTCCCCCGCACTTGGGGACCGGGGATCGCACGAACTCTTTTCCCGTCCTTGTAAGTCAGATTTGTGCAGTCCCGTAGGGATGGCGCCCGGTTGCCTTAACCCCGCGCCGGCAGGTCGCACTGCTTCGTGAGGTTTGCTTTCAGGCGCAACTCTGTTCCGGGTATGTTGCCGGCAAGCTTCACCTTGTCCCCGTCCACGACTCCCGACAAATCCAGATCGAATTCGTTGCGGCCCATCGTATTCATCAGGCCAGGCGCAATCTGCGTTGCGTGGAGCTGAACGGTCACGGCATTTCCCTGCCGATCATATGTGCCTGTAAACATCATGGCGCTGTCACCGCCAAATACGTGGCCTCCGATATAGACCACAACGCCCGTACCCCAGCCTTGCGCGCCGATGAACTGAACCGTATAGAAACCTTCCATACTGATCCTCAGCTTTCCTTCGCCAACGAGCGAGTGAACTCCTGCCGGAAACTGCCCTGCATGTGAATAAAACCTGGCCTTCGTTCTGAACAATGAGACCTTGCGTTGGGTATGAATCGAGGGGGAATGTGCGAGACCGGCCTCGCCGTTACGACCCGATGAGCCGGCCGCCCTTGCAGCCTACTATATCGCTCCACGCCTCCAGTCAATGCGAAAAGCTGGGAATTTCTCAGGGTGGCCGGGTGCCCAGGGTGCCTCGCCTTTGGGCGCTTGGGATCGCGCCAACCTCCATCGCCTACGAAGGCCTCACCACTGATCACCGTCCACTGACCACGGGTCAGGGGAGCCCCATCCTAAACGCCGGGCGCCCCCGGTCTCGATTTTGAGACCGGGGATTGCGCTTCACTTCCCACACCACAAGAATGGGTGCCCCATCCTAGCTTCGCTAGGGTGGGACCGCACGAACCCAGCCCCTCGGCGATGTCATCCGGAGCGAGTCCCGCCGCGGCGGGACGATGTCGAAAGATCTGCGGTTGTCTTTCGTCTCTTCGACCAGCCGGAAGAAATGACAACGGATCACCGGCCACCGTCTCACTACCTCCCGCCGCCATAAAGCAATTCCGGACTCGGAAACGGCGCTTCGCTTTCCGGAATCTCCTCCTCCTCTTCCTTAAAATCCTCCTCTGTATATTTGTC
>Ga0326728_10007148_pt1 | contig 29166 bp, 23 predicted proteins | sample MB3enrmetagenome_FD_207602 | JGI IMG/M metagenome (GOLD analysis project Ga0326728, IMG submission 207602) | Lab enriched peat soil microbial communities from McLean, Ithaca, NY, United States - MB31MN | ecosystem: Environmental > Terrestrial > Soil > Wetlands > Peat | place: USA: New York... | reverse complement strand
GTTCCAGGGTCCCTGCAGGGGTCTCCATCACGTCCTGGGAGGGAACGATGCACAGTCCGGCGCGGGTCTTGAGCACCAGGCCAGCCACTTTGCCTGCGTCCGGACCGGTGGCCACGGCTACGTCCTTGAGCCGGCCGCGGAGATGGCCCTGAGCATCGGTAACCGGAGTGCCGAGAAGCGCCGTCAGGCTCACCCGGGCTGTGGTGCGAGGCTGCATGTGGTGAGTGTATTCTCTTGGAGCGGTTTGTGGCGTGTGGACGCAAGAGGTTCGGAAGCTGCCCGGAGAGGGACTAAATGAGACGCCCTTGATCGGACGGGTCTTTGAGTATGGTTTCAGGTCATCGCACCTTGGGCTTGATCTTCAACCCGCATCGGTACCCGCGCCTGGGGAAGGAATTCACATCGAGGACGATGACCTGATTGCCAAGGAGTTCTCCGAACCCTCAATGGACGATTTGCTGGCCAATCTACCTCCGGAACAGGCGGAAGGCATCCGGTCGCGGGTGCTGGAGAGCATTTCGGAGTGTCAAGGGCGGCGGACGCGCTGCCGCAATCTACTCGCTCATCGGCTCGGCCAAGCTCAACGGCCTCGATCCGGAGATCTATCTCCGCACTGTGCTCGCCCAGATCGCCGCCCCCCCGTAAGCCGGATCGACGAACTCTTGCCCTGGAATCTCGCCGACATCCTTCGAGACAGAACATCCAAAGCCGCCTGACCGGTACTTCGCGAAGTGTCCACTTAAAAACAGGTGGACACTTCCAGAAATCAATTCTTATCTCCCAGCCAAGACTCTTGCTCCCGGCCAAGTGGGGAGCTCGGAACGCTTACCCCGAAGCTGTTTTTTGCAGATCGCACCAACCGGCCATCAGGCCCTGGTCGCTGTAGCTGCCTGGCTTGGCCTGAAACCATAACCGGCAGCGCTGGCCATCTCAGCGGAAGCCGCGCACCGGCTCGTGGCATGTCTCTTATGTTACTGCGGGCACAGGATACCTGTCACTGTGTTGTGCCAGGGCCAGTAAGTGCGGCGGGCGTTCAGAAGCGCAGATGGAAGAACCGCTTAAGCTCGGGAGCAAACTCCTGCACAAGGTGTTCCGCGCCGATGAAACCGGCCTCGATGTGCCCGCTCTGCACCCCCTGCACCAGGGCGGTGTAGTGATTCGGCCACCAAGTGGCTTCTATCATCGAACTGCCATAGATGCTGGAAATCTGGGGAATGTCCAGCGTCAGGTGACCTTCGCGGTTGTAGGTGAGGAAGCTCATCTTGAAGACGTGGGCGCCGCGGCGAAAGATGCCGGTGCAGGCGCAGGGGAAGTAGCGCGGATCGGTGCCTTCGGCGGCAGCCAGGCCTTCGTGGGCCGTGTTCTGAATTAGGTTGACCCCGTAACTGGAGCCGACGCGCCGGATGAAGCCGCCCCCGCTTCTGGTCCACGCGGAGGGAACGTCGAAGGTCTGGTCGTATGCGGCGGTTGCCAGGGATTCGACGTGGATGGAAGCGGTAGCGCCGTCTTCGTTGACCCAGCGCCGCCAGCGCTCATGCCCATCGAGCGGCTTGTAGGTGGCCGGATCGAAGGGACCATGCACGGCGAGCGACTTGGCGAGCGACTGGGAAAGCGACTGGCCAAAGGACAGGCAAGGCGCAAGAAGAAATGCAAGAAGCACGATGCGGGTTTTCAGAATCACATCTTTCATTCTCTAGGAGAATCGGCAGAAGATGGAGCGGAAACAGAATGAAAACAGGAATATCTGCCCTGTGGCACGTCGAAACGGCTGTTTTTGGAGCCCAAACGGCGGCTTTTTGGGCTTAAAAGGGGCTAAAATCGGGGGGTTATGATTACCGATTAGTTAATAGGGGTGGTTTTTAAGTTGTTCATTCCTATAGAGTTACGAGAGATACAGGGGTGTGAAACGGTGTGCCACGGGGGAGGGGGGGTGGGGGGGTCGGCTGGATTTTCGTGGTTTCTTCTCCTTGCGGGAGGGTGGCGAGCGCGACCTTTGGGGACGATCCGGTCATCGTGGATTCCCCCTTTGTAGACAAGTGTGCGCGGGCGGGGGGTAATTCTACGCAACGGCCCCGGTCGAGGAAAGTGACCTTTTCGGGCGTTGCTCCCGATACTATCTGTGGTTAAAAAACGCGATAAAGGGTCGTGCGGGGGGGATTTTCGCGGTTTTTTGCTCGTTTTGGAGGGCGCCGGGCGCGACTTGTGGGATGTTTGTGTTACAAATGGATGCTCTTGTAAATACATTTGGCGACTGAAGGGCCAGTCTGCGCGATAGGGGCGCGGGCAGCGGAAGGGCGGGTTGGGCGGAAAGTTTCTGTCACTACGGGCTGTTTCGATGCGTGGTCTCACATCCTTCCGGGGTGAGGCTGCGGAAGGATGGGGCAGCTTCATCGGTGGCGAATCTGGGTGCGCCTCCCGCCAAGGACTTGCCGTCCAGGCGGACGCGCTGCGCGCTTGGGGCCGGCCCGGGCCTCAAGGCCCATTTTCGTCGCGCAGATTTCAGGGGGCTGAAGCCCACTGCTCCCTCCGTAATCTTCGAGCTAAAATGTTGGATCGAAGCGAGATAAGAGTCGTGGTTTGACTATGGGCTGCGCACAGCATGAAGTGAGACGATTGAAGGAGTGGATAGCCGTCAGCGGAGACTGTATCGCCGCAAGATGCGGAGGTCGGGATTGGATTCGTTTGACAAATCGCCGATACCGCCTATTGAGCCGGGCGGTAGCGAGGCAGCCGGTGTTTGGAAAAGTGTATTTGGATGGCGCGCACTTTTCCGGTGGGATGTTCTGGGGTCGATCGTACCTGGTGTTTTCCTTGCTGTTGCGTTTGGCGTGCTCGGTATCGATTGGTTCCCTGGACATCTGCAAATTGCCCAGTTATGTTTTGGAATTGCAGCGGCTCTCTGTGTAGCGAAGTTCATTGGTCAAGCCTGCGAAGCCAGAGGCGGCATTATTGGCCGGGTCGCATTTGCTGTCCTAGCCACTATCGTTATTCTTTTCTTGGCGGCGAAGTTCGAACTGAATGTCGAAGAGCACAAAAATCTCCCGGGTGAGCCACCCATTGTCTGGGATAATCCGAAACCGATCTACACCAACACACCTCTTTCCGAAAACGAGTTAAATGCAACTTCCACGGTGAAAGGAAGCTGGTCCTATGACCCGAACTACGGCTACACTCTTCCGGTCGGAACTAACACCCTGTCGGTAACATTCACGCCGAATGACTACGAGCACTATCTGCAAGGGAAGAAGAGCGTTTCAATTGTTGTACAGCCTTCCCTGGCGCCGCCAGCGCGAGGAAGTTCAACGGAGGAAAGGAGGTTAAGTCTTCAGCGGCGCGCGAATTCGCTGGCAGAGGAGATTATCGGTTTTGTTTACGCGAGGGAAGGGCCGATGAACTCTTGGAAGGTGCAGGCCATGTCATCGCAACTTATCGACCACGTGATCAACGGGAATCCTAACGCTGCCCAGGACTTCAAAGCGAGGCTTCAAGCTTGGAACAACGAAACCCGCTCACGGTTTCTCGCACAGTATTGGACTCCTCAGGTTGTTCCATTACTGAATGAGATTAAGAGTTCTGGCAATGATATATCTCCAGTGACGAACGCTACCGCAACTGGTGATCCGCGAAAAATCGGTTTGATGCTCAGCGTAATTGCCGCGCGGATAGGGAAGAGGCCCCCATTCCCAAGAGAGCTGACCCCATTAGAGGCGGATTCGATAGTGAGAGGATCAGGTAATCATAAGTCTAAGGTCGAGATTTATGCCTATTCGGGCGATCCCAATTCGATGAACGTTGCGGAGACGCTGCGGGAGTCATTCAGGCGCAACTGGTTAGTTGATAAGGCAGTCCTCCCTTTACGGGCTAACAATCCTGTACCGCGCGGGATAAAGATCTACTTCTTGGCTCCAGATTTGGCATTCAACTTCGACCCGATGACCTCCGCACTGGATGCGTGCGAACTTGATCCAAAAGTTGATTTTCGTAAGATGAACGAACCGACTTTCATTCAGATAGAAGTTTGGCCAGCGGTTGAGCGTCGTCAGGAGTACCCAACCGACCAGTTAATGCCTCCGGACCGGAGACGAAACTAGTCTTTTTAGGGGGTTGAAAACCCCACGGCTCTTTAACTTCGCGCTTGGGGCACAGCTCTCAGAGAGTACCCGGTCACGCCCCTTCAAAACCGGCTTAAGATCTGGGACTGTGCCGAGCGGTTCAAGGCGCAACTGTGCAGCTAGTCCAATCCACTTTTCTCTATGTTCGCCCAATCTTCGCCCTATCGGCTATAATCCCTGCCATGGACTTTCAACTGGTGACGGCGTACAAGCCGCGGGGGATCGGCCGCGTGCTATCGAGGGGCTGGTGGACGGGCTGGGCCGTGAGGTCCAGGCCCCGCTTTTGGGATATTTGATTCATACAAGCACCCAAACGTATCACATCGTATATGATGTGATATTATGCGCAATGTGAGACTTGTGCTCGACACCGATGTCGTGGTGGCGGCTATGCGCAGCCCGCGCGGCGGGTCGGCCGAGCTTCTGCGGCGGATACGGCTGGGGCAGGCCGCCATGCTGTTGAATGTGCCGCTGGCGCTGGAGTACGAGGCCAAGTGCATGGCCGCCGAGCATCGGCTCGCCTCCGGTTTGAGCATGGAGGAGATCGCGCTCTTTCTGGATCGGCTCATTTCTTTGGCTGAACCGGTCGAGACCTATTACCGTTGGCGGCCTCAACTCCGCGATCCCGGTGACGAAATGGTGCTGGAAGCCGCGGTGAACGGGCAGGCCGGCGCGATCGTGACCTTCAACGAGAAAGATCTGCGCGAGGCGCGCAGCAGGTTTGGAATCGACGTGCTTCGTCCCGGCGAAGTACTGAGGAGGCTGAAGCCATGACTACCCGAGTTTCTACATTTCCCCTGCGGCTGCCAGTCTCGCTGAAGACGGCAGTGGAGAGGATCAGCAAGCGCGACGGGGCCAGCATGAACCAGTTTCTGGTTATCGCCGCCGCCGAGAAGATCGCTGCCATGGAGACCGAGCGCTTCTTTGCGGAGCGGCGCGGGCGAGCCGACGATGCGGCCTTTCTGCGAATTCTCAATCGCGACGGCGGCGAGGCGCCGCGCCCCGAAGACACCGTCGACTGAACAATCGATCGATTGTTTGGCGGCATAGCCGTTGGAACCATCGCAATACGCATTCGCGGAGTCGAGCTTCCATTCTGCGTGAAGTCTGCTCCGCGTATTCGCTTCTTCTTCGCCCTTGTGGGGTATAATGCTTGCCATGGACTTTCAACTTGTGACCACATACAAGCCGCGGGGGGATCAACCGCGGGCGATCGAGGAGCTGCTGGGGGGGCTGGCGGCGGGGGAGCGGCACCAGGTGCTGCTGGGGGTGACGGGGTCGGGCAAGACCTTCACCATGGCCAAGGTGATCGAGCAGACCAACCGGCCGGCGCTGATTCTGGCGCATAACAAGACGCTGGCCGCGCAGTTATACCACGAGTTCAAGCAGTTCTTTCCCGGCAATGCGGTGGAATACTTTGTGAGTTACTACGACTATTACCAGCCGGAGGCTTACATTCCGGCGGGAGACTTATATATCGAGAAGGAAGCCACGATCAACGAGGAGCTGGATAAGTTACGGTTGTCGGCGACGCGTTCTCTCTTCGAGAGAAGGGACTCGATCATCGTGAGCTCGGTGAGCTGCATTTACGGGCTGGGGTCTCCGGAGGCGTACTACGGGATGCTGCTGCTGCTGGAGAAAGGCCAGCGGATCGCGCGGAAGGACATTACGCGGCGGCTGGTGGAAATACTGTACGAGCGCAACGACGTGGACTTCCGGCGGGGGACGTTCCGGGTGCGCGGGGACACGATCGAGGTCTTCCCCACGTACGACGAGTCGGCTTACCGGATCGAGATGTTCGGGGACGAGATCGAATCGTTATCTCAGATCGACCCGCTGTTCGGGACGGTGAAGCAGAAGTATTCGCGGCTGCCGATTTATCCCAAGAGCCACTATGTGGTTCAGCCGGAGCGGAAGGCCGAGGCCGTCGAGTCGATCATCCAAGAGCTGAACCAGAGGGTTCCCGAGCTTGAGGCAGAGGGGCGGATGGTGGAGGCGCAGCGGATCCACCAGCGGACGCGCTTCGATCTGGAGATGATCAAGTCGATGGGCTACTGTCACGGGATCGAGAACTACTCGCGGCATTTTTCCGGCAGGCTTCCGGGCGAGCCGCCGCCGACGCTGCTGGACTACTTTCCGAGGGACTTTCTGCTGTTTGTGGACGAGAGCCACGCGACCATACCGCAAGTGCATGGGATGTGGTTTGGAGACCGGAGCCGCAAGCAGAACCTGGTGGACTACGGCTTCCGGCTGCCCTCGGCGATGGACAACCGGCCGCTGAAGTTCGAGGAGTTCGAGAACCGGATTCACCAGACGATCTATGTGTCGGCGACGCCGGGGCCGTACGAGCTGACCCGCTCGGCCGGAGTGGTGGTGGAACAGGTGATCCGGCCGACGGGGCTGGTCGATCCCGCGGTGGAGATACGGCCGGTCAAGGGGCAGATCGACGATCTGCTGGCGGAGATTCGGGACCGGGCAAAGAGGAATGAGCGAGTGCTGGTGACTACGCTGACCAAGCGGATGGCCGAAGACCTGGCCGGCTACTACACCGAGGTGGGGGTCCGATGCCGGTATATGCACTCGGAGATCGAGACGCTGGAGCGGGTCAAGCTGCTGGCGGGTCTGAGGAAGGGCGAATTCGACGTGCTGATCGGGATCAACCTGCTCAGGGAGGGGCTGGATCTGCCGGAGGTGAGCCTGGTGGCAATTCTGGACGCGGACAAGGAGGGGTTTCTGCGCTCGGCGGGGTCGCTGATCCAGACCATGGGGCGGGCGGCGCGGCATTTGGAGGGCCGGGCGATCTTGTATGCCGACCGGGTGACGGACTCGATGCGGCGGGCGATGGAGGAGACCGACCGGCGGCGGGCGATCCAGCGCGCGTTCAACGAGGAGCACGGGATTACTCCGCAATCGATCATCAGCCATGTGGATATGGGATTGGCGCAGATTCTAAAGGCCGAATATGGGGATGTGGAGGTGGAAGAGACGGCGGGGCTGCCGGAATTCGCGTCCCAAGCCGAGCTTGACGCCCATATAGCGAAGCTGGAGACGGAGATGCGCGAGGCGGCGAAGAAATTCGAGTTTGAAAAGGCGGCGCGGCTGCGCGACTCGATCAAGGAGCTGCGGGAAAAGGAATTCTTGTTCGGGCAATGGTCCGATTGAAGAACGTGGCTGCATTCCTGGCAGAATTGGCCGATACAGTAACCAGGAAAGCGCATGACTGCGATTACGCACGAAGCCAAAGCCGGCCCAAACTCGTTATTGGAAGAGGTCAATTCTGTGCGCCACATTGCCCGGCAACCCATCCTGGACGCCAAGGGCGGAGTTTTCGCCTATGAGCTGCTTTTCCGCACGGGGCATGAGAACAGGTTCTTTGCCGACGCCAACCAAGCGACCCGGATCATGCTCGACAACACATTGATGTTCAGCCTGGAACAGCTTTCCAGCGGCTTTCCGGTCTTTGTGAACTGCACCCGGGAATCGCTGCTGGAGGACCTGGTGCTGGTGCTGAACCCGGAGAAAGCGGTTCTGGAAATCCTGGAGACGATCGTGGTGAACGAGCCGGTCATCCAGGCCTGCCGGAAACTGCACGCCAAGGGCTACCGGCTGGCGCTGGACGATTTCGAGTTGACCCCCGCGACGTTGCCGCTGGTGGAGTTAGCCGACTTTATCAAGATCAATGTGCTGGCGCAGCCGGCGGAGGAGCGGCGGCGGCTGATTCGCAGTCTGGGCCACACCCAGGCTCAGCTGATTGCCGAAAGGGTGGAAACGCCGGAGCAGTTCGAGATTCTCAAGGGCGAGGGCTTTTCCTATTTTCAGGGCTATTACTTCTGCCGTCCGGTGCAGAGCACGCTTCGCCGCGCCCCATCGAACGCAACAATGTACGTGGAGCTGCTGGGTCTCGTCCAACGCAGTCCTATCGATATTCAAGGCGCAGGCCGCCTGCTGAGGCGCGACGCCTCGCTGACCTACCGTCTGCTGCGCCTGGTCAACTCCCCGGTCTATGCCATTCGCCAGGAGATTCATTCCATTGAGCAGGCGTTGCTGATCGTGGGCGACCAGATGTTCCGCCGCCTGGTTTTTCTCGCCATCAGCGGAGCGGCGGCGGGACCGGAGGGCACAGCTCTTTTGCGCCTGGCCTTGCATCGCGCACGTTTCTGCGAGCTGGTTGCGAAACACTGGCAACTGGACCCGGACGAGCAGTGCTTGCTGGGCCTGATGAGCCTTTTGCCTGCGATTCTGAAAGTGAAGATGGAAGGCATTGTCGAGATGCTGCCGTTGCGCGTCCCTTTCCGCGATGCGCTGCTGGGGGCGAGCGTTCGCGAACGCTGCGCGCTCAGCTGGCTGGAGGGCTTCGAGTCCGGCAACTGGGAGGCCTGCGGATCCATTGAGTCGGAATCCGGCATTCCCGAGGCCGAATTGGCGCTGCCCTACGCCGAAGCGATCCGCTGGGCCGACGAGGCGGGCGGCCATCTCCATTAGGGCGGAATCAGAGTCAACGCGTCCTTGCCGGGAATGTTCCGGGTGGCAGCAAATGCCGAGGCCGGCCGGCCAACGGATGGAGAAGTACCCGTGTCAGGCTGGCTGAGCGGTTTCACTTGGCGGGGAAGGCGGCGCCGGGCTATGGTGTGAGGACAGGCTTTCCGCGAGGTCGATCCATGCCCGAAAAGCAAGCTGAACTTTCCCCGGCAGACGCGGTTCTGCGCTCGTTTGCAATGCACAACCGGATTCATCTTTACCTGCTCGATGCGCTGGCGCCGGAGGTGTGGCTGGCAGCGCCGCCGGGCGGCAAGGGCCGGACGCTGGCGGCGCTGGTGAGCCACATTCACGGGGTTCGCCTGATGTGGCTGAAGGCGGGAGGGGCGAAGGCGCTTCCCGCACCTATGGAAAAGACAGCGACGGTGGCCGAGGCAAAAGAGGCGCTGAAGGCCAGCGATGCAGCGATTCGGGATTGGCTTGGGCCGATTTTGAAAGGGAATGCGAAGATCTCCGGATTCAAGCCGGACGCGTGGGCGTTTGTGTCGTATCTGATCGCCCATGAGGCGCACCACCGCGGGCAGATGCTGCTGCTGGCGCGGCAACTGGGGCATGCGGTGGACAAGAGCACCAGCTTCGGGATGTGGGAGTGGGGCGTGCGGTGAGCGCCCACCGAGGACTGCACATACCCAAAGCCCAGTTGATTCTATTGCGTTTTCGGCACGACCGAACAGGGTGTGGAAAAGGGCGTGTGTTCGCGGCAACATCCACAAAAACACCCCCTCAGGGGCTGAAGCCCACCTTTCTTTTCAGGCGTCTGCGGCACGGCTGAAGCCGGGCCCCAAAAAAGAGACAAGCGTTATCGGCTTTGGAGAGCGCGGGCGAGGACGCCCGCGCTACAGCCGATCTGGAGATCGGCGCTACAGTTTCATCTCCCGCGGGTCGGCTTCGGCGGTGGGGGACTGATACAAAGCCCTCGCGAATCGCGACTCGAACGAGTTTCTCCGCAAGCTGTGAAGCCGTGCGCTTTCAAAAACCGGAGTTTTGCCACGGGCTGCTCATGAAGTCGTGCACTGACGGTTCGTGCCGCTACAGAGGCTTTTTTCCGCAGGGTGAGAAGTCGTGCCCTTCCAGAAAATCGGCCAAGTAAGTATCCTCCGGCAGAGCCGGAGGCTTTACGGTTGCTGGCCCCTCAAAGGGAGCTGATCGCAACCGGTGAAAAGCAAAAGCAGCTACAACAGCAGCAGCGTGCAAAACCATGGACTTCGGCAGAACGAAAGGAAAAGCGGGAGGTATACTCCCGTAATTCTCAAAGTTCTACTGCCACCCCGGCAGAGCCGGGGGATCTCCTTTTTGAATTAGAGGTTCCCTGACGGCGCTGGGGCTGCCTGCCCGGTCAAATTCATCGAACGTTTGCAATTTGTTTGCCTGACTGCATTAATCTGTTAACGGTTCCGTGCGGCTTCCGCATTTGAAACTCAACGGCCGCGGGAAGAGGGCTGAACGGTTGAGCCAGACAGTATTTGTACTCGAAGACGACACGGATATCTCGCGGCTGGTGCAGCATCATCTGGAAGCGGCAGGTTTCGAGGCGCGCCTCTTTCATACCCCCACCAACCTGATTCCCGATGCCGAGCGCCAGGCGCCGGCCCTGTTTCTGCTGGACATCATGGTGCCCGGCGGGGATGGGCTCGATGTCTGCCGCAGGCTGCGCAATCATCCCGCGCTTTCCACCGTTCCCATCATCTTTTTGACCGCGCGCGCGGGAGAAAACGACCGCGTGCTGGGTCTGGAACTGGGGGCCGACGACTACATCACCAAGCCCTTCGCAACCCGCGAGCTGGTGGCGCGCGTCAAGGCCGTTTTGCGGCGCTTCGAGCGTCCCACCACGCCCTCGGTCATCAGTTTTGAAGAAGTCGTTATCGACGCCAACGCCATGCAGTTGAAGGTGCGCGGCGAACTGACCACCACCACCGCCACCGAGTTCCGGCTGCTCGATTACCTGGCCCGCCATCCCGGCCGGGTCTTCAGCCGCGATCACCTGCTGGATGCGGTGTGGGGCGATGCGCGCTTTGTGACCCCGCGCTCGGTCGACGTCTATGTGCGCCGCATCCGTGAGAAGATCGAGGTCGATCCGGAGAATCCGCGCTACCTCAAGACGGTGCGCGGCGCCGGCTATCGCTTTGAGATGCCCAAAGGCGAATGACGGGCCGGTCCTTGGCCGGTCCTTGGCCGGTCGCCCCGGAACCTGTCCCATGGGAGTGCCGCCGATTGACCCGCAGAGTATTCTTCAAGCTGGTCGGGCTGTTTGTCCTGCTGCTGGTATTCCACGCCGTCGTCATGGAGATAGTCTTCAACGGCATGGTGGGGAATCGAGCCGGGGCAGCGATGCACCTGCTTGGCCGAGCGGCCCTCTGGTCCGGCCCGATCGCCTTGGCGGCGGCCCTGCTGGTGGCCGCGTGGGCGGCCGGCCGCATTGCCGCCCGGCTCAACCGCGTCGTCACCTTTGCACGACGCGTCGCAGGCGGCGATTTGAGCGCGCGCCTTGACGAGACGGGCGAGGGTGAACTCTCCGTCATGGCGGCGGCCCTGAACCAGACCGCCGAGCGGCTGGGCCGGAGCTTTGCCGAGATCGAGAGCCGACGCCAGGAACTGGCTGCCATGCTCGACTCCATGCAGGAGGCGGTGGTCGCCATCACTCCCGAAGGCCTGGTGCGCTGGTCCAACGCGGTCATGCAGCGCATCGCCGGCGTCCAGATTCATCCCGGCCGCCCGCTCATTCATTTCGTTCGCGACCCCGACGTGCTGGCCTGCGTCCGCGCGGCCCTCGATCACCGTGAAGTGCGCTTTGGCCGCGCCAACTCGCTGGCTCCGGGCCGCATCTTCGAGATCAATGCCGCCCCACTGCCCTCCAGCGGCGCGCTCGTCGTTCTCCACGACGTCACCCGCATCGAGGCCGCCGAGAGATCCCGGCGCGACTTTATCGCCAACGTCAGCCATGAGCTGCGCACCCCGCTTACGTCTATTCAGGGCTATGTCGAGACCCTGGTCGAGGATCCGCTTGCCAGCAGCGAAACCACCCGCGAGTTCCTCGGCGTCATTCTCAAGAACACAACCCGCATGAACCGCCTCACCGAGGATCTGCTCGCCCTGGCCGGCGTGGAGAGCCCCGACTACAGGCTCGCTCTCCAGCCCATGCGCGCCAGCGCGCTGGTCTGCGATGCCATCGAGTCGCTCGGCGGCATGATTGTCGACTCGGAAGTTGCGCTGGAATCCGCAGGCGCGCCCGACACCGTGGTCATGGCCGACCCCGACGCCATGAATCAGGTCTTCGGCAACCTCATCGAGAATTCCCTCAAGTATGCGCGGTCCGGGGGCCGCATTCGCGTCGGGGCGCAGTTGCTCCCCTTCGAGGTCGAATTTACCGTCCAGGACTTCGGACCCGGCATCGCCTCGGAGCACCTCGACCGCATTTTCGAGCGCTTCTATCGCGTCGACAAGGCCCGCTCCCGCGAGTCCGGCGGCACCGGCCTGGGGTTGGCCATCGTCAAGCACATTGTGCAAGCCCACGGCGGACGCATCTGGGCAGAGAGCGAACTCGGCGCCGGCGCTGCCTTTCACTTCACGCTGCCGCTTGCCCCGGCGCCACAGCAGCCTGCCGCCAATCACATCGCTGGATGAAAAGCGCCGCATAAAACGCTGTTGACTCGCGATTATTCAAATCCCCGTAACATTGACCGTAGACAATCGTTTGCGGCAGCAAAACTGCAAGGGAGTTGTCCGTGAAGAAATCGTTGGTTGTCATTGGTTTGTTGATTTTGGCCATGGGCGCCGCTCAGGCCCAGAAACTGACCGGGGCAGGCGCAACCTTCCCCTATCCGATTTATTCGAAGTGGTTTAGCGAGTACAGCGCCGCGCATCCCGGCGTCCAGATCAACTACCAGTCCATCGGTTCCGGCGGCGGCATCCGCCAGGTGACCGCCGGGCTGGTGGACTTTGGCGCCTCCGACGGACCCATGACCGACGATCAGTTGGCCCAGTCCAAGGTGAAGCTCATCCACGTCCCCACCGTGCTGGGCGCGGTGGTGCCCGTCTTCAACGTCCCTGGCGTGAGCGACATCCGGTTCAGCGGCGAAGTGCTCTCCGACATCTTCCTGGGCAAGATCGATACCTGGAACGATCCGCGCATCGCCAAAGACAACCCCGGCGTCAACCTGCCCGGCCAGAAGATCATTGTGATCCATCGCTCCGACGGCAGCGGCACAACCTACATCTGGACCGACTACTTGAGCAAGGTGAGCGCCGAGTGGGCAAACGGGCCGGGCAAGGGGGCCTCTCCCGCATGGCCCACCGGCGTGGGCGGCAAGGGCAATGAGGGTGTCGCCGGCCTGGTGCGCCAGTTACCTGGAGCCCTCGGATACGTCGAGCTGATCTATGCTCTGCAAAACCACATCACCTTCGGCGAAGTGAAGAACCCGGCCGGCAGCTGGGTGAGAGCTTCCATCCAGGGGGTGACCGAGGCGGCGGCCAGCGTGAAGAAGATGCCCGCCGATTACCGCGTCTCCATCACCAACGCGCCGGGCGCAACTGCCTATCCCATCTCCAGCTTTACCTGGCTGCTGATTCCCACCCACGCCGCCGATCCGGCCAAGGGCAAAGTCATCAAGGACATGCTGAGCTGGATTGTCAACTCCGGCGAAAGCCAGGTCTCCGCTCTCTCCTATGCACCGCTCCCCCAGGGGGTTGCGGAAAAAGTGCTGAAGACCATTTACACGTTGCAGTAGAAAGCCCCTGGCGGTCCGGCCGCTCAGCCGGACCGTCTCCGCACAGCACCCAGCCTCCGGCCGATTACTCTTCAGCCAGAGCCGCGCCAGAACATTTTCAGGGGTGGCGCGATGTTATGGGCGCCCCGCCGTCGCTGCTGTCACCCGGAGCGAAGCGCAGCGGAGTCGAAGGACCTGCGGCTTGTACCTTGTTGCGGATAGACTGGGAGAGCAGGAACCCGATACGCGCAAGCTGGTGTTCAGGCCGCGTGATTTGGTAGTTGCTCGGTGGACAGGCGCGGGCGGGGACGCCCGCACGACGGCCGTTCTCCCACCCCAGCGAGCACAGTTCGCTCGCCGGGGACCCCGGTCTGGAGACCGGCGCTACATCTTGGCCGTTACGGAATCATGCGGTCACGGTACTACCCGCGCAGATGCTCCCCGATCAGGCGGTCCACCAGCGCCATCAAATGCTCGCCGGTCCGCGGCAGCACAAACGCCGAGGCCGCCCCGTCCCAGTCGAGTTTGAAGCTGGTGGCGAGGGCGGAAATCCAGATCTGGCGCATGGGCGCATTCGGCGTGATCACAAATTTGCCCGGCGGCTCCTGGAAAAGAACGTTCAGCGCGCCGCCCTGTTCCTCCACCTCGAAGCCTGCCTCCTCGTCTTCCTCGCGCAGGATCAGATGCTGCATCAGCGAGTTGAGAGCCGTTTCGGCCAGATTGCGGAACCCCTGTTCGTCCACCATGGCCCCAGTCTAACCGATTGCCCGAGCCAAGGATGATCCGCGCAGCACCCTGCCTCCGCCGGATCCATGCGCAATCAGCCTTACAAGGAACCACTCGGTCCGGATGAACGTAATACCGCGCACCATGGGCACCAACCCTCCCCCGCAACCCCAGTTTGGACCTGCTCCCAACCGTTGGGGCGTCGCCTCTCGTCCTACCCTGATTTTCGTCACAGCCTTTGCCCTTAGCGTTACCCCGCACGAAGTTGCGCATGCCCTCACCGGCTATTGTCTCGGGTTCAACTCGACCCTCTTCCAGATGTGGGTGAATTCAGAGCCAGCCGTCGCAACTCCAACTCAACGGGCCATCATCGCCGCCGCTGGCCCCATTTTCAGCTTGGCCTTGGGGGTGGCCAGTTGGCTGCTCTATCGGCGGCTGAGGCAAGCCCCATCCGGGCTCCTGTTCCTGATGATGGCAATTATCGGCACCTATTCCTTCCTCGGCCCCCTGGTTGGCGCGGCGTTTGGCGGAGACTTCAATCTTGTATTCACATTGCTTGGCCTGCCGACGCTGCTGCGTTCCGGATTCTCGGTAATGGGCGTTCTTCTACTGAGCTCCTTCATGTTCCTCGTAGGAAGGGAACTGGCAGGGTGGGCGCCCACTGAATTCAGCCGCGCCCAGGCTGTCGCTTGCACCACCGTTGCGCCATGGCTCATTGGAACCCCGCTCACCCTGCTCGCGTATTGGCCACTGCCCCGCTTTTTGGTCGCCTCCACTCTTGCCGGGTCTATCTTCTGGGTCTTTGCTGTCTTTGGCGCTCGATTCGGTCCCTCGGCCTCGAGGCACCCGGGCCGAAATTCCTCCATCACCCGCACGGACCTGATCGCGACCATCCTCGCGCTGGCCATGGTGCGCTTTCTCGCAACTGGAGTCGATCTGGCCCGATAATTCCGTGATTCTCCCCTTTGTTTTCGGGTTTTGCCGTGTTTTTTTCTCCGCCTTTTCATACCAGACTTGCACACCTTTCACTCAACCTTCGCCATAATCAACTCGAATCGCAATCCTAGGGTCGGAGGCCAACGCGATGCGTGTGCTTTGGATGACGGTGGGGATTCTGGCGGTAACCGTGGGCGCCTGTAGTAGCCGTGCCATCGAGGCCCAGCCGGCGGGGCAACTGGTCCGCGAGGTCGTCTACAACGAACTCAACGACCACGAGGGGCACGGCTATTGGCGTTACTGGGTCGAGCGCCGCACCCCCAAGGAGACCCGCCTCGAAGATCAAATCGAGACCGCCGAAGGGCCCATTGCCCGCCTCTCCGAGAGCAATGGACGACCGCTTTCCCCCGCAGTCCGCCAGCAGGAGCAGGCACGCCTCGATCGCCTCCTCAGTTCGCCAGCCGAGCAGGCCCGGCGCCGCCAGGCTTATGAAGAGGACGAGAAGCGCATCGGCCGCATTCTGGCCTTGCTGCCAGATGCCTTCCTTTACCAATACGACGGCGAGGAGAACGGCTGCTACCGGCTGCATTTTCGCCCCAACCCGGACTATCCAGCCCACTCCATAGAAGCCCGCATCTTCCATGCCATGAGCGGCGCCCTCTGGGTCAATCGCCGCTACAAGCGCCTGGCCCGCCTGGACGGCCACACCGAGGAGAATGTGGACTTCGGTTTGGGAATCCTCGGCCGCCTCTACAAGGGCGGATGGTTCCAATTGAGCCGCACACAGGTCGGTGTCAGCGACTGGAAGACCGACCGCCTGGAAGTACACCTGAAGGTCCGTGCCTTGCTCGTAAAGTCCTTCGCCCGCGAGACCAGCGAGGAGCGCGGCGGCTTTACTCCCGTCCCAGCCGGCATGAACCTGGCCCAGGGCATGGCCCTGCTGGCTCAGACGGACGCAGATAATCGGCCCCAATCCAGCCGCCAAGCCAACCCCTCATCCGGGCTCGGCGCCACCCTGGAAGCTCCTGCCGCCTTCGCCCTGCGCCGATAGGTTTCCGGTCCTGTTGCACGCAGGGTCAGCGTCCTGTCATGCCGGTTGAGAGGGCCGGCCGGCCCCGGCAATCTGTCTCAAAACAGGACAATTCATGCAAATGACATTAATGTTTGCCGGCTGGCTGTCGATAAGTCAGGCATGGGAAGCCCCTCGGGCAGGAGCGAGCGAACATGGGAATGAGTCCAATCACCAGCCTCGGCGCATTGACGCTCGCGCGCCCCGTCGACGCGGCGCTTGAACCGCTGCCCATGGCCAGGGTCGAGAACTCGGCAAGAAACGGCGACGAGTCCTATTCTCCCAGCGGTGGAAAGCCCGACCGCGGCTCGGCAGACAACGAATCGGAAGAAGCTCTCGACGATCTTTTGGATGAAGTCGAAATCCTGGCCACCGCCCCCGCAAAAGACCAGAGCGAAACCCGCCAGATCAGCTTCTTCGCCTAAGAATCTGTCGGGCATAGCGTTTTTGCCAAGGCCGATTGCAGCGGTTTGCTGGGCCGGTTTTCGAACGGGGACGCGCAGGCATGAATCCTGTTGGAAGCTTAGAGCGAGCTTTCTCGACGGAGGACTGGGCGCAGTCTCCGGTTTGCCGGTCAACCGATCAGAGCTATCTACCAATTCGATTGGATGGCTCCGTTGGCTCGGCCAATGCTGCGCAGGGTTGCTCGCGGCATTGACGCCAACAGAAATCCAAATGCAATTCCGCATCGGTTCTTAACGACCGACAATCTCCACAATCGCCTTATCTGGCACGCTCCAGGCCGCGGCTCCCTCGTGTGTCAGCCGACGGGCCGCTTCATTCCAGTGCAGCGTGGTGATGGAACCGCCCCCCTGCTCATAGGAGTAAGTGTTCCCATCGTCCGAAAAAAGCGTAAAGCTGGCATTCGCTCCCGGATAGACGCGCACCGACGCAATATCTTGTTTCTGCTGCGCACTCAAGATGGGCGTTCCAAGCGGAACGATGCTCCCTGCTCGAACGAACAGCGGGATGGTATCGATGGGAGCATTGGCATCGATGGTTTGACCGCCTTCGATCCTTTCGTCTGTCCAGTAGTTGTACCAATCGCAACCGGCGGGCAGGTAAACCGAACGGTGCGTGGCTCCCTGTTCCGACACAGGGGCTACCAGGAAAGCGGGGCCAAACATGTATTCGTCCGGGATGTTGGCGACCTTTGGATCGTTGGGGAAATCCATGAACAGCGCGCGCATGAAGGGAGCGCCTGTCCGGTAGCTCGCGTAGGCGAGGGAATAAGTGTAGGGCAACAACCGATAGCGCAAGCGCAGATATTTTTCGAGGATCGGCTCGGCCTGTTTGCCATAGGACCAGACCTCGTTGTGGTTCCTCTCGCCGTGGGCGCGCATTACAGGCTGGAAAGCGCCCCACTCGAACCAACGCACAAACAGTTCGGGATAGTCCTCGTAGTTCTCAACAGTGCCGCGAGCATCCGACGGATCGACCAAGGGACGATGCGGCGCTTTGTAGCCGGCAGGAATAGAGGGCGCGAAAAAGCCGGCAATGTCTGTATCCCAATACGGCATTCCCGATGCCGTGAAGTTCAAGCCGGCAGGGATGGAACGCTTGAGCATGTCCCAGGTGGAGAGGATGTCGCTCGACCAGAAGACGGTGCCGTTGCGCTGCGCTCCGAGGTACGCCGCGCGGGCAAGGATCATAACCCGTTTGCTGTCGCCGAAGTCGCGCCGGAATCCGTCGTAAACGCTAGCGGTGTGGAACAAGGGATAAACGTTGTAATAGCGAGACCCCGAGCCAATGAAGAAAAAGTCCTTGGCCGGATCGATATCGGGTTCCGTCTCATCGAGCCAGAGGTAATCGAAGCGATAAGGCTTGACATATCGATCTCGAACGGCCTCCCAAAACCACCTGGCAGCCGCAGGATTGGTGGTATCGATGTTGGGGCCAATTACGTCTTTGAACCCGCCGGAGTCCGGAGTTCCATCCGCGGTATGGACAAGCCAACCCTTCTCCCGCAGCATGTCGTAGTAGCGGGTGCCGGCGGAGAAGTGCGGCCAGACGCTGAGCAAGGTTCCTATACCCATGGAATGGAGTTGCTGGTTCATGGCGGCTGGATCGGGCCACCGGGCGGGGTCGAGATCCAGTTCACCCTGTTTGGTCATATTGAGAAAATCCACAACCAGAACGTCCAAGGGCAGGTTGCGGTCGCGATATCCCTTGGCAACCGCCACGATCTGATCCTGCGTTGGGTAGATTGCCTTGCTCTGGATATAACCGTAGGCCGCTTTCGGCAACAGATGGGTTACGCCGGTTAGCTGGCGATAGCCTTTGTAGATCTCGTCGCTGTCTTCGCCCTGGATGACAAAGAACGATACACGATCTCCGATTTCAGACGACCACACGTTTCGCTGATTGAAGCCCAGATCAATGGTGGTTTTAGAGGGGTTGTCCCAGATCAGGCCATACCCGCGGCTTGAAATCATGAACGGGACGCAGACGTTCTCTCCGCCGATAGCGGAATAATCGTGCCAGCAATTCACGCGCCGATCGCGGAGGTCGAGGGCGCCCTGTTGCTGTTGACCAAGTCCGTAGTAATGCTCGGTGGCCGGCGAGTCGAAGATGGCGGAGACGCGGAAGCCAAGGTCGTTCTGCGAAGCTGTATTCGCCGCTCCCACATCGGCTTTGTTGGGCGCCATGGACCAGTTGCGCATGGTCAGCAGTTCCTTGCCCGCGGCGGTCGTCACGGAAACGGTATCTTGGTTCCGTCGATCCCCGTTGCCGCCGCCGAAGTAGTGGTCTCGCAGGGACCGATTCAGATCGTCGAGCGGCATGACCTGCGACGAACGCGCCTGCGGCGGGCGATCGGCCGAGACATGGACGACCAGCCGGCTGGAGCGAAAGACATTGTTCCCGTCAGAGTCCTGCCGACGATCCCAGCCGGTCATCGATGGTGTTCCGACAAATCCATATCCTGGGGCTGCAGCCGCGGTTGCCTTGTCCTTGCTCAAAGTGATTCGAACGATGTTCGGCGCATAGGGCTCCAGCACAATGGTTCTGGCCTCGCGGTCGAGAACGAATTGGGAGTCCTGCGCGAGAACGGCGATGCTTCCAACGGTTCCGAAAACGAGCATCCATTGGATTGCGATTGAGGCGCCCCCAATCGACATGGTCAGAAAGTTCCGGCTTGGTTGGAGCTTCCGGTCGGTGCTGGAAAGGAGATGGTTCTTCAAGGAGTGTCTCATTGGTCTCTCACAGATAACGCTTTCATTTGGCGGCGCGGAATCGTCTTTTAAGTCCGGCTATGCATGCAGCCGAACCTGGCTCGCTCATCGGAGTATCGTGACATTCCGCCGACAAAACAGATTACGCCCACCGACACGAGAAGCGACAACTCAATTACGGCATCTTACGGTGTCAAAACAGTAGAAACACATCCGAACGGCAGATGAATCCGGTTCTGAGCGGTTGGCCGGCGTTGCTTCCGCAAACCTGTCCGGCGCGGGCAAGGGGACCTGAACGGGCCAAAATCCGGGTCAAGGACGGGATGCCGGACTTGAATGAAGGCGCTGCGGCGGCGGATTTCTCGCGGATTCGGAATGCCGATCTGGGACGGTTTACGCTGGACCGGCCTGTTCCGATCATCAACCGGCTGGGAGCCCGGGTGGAGGTTCGGGTGAGGGTGCGGGCGGTTAGGCGGGTTGGGATGGCGGTTACGGGGGACTGAGTCTGGCGGGCGAAGGGCGACAAAGGGCTCTATCTAGAAACTCCCAGGTCTCAACGGCGAGACCTGGGGCACCCGGCACCCGGCGAGTCATTTGGCGGGAGTCGCCGGCGCTGAAGCCGTCACCGTCTGCCCATATCCAAAATCTGCTGGTTTAGGGTGGATAAGAGCGCAGGCCCGGCCATCCAGTCCGAGGTTCTCGATCTCCTTTGCGAGATATTGATGCTTTCTTGCCCAATTAAAGCTTCCGGTGTTGTTATTGACTGTTAGAGTGACTGAGGTTATCGAGGCCGTGCCCGCCGTGTAAGGCGTCACCACCAAAGCCGTTTTAGAATCCAGATCCTGAACGGTCTCGATGCCTCCGGAGTCATCGAGGACAGTTGCGGCTTTATACACTCCATGAATCGAGACAGTTCCTGCGGAACGATTGAAGCTATACTGCGCGGCGTTTGTTTCGACGTTGGTGGGGAGAAAGAGAACCATCTCCCAGCCGGGAGAAAGAGCGTCTTCAGTGGGCAGCTTGGAGACTTTCATGGACCTTGCCGATGCATCGGATTTCGCAAGGAGCAGATATTGCAAGGGGGACAGAAAGCGATAATCGGGGTCGCTCGTCTTGTTCGGATAGAGAGCCGATCCTTTGCCGACAGTTAAGCTCTCTCGCAGAGATCCGTCGTTCATTCTGCTGTATGAGGCGGCTAGATCCGGACCATCCTGTACAAAGCGGGTTGACGCCAGCATGCTCTTCCACAAGTTATGAAAGGCGGCCTCTTTGTCCTCGCCGGGAGTGGAGATCTGGGGGGCGGCCGGTGGAATCGAGGCCGGTTTCCTGCGGTCAAGAAACGCACTCCACTTGCTGCGCATCCCGCTCCACTTCTCCGGAGCGCCTGTGACGGTCACTTCTGTTTCGACATCCACCTGTCGAATGCCGTATGCATCGCGCCTTGCCGTATCGAGGGTATCGGTAGCCAGTTTCATCTGGGCTGCCAAGTCTCGTTCTCTCTGTCTCGATTCGTCCAGGTCCATCCGCAATTCAATGGTCTGTGAGATAAGTGCAACAACCAATGCCACGGCGCTTGTGACGACCGCGATCCGTCCGAACCGATTCAGTTTGCCTTCTTTGTCTTTGAAATCCTTGACTGTCTGGAGCAGGCCAAAACCCCCAGCCAGGAATATGGCCACATACTTGAGCGCGATGAAGAAGATTCTTTCCATGCTTGCTTTGCTGTATGAGGCAATATATCACCGATTTCCTCGTCTCGAACTCGGGAATTCGCCAAGGTCAAGAAGGCGGGAGGAGCGGGGAGCTTTCTCCGGGCTTGGGAGGTCGGTTTTCGCACCTCCGGACGGCGCGATGGACGTGGTTCCGCTTCGCAATCAGGACAGATTCCGGCGCACCGTCGATCCTCGCTGCGGGGCTCGATCGGTCAGCGAGGCTCCGAATCCCCGCCGGTCAACGTTGCTGTAGAGTTTGAGGAGGCGCCGTCGTAATCGACGCGGGTCTGGAGTAGTTGCATCTCTCATCTCTTGACGACATCTTCCAATTCGGAATCGCTGGCTGAGTTGTTGCGGTCGGTGTTTGGGTTTGCTTCGTTTCGGGCGAACCAGGAGGCGGTTTGCCGGGCGGCGATTGCGGGGCGGGATCTGCTTCTGGTGATGCCGACGGGGGCGGGGAAGAGCCTTTGCTACCAGTTACCGGCGATTGCAAGGGGCGGGACGGGGCTGGTGATTTCGCCGCTGATTTCTCTGATGGAGGATCAGGCTGCGAAACTGGCGGCGCTCGGCCTGAAGGTGGCGCGGATTCATTCGGGCCTGGAGCGGGCGGCGGCGCGGCAGGCTTGCGTGGATTATCTGAATGGGAGCTTGCAGTTCCTGTTCATTGCGCCAGAGCGGCTGCGGGTGCCGGGATTTGCGGAGATGCTGGCCAAGAAGAAGTTGGCGCTCATTGCGATCGACGAGGCGCATTGCATTTCGCAATGGGGGCACGATTTCCGGCCGGACTACCGGATGCTGGGGCGGTGGTTGCCTGCGCTGCGCGCGGGCAACAGGGATCAGGGGTCAGGGATCAGCCACCCCAGCGACGGTGGACCAATCGCTGAGGACCCAGGCAGGGATCAGGAGTCCGAGGGCGAACGCGTGCCGGTGCTGGCGATGACGGCTACGGCGACGCCGGAGGTGCAGAGGGACATCGTTGCGCAACTGGGGATGGTGAAGCCGGAGCGGTTCATCCATGGGTTCAGGCGGGAGAACCTGGGGATCGAGGTGGTGGAGCTTCCGGTGCCAGAGCGGGCGCGGGCGATTTGCGGGTTGCTGGCGGAGCCGGGGAGGCGGCCGGCGATTGTGTATGCGACTTCGCGGAAACAGGCGGAGAGATTGGCGGAGGAGATTTCGGCGACGGCTTCGGAGGACGGGACAGGAGAGAGAAACGAAAAGCTTTCCTCAGGGGTTAAAGCCCGCGATGATTCTGCTGGCGTTGATGCCAGGGTTAAAACCCTGGCCTACCAGTTCCGGCCCTCGGCTTCTGGAAGGAGGATTGCGGCGGCGGCTTACCATGCGGGGCTGGATGCGGAGACGCGGGAGCGGGTGCAGACGGCGTTCCAGGCGGGGGAACTGGAGGTGGTGGTGGCGACGATCGCGTTTGGGATGGGGATCGACAAGGCGGATATACGGACGGTGATCCACGCAGGGCTGCCGGCGACGCTGGAGGGCTACTACCAGGAGATTGGGCGGGCGGGGCGGGATGGACAGATGAGCCGGACCTATCTCATGCATAGTTATGCGGACCAGCGGACGCACGACTTCTTTCTGAATCGCGACTATCCCCCGGTGGAGCATTTGCAATGGGTTTTTCGGGTTCTTGGCGAGGAACCCAGGCCGGTGGAGGAGTTGCGGGCGGCGGCGCGCGGACTCGGGGCTGGGGGAAGAGGAGTTCGACAGGGCGCTGGAGAAGCTGGAGATTCATGGCGGGGCGCGGATGGACTTTGGCGGCAACGTGACGGTTGGCGGGCCGGGATGGAAGAAGTCGTATGGGATTCAGGCGCGGTACCGAGCAGCGCAATTCGAGAAGGTGTTGCGGTTCACGACGCAGGTGGAGTGCCGGATGGGGGCTCTGGTGCGGCACTTTGGAGATGAGGGAGAAGCCTGCCGGCCGTGCGGGATCTGCGATGTGTGCGATCCGGCGGGGGCGGTGCTGCGGCAGTTCCGGCGCGCGACCAAGGGAGAGCGAGAGCTGGCGCGGCAGATTGTGGGAGAGCTGCGTCGCGTGGACTACAAAGCAGCGGGAACGCTGCAACGGAGCCTGGACGCGGCGGGGCGAATGAGCCGGAATCAGTTCGATGGGCTGCTGGGGGCAATGAAGCTGGCCGGGTTGATCGAGATTGAAGAGGCGGAGTACGAAAAGGATGGAGAAGTGCGGCGGTATCGCAAGGTGAGGTTGACCGAGGCCGGGCTGGAACCGCGGGGTGAAGCCATGCCGGAGCTGCTGATCGGCGATGGAGTTGTGGAGGAGTTTGCGGGGGTGTTTGAGGCTGCGCCGGCGCGGGCGAAGAAGGCGAAAATGGCGACAGGGACCGGGGGGAATGCGGCAGTGGCCTTCACGGCGGAAGGTGAGGCTGTGGCGGGCCGGATCAGGGAGTGGCGCGCCGCGGAGGCTAGGCGGCTGGGGGTTCCGGCGTATGTGGTTCTGCACGATCGGACGGTGCGGGCGCTGGCGCTGACAATGCCGGGGACCATGGCGGAGTTGCGGACGATCGATGGAATCGGCCCAGCCAAAGTGGAGAGGTATGGCGACGCCATTCTGGGGCTATGCGGGAGCGGAGCGGGATAGAGGAACGGCCTCGCGGCAAGGCGCCGGAACGAGGGTTCAAATCTATTTCATATCATCGAAACCAATAGATGAAGTCTTGAAGAATTCTTGCGCCGATCTCCGTTGTCGGCACAATTCATCTTGAAAAACCTATGATGAGCCGATTAGAGTTGACTTTCCCCCGCTGTATGTGGTTTTTGCGATTTCTTGTAGCACTTTTCCCGAGGTGTGTTCATGATCTGCCCGAAATGCCAGTCTGATTCGCTTTCCATTATCCCAGCGGAGGTCCGGTTGTACCGCAACAGTTTGCGGACGCTGAGCCATCCACCGATGACGCCTTCCCCGGATGTTCGAGTTTGCCTGGACTGCGGCTGGAGTGAGTTTTCGATACCGCGCTCCTGGCTCGCGGCGGGGTGGTTGCGCTCGCTGCGGCCGCAGCAGCCGGTGCAGGTCAACTCCCCGGTTGCGGCGGTGAATGCGCCAGCGGCTGCATCCTAAGACTGCCTTAGCGAAGGCGATATTGGCCGCGATTCGGAGAGAATCCAAGATTCATGCAAAGCGGCGCCTGGCAGCGCCGTGGCTTTTCTATTCTTGTGTAGAGCCCGTGCTGCTACGAATCTTGAAGACCCCGGAACCGGGGAGCTGCAGCTTGCAGGCGCAGATGGGGCCGATGGGGAACATCACTTAACAGCCTGGGGCAGGAGTCGAGAATTCGGGAAATCCGTCCCTCAGGAGCTAAGGCCCTCTTTTATTTTCAGCCACTTGCGGCACCCTTCGCCTTCGCTCAGAGGCTGTGACTGAATCAAGTTTCTCGTTTCCGGGCGATCGCGGGGCTGGTTGGTTGAGCGGCTTGGCCTCCTCGTGGATGGGCGCTGCGGCGCTCCACTGCGCTGCCTGGGGCGAAGCTCTTTGCCGGTGGCGGCTTGTTCCCGCTTCCGCGCCGCTTCATCCGGGCAACGCGGCGGCCAAAGGCAGGATGTTCGACGCCCCGGCGCACCACAACGCCGCGCATTGCGCCTTGGCCAGGCCGCGCACCGTGATTTGCCCCGGCCCGCGATAACTTCCGAGACCGGCATGGACGGTTTCGCTGGCGGCCGCGGGCGGCTTGTAGATTTCCTTGCCCGCCTCACCGTGTTGCGCATCGACTGCCACTCCGATACATATTGAAATCAACGGCTTGCGTGACGGAGAGTGTATCAAAATGCGACATGAGGCATTGGTTGGGCGGGAAACCTCACCTTCGCGGGTTTAACTGCGACTTCCGGAAACGTCTCAGAATGGGCATGATTCCGTTCCATTCCATGGGGCTCAAAGAGGTAACGATTGGGTTGCGGATTGGGACATAGGGGGTCGAAAAGTGACTATAATCACAAAGGAACGACGAGACCGGCACTCTCCATCCGAGGGATGGGCGGTTTTTGAGACTGCACCGGAAGGGAATCCCGCCACATGGCGACAAGCAACGTAGCCCTGGGTCAGGAACAGGGCGAACCCACAGCGCGCGCGCGCGTAACCAACGACTTCAGCATTAACGTAGCAACGGTGAACGGTTCCGGTTCGCAATCCGCCAACAGCGTCCTGCTGAAAAGCATCTTTGGGATGGGGGTTCCTGTCAGCGGCAAGAACCTGTTCCCATCGAATATCGCCGGACTTCCCACGTGGTACACCATCCGCGCCAGCAAGGACGGATACGTGGCGCGGAAGCGGGACCCCGAGGTCCTGGTGGCGATCAATCCGGAGACGGCCCGCCAGGACACGCTGGCGCTCCCGGTGGGCGGCGCGGCGATCTACGAAGAGAGCCTGAACCTGAAGCAATACCGGGACGATGTGGTTTTCTACCCGGTACCGTTCGAGAAAATCACGGCGTCGATTTGCCCCGAGGCCAAGCTGCGCAAGCTGGTCAAAAACATGGTGTACGTGGGGGTGGTGGCGCAGATTCTTGCCATCGACCTGGGAGTGGTGGAGAGCGGACTGCGCAAGCAGTTTGCCAAGAAGCAGAAGGTCTTCGAGCTGAACTGGGGCGCGGTGAAGGCGGGATACGACTACGCAGCGGAGAAGCTGACCAAGCAGGACCCGTTCTTCATCGAGCGGATGGACCGGACCAAGGGCAAGATCGTTATCGATGGGAACGCGGCCTGCGGGATGGGGGCGGTGTTTGCGGGGGTGACGGTGGTGGCGTGGTACCCGATTACGCCATCGACCTCCTTGATTGAGGCGACCACCGATTTGCTGAAAAAGTTTCGCGTGACGCCGGACGGGAAGGCGACGTTCGCGGTGGTGCAGGCCGAGGACGAGCTGGCGGCGATCGGGATGGTGCTGGGCGCGGGCTGGGCGGGGGCTCGCGCGATGACCTCGACATCGGGGCCGGGCATCTCGCTGATGGCGGAGTTTTCAGGGCTGGGCTACTATGCCGAAATTCCGGGAGTGATCTTCGATGTACAGCGGAGCGGGCCTTCGACGGGGATGCCGACCCGGACTGCGCAGTCGGATCTGCTGAGCGTGGCGTTTCTTTCGCACGGAGACACCAAGCATGTGGTGCTGCTGCCGGGAAATGTGAAGGAGTGTTTCGAGCTGGCGTATGCGGCCTTCGATCTGGCGGAGCGGCTGCAGACGCCGGTGTTTGTGCTGACGGACCTGGACCTGGGAATGAACAACTGGATGTCGGAGCCGTTCGCGTATCCGGACCAGCCGCTGGACCGGGGCAAGGTGCTGACGGCGGCGGATTTGGAACGGCTGGGCGGTTTTGCCCGCTACCGCGATGTGGACGGCGACGCGATCGGCTGGCGGACGCTGCCGGGGACGATGCATCCAAAAGCCGCATACTTTACGCGCGGCTCGGGACACAACGACGCGGCGGGCTACACCGAGAAGCCGGACGAGTACGTGGAAGTGATGGAGCGGCTGTCGCGCAAGTTCGAGAACGCGCGCAAGCTGGCGCCGGGCCCGGTGACAGTGCGGGACGGGCGATCGAAGATCGGGTTCCTGGCGTATGGGACCACGGACTTTGCGTTGCGCGAGAGCCTGGACCAGATCGAGAAGGCATACGCGAAGACCGTGGACTACATGCGCATCCGGGCGTATCCGTTTGCGCACGAGATTCACGACTTTGTGGCTTCGCACGAGCGCGTGTACGTGGTGGAACAGGACCGCGACGCGCAACTGGCCAGCTTGCTGAAGCTCGATCTGCCAGCCGATCAGGCGGTGAAGCTGCGCAGCATTCTGCACTACAACGGGCTGCCGATCGACGCGCAGACGATCACGGAAGAGTTTGCGACCAAGGAGGGCCTGTAAATGGCGACAGCGACGCCGACACCCAAAGTCAATCACATCGGGCTTCCGGTTCTTGAATACCGCGGCAACAAATCGACGCTTTGCGCCGGGTGCGGGCACAACGCCATCTCGGAGCGGATCATCGACGCCATGTTCGAGATGGGCGTGGAGCCGGAGCGGGTGATGAAGATGAGCGGCATCGGCTGCTCGTCGAAGAGCCCAGCCTACTTCATGAACCGCTCGCACGCCTTCAACAGCGTTCACGGGCGCATGGCGGCGGTGTCGACGGGAGCGATTCTGGCCAATCATTCGATGACCACGCTGGGCGTCTCCGGGGACGGGGATACGGCGTCGATCGGAATGGGCGGTTTCGTTCACATGCTGCGGCGGAACCTGCCGATGATTTACATCATCGAGGACAACGGCGTTTACGGGCTGACCAAGGGTCAGTTTTCGGCGACGGCGGACATCGGTTCGAGACTGAAGACCGGGGTCATCAACGACCTGCCGGCAATCGATACATGCGCGCTGGCGATTCAGTTGGGCGCGACGTTTGTGGGCCGGTCGTTCAGCGGAGACAAGAAGCAACTGCTCTCGATGCTGAAGGCGGCGATTGCGCACAAGGGGACAGTGATGCTGGACGTGATCAGCCCTTGCGTGACCTTCAACGACCACGAGGGATCGACGAAGAGCTACAAGTTCATGCAGGACAACGACGAGCCGATCAACGAGGTGGATTTCGTGGCCAGCTTCGACGACATCGAAGTGGATTACGACTCCGGGGAAGTGTATGAAGTGGAGATGCACGACGGCTCGAACCTGCGGCTGCGGAAGCTGCTGGAGGACTACGATCCCACCGACAAGGCCAACGCGGTGCGGACGCTGATGGAGGCGCACGACAAGGACGAAATCCTGACCGGCATCTTCTACATCAATACCGAGAAGCCGACGTTCATCGATTTGCTGAACATGGTGGACGAGCCGCTGGCGACGCTGCCCGAGACGCTCACCCGGCCGCCGAAGACGGCGCTGGACGGGCTGATGGCGAGCTTGCAGTGAGGCTCGCCGGATCAGGCGAACGATCAGCGCTTGACGGCTTGGGCCAGACAAAAGAGTAGCGGAAGAGCGGGCGCCGGCGGAATGTGCCGCCGGGCAGTATGGCATCGCAGGCGGCGCGAATCTCGTGCAGCGTCTCTTTTGGCTCTTGCAAGGGTGCTTCGACTTCCGCGCGCCGATGCAGGCATCGAAATATCCAGCTTGCAGGAAGCGCGGCAGCGGCCCATGCATAATCCTGGATCGAGTGGGCGCGGTAGAGGCCAACGACGGCAAGGACGCCACCGGATCGGAGCAGATTCCGGAACCGCAACAGCGCGGGCTGGAGCGGAAGGTGGTGCAGGGCAGCGACCACTGTAATCAAGTCGAAGCTGGCGTCGGGAAAAGGGTGACTCATCGCATCGCCTTCGACAAACGCGATGCGCGGCTGGGGATCGCGGGCCGATCTGGCACGCAGGAGAGTATCGCGGTCGGAGTCGATGGCGATCACTTCCTGGCAGTGCCGTGCAAGCTGTCTTGCCAGCAGCCCTTGGCCGCATCCTACGTCGAGCGCGCGCCGGCAATTGGGCGGGATGGCCCGCAATACGATGTCGTGATAATGAATATTGTGGTTCCAGGGGCCCATGGTTCTCATTATCGCGGGGCGGGCGCAACGCCGCGATGCAACTGATTTACCCGGCCTCAGCGAGGCCCTCTCTTCTCTCCAAAAAGTCAGGGTCGAAATGGACGGCAAGCAGCGCGGGCGCGCCCTTGCAAGGGCGGCTCAGCGGGTCGCGGCGACCTTGATGCCCATGCCTTCGAGCTTTCTCTTGGCCTGATTGGCTTCGGGGCTCTGGGGATAGCGCTGGATGAGCTGCTTGAGCTGCAGGATTCCGGCGGTCCTCTCGTTGAGCTCCATCATGGCCAGTCCTTTGCGCAGTTTTGCAGCCGGAGCCTTGGCGCTGCCGGGAAAACTCTCCAGAACCGCGTTGAAGGCCTTGATGGCCTCAGAGTAGTGCAACTGGCGGTAGGCGATCTCGCCGAGGTAGAACTGGGCGGTGCCGGCAAGGTCGTCGAGGGGATAGTAGTGGAGCACGTCCTCAAACTCGCCGGCGGCCAGTTCGTAGCGGGCGGCGTTCAGGTCCCTGACACCGGCCTGATAGGTTTCCTGGAGCGGCGGAGCCTGGACGACGGCCGGCGCGACTGGTTCGGCGGGAGCGGGGCCGGAGACCGGGGGCGCCGTCTCACCCGACGGGGCTGCGCCAAGGTGGGTCACGGTTGCAGTCGCCGGGGCGGGAAGGGCGGTT
>Ga0326728_10007147_pt1 | contig 29166 bp, 20 predicted proteins | sample MB3enrmetagenome_FD_207602 | JGI IMG/M metagenome (GOLD analysis project Ga0326728, IMG submission 207602) | Lab enriched peat soil microbial communities from McLean, Ithaca, NY, United States - MB31MN | ecosystem: Environmental > Terrestrial > Soil > Wetlands > Peat | place: USA: New York... | reverse complement strand
GAAGGGGCACAGCCCCACATAATTCGCGCCGGCCTTGCGCAGTTTTACATAATCGCCCACGATCTTGACGATATCGGCGGCGGCGCGAACTTGATCGACGTCGGACATGGAAAGGAGGAGTCAGAAGTCAGAAGCCAGAAACCGGCCGCCCCATCTACGGTAGTGGTTCAGTTTGATGTTCTAGCGTCGAGTTTGAGATGTTTGGACCACTAGCTATGCGATGACGTTGATAGTGTTGAGCGATTTCGGGCGGAATTCTCCAGTACACTTCAAATGAAGATAGGGCAGACAAGAAGCTCAGAACCACGATAGCATTGATCGCAAGCCTTTTGAGTTTTCTTCCCTCCTGAGCCTGAGCCTCTGAAAATGAGTACGGTTGCCGAACAATCCATAGGACGAAGATAATAAGTCCTATGTCGCGTGCGAGCTCCCAGGTTAATGCCCTGAATTGATGTGCGCTCGCTAGATAGTTAGCATTCCATGTTAGGAAAATAATGCAAGGGCCAATCACGTAGGTGTAGTAGGGCATCGCGTGGATCGTATTGAAAAGCTTGGCACGGGTTGTCATAGTATGCTCCACGAGGCTCACCTCACTAATTGGCGGCGTAAAGCCGCCTCTACATCAAACTGCACCACTACCCCGTCTACTGTCTCCTGACTCCTGTCTCCTAAAGCAAAACGATATTCGACGCAGACTTCTGGAATGCTTCCTTCGGGAATTGCTGGCGGATGATATCCAGATAGGCGCGGCCTTTGGGCCGCCCGTTGTCGTGCACGGCGCAGAGCTGGGTGAGGAAAATCAGCGCGTCGCGGACGTCGCTGTCGCGGAGGGTGGTCATGCCCGCCCGCTGCGTATCCTCTTTCCGGAATTCCGCGATGGACGCCTTTAAGTGCTCATACATTCCGCGTTGCAGCGCATAGTCCAGAGGCTTCTCGTAAATAATTCCGCTCGTCTGCGTGCGATAAGTCTCCGCCAGCGTTTGCAGCGCCACCCGGACATCGGTATCCACCACCTCGTGATGCTCGGCGGCAAACTGGCAGACGGCGCGATCGAGGTCAACCAGCAACGCCCCGTGCGTCTCCGCGAAACCGCGGTCGAATTTAACCTCCGCAAATGGCACCTTGGCCCAGTCGATTTGCAGCCGTGACATATCGTATTGGCGACTGGCAATCAGGTGCACGCAATCGCTGGGACAATCGATGCTCACTTCCCGCTCCGTGCCGCAGCAGATGGAACAGATGCTCTCCGCGCGCGCCGGACACAACCGCTTCGCCTTACGTTTATTGCAAATAGGACAGGCCAAGGTTTTCTCCTGAACTTCGGGACACAAGATTATGCCATACTTTCGCTAACATAGACGTTGGCCCTCGGGTCCACGGCTCTTGTTGCGCGGAAGAGAGGGCCGGCTCTGAAGATCGGCGCCATTTCAGCCCGACTTACCGCAGAATCCGTGCCTTGTGGGCGCCCTGGGGGGAGGGCACCCACAAGGGGTGCCCCTACGAAACGTGCAAAGGCCTTTTGCGTCTATGTTGGACAGAACGCGGAACGACGAATATCAGGGGGACAAGTTATAATCGGCATTCTAGGGAACAACCTCTTTAGAGAACGCAGCAACTGATTCGTGGTAGTGCCGTGCGTGATGAGGATTGTGGAGCTGTGAGCAACGCTGACAATATAACGATTGAATTAGCGCCGAGCGCCACAGACGAGGTGCGCGCTTTGATCGGCGAACTCGACCGGGAACTCGCGGGGGAGTATTCCGCCGAGCAGCGGCACGGCCTGACGCTGGAGGCGATCTTCCAACCCATGTCCGATTCTTCCTGGCACGATGGAACGGTGCGGCCATAGGATGCGGCGGGGTGGCATTCTTCGCGGACTTCGCCGAGGTGAAGCGCATGTACGTGCGTGATGCCATGCGCGGGCGCGGGGTGGGTCAGGCATTGCTCGCGCGGATCGAGGCGGAGGCTCGCCAAGCCGGGTTTACCCTCTTGCGGCTGGAGACGGGAAGCCATCAGGCCGCGGCTTTGCGACTCTATGCACGGGCCGGGTTCCAACTTTGCCCGGCGTTCGGCATCTATGCCACCATGGCCCCGCAGGCCATCGTGACCAGTGTGTTTATGGAAAAACGACTCAAGGAACCCGCTGCCTGATGGGGTTAGCACGTGGCGCGACGGCAGCGCATGCCGCCGGCCAGAGCGATGGCGCCAAGCCCCATGAAGGCCAGCGCCAGGGGCGACGGCTCAGGAGCGGACTCCAGTTCCGAAGGAGTGAATGTGCCGGAAAAAGTGAAGATCTCAGCGTTGGAGAGATTGCCTGCAAAGTTCTCGGTCCCAACGTTGTTCACACCAAACAAAAGATTGCCGCCGGGGGCGTACGGATACGCCCCATATGAACTCACCGCAACCCCGTTGACAAGGAACCGTGCCTCGTCGTCCAAATAACGGACAAGAACGTCCTTCACCAAGCGCGCGGGGTCGGTGTCGGCCTTCGTGGCCATCTGCGAAAGCTGGGCTTCTTGCTCGGGGGTGAAATGTACTTCCATGGCCTTCAGGATAACGGACAAGCTTCGCTTCAGGCAAATTCTAAGTTGGACCCTTTGTGGATCACTGCACTCTGAGTCCGAGCCGCGCGAATATACTCCCAGATTTCGACCAGATCAAAACGGGCTTCAGGGTGGAAATCGTATCCGGTCATGAACCGTGCTGCGTCCGGCGCGCAGCAGCGCTTTTTTCACGGAAGTAGGCTTCAACCTCTTCACCGGGGATAGGCTTTACCCTACCGCTTTTCAGATCGTCATAGCGGCTGTTGAGCATCTCTCGCGCTTGGAGCAACTCGTCAACATATCCCGCCATTGCGTCCTCAACGAGGTCGTCAGTACCGCGTCCGCTCTGCGCGGCAAGGTCCTTGAGCTTCTTTTCCGTTTCCGGCGTGAAATGTACTTCCATGCCTTTCAAGATACGGGAAAAACGACTCCCGTGCAACGCTATAAAATGTCGAGGAACTGCCTGCCGGAAGCACGGCGGTGGCACGTACAGAGTTGGGCCCACCCACAATCCCCTGACCGCCAGGAAAAGGTATCTGCGCCAGCCGCCGAAACTGCGGTATCATCCGTCGCGCCATGCTTTGCAATACTTTCCCTGAGGCAAGCCGATGAAAACCCGCTGGACATTCATAACTCTATTTGGCGTTTTGGCGCTCAACGCCGTGCGCGTTCAAGCTGCCACCCCTGTCACGGTGCGCGAGCAAGGCGCCACGCTTTCGCTCGCCAACGATTATCTCGAACGCACCCTGGAAGTCGCCGATGGCTCCGTCCACACGGTGCGCCTGGTGAACAAGCTCTCCGGCCGCACGCATGATGTGCGCGGCGATGAATTCGAGGTGAAGCTCATCTATGAGCGCATCGGCTACAGCTTCGGCGGTGAGAATCCCCTGGTGCTGACTTCGCGCGACCTCAGCGTGAAGGGGCATGAGGTGCAGGACGCGCCCGGCGGCGGCAAGCGCGCCGTGTATCATCTGGTCCTCGGCCACAGTCCGCAAGCAAAGACCGGGCTGGAAGCCACGCTCACTTACGAACTCAAGGCCGATGACCCTTACATGCGCCAGTGGATCGAATTGCAGACCACCGGCAAGGGAACGTTCTTCATCGACTCACTCGCGGCGGCCCAGAACGATTGGCGCGACGATGACTTCCGCCTGGGCGGTTTCGGCCAGCCGCTTTTTTCTGACGACCTGTTCATGGGGCTCGAGTATCCCACCAGCCTCAACACGGCCCATCATTCCGCCGTCTCCCTGGGCGGCATCGTGGGCCTTAACATTCCGCCCGAAGGTTACACCAGCCAGCCCGCCGTGGTGGGGGTTGCCGCCAGCGGGCGCGTTCATACGGCTTTCATGGACTACGTTCGCCGCATGCGCGCCGTGCCCGTGCGGCCCTTCATCACCTACAACTCCTGGTATGACCTCCAAAGCACGGCCATGACCAACGAAACGCTGCTCGAGCGCGTTCAGCAGTTCCGCGATCTGCTGGTCAATAAATACGGCGTCCCCATGCAGTCGTTCCTCCTCGATGAGGGTTGGGACGACTACCAGAACAGCCTCTGGGCTCCTGATGCGCAGCGCTTTCCCGCGAACTTCCGCGACCTCTCCGCCGCTCTCCTGAAAATCGACAGCCACCTGGGCCTGTGGTTCGGCCCCATCGGCGGTTACGGCCACCGTCATTTCCGCGTGGATACGGCCCGCAAGATGGGCATGGAGGTCACCTCCAACGGCGAGTACCTGTGCCTGGCGGGGAGCAATTACGGCCGTTACTTCCGCGCGACCCTCCTCGGCATGGTGCGCAACTTCGGCGTCAACCAGTTCAAGCTGGATGGCCTGCCCTTCGGCTGCAACGATCCCAACCACGGCCATCCCATCGGCATCTATTCGCGCGAGGCCGACCTGCGCTCCATCCTCGGGACCCTCGAAGCCCTGCGCGCCGAAAATCACGAGATTTTCCTCGACGTCACCACCAGCACCTGGCTCAGCCCGTGGTGGCTGCGTTGGGCTGACACCATCTGGGAGGGCGGGGGAGATTACGGTTACCTGGAAACCGTCCCCACGCTCAGCGAACGCCAGAGCTCAATGAACTATCGCGACCTCCTCCTCTACGACGATTTCGTTCGCCACCAGGTGCAGTTCCCCATGTCGTCGCTGTGGACGCAGAGCGTCATCAAGGGCACGCACCTCCAACTCGGCGGCAAGAACGAATCTCTGGAGGATTGGAAGGATCACCTGGTGAACTTTCTGGGCGTGGGGAGCCAGTTGAACGAACTCTACATCACCCCTTCGCTTTTGAAGCCCGCGGAATGGGATGCGCTGGGCAGATCGCTCCAGTGGGCCGTGGCCAACGCGCACCCCTTGCTCGATAATGGCGCCTGGGTGCTGGGCGATCCCGCCAAGCGCGAACCTTACGGCTACCTGCACTACTCGCCGGAGAAAACCATTCTGATGCTGCGCAATCCCTTCGTGCGGCCGGTGGTGGCGAGTGTGGAACTCGATGAAGCCGCCGGCTTTGAACCGAGCGACCGGACATTCCAGGCGGAAGTGACCTATCCCTACCGACAGGCCATGCCCGGCGCGTTCCGTTACGGTGCCACGCTGCGCGTAAATCTGGATGGCTACGATCACCAGATTATTGAACTGCGCCCCATCGCGGCAGGCGAAGCGCACCTGACGGGCGTGCGATACTCCGTCGAGGCGGCAACAACGGGCGAGGTCGGCTTCAAGGTCTACGCGCACGAGGGCGGGAACGTTGCGGTAGAAATTTCCAACCCTTCCGCGTTTGCCGCGGCGAGTGCCGATGGTGAAAACGTGGAACTGAAGGCGACTGGTGGGGCCGCCACGCTGGCCCTGCACTTCGGCAAGAAGCAGGCGCGCGAAAGCCAGCCCACCTTTTCCGTTCCCACCATCCGAGCCACCGCTGATGGCGCGGTGAAGGTCGCATTCAGCGTGCAAGTTCCTCCCGACTTCCACGAAAGCAAGGCATCCCTGCTCTTTGAATCCGCCGCTCCCAGCCTTGAGGTGAAAGCCGAAGCGCGCGACAACTCGCAACCCGTTTCCGTCGCCGTGGTGAAAAGTCCCAAGGGTGTGTGGGATTGGTTCACCGTGGATCTCGCGCCGGGCAGCCACACATTGGAGTTCGACCTGCACGTCCCGCCGGCCGCGCTGCCAGGGGCGCAACTCTCCGGCTGGCTGCGCTCGCGGCGCGCATTAGTAGTGAAGGATTTGCGCTTAACGCTGAGGCCGGGCGAGAAACTGGCCACGCCGCCCGTCAACCTGCTTCCTGCCGCGACGGAGGTGGAGAAATTAACCTACACGCTGTTTCCGGAAACGGCGTTGTAAATGTGCGGGTGAAAAAGTGTGGTCTTACGGCAGTCTCACTTGACCGTGAAATCATACATCATGTCGGGAAGACCATATCCCCAGAACAGGTAGAAGCCATATTCACCGGCGCGGAGTGGGTGAGGTGTGGTGATTTCGTAAACCTGCGGCTCCAGCAGCTTCTTTCTGATATTCACTTGATTACGGAGGGAGATGCCCGAGCTCAATGTGCCATTTTCAGTCGTACCCATTTCAAACTGGCGGATGTTTCCCTTGACCTTCATTTTAAGGAGAACCAGATGGCCAGCGGGCAATCCCGGAGTTTCACTCCCGGGAGGAAGCCGGTAATAAAAGATTGTGGAAGCAGGGAGGACGTGCTCGGAAGTCTTTCCGGGAATCCATCCATTGACCTTGACGCTCTTCATCCCCGCCGTGGCGACCTCAACCGCCTCTTTGGCCGACTGGGATAGCATGGTGGCGCGGCCCTCCATACGGACAATCGCAGTGTTTTGAGAATAGTAGAGGCCGGGCTGAGTTGGAACCTCAAGCGGAAAGCCAAAAGCCAAAATTGTAACCAAGACGGTCAACATTGGATTGCGCCCTTATTTTACTTCACAACCCACAGGGGACGCCAGACGCACATGAAAATATAGAGTGGTCATAACCCATCGAGACTTCCAAAGATAGACTGGCGGAGAAGGTCTAAGCCAAGGTTACGCTACCGCAGGATCCTCGACCCAAACTGATAACTTCCCGAACCGATTTCGTAAACCGCCGCTCCCGCCTCGGTGCGCAGGAATTTGACCCCGCGCGCCTCGCTTGCCGGCTTGGCACTCTCGGTGACCTTGGCCGGATCGTTCGAAGGTACATAAACCGTCGCGGTAGTGTTAACCGGGACAGTTATATTCCAAACAAACTGCCCTCCGCTTATCTTCCAGGAGCTCTCGATCTTTCCATAGGAGGATTTGTACGAGGCCTTCACGAAGCTCAAATCCCCGACGGGAGCCGCCCGCATGACGATGTGCTTGAAAGCGGGCATGTCCGGATCAGGACGAATCCCGGCCAAATTCTCATGGCACCAGGTGATCAGGTCCCCGACCAACATCAAGTGATTGCCGGAGTTCATGGATGGGTCACCTGTATCGCCGTTCCAAAGCTCCCAAATCGTGGTTGCGCCGTGCGTAACCATGTAACCCCAACTCGGATAAGTCCGCTGGGTGGCAATCTCATAAGCGGTTCCGGCGTGGCCGTTATCGGAGAGCACTTGCATCAGCCACTGGCCACCCAGCAATCCTGTAGCAAGATGGCCTTGGTTTTTCACCTCGATGCTTTGGGCCAACGCCCCCAACACCGCGGATCGGTCCTCCTCCGGCACCATGGCAAACGCCAAGGGCAGCACGCTGGAGGTTTGCGAGCCATTGCTGTACGGGCTTGCCGGCGCGTGGAAATAGGTTTTATTGAAGGCGGCAAGCATCCTCGCAGCCAAATCGCCGTACTCCTTCGCGTCATCGGCTTTGCCGAGCAGGGTGGCGTAGCGCGCCATGATGCGCAGCAGTTGGTAAAAGTAAGCGGTGCCGATCAGCGTGCCATCCGTTTGGCGTTTCGGGTCCTGGGTATGAACCAGTTCGGGAGATTCGGGCGGCGGGCACCAGTCGCCGTATTGATCTCGCGGCATGAGGTCATCCTTCAGGTACGACTCCATGTGGATGATCCACTTCCGCATGCCCGCGTAGTTCTGCTCGATGACCTGCAAGTCACCATATTGGCGGTAGAGGTGGTCCGCAACCAGGATGAAGCTCGCCGGCCAGGTGACGTTGTCGGAATAAATGGGCCAATAGGCCGGGGCGACGTCGCAAATGCGCCCCCGCTCATCCTGGGCGTCGGCGATGTCGCGAACCCAATTGGCATAGAAGGCGGCGACGTCAAACAGGTAAGTCTCGCCCAGGCTCTCCTCGGAACGGTCCCCCAGCCAGCCCTGGCGCTCGTCGCGCTGCGGGCAGTCGGTGGGGATGCTGCGGTAATTGTCCCGGGTTCCCCAGAGGACCGCACTGAAAATCTGATTGAGCAAGGGATTTGACGTGGTGAATTCCGAAACGCGCTCGAGGTCGTCGTGCACCTCGCGCCCCTCGAGTGAGGCCAGGGTGGGCTTGCCGGGGAAGCCCTTCATTTCCACGTAGCGAAAACCGTGGTAAGTGAAGCGGGGCTCATACACCTCCGTGCCCGTTCCCTTCAGAATGTATGTGTCCTTCGCCTCTGCCGAGCGCAGGTTGTCAGTGTAAAGCATGCCGTTCGGCCGCAGCCTTTCCGCGTGGCGCAGCGTCACTTGGGCGCCGCGCGGTCCCGCCACGGTCAAACGACACCAGCCCACCATGTTTTGTCCCATATCAAAAACATAGACACCAGGACGGAGCACTTTCATGGATATCGGCTTGAGTGTTTGGGTAACACGAATCGGCTCGATCGATTGGGCCGTCAGCACTCCAGCAGGTCCTTCAACGACCTGGGCCTGCTGCCAACTCGCGTCTTTGAAACCCGGCAGGCTCCACCCTGGCATTTCTTGGCGAGCGTCGTAAACCTCGCCGTCATACTCATTATTGGCGCGAATGGGACCTTCGGTTGTCAGTTTCCACGTCTCGTCGCTCACCACGCGCTCGATTTTTCCATCGGCCAGTTCCGTTTCCAATTGCAGCTTCAGCTTGGGGTATCCGAAGAACCGCGCGCGCGCGGGAATGCTGCGCTGCGGCGGGAAGTAGCGCCCGTTGCCCAGGATTACTCCCAGGGCATTGAGGCCAGGGCGGAGCAGCTTGGTGACGTCGTAGGTCAAATAGAAGACGCGTTTCTGGTACTCGCTCAGCGCGGGCGACAGCACATCGTGACCAACCCTTTCGCCGTTCAAATAGGCTTCACACAACCCCAGGCCGGACACATAGAGCGTGGCGCGCTTCACGGGGGCATCTACTTTGAATTCCTTGCGCAAGGTACGCGCCGGCAGGATGCTCCTCCATCCCCAGCCCACCTCGCCCCAGGGCGCCATGCCGTAGGGCCCCAGGTCCTTGGCGTTCTGCCAAAGCGCGTCGTTGATGTCGCTCTGATCCCAATGGGGTGCGGCCGTGCCGGCAACCCGCCAATCCTCGCCTGTCCGAACGATGACGCGCTCGCCCGTGGAGAGATTCAGCTCCACTGCACCAATTAGCGCGGCCGGTTCATTCCCTGTACTCGCGACAGTTACGGCCAGCACGTTGGTGCCCGGATGCAGGAATCCCGTGATTTGGATTGAAAAGGGATCTTTGGCGCCTCTGGACTTCCTCGCATGGCCACCATTGATGGTGAGCGTTGTGGGGCCGGAACCCGCCATGAAGAGCAGCGCGTTGGTAAGCGGGTTGTCAGCCGGAATCTCAAACGTGTGGCGCAGGTAGATGGTTCCTGATGCCGGACTTCCAGAGCTAATCCAGCGGGCGCTGCCTAACCCTGCCGGCTTCTCTTCTCCACCATCGAAACCGATCCACTTCCCTTTCCAATCACTCGCGGCCAATAGGCCCATTGACCAGTGCGCGGCATCGCTCCACGCGGACGGCTTGGAGTCATTGTCCCAAACCCGGACTTTCCACCAAACCGCTTCCCCGGAGGACAACGCCTTGCCACCGTAAACGATCTGGATGGAGCTTTCACGGTTGACCTTTCCGCTGTCCCAAACATCACCTTGATTGCGCGCCAATAGCGCCTCGCTGCTCGCCACCAGAATTTGATACGCGGACTGGCCGAGGCCGCGCGCCGAAGCGTCAGAGGACTCAAGCTTCCAGCTCAGGCGGGGGGCCACAACGTCAATGCCCAACGGGTTCTTGCGGTATTCACAGCGCAAATCCAGCGGGTGCAAAACACTTTGCGCCGCGGCGGCAATTAGAGAAGATGGGAGGATTAACAGGACGAATATGATCAGGCTGAATCTCCGCATCACGCTACTCCTTCTAATCTTCGTTAGTGTTTAGCTTTGCGTCCTGGAGCAGTTCATCCAGTGAGCTGGTTTCCAGATTGTCATAACGGTGCTTGCCGGTCGGACCATGCTTTCCAGGTGGCCGGGTCCGACAGCATCTTGATGAAGATCCCACCCACCACCGAGCGCGCCTGGAACCCCACGTGCGTGCCGTCGCGAGTCCAATACCAGTCGCTGAGCGGAATGCGGGTGGGCGATTGGTTGATCCAATCGTAGATCGGAGAAATAAGTTTTGCCCAGTCTGCCGGCGACTCCGCCAGGGTGGCAGTCCAAAGCTCCCAATCGAGCTTCGTATAGGATTTGCGGATGTCGAGGGGCAAGCCGTAGCGGTTGAGGTGATTCTCGTAAAATGCTATTTCCTTGCGAGCGACATCCGGGGGGAAAAGATTCAATCCCAGAATCTTGTCCCACACCAGATTGTACTTCTGGCTCCACGTCCCGGGCTTGTCAAAGGCCAGCCGATAATGGTCGCCATCGTTCGCCATCTCCACCCAGCGCTTGGCGAAGTCTTGCGCTTTGGCGCGGTAAAAACCGGCGGCTTCTTTCTTCCCCTGCATTTCCAGGATTTGCGCGTAGGCGCCCAAGCCGAGAATGGCTTTGATGGAGAGGTTCGCGTTGTGCGCCAGGTGCCCCGCAAAGTCATCGGTGCAGACCTGGTTTTCGGGATCGAGCCCTTTTTCCACCAGGTAATCGGCCCATTGTTGGAGGATCGGTGCGTACGTTTGGGCGAATGCTGCATTGCCCTCAGCCTTGGCGATGGCGGCGAAGAGGATAAGCATGTTGCCGGATTCCTCCACGGGCATCCCTTCACCTTTGGTGGGGTCGCGCCCATTGGCAAGGGGATAAACGCCGAGGTCGTGCGGCGCAAAGGGAAGAGGCCACTTGCCTGCCTTGACGTAGTCCATCACCGGCGCCAGCGATGCTTCCTCCAGGCGCGGATTCAAAAGCAGCAGCACCGGCGCCGCCGGGAAGATGACATCCACAGTGGAAATGCAACCGCAACTGAAGTTCTCTTTGGGAAAGTAATAAGGCGTCTGGCCGTCGGGCGCCGCCACCAACTTGTGCGCGGCCAGGCTTTGCCGGTAAGCAAGAGCGGCAAGGCGCGCGTACTTCTCGCCGCCGGCACGGGTGAGGTCCGCCATGAGTTGGCCGTCGAACTTCTCGCTTTCCTCCCGCAGTGAATTGTAATCATGCTCGGCCGCCGTGAGGAGATCGGCAGCCTGAGCGCCATTGCGCCGCCAATACGGGCGCAGGCGCTGGTGAAAATATTCGATGGAATAGAGGTCATCGTAAGCCAGGAGGAGGTGCCGGGCCACGGGCTGCGCGCCCACCTCGCGCATATCAAAAACAAAAGCCATCAACGGCGTGTGGCGATTGCCGGCAGGTTGGGGAGTGCTGGGCTCGTCCCCGCCGGTCAGGCTGCCCTGCCCCACAAATGCCGAGCGCAGGGAGCCAGGCTCGGCGATGGCGCTGGCGGTCACCTCGCTCATCGGCGCGGCCACATAAAGGTATCCCCAGTCGATGCGAAGGTTATCTCCAGATTTGGCCAGAACCGGTTGCGCGTCGGACCCCATGCGCAGCGCCGTGAGGTTTCCGATCTTTTGGCGCGACCACACTACCGTCTGATCCTCGGTGTTCACCACAATCTCCGCGGAGTTGGCGTAATAGACGGAAACCGCGTGCGTGCGCCCATCCACTGCACGGACTTCCCAAATCAGATAGGTGACGGGGCGGGAATATATGTCCAAATCGCGCGGAAGGAGAGGGGTGAGGAACGTCAGCGTGACGTGGACCCCCGCTCCTTCGAATTCATAAACCGTGCGGGTGGGGAAGACGGCCAGCCCCACTTGGGGTAAAGCTTCCTCGGACGCGCCCCTTCCCATGATCCGGTAAGCAACGCCGTCAATCCTGACCATGCTTTCCAGCGAGTGCATCGTGCCGGTCCAGTGGCGGGGGACTTCGTCAGTGAGACGATCCCCGAAAGACCAGATGCTAAAGTAAGGATCGATGGTCACCAGCGGCACGGCGCGTGGCTGGAATGGCTCCGCGGCACGGACAGGTGCAATCGTCAGCCAAACCAGCGCCATAAGAAATGCCAGCCCGAATTTCCAATGCCCCCTCCGGCCCCACCGAGCGCCCTGAATGCATTGCCCCAGATCGCGTCTCAAGAAGTACTTTGGGTGATATTTTTGCATGGGTGTATTCCTACAGCCACTCGCCACTGCTTTTATTAAGTCCCTTTCCTTTCATAAACATATTCTGAGGAAATTCATAAGTCATTTGATTTCATGCACATCTAAACAAAACCGAAATGTTAAATTTTTCGACGTTTGTTTTCATACACATCTAGAGAAATACCTTCATTTTCGGGGGTCCCCCTTTTTTTGCCCACCGGAGTCCCTTCAGAATCAAATAACTCCTTATATTTCAAAGACATGAGTTTTCGATCCCGCATCGCAAAAAACCTCTAACCCTATTTGTTTTCTATAACATATTCTAAGACTACTGAGACCATGCCGACCGCACGGCGCTGATCGCGCGGCATTAGAGCTCGGCGGCCGGAGATCACCACTTCATTTCCTCTCGGTATTTTGTCCTCTCGGGGGTAGGGAGAATCCGAGAGGCGCCAAGCGCCGGCAGGATGCCATAGCTCACACTGATAATAGCCAAATCGTAATCGGATGTCAAGAACTTTTTTGTGGCCATTATCGCCGCATCGGGTGTGGCCAAGCAGAGATGAAAGCATCATGCCCAATCCGCATTGATCCGAATTCTCCCCTTTTACTTTCCGTAGAACCAGTCGATACCTATACGCGTCACATGGATGCCATCCAGCGCATGGTAGTTCACCAGCGCCACGTCGCCAACAAAGGTCACACCCTGATAACCGTAATCCCCCTGCGGGTCGGAAGTAATATTGCGGATATTTTCCCAGGTTTGCCCCTCGTCTCGGGATATCGCGGTGGAAAGCGGAGCTCGAAGCTGCCCCAAGCTCCGGGTTATTTCCCCAACTTTCACAATGGTCTGCTTTTCGCCTTTGGAGAACCCGACGGCCAGGGGATTGTTCAACCAGAGCAGCAGCAAATCCCCGGTCGTGGGAATTCGAGTGATGCACTGCGGCGACAAGGGTGAAGGCAATTCGTAGAATCCGGGCTCCGTCCAGGAATCACCCTGGTCGGGCGAATAAGCCTTCCCCACGTAGCCCATCCGGTTGCGAAACACCATCAGCAGGCGGCCATCTTTGAGGCCGACGATGCTGGGTTCCTCGGTGGTCTTGCCGGTGTCCACAAAGTTCCGGCTGCGAACCCAAGTGTAACCGTCGTCGCTATAGTAGCAGAGGCATACGCCGTGCCCGGCTTCGCCTCCCCCCACCGCGAGTGACCAGTCCGAGGGGACCACGATGCGCCCGGACGAGAGCTGGATGACACGGTCCGGATTAACCGTATTGTAGCCGGGATAGAGAGTGGCGCAGAAAGGATCGGTCCACGTCCTCGCCTCATCCGACGAGTAACGGATATAAAAGTGTCCGTCGTAAAGACGAATGTCTTTGCCCTGGTAATTGTTGAGGGTGTTGTAACCGAACAGAATCCGGTTGTCCTTGAGCCGTAGCAAGCTCGGTTGTAGCGTTTGCAGCCGGGCAAAATTGCGCTGCATCGAGAACGGTTCTCCCCAGGTTCGCCCGCCATCACTGGAGATGCGGCCGATGACCCCGGACTGTTGGATCTCATTGCGGGGGTTTCCCGTGGCGAACAGCAGCGAGCCATCCCGGAGTTCGACGATGCTGCCGCTCATGCCACGGTGAGTGCGGTCTGTCGGCAGCGGGATTACCACAATATCTTCAAACAACGCTTTCGTGGCGGGGCTCTGACTGGCGTTCGCCTCCGCTTTCCCCTGTTGGAAGGTTGCAACTCCTGCCGCCGTCGTAACCAGGGACTTTCGCATGAACTGGCGTCTCGTCATGTTCCTTCCCCCTCCGCTTTCGAATTGGAATTTCCCTTACTTTCTCTCGATTCTTACAGGCTGGGGCAGAGCGCAACTCTGCCGCGTGCCAGAAAAAACGGGGCCAATCCCCCGGAGGGAACTGGCCCCAAAGTGTTTCGAAGAGCCGTTCTAGAAGCTATCAGAAGTCCCTTCGAGTTAATTCACTCTTTCAACCGAAAACCCGGGGGGAGTTGCCTGATCCCCCCAGGTTTCCTGGTGTTTAGAAGTAAAGCCGGAGACCCATAGTGATGACTCGCGGGCCATCTTGCGCGGCCGTGGGTCGTCCGAAGCTCGTGCTAGTGATCGTCGTGGTGATGCCGCCGAAACCCGTCCGGTTGAAGGGGTTGAAGATGTTCATACTGTACTTGAGCGAGACGGATTCCCGGATCTTGACTTCCTTAATGATCCCTATGGCTTCATACCTATACCAAGGGTTGCGGACGTAAGTGTCGAAGAACGACTGGTTGCCGAGCGTGGCCAGCGGATCCTGCACAAACGAAGCGCTGCCGGTGGCGCCGGTGGGGTTGGCAGTGGTGACGGCGGCGGAGCTGGTGGTGGTAGTGAACCAACGGATGCTCGGGTTATTGGGATCCAGGGTGTTGGTGGGCACGTTGGTTTTGATCGGCGCGCCGGTGAAATTGGTCCTGGTTTCCGAATCGAAGAGGTAGCTGCTGAGATAATTCGTGGGACTCGTCAGCTCAATCAAAGTGCCACTCCGGTATTGACCATAGCTGGAAACCATCCAGCCACCCACGAACTTGTCCACAATCCCGTTGTCGTCTCTAAAGTACTTCTTTCCCCGGCCGAAAGGCAACCGGTAGCTCATAAGGAAGTTAACGACATTCGGGAAGTCCTCGAACGCGAAAGTCTTGGCGTCCTTGAGGTTGTACCAGTCCTGCGCCAGGGGCACGTTGGAGCAGCATTGCGTGAAGATCTGGCGATAGGTGTTCGCGTCGAGAGTCTTCGACCATACCCAGGTGCCCGTCATGTTCAGGTCGCCAAACCGGTGCTCGACTTTGGTCTGTAACGAATCGTACCAAGTCATACCGTTCCCAGAGTTGGCCGAGTAGATGGTCCCGTACTGCGGGAAGGGACGGATCGCCTGGCCCAGCGTCGAACCGCTGCCCCAATTGGTAAAGCCCGACCAGGGCAAATTGGGCACCCCGTTGGTGCAGCCAATCTGGCTGCTGGCGTAAGTGCAGATGTCTGAAGCCTTGGAGACCATGTTCGCTGCCAGCAAATTCGTGTCACCGGTTGGTCCTGCCGTCATGAGGTACAGCTTGGAGGGGGGAAGTGCGTTCATGTACGGCGAGGAATTCAACCCATGGCCACGATTGCCATCATAGGCGGTTTCAAACAGCCAGCCCTTGTACTCTTTCTGCAAGGTGATGTTCCAATCGTAAATGCGGGGCGCCTTGCCAAAGTGCGGCCCAAAGTAATACATACCCGTGGACAAGTTATCAACGCCGGGAACCAAGGCCGCCGGCACGTAGCTGGCCGAAGGCTCGACCCCGCCCGGGTTGTTCACGGGGACGTTGGGATTGTACCCACCTGGATCCCATTGGAATGTTGGATCAAAGCCATTCCCGCTCTGGGAGTAGGGAGTGCCCGAAAAGCCGTCGTAGCAGCCGCAGCCGCCATTGCCCAGGGCCTCATAATAGATGCCCCACGCCGCCCGCACTACGAAGGTGGGGGTGGCGCTCCAGGCAAAGCCCGCGCGCGGACCGAAGTCGCTGAAGTCCGTGGGATAGGGACGTGTTCCCCCGATGCGGCCCGGCCCGTCGCCCATGAAGAGCATGGCCCCGGGGAGATTACCCGCAGCCGGGTCCGTCGTAGTCGGGCTGAAGGTCGAGGAATTGCCCGTCACTTGGTGCCAACCGATGGGAACCTCGTACCGTAACCCTAAATTGAGAGTGAAGTTCGGCCGGAGCCTCCAAGTGTCCTGGAAAAATCCGGCGTGATAGCCATAGCGATTCTGCGGGAGGAAAACCGGCAAAGCGCCCTGGCTGCCGGAAGTGGCATCGCCCAGCAGGAAGCTGGCGAAGGAATCACCCGTCGTGGCTTGGGTTGACGAGCTCATGGAGGTCTGGGCGCGGTCGAAGTTGTACTCTCCATTGGTGGTGGACCAATCATTGCCGATGGTCCTCATGCGGCGAACGTTCCAGCCCATCTTGAACTCGTGCTTGTTGTGTACCCAGGTGAGGGTCTGCGATACATCGGTGGTCCAGTTCCATTGACCCCCATCGTTGACTTTGCCCTGGTTCATGCCCCAGGTGGTGCCGCCGCTGACCAGGGCGCTGGGCGTCACCAGATCCTGGTCAAAGTTGATAATGGGTGCGGCGCTCACCCTTGGGTCAGTACTAAATTGGGGGAAGCCCCACGTTTTGCCCCAACCGTTTTGGTCCGGGTTCTGCCACGTTGCCCGGTCCTGGCTGAATCCCCAGACCGTGTGCAGCAGCCAATGGGGGTTGATCACGTAGTCGTCGGCGGCGCGCTCATAGGACGGATGGTTGAAACTCAGCAAACCGTCGCCGAAGGGGCCGCTGAAATACGTGTGCGTAAGGGTGTCATTGTTGCGCTGGGTATAGAAGAACGCCACGTGATTCTTGGGCGTGATCTGATGGTCGATCTTGGTAGACCAGTTCTTATCCGTTAACTGGGACGTGGAGTTAAACGCGTAGTTGGCGAGAAGTTGCCCCGCCGTGCCCGAATTGGGGATCATGCCGAACTGGGGCATGACTCCAACGATATTACTGGAAATCTTGCTAAAGCGTGTGGTGGGAATGATATTGCCCGGAAACTGTGAGCGGACACCCGGGGCATTTCCCCCCACCCCCTCGGTGGCAGGGTCGTAAATAGGGAGGATTCCAGGCCCGCTGAAGTTGCCCTGCTGCATGGCCTGAGTCGGCACCGTCTCACCACCGGTCACCGAGATGGAAGCCGGCTGAACGATCTCGACATACGTAAAGTAGAAGAAGGTCTTGTTGCGGCCATCGTAGATGTGGGGGAGGTACACGGGTCCGCCCGCCGTTCCACCTTCCTCGTTGTACCGCTCCAGGGGGCGGCAGGCCTTGGCTTGTGGAACATTGCACTGCGTATTGGCGGGGACGGTGATGACCCCTGTTCCGCTCGTACTTCCGCGCTGCGCGGCGTTCTGGTTATTGGCCCACGACACGGCATCCAGAACTTCGCTCTTGATGTTCATATACGCCGATCCATGCACTTTGTTGGTGCCCGATCGGGTTGTAAATTCCTCGATTCCCCCGCCCACGCGGCCATCCTCGGCGAGGAAATTCTGGGTCAGGAGCCGCATCTCGCCAAAGGCCTCAAATCCGGGGAAGGCAGGGATGGAAGCACCGGATTCCGGGCTGACGATGCTGGCGCCGTCGAGCAACAGTTCGTAGGAGCGGCCCGTGGAACCGTTGATGCTGACCTCACCATTACTGTTAACACCAGACATATAACCCAGAAAGGCGTTTGCAAGTCTCATGCTGCCGTTAAACAGCGGCAGGTTATCCAACGTCTGCGTGCTCATACTGATCCCGCGGGTGGCGTTGGCCGTCTCCAGCACCGGCGCCGTCCCCGTCACGGTCACCGTTTGCTGCACGGTGCCAAGTTCCAACTTGATGTCAATGACCTCGCGCAGGTCAAGGCGCACTTCAATGCCCGACCGGATGAAGGTTTTGAATCCCGACTGCTTCACCGTGATCGTGTACGCGCCCACGGGAAGGCTCGGGAAAACGTACAGGCCGGCCTGGTCCGTACTCAGCTTGGATTGGACTCCGGTGGCCACGTTCGTTGCCACAATGCTCGCCGCCGGAACCACCGCGCCGTTGGGGTCAGTTACCACCCCGGAAATCGAACCGGATGTATATTGCGCCATCAGGGCCAGCGGGAGGGCGCCAAGTAATACTAATAGCAAGCAAAACTGCTTCACTAACCTCATATACAAATTCTCCTCTCTTCTTTCAAATGGGAAATGAGTCGACCTGCCCTCGTGAAGCCACGCTGGCAGGCAGTCAGCAATAAACCTATGGTGCTGCCCTGTGTTCGGAAGTGAGAGGGCAGGAAAACTTCCGAAGTAATCCCCCTGCGGCGCCGCGAAGCCAGCATACCGGCTCTGAATAGTGACATTTTGGCTTGTATGGTGGGATGCCGTGTCGGCTGGCTCGCGTAACCGCTGGATACTTGCGGGCAGGAGGTTTTCGAGGGAACCTGGGTAGAGCAACCGCTGTTCCACTTCCATCTTTTGGGGTCGATTCCTAGCTCGAGCAAAAGCTCAAGCCCTTGCTTTATGGGAAGATGAGGGCGGGTCTGGCACAGCATTCTGTCGCAGCGTTATTTTGGGCTGCCGCCTGCGAGAGCACAGCGATTAACGATGAAATACTGTGCCCAACTTAGACCTACGTCCGCCGCCCTCTCTTCTGTTTTGGGAACCCAACTGAGACCAGACGCAAAGGACTGCAGCGCCCCTTATTGGGCGTAAGTTCTTCTTGTTGACAAAACGTGAATGACTACCAAAACGGGCGCAACGGTAGCACGAGAGAATATGCTTGTCAAGAGAATTTTTTAGCGCTATAAATGTGCCTTGTAGCGCTAACTGTGCGACAACATGTCAACACCGTTGGAGCCCGGAAATCATGATTAGGACCGAGATGCCTGGGCCTTATGAGCGGGGAGGTTTGATGTGCCAGTGCGTATGAAGGATATCGCTGAGGATTTGGGCGTTTCGTTGATGACGGTTTCCAAGGCACTGCGAAGTCATAGTGATGTAGCCGAAGAAACTCGCCAGCGGGTTAGCCAGCGCGCTCGCGAGCTGGGGTACGAGCCCAACCTCATCGCCCGCAGCCTCGCCGGCCATCGTAGCTTCTTGATCGGGTTGGTCGTACCCGACCTGATGCAGTCCTTCTTCACCGAGGTGGCAAACGGTGTCGACCGCAAGGTTGGACCGTTAGGATACCAGATAGCGATCTGCAGCTCCGGCGGCAACGCCGAGACAGAATTGCGTCAGATCAAACTCCTGCTGGCGCGCAAGGTTGACGGCCTGCTTATCGCCTCCGCCGCGCCGCACGCGAGCCGTCCGATGGTCGAACTGCTGGAGGGGCACGCCATGTCTTACGTACTCGTCGATCGCATGATTCCGAATGTTAAAGCCAACTATGTCGGAGTGAAGGACGACAAAGCGGGTTTCTTGGCCACTGAGCATCTCATCGAGCAGGGCTGCACCCGCATCGCCCACCTGAGCGGGCCCATGGTGTCCACAGGAAAGGGAAGACTCCGCGGCTACCGCCGGGCCTTGGCAAAACACGGACTGAAAGTCCCGCCCGAGTACGTCATCAGCGGGGGACATCAGGACAGTACGGGCTTTGCTGCCACGCAGCGCCTGCTCCAAATAAATCCTCTACCTGATGGAGTATTCTGTTACAACGATCCGGTCGCCGCAGGCGCCATGAAGGCCATCCTGGAAGCTGGCCTGGACATACCGGAGGACATCGCCGTGGTGGGTGCCGGTGACCTCCACTACTCCGACATGCTGCGCGTACCGCTTTCGACTATTAACTATAGGACCTCCCAGATCGGCGAAAGCTCAGCAGAACTGCTGCTTGAGTGCATAGAATCCAAGTCGCCCCTGCCGCCGAGGCGCATATATTTCACGCCGCGACTGGTAGTGCGGGAGTCCAGCCTGCGTCGTCTATTATCCACCACGCCTTGCGCAGAGGATGCGAGTTTGCTAGCTTCCCTGAGTCGCACCACCTGAGCGCATGTGGCAACTCTGCGTATACCGGAACGGGTCGGTTCTTTTCCTCAAGGTCGCCCGCCCGGACATACCGTCCTCCTCCCAATGAATGCCTTCGAATACCACCCCGATTGGCGCCTCATCCCGGATGAGGGGAGCGTCCCGACACACGTGCGACGGTACGGTTTGGTCTGCTCCAATTCGCCTTACCGCGAGCACGCGCTGGCTTGCTTGCGCGAGTTGGTGGGCAATTATGATTTCGAAAGCATCTTTCTGGATATGCTGTTCTGGTTTGAGGTGGAAGCGCACACGTCAGTGGAGATCTGGAGCCTTTTGAATCCCTCTCCATGACCTTGGTTGAATACCATGGATAAAAGACCTTCCTATCGACGCCGCGATGTCCTGAAGATACTGAGCCTTCTTCCCGCCGCTTGGGCGCCATCGGGCAAGCGCCATGGCCGAACGCCGCCGCTGGTCTTTAGCTGTTCACCCTCCAATGATCTTTACCAGCTACTGGCCTCGGGCAAGGCCAGTTTGCGGCGCCATGACGCTCCCGAAGAGGCCGTTGCGCAAGCCGCGCCCGGCTCCGGTCTGCTGCTCCTGGCGGAGGGTTATCCCGAAAAGACCACGGAACTTGCACCCGAAACTTTTCAGCAGGCGGCGGATAAGCGGCTGCGCTTGTACGTGGAATTTCCTTCATTCGTGCCGGGCTTGCAAATCGGCGAACCGCGCTCGATTGCCAAAGGGACTCATCACAATCTTCTGGAGCGAGTCTTCGTCGCCTCCGATGCCTTCGGCGCAGCGCTCGAAAAACTTTCCATTCTGGATTTTCACGATGGCCGCTATGTGCCCGTCGAAGCTCCGAACGCCGATTTGGTGCTGGCGCGGGCGGCGGGGTTTGACAAGGCGATTTACGGCCTTCCGGCCGAAGGGGTGAAGCCGATTCTGTTCCAGCCTCCGCAAGGGGGGATTCTGGTGGCGTGCACCAAGCTCAGCCATTTCATTACGGGCCGCTATGCGCCGGTGAAATCATGGGGAATCGTCTGGAGTTGGATTCTCCAGTGGCTCTGCCCGCAGGCGCCGCCCCACTTGGGGGAATTCCAGGCCGCCGTAATTCCGACCTTTGGCCGAAGTCAACGCTTGCCGAAAAACGCCGAACTGCAAGCCTTCCAACGAGGCGTGGAGTGGTACAGCAAGGCAAAACTGTTTGTCCCCTCTCCCCGGGAAGAGACGGCGCAGGAGCACGTTGGTTCGGGCCAGGCTTCCCCGACGCCGGAGCGCGAATTGCCGGTGGGCAACGGCAGCGAAGGCGTGTGGGAGGGCTTCTCCAACACCTTCAAGTACGATGGCAGCCAACAGTTGGGCCGGGGCCGCCGCAATGACTGTGCGGGTGAAACCTCCATGGCCATGGCCTTTTCCTCCGTGCTAGGGGGAAAGGCGCACGACGCGGAGGTTGCCGCCAACCTGAATGATTTCATCTACACGCATTCTCAGCTCGCGCAAGGCCCGCGCAATGACCCAGCCAGTCCCTCGTACGGACTGGTGGGTTGGGCGCTGCCGGATACTCTGTATAGATACTACGGCGATGAGAACGCGCGGAGTCTGCTGGGAACCCTCGCCACGGCGGCCTTGCTCAAGTCGGATCGCTGGGACGAGGTGGCGCTGCGTTGCCTGCTGGCCAATTTACGTACCACGGGAAAGCTGGGCTTCCGCAGGAACAGCCTGGACGACAGTGAATTGCAAGCCCACGGTTGGCGGTACTACTACGACGTCGAAACCGCCAACTATTGGCCGCATTTTGAAGCCTACCCGTGGGCGTGCTTTCTCTGGGCCTACGATAAAACTCATGACGCCCGGTTTCTCGACAGAACCAGGAAAGCCCTCCGCATGACCCTGGCTGCTTACCCGGACCAATGGAAGTGGACCAATGGCATTCAGCAGGAACGGGCCCGCATGTTGCTGCCGCTGGCATGGCTGGTGCGCGTTGAGGATAGCCCCGAGCACCGCCAGTGGTTGCGGCGCATGGCGGACGCGATGCTCACCTCCCAGGACGAGAGCGGCGCCCTGCGCGAGGAGATCGGCCCGGGACACAGCCCCTACGGCCCGCCCCAGTCGAACGAACAGTATGGAACCAACGAAGCTTCGGTGATCCAGCAGAACGGCGACCCGGCTTGCGACATGCTTTACACCTCGAACTTTGCCTTTCTCGGATTGCACGAAGCCGCTGCCGCCACCGGCGACGCTCACTACCGGCAGGCGGAAAACAAGCTGGCGGAATTCCTTTGCCGGATCCAGGCGAGTTCCTCCCTCCACCCCGAATTCGATGGCGCCTGGTTCCGCGCCTTCGACTTCCGGCGCTGGGATTATTGGGGGAGCAACTCCGATTGGGGCTGGGGCGCGTGGTCCACGGAGACCGGCTGGACGCAGGCGTGGATCACCTCCGTGTTCGCCCTGCGGCATTTGCAAACCTCACTTTGGGATTTGACGGCCAAGAGCCAAATTGCGCGTCATATGGACAAGCTCGTGCCCGTCATGATGCCGGGAACGGACAAGGAAGCGTCACGCCCCTCTGCCGTGCCGAAACATCACGGCGTCCAGCTGTGGGAACCTGGTTACAGAAAGACAGCGTGATCACAACTACTCAAAAGAAGATGGTCACACACATTTTTATCACCCCATTCGCGTATGGTTCGATCGCGCCACAAAGGAGATTGCTCAGATGAAGACCACACGCAGAAGATTCCTGGCGGCAACCGCGGTGACCGCGACAGGAGCGATATTGCCAAACTCCTTCGCGAGCGTGCCGGCAGGCGGCACCCTGGACGCATTTCAAATTGCCCAGCGCCACCGAATTGTGCGCGATATTCCCACGCCGAACTTTTTCGAAGGCATGCTGCTCGGCAACGGGGACGTCGGCGTGTGCGTCACCGTACGTCCTGATGCTTTGGGCCTTCACCTGGGCAAGGAGGATTCGTGGGATATCCGGCTCAGCGATGATCACTCTTACCAACAGGCTCTCCCTCTTAACGAACTCATGGATCTCTGGAAGCGCGCGGGCGAGGAAGCCAAACGGCAAGGCAAGCCCGACATGCTTTACATGGAGTACAACATCGATTTCTTCCGTGCCTACACAAAGAAGTGTGTTGCCGGCCGCTCTCATCAGTGGCCACGCCCTTGGCCGTGCGGCAGCGTTTGGATTCACTGGGATCCCCGCAAAGTTGAGGTATTGCGCCAGGTGCTTGACCCTTCGAGCGGCCTCTTCACCCTCGACCTTGAGTGCGATGATGGACATAGCCAGCATCGCAAACTGACCGTGTGCTGTTTTGTGAATTGGACCACCGGGCACGTTTTGGTATCGAGTGACGGGCCCGCACCTTTCGTCTCGGTGGTCTACTGCCCCAACTTGGAAGCGGAGCAACGGCTGCCAGCGCCGGAGATTGACGGGGTTGCGAGCGAGGGATTCGCCGAATTTGCGGCCTATCAGCATTTCCCGGCGACAGCGCCGACCAAGGAGAACCCCAACCCACCCCGCACGGAGAAGGATAGGAACTTCACCTTGAGTGGCCGCCTGCAAGGCAAGTGGGTAGTCGAGAGCCTGGCGGAAAGCCGTGAAAGGTTGAAACACATGGAGAGCCTCAACACCTTGACCTTCCTGCCCTCGGAAGGCCCTCCCTGCGTGTTTCTGCGAAACCAACAAAAGCAGCCCTTCCGCCTGGATCTGACGCTGATCACGCCGCGTGATCACCCTGACAACGTCGCCTTTGCCAAACAAGAGGTAACCCGCCTATCGCAAATCCCCGCGAAGCAACTCCAGCAAGAGACGGAAAACCACTGGAAAGAATTCTGGTCTCGATCGGCGGTGGAGTTCGAAGACCAGGAACTGGAAAGGATTTGGTACCACAACCAATACCTGCTGGCCTGCTGCTTGCGCGAGGGCAAGGTGGCCCCGGGACTCTTCGGCAATTGGACCAGTGGAAAGATTGGTACTCCGTGGCACGGCGACTATCACATGAACTACAACACGCAGCAGGTTTTCTGGGGAGTCTTCTCCAGCAACCATGTTGACCAGCACCTGCCTTATGTGGAACTCTGCGAGAACCTGCTGCCCATAGCCGAAACCTTCGCGCGGGAGAAACTTGGCATGCCGGGCGCCTTTTTCCCGCACACAGCCTACCCGGTCCCCAGCCAGATCGCGCCCTACCCCGCGCCGCCTTGGGGGTACGAAGTTTCCGAGACGCCTTGGACCGTGCAGAGCCTCTGGTGGCAATATCGCTACACACTGGACAAGGATTTTCTGAAGCGCATCTACCCTATCCTGCGGGCCGCCGCGCAATGCCTGGTGGCTTACGTCAGAAAGGAGTCCGACGGCAAATACCACATTGTCCCTACGGCTTCGCCGGAGAACTGGGGCTGCACCGTGGACTTCCGTTTGAACAAGGACTGCATCATGGATCTGGCCCTTACGGAGTTTCTGCTGGATGCGGTCGCAGAGGCGTCGCAGATTCTAAACGTCGATGCCGAGGAGCGCCCACGGTGGTCGGAAGTCCGCGCGAACCTTGCTCCTTATCCGCAAGCCGAGGGGCCGGAGGGGGAAGTCTGGCTGGATGTCCTCAATGCGCCCGTCGAACATGTTTACAACGTCCCGGTAACCCTCGCGCCGGTGTTTCCGGGCGAACAAGTGGGGATCGGCCGCGGGGAAGAGCGGCTGGAAATCGCCAAGCGCACGGCCCGGACGATCCGCCTGGACGGCGGGAACGACCTGGTCTTTCAACCCCTCATTCGGGCGCGGCTGGGCATGCTTGACCTCGATTGGTTCAAGCGTGAGGTCCGCTACTGTCTGCTCCCCAACGGTGTCGCGAACGACCGGGTGCGCCAAGCCGACGGAAAGTACAATGACGAGGTCGACTTCGACTACATGATGCGGATGGGGGTCTTTACCGAGAACCTTTCGCTCCCTGCGGTCCTCAACGAGTGCTTGATGCAGAGTTACACGGACGTCATACGGCTTTTCCCCAACACCCACAAGCTAGGTCCCGCGCGCTTTCAGAACTTGCGTGCGGTGGGAGCTTTCCTGGTGAGCGCGGTTTTCGATGGCAAGACGGTTTCTGAATTGACTCTTCTGAGCGAGAAAGGGGCAACGGTTCGGTTGGTAAACCCCTGGCCCCAGGTGGGCGTCCGAGCCATTCGCATGCGGGATAACCAACCCGTCCCCGTCGCGGCAAAGGGGGATATCATAGAGTTTCCGACAACGGCGGGCGAGCGCTATCAAATTGCCGGCGTAAAACCAGCGAAGGTGTCTGGAACAATCGATAGGATCGTTGCACCGTCCCCGCACAATCCATTGAGAGGTTGAATTTAGAAACTGTAATTTTAATAAGATAGAGATGGCGGAGAGGGTGGGATTCGAACCCACGTGCCCGCTTTTGGCAGGCAAGACGCTTTCGAGGCGCCCCCGTTATGACCGCTTCGGTACCTCTCCGCGAGAGAATTGTGTCATTGAATCATCAGGTCATTGGATCATTAATCTGATCCCTCAGACTCACAGCTTGGCGCGATTTTCTGTTGACGGATTCTGCTTCCTCCTCTTTCGGAAGAAATCTTGAATCACTGAAGCACATTTGGCAGCCATGACGCCACTTGTAATTTCAACCCGGTGATTTAGCTTGGGGTGATTCAGCACCCGCAGGGCTGAGCCGCTCGCGCCTGCCTTGGGGTCGCGCGCACCGAACACCGTGCGCCGCAATCTCGCCTGCACGATGGCGCCGGCGCACATCGCGCAAGGTTCAATTGTAACATACAGGTCGCAACCCTCCAGCCGGTAGTTGCACATCTTCCGCGCGGCGCGGCGCAGCGCCAGAATTTCCGCGTGCGCGGAAGGGTCGTGCAAATGGATGGGGCGATTGTGGGCACGCGCCAGCACCTGCCCTTCACAAACCAGAACCGCCCCCACGGGGACTTCCCCTTCACGGGCGCCCCGCTCCGCCTCGCGCAACGCCATGCGCATGAATCGCTCATCCGCAGAAACCACTTGGCCTCGCGCCGCAACTCTTCCCATTTACCTATCGTAGCATGCCTGAAAGCGCCGTCATTGCCGATTGACACCTCAGGAGGGGGCAGTTTTGGCTTTCAATCGGCAATTAAAGGCGCCGCGCTTTTGCCTTGCACCTCTGCCCGGAGTGGTGTAGTAATGGCCTTCTCATTTTGGATGACAGGAGAGATGACGGCAATGATGAACCGACGAAATTTCTTACGCAGCAGCGCTCTGGGAGTAACGGCCCTGGCCGCCACGCAGGCGCCGGGCAGCCTTTTCGCCAATCCTTTCGGCAAGCCTATCGGGCTCCAGCTCTATACGCTCCGCGATGACCTTCAGAAAAACATGGTGGGCACGCTCAAGCAGGTCGCGGCGATCGGCATCAAGGAAGTGGAGCTCTACGACCTGTACGGGAAGACGGCGGCGGAATTTGCCAAAATATTAAAAGACGTCGGCCTCACCGCTCCCAGCGGGCATTACATGACCAAGCATCTGCACGGGAACTGGGCGAAGGAAATCGAGAATGCCAAAACCATCGGCATGAAGTATATGGTGAACGCCATCCTCGATCCCGAGGAACGGAAAACCTTCGATGACTGGAAGCGCCTGGCCGAGCTCTTTAACAAGGCCGGCGAGCAAACCGCGAAGGCCGGCATTCAATACTGCTATCACAACCACAATTTCGAATTCCAAAAATTCGGCCCCACCACGGCGTACGATTACCTGCTCAAGGCGCTCGATCCGAAACTCGTCAAATTTGAAATGGATTGTTTCTGGGTGACGCACGCCGGCCAGGATCCGGTGGCCTACTTCAAGAAATATCCGGGCCGCTTTCCGCTGCTCCACATCAAGGATATGAATGACCATCCCGCCCCTACGCAGGAGAAGGACGACAAGATGGGGATGTTCGCGCCCGTGGGCCACGGCACGATCGACTGGAAGCGCATCTTTGCGGCCGCGCCCACCGGAGGGATGACGCACTTCTTCATCGAGCAGGACTGGTGCGTGCAGCCGCCGCTGGAAGCGGTGAAGATGAGTTACACGTACCTGCATGGCTTGACGTAAGACGCCCCACGCCGCTCGCCGGCATCGTCAGAGGCGGTTGCAGGCAAGAATGCGACCGCCTCGGGATTTGTTTTTGCCGGGATGGTGGATTTAAAGCCAAGACGGCAGAGTCAAAAAGGGAAGGGAACTACTTGTTTCCGCCGGCGGGGAGCAAGCCCAGAAACTGGGAGAGCCGTCCCCGGAAAGCCTCCACCGCATCGTTCACCGCGCGTTCCTGCATTGCTTGCAATTTCGGCCCCAGAAGGCTGAGCGCTTCTGCGACCCGCCCTTGAACTTGCTCGGACGAGGATGCCGCGGCGTGGTCCGTCAACTCCTGGAGTTTTGCCTGCCATGCTTGCAGACTATTTTCCGCGGTGCTGCGAGCCGCCTCTTCGATTTGCGCGCGCATTCGTTCCGAAGACGTTTCAACGCTCTGATCGGCGATATCCTGCAGCCGGGCTTTCCATGTCTTGAGAACTTCTTCCGCCGCGGCCTGCGCTGATCCTTCCACCTGCGCGCGGAGATGCTCAGAGGTTGAGGCAACGGCCTTGTCGGTAATCTCTTGCAGGTGCGATTGCCAACCCTGGAGGCTTTTCTGGGCGGCCGCCTGGGCCGAAGCTTCCACCTGCGCGCGAAGATGGTCCGAGGTTGACGCAACCGTCTGGTCGGCAATTTCCCGCAGCCTCGTTTGCCAATTTTGGAGGCTTTTCTCCGCCGCGGCGTGGGCGGATTCTTCCACCTGCCCGCGAAGGCGCTCAGAGGTTGAGGCAATGGTCTGGTCGGCGATTTCCTGCAGCCGCGATTGCCAACTCTGGAGGTTCTTCTCCGCCTCTGCCCGGGCCGATTCTTCCACTTGCTTTCGTACCTGGTGGGAGGATGAGGCCACGGTCTGGCCGCCAATTTCTTGCAGTCGGGCCTGAAATTCCTGCGAGATCTTTTCCCCCGCGGCGCACAGCCCATCCTCAACGCTGGTTTGCAGGCCTTCTCCCAACAATTTTGCCTGCCGCTGAGCCTGGTCCAACCGGCCGACCAACAGGGCATCAAGCTGGGTTTGCAGCATGTTCGTCTGCCGTTCCCCCGTTTCGCGCACGGTTTCATCCAGCCGCGCGATCAAGGATTCGCCGTGGCTCTTCGCCGTCTCGTCTAATTTCGACCGCATCTGCAGGAGGCCTTTTTCCGTGTTCTGCTGGATTTCCACCTGAATTTGCCGCTTCATCTCCTCGATGCCCGCCTCGCGTTCCCGATCCAGGGCTTCGAGAGCGGCCGTCATCGCCGCCATGATCTGTTGGCGGGTCTCCTCCAACAAAGAGTCCTTTTCGGTCTGAAATTGACTTCTCCAGTCAGCCAGCGCCTGGCCGGCGTCAGTCTGCACCACCGTCTTAAAGTGTTCCCGCGCCGCCCCGATTCCGCTCTCCGTGATCAGATGGAGCACAGGCAGCGCTTCCGCCTCAATTTTCTCTTTGATCTGCTCCGAGGTCAGCGGCAGGGGAACACTCTCCAAAGCCGTGGCCAAGCTGCCCCGGGACTCCGCAAGTCTTGCCTCCAACTGTTCCCTCTCCGCCTGCAACGCGCTCAGGCGTTCACGGGAGGCCAGAATTTGCTGCTCGACGGCCGCCAAGTCCAGCTCTTTTGCGGCCGCCGCGCGCTCCCGCAGTTCCGTTTCCAATTCCTGGCCGATCCCTTGCATGACATGCTGAAGCCGTTCGCGGAATTGCCGCGCATGCGCATCCGCGGTTTCTTGGAGGTCCTGAAGGAATTGGGTTGCGATCGCATCGGTGGTCAAGGCGCGAGAAGGCGTGGGGGTAGGCGCGCTGGGCGGGGGCGCCGGGCGGGGGGCGGGAGCTTCCTTCGCCGCCGGCGCTCCCTGCTCTTCTCCCTCCAGGTTCCAGTCGTCGGGCGGGAATTCGATGCCCCAGATATTCTGCGACTCCACAAACTGGGCGCCCGCTTCATGCAAGCCGTTGGCGTTGCGCTTGGCGCTTACCCATACGACTTTTGCCTTGGCGACCACCCCCAGGGCCGGGTTTTCAACTAAGATTTCCCCGCCCACGGCCAGTTGTTGGGAGGTCAAGAACCTCGCGCCATGCTTGTTGACAATAAGCGTGTGCGTGCGTTCCCGGAAGGGTGTTTGTTGGGCGTCCTTCCCATGGATCACAATGGGGAGCGCCAGGGAAAGCCGTTTGCTTTTGCGGCTTTCTGCTGTGGGTGCTTGCTTACTCATGAAACATGTCCAGGAGCCCGGTCTTCAATCAGAGTATAGGGGAGGAGAGGCGGAAGAACAATCCGATCTTATAAACAGTTATCTCGTTGAATATCCCTTTCGGCGATATTGCCCGCTAGTGATATCAGCCGGCTTGGGCGGCGTTTAGTCGCGAATGTCGCCATTCCAGTCGTCAGGGGGAAAAGCCACGCCCCAAACATTCTGCGGTTCGAGCAACTGGACCCCCACGTGATGCAGTTCACCGGCGCCCGACTTCTCGCCCAACCAAACCACACTCGCCTTCGCCACCACGCCCACGACAGAG
>Ga0326728_10007146_pt1 | contig 29168 bp, 27 predicted proteins | sample MB3enrmetagenome_FD_207602 | JGI IMG/M metagenome (GOLD analysis project Ga0326728, IMG submission 207602) | Lab enriched peat soil microbial communities from McLean, Ithaca, NY, United States - MB31MN | ecosystem: Environmental > Terrestrial > Soil > Wetlands > Peat | place: USA: New York... | reverse complement strand
ACCCAGAACGAACGGGCGTTCCGGCGGTTCTGGGTAATCCCGGGTACGACCACGGTTGAGATCGAGGAGGTTGCCCGGGACGGGTACCGGAACCCCCATTACCGGAAGGAGTACTGGGAGAAAGCACCGTACCGGGTGGAGATCCTGTTTGAAAAAGAGGGGAAGGGAGAGAGCAACTCTCAGAAAACCCCGTAAAACGCCCGGATTGCCAAAAGGGCGATCCCGTTTTCCGGTTGGAGTGGAAATGGTGTCCACGCCCCTGAAAAATCCTGTTTTATTCGGGTATTTTCGGAAAAGGAGGTCTTTTTGGGGCGTTCAAACCTGCAATACCGGGCCGTTTTTTCGCCCCTGTTTTTTGAGAGGGTATTGGGGTCATATATTTCTCCCGGGACCGCCGGATGGCCGCTATTGCCGTTTTCCGGGAAAGGGGCAGTTTTATGACGGATTATGGGATGACAAGCCGTGATTTTTGTGGTCCTGACACCGGACAGCTATGATCCGGATCAACGGCCGGAATAGATTTTCTGGCCAGACGTCTAAAAAAAGCAGTCCTGCTGGTATTTCATAGAGTGATTTATGGGTTTATTAATGAAATTCCATCGGCGCTGCGTGAACTGTCCGCAGTCTCCGGGATTGCAAAATGTCCTTCAGTAAACTCGCCGGGATGGGAAATACCAAAGTTAGTGTCGTCCTCCAGTATTCATAAGAAGGGGTGCAGTTCAGGATACTTCTCGATCCGCATAAATTGTAGATACTTTTTGCGGGTGATCTTCGGGCACTGAAAATATTATATCATTCGAATCACGTATTTCCTGAACGGCAAATCTCATTTTTTGGGATAAAAATATTAAAATCTTTGTTGAAATCTCAACTCTCATGCGTTTTATCCAATTCTTTGTCGGACTTCCCATTTTTCCTGAAGAACCACCGCGAAGCAAAGGCGATATGAATCGTTGCGATCAGGCCAACGATATAAATTACCAGGCCCCGTGCGAAGTGGTCGACGAGGGCTATGGACATACCGAGAGCACTGGGGACGGAGAAGAGCATCAGGACGCCGGTTATCGATGCTTCCTGGACACCAAGACCTGCGGGGGTGAGGGGGAGTGCTTGGACGATGAACGCCACAACTCCGGCGGTAGCGGCGTAAACAAAGGAGAGGTTGTAGCCGACGCTCCGTGCTGCAAAGAAGATGCTGGAGACTTCGAGGAGCCAGACCGGGATGGAAAGGATGAAACAGAGCACCATGGCTTCGGGGTTCGTTGCGATCTCATCAAGTCCTTTCTTGAGCAGGACGAGGGACTGGCGGATAGAGGGAATGCGACGTTCGAAGAGCCGGATGATTGTCTCCTCATATTTGTAGATCATCAGCAGGACCAGAACCATGGCAGCAATAATCACAAAGGATCCGGCCTCGATGTAGACAAAGGAGGCCTTGTAAACGAACATCGAGGCAACGCCCAGGAAGAGCGCGAGGGTAATCATATCGAGGATCCGTTCGATTACGATTGTTGAGAGGGTCATACCGAACGGGGCGTCAGAGGTTGTCTTGAGGGCTGCGGCCCGGGCAATATCTCCCAGGCGGGCCGGCAGGATATAGTTCAGGAACCAGCTAAACATAAGGCATTTGAACAGGATGTCCCGGGGATAGACATAGCCGGCGCTCCGTAACAGAACACTCCACCGCCAGGTCCGGACCACAAAGGAGAAAAGAATCGCAATGCAGCTGGCGGCGATCCAGGGCCAGGACACTGTTGCCAGGATTGAGAAGATCGTGGAAAATCCGGTCAGGGTAAAGAGGAACGCAAGGATAAGGAGACCAAAGACCAGTGCGAGGATAATTCCCAGCCAGGAACCTTTCACAAAATACCGGAAGAGGTCTTTGAGAGCCACGAGGTTCCCGTGGATGAACAGATTCAGGAACCGTTTGCCATAGACCGAGCCGTTCCGGGACAGCTTCAGCTTTGCCTCGCCAGCAGTCCGGTCCGTCCACTGGACCGGGACCTCGGAACTCCGGAATCCCAGGATATGTGCCTTGATCGGGATTTCGACCGTGAGATCGAACCCAATGGATTCCAAGGTATCTGTCCCAATCTCATCGATAACTTCTCTACGGTACGCTTTGAATGCGTTGGTCACATCTCGGAAGGGTATCCCGAACGCCAGCCGGACCAGGTTATTGAAGGCACGGTTGGCGATCATCTTTGCTTTAGGGTATCCGTTGAGCGCTCCTCCCTCCACGAAACGGGAACCGTAAGCTACATCGTATCCTTCGTCAATTCGTTCCACGAGCCGGGGAATGTCGTGAGGATTATCCGAGAGATCGCCCATAAACGGGATGAGAATATCCCCACGGGCTTCTTTCATGCCGGCTTTAATGGCATTGCCAAACCCGGGCGAGGTGGTCCGGTGGACCGGCCGGACATGCGGGTCGTTCTGCGCAAGGGTATCGATCAATCTCCCGGTGGAATCGGTGCTGTTGTCATCTACCACAACGATCTCATAGTCCCTGATGATGGGGACACTTTGCAGGACCGGCGTCAATGCAGCGATCACGGAAGTAATGTTCCCCTCTTCGTTTCGGGCAGGGACGATACATGAAACAAAATAGGTATTCCCGCTTGTCACGTCAAAAAGCCCCTATAAAATATTGGAGAGTAATGCCCTGCTGGAATCAATCCACCGCGTAATATCCGTGACGGTATCCTTAACCGATCGTTGTGGTTTCCAGCCAAAGGTGCGGGAGACTCGGGAATTATCGGTAACATACCAGATGAGGTCGTTTGGCCGGGTCTCCGGAACAGAACGTACAGGAATTGTTTCTCCGGTAACTTCCCGGCATATCGCGGTCATCTCCTGGAGCGAGATGCTGTTGTTCAGTCCGCCGCCAGCGTTGAATATCTCCCCGGAAAATTCATCAAGACGTTTCATCTGCGCAAGGACCAGATCACAGAGATCATCGATATGCAGCACATCCCGGACCTGTTTTCCTGTACCGTAGTACCCGATATAGGCTAGATCTTTTCTGAACCGGTGACATGCCGCCCAGAGCATCACCACACCCTGATCGACTTTGCCCATCTGCCACGGCCCGGCGATAAGCCCGCACCGGTTGATGATTGCATGGATACCATATGATGCGCAGTACTCCTGGATGAGATACTCAGAGCATAACTTGGTCGCCCCATAGATCGACCGGGGGCCGGCGAGGGGGAACTCTTCGGCAATCCCCCGAGAGCTCACCCCGGGAATTCCCGTGGTATCTCCCAGCGAGAACCGGGTGGCCTCCTCGCGGAACGGAAGAGCATTGATCGGTCGGATGGGATACACCCGGCTCGTGGAGAGAAAGAGGATGGCCGCATGGTTTTTCCTGACTGCTTCAAGGCAGTTAATCGTGCCCAGCAGGTTCGTGTTCATGACATACGATGGTGACGATCCGACCCCCGCAAGAACCGAAGGTTCAGCTGAGCATTCGATCATCAGGTCAAAAGGAGGAAGCGCCTCGAAATCTTCCTCATTCCGGACATCCCCATGGGTAAATTGGATCCCGGCCACTTTCAACCGGGTAAGATTCAGTTCGGAACCTCTTCGTTTCAGGTTATCAAAACAGATAACCGTGGTGGCAGGCAGGCGGTTTTTCAGGAAAATCGCAAGATTTGACCCGACAAACCCGGCACCCCCGGTTATCAGCACTCTCATGTACGGAGCTCCCGGAAATAATGCGGCTCTTTAAGATCGAGATCCAGATGGAATATATCGATCCAGTTGTGGAGGAGTTCATTAAAGATATAGTCCAGATCTTTCTTTGGGCCTTTCCAGTCCGGGTAATCATTCTTGAATCTGGACATGTTGCTGATCCACCAGAGATGATCGCTTTCCCGTTCGGGTGCTTCTTCGAAATTGGCCTTTAACCCTGTTTTTGCCTCGATGGCCGCAATGGTCTCGTAGATTGAGACTGAATTGGCCCGCATGCCGCCGAGGTTGTACGGTTTCCCGAATTTCCCCGTTTGGGACGGTACAGGTTTGGTTATCCACCTGTACAGAACATCCGCCACATCGCTGGAATGGATGTTGTCCCGGACCCGGTATCCCCCGCCATACACAAACAATTTGTTCTGCTGCAGGATCTGTTTGGTGAAAAATCCCAGGAACCCGTGCATCTCAACTGCTTTCTGGTGCGACCCGATCAGGCACCCGCCCCGGAATGTTGCCGTGGTCATGCCATAATTGATCGCATATTCCTGACAGTACATATCGGCCGCAGCTTTCGATACCCCAAACGGTGTATGGCCGCACCCGTCTATTGGCAGGTACTCGTCAAAGGATTCCAGTGCGGTGTTCTCATACCGTTTATAGACCCCGTTTTCAATGGTGGTATAATTGTAATAATTGGGATAGTCCCCGTATACTTTATTTGAGGACATATACGCAAACGGAATATCCGGATTATATTTCCTCGTTAGTTCAAGAAGGTTGAGAGTCCCAAACGCATTGATCTGGAAATCCTCCATTGGGATCTCCAGGGATCGTGGATGCGACGGCTGCGCTGCAAGGTGCACTATCGCATCCGCATCCTTGATCAGCGGTGTAACAACCTCGTTGTTCCGGATATCTGATTCGATATTGGTGAAATTCCTCTCTTTTTTCAGAGGATCGAGATTGCTGTGCGTGTCGGCCTCTTTGCCAAATAATTTCTCCCGCGTGAAATTATCCACGCCGGTTACATGCCAGCCTTCGTGCAGAAATTTTTCCACACATGCGCTGCCGATTAACCCGCTCGATCCGGTTATTATGACGTTTTTCATCGATCGCTCACTTCTGAAACGGCAATAATATTCTTGGATTTATAGCATAATAATCGTCATGAATACAATAAAAGTGTATAGTTTTCGGGAACAGAGTTGTTCTCAACGATGGTGTCCGGGGCTTTATCCAGGCAGTCAATTATGTGGTTTTATCCATTCAATCATCCGCCCCAGCCCTTTTTCCAGCGGCACCTTCGGCTGCCAATCGAGGATCTTCTTTGCCTTTGTCACATCCGGCCTTCTCCGAAGCGGGTCATCCTCCGGGAGCGGATGGAATGTCAGGGCCGATTTCGACCCGGTAAGGGCGATGACCTTTCGTGCCAGTTCAAGAACCGTGATCTCATTCACATTCCCGATATTGATTACCTGTCCCTCCGCATCATCCAGTGCCGCCAGCCGGAGAAGCCCTTCAATCTGGTCTGTCACATAAGTAAAACTCCGGGTCTGGGATCCATCGCCAAATACCGTGATGGGTTTACCGGTCAGGGCCTGGTCGATGAACCGGGGAATAACCCTGCCGTAGATACCGTCCATCCGTATGCGGGGGCCGTAGGTGTTGAAGATCCGGGCGATGCGGGTGTTGAGCCGGTGCTCCCGGCGGTAGGCGATCACGTAGGCTTCACCACAGCGTTTTGCCTCGTCATAGCACCCGCGTAACCCGACCGGGTTTACATTCCCGTGGTAAGTTTCTGGTGTAGGGACGATATCCGGGTTCCCGTACACCTCGCTTGTGGAGGTAAAGACAAATCGTGCGTTGTGCTTTTTTGCGATCTCAAGCGCAATCATCACGCCCTGCGTGTTTGCCCTTAAGATCTCAATGGGGTAACGCTCGAACTCGAACGGGGAAGCCCGGCTGGCCATGTGGAAAACATAATCTACAGGTGTCTCAACGGGAAGCGACCGGGAAATATCGTGCTCGATAAACCGGAACCGTTCGTTTGCCATAAGGGCATGAATGTTTTCTTTTCGGCCGCTTGCAAAGTTGTCAACACAGGTAACTGATGCCCCAGAATCTATCAGGAATTCACACATCCACGAACCGAGAAAACCGGCACCCCCGGTCACCAGCACCCTCCGGTCTTCAAAGGAGAGCTCACCAAGGTTTTTACGTATCGTATCAAGTTCTTCGCGGGAATCAAACGTCATGAACCTTCACCTTTCAGGAGTTTTGACAAAAACGGACGAATCTCCCCGGCAAACTCCTCGCGTTCGAGCGTGAGCTCGATGCTGGATTTCATCCAGCCCAGTTTGTCTCCGATATCGTAACGGCGGCAGTTGGTGACAAGGCCTAAGGGCCTGTCCAGCCGGCGGAGTGCATCGGTAAGCTGGATCTCGCCGCCAACCCCGGGTGTTGCATCGGCAAGCAGGAAAAAGATCTCCGGGGTAAGGACATAGCGCCCGATCGCCCCAAGATTTGAGGGTGCATGCTCCGGGGCAGGTTTTTCCACAATATCATCTATCTCGTAGACGCCCTTTTCGATCTCCCTGCCGTCAATAATGCCGTAATCCTGTATCTTGTTCCCTGCTACGGGTTCAACTGCTATGATCGATCGCCGGTGGCGTTCGAATGCATCCATCATCTGGCGGGTACAGGGTTTTTCCTTTGCAGGAGAGATGCAGATGGTATCGCCCAGCAGTACGGCAAATGGTTCGTTATCGCAGTGTCGCCCGGCGAGGTTTACTGCATCCCCAAGCCCCTTTTGTTCCCGCTGACGGATGAAATGGAGATCCGGGAAATCCGCAAGGGCCTGTAAAGATTCCGTGAATGGATCTTTTTTACGATGGGAAAACTTTACCTCCAGCTCAAAACACCGGTCAAAGTGATCCTCAATGGCCCGTTTGTTCCTGCCCGTTATGATCAGGATATCGTCAATCCCGGACTGGATCGCCTCTTCTACTACGTATTGGATCACCGGCTTGTCGACAACCGGTAGCATCTCTTTAGGTTGGGCTTTTGTTATTGGGAGAAATCTCGTGCCAAGGCCGGCTGCGGGAATCACCGCCTTGCGCACATGCTGGCCCCCCTTCATCCCATCCCTCCTCTCTGATTCGACGGTTTTGGTCTTACCAGCATATTCCCTCTCCGCCTTTCCATGTCAAAATCCGCCTGCCTTCAATGACGATCTTATGAGCCATCAGGCCAAACTCCTTGTCAATCTTCGAAAATTCCGGCCACTCGGTCATCACCAGGCATGCATCGGCACCGGTAAGAGCACCGGCTGCCGTAGAACAGTACTCGATTGCAGGAAAGATCTTCTGCATATTCGGGATCGCCAACGGATCATATGCGGTGACACAGGCGCCTTTTTCAACCAGTTCCTGAATCACCGGGATCGCCCGGGAATCACGGATATCATCGGTATTATCCTTGAACGCAAGGCCGAGGATTGCGATACGCTTGCCTTTAATGACACCTACCCTTTTTTCCACGATCGAGATCATCCGGTGTGGCTGGTGCTCGTTGACCGTAAGAACGGATTCCAGCAGAACCGGATCTTCACCGTTCTCTTTTGCAAGGGAGACCAGCGCAGAAACATCCTTGGGAAAACAGCTTCCCCCGAATCCTGCGCCTGCATTGAGAAAGAGCGGCCCAATACGGGCATCGAGACCCACCCCTTTCATCACTTCGTAGACGTCAATGCCCAGCACTTTGCAGAGGTTTCCGATCTCATTTGAAAATGAAATTTTTGTGGCAAGAAAGGAATTCGAGGCATACTTGATCATTTCCGCAGCGGTGAGTCCCGTATGTATAATCGGTGCCTGAATGTTTTGGTACACGTCTGCGACCCGGTTTCCGGCGCGTGGATCGCTGCATCCTATGACGATACGATCCGGGTGCAGGAAATCTTCCACGGCGCGTCCCTCACGGAGAAATTCAGGATTCATGGCAAAACCGATCTCATTTTCGGTTTTACCGGATGCCTGAATAACTGCGGGCCATACGATCTTTTCCGTAGTGCCCGGGGGAACCGTACTCTTGACGGTTATAACGCAATAAGACCGGTTATTCTTTAACACTTTCCCGATTGAGGTACTTGCGGATTCTATATACGAAAGATTTGCGCTGCCATCCGGTTTTGGCGGAGTTCCCACTGAAATAAAGACGATATCTGCAGATGCAACGGAGTCGTAATCTGTGCGGGCCCGGAGTCTTTTTCCGGCATTTTTTTTCAGCAGATCTCCAAGCCCGTTTTCAAAGATCGGCGGTTTCCCGTCATTTATTGCCCGGACTTTCTCCGGATCGATCTCGATAATTGTAACCTCGTGTCCAAGCTCTGCAAAGCATGTCCCGGTTACGAGACCAACATACCCTCCACCGACAATGGATATTTTCAGGGACATAGTTCCGTAATGAACTAATAGGTGGTTGAAACATATAATAAACTGGTTAAGTATTCAGCGAAACCTGTTATCGAGGATATCCGATGAATTTTGATAAATTTTTATTTCCTATCGAAAATAATCCCCTATTTTCCCGGGTTTACGGATATTTGGACTATATTGTGCTTATCTGCCTGAATATCCTCACCCATTACCTGTTCATCGGGTCTTTTAAATTTGTTTCAGATGACTGGGTTCAGGTGGTATATTCTGACTTCAATCAATATTCGTTTCTCCATCTCCTGTTTGAATCCCAACGACCCGGTCAATATATCCTCATAAAAATTGCTGTTGATGCGTTTGGTAGTGTTGCCCTCTGGTACCATGTCTTGAATTTTGTATTGTCGACAATTCTCCTTCTTGTAGTATATATAACAGCAAAATCGTTATTTAAACTTTTTTTCCAGAATCCGGCTCCTTGTGCGCTCCTTTTTGCCGCTTGTTTTTGCCTGCTGTTTAATAAAGATCAATTATACCCCTGGGCAGACCTGTTTTATGACAATATTGCGTATATCCTGTATTTTGGTTCATTTTATTGTTACATGCAGTCAAGAGAAAAACGATCGTATTTCTTTTTGGCATGGATTTTTTATGCCGGGGCAGTTTTTATTTACCAGATTGGGGCATTTCTGCCGATTGTTTATATCTTTTATGATATCTTGCAAAAGAGAACCTTTAAACAGGCAATATGGTTCGTTCTTCCTCCATTTGCGTATATGCTTATCCGTATCACCGATTGGTTCGGGTTCGGCTGGGTGTATATGAATTTTAATTATAATTATCTCTCAGCACATTTTCTGACCAATTTTATTACTAATCTTGTTCATGATGTCATTACCTCAATTGGTGTGACGGTTGTCAATGTAGTATACGGTGTATTGGGTTTAATGAATCTGACCGTTCCGGCCGTATGCCTGCTTATTGTCCTTGATGTGATTATTTCATGGCTCATCTGCCATTATATTGCAAATTTGCTGAAAAAAGATCCCGGGTATGTTTCCGCCGGCTATAAGGAACAAGTCACCAGATTCATTATTTTTTGTATTATCGGTGCATTTTTTTCCTACATATTAATCAGCGCGAATGGGTTTGTTGAATCCAGGTACCTGATATTTGTTGATTTTTTCCTTCTCTTGGCGTTTGTCCTTCTGCTGATCTCTCTGATACAGAAAAATATGGCCATTTTCGCTGTGATTTTTATGCTCTGTCTTTTAGTGAATCAGGGATTATATGTAAACTGGGTAATTTCCGGAAATATTCAGGATAGTGTAAATAAGGATCTTGCAGCCCACTCCGGGGAGATCATGGGAAAACCTTATTTTTATGTTAATGCATCTGATTTTTCCCGGGTCCGGCCTGATATCATTTTTACTGTTGGACCGGGGTTTTCGCTGCATCGCAACCAGTTCTCATATCAGATCTATGATCCTTACCTGAACAGCCAGGGCCTGTCCCAGTCCGCCCTGGTATTTATGCTCACTTATGGGGCACATATCAATCTGACATCAACCAAGTTGATCTACGGGACGACGGGGAACGTTTTTGTATCTTCGGAAAATGGGACACTTACCTGTCAGGACTCTAAAACAGGCATCTATTACACGGTTAACCCGTCCGATTATTATGAAGGAAATTCGTCAAATCTTCTTTCAGATTATACTGCGGAAACAGGATCAGACTGGTTACTTCGATAATGAAGGTGAGTAATCCAGACACTACCCAATACCTGCCGGCATTTAAAAAACGCGGAGGCATTAGTGGTGGCCGGGTAATCCGATCCAACCATTCGTCTTTATATAGATCATACGGAGTCGGGAGAGAGATTATCTCTTTATTAACGGTACTTTTCGTGTCACCTGCAATCTGACAATAAGTAACGCGAAAATGGAATTCCCGGTACCAACTCATAACCGTGACTCTCTCCCTCCCGGGAAGGGATTCAAAGAGGGGAGGGAAAGAGCGACACCCAAAAAACCCCGTAAAATGCCCGGATTGACAATCGGGCGATCCCGTTTTCCGGCTGGAGTGGAAATGGTGTCCACGCCCATGAAAAATCCTGTTTTATTCGGGTATTTTCGGAAAAGGAGGTTTTTTTGGGGCGTTCAAACCTGCAATACCGGGCCGTTTTTTCGCCCCTGTTTTTGGGGATGGTGTTTCGGTCATATATTTCTCCCGGGGCCGCCGGATGGCCGCTATTGCCGTTTTACGGAGAGGGGATATTTTTTTATCGTGTCCGTAATATAGATGGGGTTTTTGTGACCCCAAGACCCGGCTTGATACTTTGGGCAACAAAGTCCGGTATTTCCCCTTCTTAAAATGGGCTCAAACGTTTATTGGATAACTTCACGATTCAAAGAACCAGGAAGACACCACTAGGTGAATTTCTCTGCGATTTCGGGTTGTATTGATATATATTAGATCCCTGTTCCACCAATCATTATAATGCCCTGCGGGGAATAACCTAAGACGAGTCCAACTCCAAAATCTTACGATGGTGAGTATTCCATGGCAGATAAAAAAGCACTGATTACCGGGATTACCGGACAGGATGGATCCTACCTTGCGGATTTTTTGCTGGATCGCGGGTACGAGGTTCACGGCATCATACGGAGATCCTCCTCATTTAATCGCCAAAGACTCGAACATCTCTATATAGATCCACGGGAATCCGGGGCGAAACTTTTCCTACATTATGGGGATCTATCTGATGCTGAAGCCCTTTCTCATATTATATACAATATCCGGCCGGATGAAGTGTATAACCTGGGGGCCCAGAGCCATGTTCGGGTCAGCTTCGATATGCCTGAATATACAACAAACGTTACCGCCTTGGGAGTAACACGATTGTTGGAAATTGTACGGAGATCCAACCACAATGTCAGAATATATCAGGCCTCCTCCAGCGAAATGTTTGGTTCTGCTACCCCGCCCCAGGGAGAAGAGACTCCCTTTTGCCCGAGAAGCCCGTATGCCTGTTCAAAACTCTATGCCTACTGGATGGTGAAAAATTACCGCGAGGGATATAAGTTGTTTGCCTCCAACGGGATCCTGTTTAACCATGAATCCCCGCGGAGAGGGGAGACATTTGTTACCCGTAAAATCACTTACAGCATTGCTCGCCTGCTCACCAAAAAGGACCGACACCTGTATCTTGGCAATCTGGAATCGAAACGGGACTGGGGGTATGCACCAGAATATGTTGAGGCAATGTGGAAGATGCTCCAGCAGGAATCGGCAGATGATTTTGTTATCGGTACCGGGGAGTCCCATTCTGTCCAGGAGTTCCTCGACCAGGCATTTGCTTACGCGGATCTTGATGTTGGCGAGTATGTAAAGATTGATCCGTCATATTTCCGGCCAACAGAAGTTGAAGTTCTCATCGCGGATACGAAAAAGTCTGAGAAGAAACTTGGATGGAAACCTAAGATCAAATTCAATGAACTGGTTAAGATCATGATCGATGCAGATATGCGGGCTGCCGGACTTGAACCCCTTGGGGACGGCGATGAGATCCTGCAGAAAAAATTCCCTCATCGTTACTGGACTTCTGACTAATCCTGTTTCATCAATGGGATTCCCGGGGAGGATCCCAGAGGTAAAAAACTCCATTTTATCTTGCCGTGTGAAGACAATTTCACGGTACTATAAGTAATGCCACAACAAAAATCCTGATCAACTTTCATGACCGAGACCTCACCTGCCCCGGAAGTCACCCTGCCAACCCTTGTTATTCGCCCGCCCAGGAAATGGGTGCCGGTTGATCTCAAGGAACTCTGGGCCTACCGTGAATTGATCGCTGCGTTCACCATGCGCGATGTGAAGCTCCGGTACAAGCAAACCGGCCTCGGGATTGCTTGGGCAGTCCTGCAGCCGCTCCTGACAATGATTATTTTTACGGTCGTTTTCGGAGGCCTTGCACATCTCCCTTCAGATGGTGTGCCGTACCCGCTCTTTGTCCTGGCGGCGCTACTCCCATGGATGCTCTTTGCCGAAGGGTTGACACGATCCACAACGACAATGGTGACCAACTCCAGCATTATGACCAAAGTGTACTTTCCCCGCCTGATTATGCCCCTTTCGAGTATTCTCTCGCCTCTCGTTGACTTTGGCGTCTCATTTATCATCCTCATTGCAATGATGGTCTATTACGGATTTGTGCCAACTTTTAACATTGTATTCCTGCCGCTCTTTGTTCTGCTTGCTCTTGCAACCTCGCTTGGGGTCGGCCTCTGGTTATCGGCACTTAACGTCAGGTACCGTGATTTCCAGTACACTGTTCCCTTCCTTATCCAGATCTGGATGTTTGCTTCGCCCGTCGTGTACGCCTCAAGCCTTGTTCCTGAATCGCTGCGTGTCTGGTACGGTCTCAATCCGATGGCGGGGGTAATTGAAGGATTCCGCTGGGCATTGCTCGGTTCCGGGACACCCAGTGCGATGATACTTGTTTCAGTTGGGATGGTTATCCTGCTTCTTGTCTCCGGTATGTTTTATTTCCGGAGAATGGAGCAGTACTATGCGGACATTGTGTGATGTACACCGTGAGAATATATTGAATTCATATCTTTCAATGGGAATGTGTCTATCCGTTATCATAGAAAATTTTCAGACAATCTCCCCTACCGTTTGATTCAATTATTCCGGGTACAAATACTTTAACGATATCCTCCGTTATTCAGGAACCAATCCCCTATGTCCGATGATCGCATTGCCATCCGTATAAGTCACTTAAGCAAGCAGTATACTCTTGGCGGACCGCAGGAGCCTTACCATACGTTCCGCGATGCTATTATCAATTCCCTTAAGGTGCCACTGAAAGTGTTCAACAAGGCCCCTCCGGTCGAAGGGTTCTGGGCTTTGAAGGACGTCTCGTTTGATGTGGAACAGGGGGAGGTTGTCGGGATCATTGGCCGGAACGGTGCCGGGAAGAGCACTCTTTTAAAGATTCTTTCACGGATTACTTCGCCCACGGAAGGTACCGTTGAACTGCATGGGCGGGTAGGTTCGTTGTTGGAAGTAGGAACCGGGTTTCATCCGGAGCTGACCGGCCGTGAGAATATCTACCTGTCCGGTTCTATTCTCGGGATGAAACGAAAAGAGATTGATGCGAAACTTGATGAGATCGTAAAATTCTCGGAGATTGAAAAGTTCCTTGATACGCCGGTAAAAAGATATTCGAGCGGAATGTATGTCCGTCTAGCTTTTGCGGTGGCGGCGCATTTAGAACCGGAGATCCTGCTGGTTGATGAAGTTCTTGCGGTTGGGGATGCGGCATTCCAGAAAAAGTGCCTCGGGAAAATGAGCGATGTGGCAAAAGAAGGGAGGACTGTGCTGTTCGTCAGCCATCAGATGGGATCAATAGCACAGCTCTGTAAGACTGCGATCCTTCTTGAAAATGGTAAGATTTCTCAAAGGGGCCCTGTTTCCGAAGTTATTGCCGGTTACATGAATCAGTTGGGCCAAGGCTCCATGAATTTTGAAGCCCCCACTATGGGCGACAGGGATATCGCAATAATCCGTGCGGTGGTAATGGATGACGCTGGTAATCCAACAGCCACATTTACCCATATGCAATCGATTACTATTGCGATTACCTGCCGGATCAATAAATGGATTCGTGGCGCCGAGATAAGAATCGCTGTGCGGGATTCCCGCAGGAATGTTTTCACAACAGATACCGGGATTGTTGTGGACACTAATTGCATGCCGGAAATTATTGTTGCAAAAGCCGTCATCCCGGGAAATTTGCTGAGGCCGGAAACTTATTTTCTGACGCTGGCAATATTTATTCCTAATCAACTGGTAATCGATCGTATAGACGATGCAATCTCTATAACTGTTATTGACGGCGGATCCAAATACGCTGCAAGTGCGGGGCTAGATTATGGATGTGTGTTTGTAGATTGTTTCTGGACAATAGAACCGGCAATAAACAGATAAAGGGGAGAATTTATGGCTGAAACACTAGGATCACTTTGCGACAAACTAACCATCGTAAAACTGAAGCAGTTCCATTCGGAGGACTCATATCGCCTAAGCAGTCTCGCAACTCAGGAAAAGCAGCTCTGTGAAGAGATAGACTGGTTTATTCGTGATGCTGTAACCGGGGAGATCCCTTCGGAAAGGCTTGTTTTCTCTTCTAACAAAGTCTATAAAAAAGAAGGAAACGAGATCGCTGAAATATCTGGTTCAATCAGCGAGGTTTTTTCCGAACTTGCGAGAGTTAACTGTGAATTGTGGCATGAACAGGAAAAGGTCTATGATTTCGAAAAAGTGGCCCCTGATGAAAAAAATGTTGTTGTCAAACAACTTGCGATCCTCAATTTGCAGCGGAACCAGTGTATAGACAAGATTGATAAAAAATTCCAGCAAATAATAGAAGGCACTCATTAAAGCAGCGAAAATTTAGGGAAATATCAGTAGATGGGGATATATAATGTATTCTGAGATAAAGCAGTGTCGTATCTGCCATAATTCCACTCTTGTAACGGTACTATCTTTGGGTGAACAATCACTGACAGGTGTTTTTCCCGGGCATGCTTCTGATTTCGTCTCAAGTGGCCCGCTGGACCTTGTCTGGTGTTCTCATTGCGGATTGCTCCAGTTAAAACAATCCTACAATCTGGATGAAATGTATGGCGACAATTATGGATATCGTTCCGGGTTAAATATCTCTATGGTACGCCATCTCACGAATAAAATCAGAACACTGGAAAATTTAGTGAAATTATCCGAAAGCGATCTGGTTGTGGATATCGGAAGCAATGATGCCACTTCTTTAAAGGCGTACACTGTCAAGTGCAAAAAACTGGGAATTGATCCTACCGGGATTAAATTCAGAGAGTATTATACCGAAGATATTGATCTGATCCCTGATTTCTTTTCCTCGAAGGTTTTCACTCAAAAATACCCTGATAAAAAAGCAAAGATTGTAACTTCTATAGCCATGTTTTACGATCTCGAAGATCCGACGGCCTTTGTAAAAGATATCGAATCTGTTCTGGCGGATGATGGCATATGGCATTTTGAGCAGAGTTATATGCCTTCGATGCTCCGTTCGAATGCCTACGATACGGTCTGCCACGAACATATTGAGTTCTATTCGTTTAAAGTTGTAAAAAATCTCTTGGAATCCTGCGGACTTCGCATCATCGATGTCCAGATGAACGCGATTAACGGAGGAAGCTTCGCAGTAACTGCATGCAAGAAAAATGCGGCATTTCGATCCAATCAGCCCATTATCGATTGGGTTCTCCGGCAGGAAGAGGATCTTGGACTGGACACTCCGCGACCGTACCGGAATTTCGAAGAACGTGTTTATCGTCACCGGAAAAGTTTGCTTGAACTCATAGATGCCCTGACCAGAGATGGTAAAAAAATATTTGGCTACGGTGCATCAACAAAAGGAAATGTACTTCTCCAGTTCTGTGGGATTACCAGCAAACAGATCCCCTATATTGCTGATGTAAATCCGGACAAGTTCGGGTGCTTTACACCGGGAACGCATATCCCTATTCTTTCCGAGAAAGAAGCGCGAGCCATGAAACCGGATTATTTCCTTGTTCTGCCATGGCATTTCAAATATTCCATACTGGAACGTGAACATGAGTTTATTGAGAATGGCGGGAAATTTATTTTTCCCATGCCGGAAATTGAGATTGTGTAATAATTAAAGATAAATAATGATATTTAGGAAAGAAACTATGGATCTAAATAAAAATCCTATTCTCTTCGTAAATCACAGACCCCAAAAATGCGGTGTATACGAATTTGGTCTAGCCATTGGAAATACATTGACAAAATCGAGAAAATATAACTTTATTTATCGGGAGATTGATAATTGGCTTGAATTTAAGGAAATTTTTGATCAATTGAAACCTTCAATTGTTTTGTATAATTATTATCCCTCGACAATGGGGTGGATTAGTGAATGGAATGGAATGAGTATTAATTCCCATAAAGTGAATGCAATTCAAATAGGTATCATTCACGAGGTAACTCAGGAAATATCCGATAGAACGACTGATTTGTTGTTTGATTATTATATTGCTGCAGATCCGACTCTCTTATTAAAAAATCCGATCGTTTACAAAACCGGTCGACTTATTCCGCGTTTTGAAGGAAAATTGCAATCTAATAAAATAATAAATATTGGTAGTTTTGGATTTGCGACTCAAGGGAAGGGATTTATCAAAATTATTGAAAAGGTTCAGGAAGAATTTGATGAAGCAATGATAAATTTGAATATCTCATTTGCAAAATATGCCGATGAAAATGGTGATAATGCTAAAAAAATCGCAAAGGAAGCCCAAAAATTTGTTACAAAAAAGGGCATATTTTTGAATATATCGCATGAACATTTATCTACAGATGATTTATTGAAATTTCTCTCTAAAAATGATCTTAATATGTTTCTTTATGAATATCAAGAAAACCGTGGGATTTCGAGTGTCACAGATTGGGCGGTTTCGGTTAAAAAACCTCTTGTTATTACCAAAAGTAAAATGTTTAGACATCTCTTTGAATGTTATCCAAGTATATGCATCGAGGATAATTCCATAAAAACAATTTTAAAAAATGGGATAAAGCCAATAGAATGGTTATATGAAGAATGGAGTCCTGACAATTTACTTTGGGATTACGAAAGAATTGTGACCGATATCCTTAATAAAAGCAAAACTCGTCCAACCCCCTCTAGACTACAGAAAAAAATTATGTATGTCCTTAACAAGTTTCATTTAAAACGAATTCGCCCTCCACATTCAATCTCTCCATGGTTAAAGATTGATGATTCAAATTTATTTGATGGATTCGTTGACAAATCCTACATCCCCCTCAATGATAATGATCTTTCGTACAATATAATTTTAGATGACCCCCTACGAGAAAAATATAAGCGGACATTGGACTTTATTAAGGCTGTATCTCCTGACCTGTATGCCAAAAAAATTTTGAAGGCCAATATTCAACAGGGTTTTGTATTTGATACGGCATATCGTATCGCTTCCCAGAAAGATTCAATGAAAATTCTTGCGATAGGGGCATTTGAAGATACCGCTGCATTGGCCTTAAAAAAACTTGGTTTTTCTATAGAATTTATTGATCCTATTATCAATTACGATTTGGAGACATATATTACAAAACCTAGCGTTAAAAGCCAAAATTTTGATGTAATTATTTCTACATCCGTCATTGAACACGTTAAAGATGACGAACGGTTTATCAAGGATATTGCATATTTACTTAAAGTGGGGGGTTGGGGGATACTCACTTGTGATTTTAATAACTCTTATAAAATTGGCGATTCCCTTCCCAAAGTTGATTGTCGGCTGTATACCCAGAAAGATTTTCTTGAGCGACTTCTCCCTTCGATTCCCAATTGTAAATTGGTAGATACCCCTAATTGGATATATCAGAATCCGGATTTTATTTATGATAACTGCCATTACTCCTTCGCCTCATTAGTATTCAAAAAGGTGGAACCTTGAAAGCATTTATATTCGGCGCCAATGGTCAGGATGGGTTCTATTTGAACCAACTCTGCGTGAGAAAGAAAATACACGTCATTGGAGTATCAAGGTCACCCGGCAATTGGGTACAAGGTAACGTAAGTGATTTTAATTTTGTCGAAAATCTCATAAAAAAAGAACAGCCGGACTATATCTTTCATTTAGCTGCAAATTCCTCTACCCGGCACGATGCACTTTTCGAAAACCATGAAACTATTTCAACAGGTACCTTAAATATTCTGGAATCTGTCAGGCGCCACAGTCCGAAGAGCCGTGTTTTTCTTGCCGGCAGCGGTATACAGTTTAAAAATAATGGCTTGCCTGTAAAAGAAACAGATGAATTTGAAGCGACCAGTCCATACTCAATTGCCCGCATACAATCTGTATATGCTGCGCGATATTTCCGGAGGTTGGGGTTAAAAGTGTATGTGGGTTATTTATTCCACCATGAAAGCCCGCTTCGGAAGCCAACCCATGTAAGCCAGATGATTGCCATGGCGGTTAAACGGATTGTGCAAGGCAGCAGCGAGAAAATTACACTTGGTGATGTGTCGGTCAGAAAAGAATGGGCATTTGCGGGAGATATTGCGGAAGGAATGTTTACACTGATAAGTCAGGACAAAATATTTGAAGCATGTATCGGGACTGGAAAAGCGTATTCTATCCAGGATTGGCTGGAAATTTGTTTTAATACTATCAATAAAGATTGGGCGGAATATGTAGTTTTAAAGGAATCATTTTTACCAGAGTATAAAATCCTGGTTTCCGATCCATCGACTATTCATTCGTTAGGGTGGCTGCCCCGGACTTCTTTTGAGGATTTATGCACACTGATGCTGAAATGAAACAACAAATAAGGATATTATTAGTACATCTGGTATCAATGGGGGACTGTCTCTTTGTTACCGCATTAGCCCGACAGATAAAACAGGATTATCCTGGTTGCCATCTGACATGGGCTATCAGCGATCGTTGCTCACCGGTTATCCTGCATAATCCGTACATCGATGAAATCTGGGAAATTTTTTCTGAAAAGATGAGAGATAATTTTGGATTTGTATGGGAGCAAACCAAAAAGGAGGCCCTGGCAAGAAAAGAAAAAGGCTTATATGATATTATATTTTTTACCCAAATAATCCCGGATAATTTATCCAATTATGATGGAACTATCCGCTCATCCACATTCCGTAACTATCCAAATCCAATAACTGTCCCGGTATCCCCTATAATATGTCTGACCGAAAAAGAGATTGAAAACGTTAGAATTTTCGCGATGCGATATAATCTGCAGGAATTTGACAAGGTGATCCTCTTTGAGTGCTCCCCCCAAAGTAAACAATCGCCGGTTAATGTGAATTTTGCCCTGGAATTATCCAGAAAAATTGTGGATGGATTTGAAGATTGTGTAATTTTGCTGACGAGTAATCAAAAAATAAATACCGGTCATAATCGAATTATTGATGCTTCTGAAATAACTTTTAGAGAAAATGCAGAATTATCGAAATATTGCAATTTATTAATCGGTTGTTCAAGTGGCATAACCTGGTTATTAACTTCAGAATGGGCAAAAAAAATACCCACAATACAAATTTTGAACACCAGATCTCTGGGTTTTTCATTTGCATCGGTAAGTTATGATTTGAGTTACTGGGGGCAATCAACCGAACATATAATTGAAATCACTAAATCCGAAGATCAGTACATTTTTAACTGCATTAAAATGACCTTGGAATGTGGGGTGGAAAACGCCCGAAATAAGTATAATCAAGTATTAAAACCAGATATTTTATCTCTCGATGAAATAATAAAATCCCTCCCCTATGAAGAAAAATTTAAAAACATTATTAAAATATTACGTAATTTCTATAATCGAAATAAAGATCCGTTAATGATACTTATAATCCCGTATGTGACTGCTAAAGTTTTTATCGGCTATTTATTGAACATTATTAAGAAATTATGATTATTTAACGGTGGGCCCTCATTTTCGTCAAAATAACAACAATATACAATTTGTTTCCGTAGGGTTCATTTATCCGAGGGAAACCCCCCCGATTTACTAAAAGATCAAGGATGCAGAGATTCTTACCTTTATTATGTGCCATAAATGGCGGGAGACGCAGAGGTCGTGTTCTCTTTCCTTATCAGAAATTAAAACCTAAACAATTTTCGTGAATCTATTAGGTAGTATAACGAATTGCTGTAAAAAGTGAAGATGCCCTGTATCCAACATCATATTGCAACAAGGAGAATCAGAGGCAATGAATCTAAATAACATCGTACTGAATTACCTTACCGATAACGAGTAGGGAATGCAACAGCTCATCACATGGTTCCTGAACGATGTGATGAACGAGGTAGTGGCACAACCAGCGGAGTACCGAAACACGCGAGATCGAGTTCGAGAAGATCTCAAAGGAATGGGTTACCGATCCAGGTCCCTCAAAGAATGCCTGAGTTATTCCGGGAGATTGCCAGAATACTCAGACCCACTCAATTCCCATGTTCTTACTCGTACTTCTGATACGATTCACCGGTTCCCCCAAGGGGTGACGAATTGCCCGGCATTTCCCCCTGAGTTCTTGAAAAAGATCCGAACTACAAATATCCTGGAACGTGTTAACAAAGAACTTAATCGATGGAGCAAAAAGATCGGGGCCTTCCCAAATAACGCTTCGTTGTTAAGACTTGCCGTTCAATCCTTATCGATATTAACGAGGAGTGGATCACGGGTAACCGGTATTTATCTGTCTAAAGTGAAATGATCTTTTGGGATACTGGAGGTGCTGATATTACATCTTTATAGTGACACTGCTCTATTGGATATCTGGAAATAATATCTTGGAAAGAAGAAATAATCATTTTCTACAGCGGAAAATTTTCCTGCGTTACAATGCTCCGTTTTTCCTCCCGTAATTTCCTCCAATATTTTTAATGCCCCGCAAATTAACCACTATTCATTCACCATGATAAAGAACGAAGGGAAATCAGGCCATTTCAAACTTTACCTCACGCTGGCTATTCGGTTCAGGGAGATTTGGGCTCACAAATGGTTTCAGGAGGATGGGCTGCCTCTCGACAATATCTCATTTGAAATCCGCAATGGTGAGATGCCCGCGAGACCGTGTGGGGCGGAATGCTGATGGAATCCCCACGCGTTTGCATTATCCTCCTGAATTGGAATGGCTGGCAGGATACGCTTGCGTGTATCAGTTCTCTACGCCGGATCACCTATCCCAACTATCGCATCATTCTTATCGATAATGGCTCCAACGATAACTCCTGTGACGTCTTTGCCTCGCATCTCGATGCCGGCATTTGTTTTATCCCCCTCAAAGAGAATCTCGGGTTTGCGAAGGGATGCAATTTTGGCATGAAATACGCCTTGGAGAACATGAATCCCGATTATATCCTGCTGCTGAACAATGACACGGTTGTCGAACCGGATTTCTTAAGCAAGGTTGTTCAGGAAGCCGAGGCATCCGGTGCCGGGATGGCTCAGCCATTGCTGTTGAGAATGGCAGATCACAATATAATCGATGTCAGCGGCCACAAACTCTACTGGGGACTCATGTTCGCCCGAGGTGCAGGGGAACCAAACAAAGGGCAGTACAAAGACAGCTCGGGGCTCATGGGAGTATCCGGTGCGTGTGCACTGTATAAAACTGAAATGATCCGACAGATCGGAATATTGGATGAATCCTATTCCCATGGTTCCGAGGACACCGAGTATGGGTGGCGCGCAACGAAAGCCGGGTGGAAAACTGCATTTATTCCATCAGCAATTGTCTACCATAGAGGTCAGGTATCAGGAAAAAAAATGCTGAAAATTAATCCCCAATTGATTAATGCCATATACAAAGATTCTGCCAGACCCTGCAAGACTCACGGAACTAGACTCCAGAAAATACAGTTTGTTTTTTTAATGCTGTACCAGGGAACCAGAAGCGTAATCGGGAAGTACCTGGGGCGGCATGAATTTGGATGCGGACCCCATATTATTGCGATCAGAGAAATGATTTTCGGTTGAAGTCCCATATCATTAAAAATTTCTAAAGTCCATTGGATAATGGAACACTCATGAAAGGCATAATACTCGCTGGTGGATTTGGCACCCGTCTCTATCCGATCACAAAAGCCGTGTCAAAACACCTTCTGCCGGTGTACGATAAACCCATGATTTATTATCCCCTGTCAATCCTTATGCTTGCGGGGATCCGGGATATCCTTATTATTTCCACTGAGCGGGACATCCCCTTGTATAAGGATCTTCTCGGGAGTGGAAAACAACTTGGCCTGTCTTTCTCGTATGCAGTACAGGAAAAACCTGGGGGGCTCGCCGAGGCATTTATTGTCGGTGAAAACTTTATCGGGAAGGATCAGGTTGCGCTGATTCTTGGGGACAATATCTTTTACGGGCAGCACTTTTCAGAGTTACTCCGGAATGCACGGAAAATCCACGACGGGGCCGTGATATTTGGCTACTATGTCCGGGATCCCCGGGCATATGGCGTTGTGGAGTTTGACAAAGACGGCAACGTGATCTCAATCGAGGAAAAACCGTCCAGCCCTAAGTCAAATTATGCTGTCCCCGGCCTGTACTTCTTTGACAATAATGTCATCCGGATCGCAAAAACCTTAAAACCCTCCGGAAGAGGCGAGCTTGAAATTACCGATGTAAACCGGGAATACCTGCGTATGGGTAAATTAAAAGTTCAGGTTTTTGGACGCGGTATGGCCTGGATGGATGCAGGAACCCACGAATCTCTCCTTGAATCGGCGAATTTTATTGAGACCATTCAGAAGAGACAGGGAATGTATGTTGCCTGTCTCGAAGAGATTGCCTATCGTCTTGGATATATAAACCGTGAGCAAATCAGGGATTTGGCAAAGTCGCTTGGCAACACGGATTATGGCCGTTACCTGGTATTAGTTGCCGATGATTTCGTACAGGAACCCATCCCGGAGAGATAACCGTGGGGAAATTTGAGAGAGTTAAAACAAAACTCAACGACATAACAATAATCCGGCCCACCGTCTTCAAAGATGATCGCGGTTTTTTCCTTGAGACCTATAACCGGGAAGAATTTGCAGAAGTGGGTATCACTGATGAATTTGTTCAGGATAATGTATCGCACTCGGCAAAAGGAGTTGTACGGGGTCTCCATTACCAGTCAAAAAATGCGCAGGGTAAACTGGTACGGGTGTTGAGGGGAAAAATCTTCGATGTTGTGGTCGATATCCGCAATGGCTCTCCAACCTATGGGCATCATCTCGGTATCGAGCTTGATGCACAGGATGCCGGGATGTTATTTGTCCCGGTTGGTTTTGCCCATGGATTCATGGCCTTAAAAGACGCTACCGAAGTCATGTACAAGGTGACAGATTTTTATTCCCCGCAGTATGATGCAGGTATTCGCTGGGATGATCCCGATCTCCGGATTCCCTGGCCGATGAAGGCACAGGAAATCAGCAGGCCGGTTGTCTCTCCAAAAGATGCAGTGCTTCCTTTCCTCAGGGACATTATATCACCGTTTAACTATGCCGGGTAAGAGATCATGAGAGTCCTTATAACGGGTGTTAATGGCCAGCTTGGGCAGGATATCCGGAAAGTCTGCGAACAAAATTCCATCGACCATATCGCAACCGGCTCAAAAGAACTTAATATCTCCAATGTGTCCGAAGTACAGCACTTTGTGAAAAAGAATCCCGTGGATGTTATTATCAATTGTGCGGCTTATAATGCGGTCGACCTCGCAGAAACCGAATGGAAAAAAGCGTATAGGGTAAACGGGCTGGGGGTGCGAAACCTTGCAACAGCCGCAAATTCTCTGGGTGCAGTATTTGTTCATTTTTCAACCGATTACGTCTTTGACGGGAAATCCCGTCTCCCGTATACCATTGCTGACCTCCCAAGGCCGATAAGCAGGTATGGAATGAGTAAACTTCTTGGGGAGACGATGACCCGGGATATTGCTGATACATTTATCCTTATCAGGACCAGCTGGGTATTTGGAAAAGGAAACGATAATTTCCCCAAAAAAATTATGGGCTGGAGTAAAAACAAGACGGAACTTAAGGTTGTTGACGATCAGGTTGCATCACCGACCTATACCGCGGATCTCGCCAAAGCGACACTGGATTTGATCCTGAAAAATGCAAGGGGAATGTACCATATCACAAATTCCGGCTACTGTTCCCGGTATGAGTGGGCAGAGTTCCTCCTGGCAAAGGTTGGTTGGAAAGGAAATCTTGTCCGGGGTTCATCAGATGAATTCATGAGTGCAGCACAAAGGCCGGCATACTCTGTTCTCGATAACTTTGGAACACCGGAGTGTCTTGGGTATTCCCTTCCTGACTGGAAGGATGCAACAGAGCGGTTCTTACAAGATCTTGAGGCAGTATCATGAAAATCCTTGTGACCGGCGCGGCCGGGTTTATCGGGAGCAATTTTGTTTATTATTATCTTTCCCGCTATCCGGAGAGAACGATAATCGGTCTTGATAATCTTTCGTATGCGGGAAATCTGGAAAACCTTTCTTTGTTATCCCCTGATCAAAAGGCGAGATTCGTCTTTGAGAAGGCCGATATTACCGACACCGTTCAGATAAAAAAGATCCTTTCAAAATACCCTGTTGACGGTATCATAAATTTCGCTGCTGAGACCCATGTGGACAGGTCAATTCATGACCCGCAGGTGTTCCTGAAAACAAACATCCTTGGCACTCATGTTCTCCTGGATGCAGCAAAAACTATCTGGCACACAAAAGAAGGCGGCTGGGAAGACGGGAAAAAATTCCTGCAGGTGTCCACGGATGAAGTGTACGGGACACTTGGGCCATCGGGGTACTTTACCGAAACAACGCCCCTGGACCCTCACAGTCCCTATTCCGCGAGTAAAGCCTCTGCCGACCTCGTGGTAAAAGCGTATCACGACACCTATGGAATGCCGGTGAATATTACCCGGTGTTCCAATAATTACGGGCCCTGGCAGTTCCCCGAGAAATTAATCCCTCTCCTGATACAGAACGCCCTTTTGCACCGGGAAATTCCCGTTTATGGCGATGGAAAACAGATCCGTGACTGGCTCTATGTCGGAGATCACTGCCGGGCAATTGATCTGGTATACGAGTCCGGTAAGACCGGGGAGACCTATAATATCGGGGGCAATAACGAACGGGAAAATATTGTCATTATAAAAAAGATTCTTGTCCTGTTACAGGATATGACCGGAGACCCGCACATTAATGATAACTTGATTTCTTATGTGAAAGATCGGCTGGGACATGACCGGAGATACGCGATTGACGCTTCGAAAATCAAAAGGGATCTTCACTGGGAGCATAAGGTTCCCTTCGATGAGGGGATCGAGCGAACGGTCCGGTGGTATCTTGATCACCGGGAATGGATGGCCAATGTCATCTCCGGGGAATACACGAAATTTTATGAGAAAAATTATGAGGATCGTTAACTAGGCAAAAGTAACGAACCCGGTTCAACCCTCATCAACTCTGACCGGCGGATGAATATTCGCCTCCCTATCATTTACAGAGGGAAAATTCACCATTACACTCGTTTTCCCACTCCGATATTTTTAATGTACCCGCAGGTCAACCGGAATACACGCATCCATGACGAAATTCCAAGGAATCTCAATACAGCTCAAACGCCATCGCTCCTCTCCCGATAGGCTCAGGGAACCCGTATCCTTTCCAGCGTATCGTAAGGAATTTATGGCGCTCATAGCGATCTCCTTCAAATCCCTGCATGGTGTGACGACAATCTGGAGAACAGGGCCGGATGGGGCGTGCTGTTGATGGAATCCCCTCTTGTCTGTATTATCATCCTGAACTGGAATGGCTGTCAGGATACTCTTGCCTGTCTGCGTTCTCTTAAAAATATCACCTATTCTGACTATCGCATCATTCTTATCGATAATAACTCCTCAGATAATTCCCTCAACGAATTTGCCTTGCATCTTGACCCCGGTATTACCTTTTTCCCCCTCAGGGAGAATCTCGGGTTTGCGAAGGGATGCAACTTTGGCATGAAGTACGCACTGGACTCATTAAATCCGCAGTACATCCTGCTCCTGAATAATGATACCGAGGTAGAACCTGATTTCCTGGATAAAATGGTTAAAGCAGCGCAAACATCTGGAGCAGGTATGGTTCAGGCGTTGATGCTCAAACAATGGGATCATACGATTATCGATAGTACCGGCCATATCCTTGTGTGGGGGCAGGTAGAGGACCGGGGCAACAGGGAAATTAATTCCGGCCAATATACTGACAATCGAAATCTTATCGGAGTGTCCGGAGCAGCTGCATTATATCGGTCTGAGATGATCCGGCAGATGGGGATGTTCGATGAATCATTTGATTCCGGATTCGAGGATAGCGAGTATTCGTGGCGGGCATACAAGACTGGATGGAAAACGGCGTATTCTCCCGCCGCCATCATTTACCATAAAAGGAGTATCTCGGTTATTAAAAGATCTGACGTGGATCCACTTTTTTTTCAATCTACCTGGCGCAATTATGTCCGTCCCTGTAAAATGCATGGGACAAGTGTGCAGAAGATCCAGTTAACAATAAACATTTTATGCAGTATCGTGAAGAGCGGGGTTGGTAAATGGATGGGAAGGAATAACGTGGGCGCCCATCCCTATATCATTGCCCTCAGGGAAATGCTGAAACGCGATATTAGGCAGAAATAAATGCATAACTTTTTACGGGCAAATATTACGTAGCCTGAAATATTTTTTCTATTGTACTCTCCTTTTCAAAAACCTGCATGCAATTCGCATCCAGAACGGGAAATTCTTATTTTCTGAATACATCTCCAGCCTCAGTTTTTTGAGGACTTCCTTGCCCCGGGAACTTTGGGTATTCTGGTTTGGGTGAACACGCCAGAACGCCCCCATGGAATGAATTGCCCGCCCTTTTAATTTATGAAGGAAAAGTCCCTCGTAGATGATGTGATCGCAATAGGTCCCGTACTGATTATACCAGGTAAGATATTTGTGATATGATGATGCCCGGATCATGACTGCGTTGGTATTCATTGGACCGCGTAACCCCAGGATAAGGTAGCAGATATTGGGGAATTTCAGAAAAAGATTATCAAAAATCCAGAACCATCGTGGAGAATATTTTAGGGGCAGGGGAACCCATGAAGTATATGTTTCGACCGCATCCGTTGTTGTGTCGCCAATAAGACTGATGTTGTTGTAACACCAGTCCAGATTCTTTTTTTCCATTTCGGCGACCTGAATGGATATGTGATTGGAATTAACAAACGCATCATCCCCGGTCAACCGGCAAAGATACGTCCCCTTCGCATGTGCATATCCAATACTGCAGGTTTTACACTCTCCAAGATTGTTTTCATTTTTTAAAACAGTTATACCTGAATATTGAATGATATGCTGTACGCTTTCGTCAGTGCTTGCATCGTCTATTATGATTATCTCTGTATTCGGGTAGTCTTGTTTTTGTGCCGATCTAATACATTCATCGATATAGGGTTCGGCATTGTAAACCGGGATGATAATTGAGACGAGCGGATTGGTTTCCATTATTCAGCGGCTCCTTAATTTTTTCGTGTCATATCTTACATCGAAAATATCGTATTCATGTTTTTGTGCAGGTTAATTGTACGCTATATTAGCATCTGCGAAATAATCTGGTTTTCGCCTGACATCGAATTTATCTGTGCGATGTGGCCTGGGCAGGATTTCCCGAAAGATCAGTCCGTGCGAATCCTGCACCGACAATGCATTCCCTTATAATGACCACCATGATTTTCAGGGTTTATCTGCCTTAAATTCATAAAGATCTGCGGGAAATGATTCAATTAACTGTCTGTACACCTCGTTCAATTCGCGTCCGATTGCTTCCCAGCTGAATTGTTGTGCGTATTGAGAGATCCGTTCACGGTCCCATGCTCTTCCCAGGGCCGCGGTAAGGACCTGTGCCAGGGCTTGCGGATTTGCAGGTTCACATACGTACCCGTAATCGTCCGACTGAATTATTTCCGGGATCCCCCCGGCATCCGTCCCGATAAACGGGGTCCCGCATCCGAGGCATTCAAACATGACGGTCGGATTTCCTTCCTTGAGGCTTGGCAGGACAAAGAGATCTGCACTGTTCATCCAGCGGACAACCTGTTTGTCCGGGACAAACCCGAGAAGAAAAATATTTTTTTGCAGCCCCTTTTTCCGAATCTTTTCTGTAAGGTTCTTCTTTTCCGGGCCTTCACCCCCGATATAACAGAGGGTCGAAGGATCTTTTTTTATCACCTGTTCCATGGCATCGATAAGATAGGAAAAACCCTTGCGCTCGATCAGGGGAGCGAGACTGAAAACAATCTTATTCTCCGCCGGAATACAAAGGACGCGCCGTGACTCCTGCTTGTCCATCGGATGAAATTCCGGCCCAAAGCCATTGGGAATCGAGATAATCCGGGTATTGTAGCGGAGGAGGAGTGGGACGTCTTTCTTATTTACTCTGATTAACCTGTCGCATTCTCTCCATGCCCTGACGAGGAGTGGCTGCTCCATACGGATCTCTTCCTCAAGCCACCCTGAATCCTCATGGATTGTTGTAACAACTGGGACATGGAACTCTTCCCTGATCTGCGCGGCAATTGCTGCGGAGGGCCAGGTGAAATGGGCATGGATAAGATCAAACTGCGTGTTTTCTTTCCGGATAATCTGTCTCACTGCAGAATACCGGAAATCAAATGACATTTTTTGTTTATTGCTTACAAACGGAAGCGGAAGGCTGCGGGGAAGAAAGAAACAGCGCGGGTAAAAGACCCGGACATTCCCGTATGTGTAATTTTTGCAGTACCGGTCATTGGGCAGCAGCCGGAAACTGAACAGGACCGGGCAGATGACAATAATTTGTCTGAAAATTTTTTTTAGTGGTTCAATCTGGTTTTTCACAAAAATTGAACCAATATAGTGGTGATCCCTATCAGGAAAATCCGGCGTGATAACAAGAAGTGTTTTATCCTTGAGATCGGCAAAAAGTCGATCTGGTATTGTAGTCAATAAATTTTCATCCATTTTGCGTTACCTTAGTCGAAATAAAGGCATTTACTTTTTTTTAGGAGATCCGGGATCCCACTTTCACTCACTCTAATTCCAATGTGCCGGTACCTGGTGTTTACATAATCTCGCAGCCGTCCACCCCGATTACCTGCCCGCTGACATACCCGGCGAGATCCGATCCAAGAAATACGATTACCTTAGCCACATCATCAGGTGTCCCGATTCGGCCGAGTGCAATATTTTTAAGGATATCCTCTTTTACCTGAGATCTGGTATCTGCAGTCAGGTCCGTATCGATAAATCCCGGTGCAACGGCATTGACCGTGATATTGAACGCCCCCAGCTCTTTAGCAGCGCATTTGGTAAACCCGATTACAAAAGATTTGCTGGAGGCATATGCTGACTGGCCCCTGTTCC